>Ga0182741_1000783_pt1 | contig 45018 bp, 44 predicted proteins | sample eDN5th37CBELigOP_FD_128874 | JGI IMG/M metagenome (GOLD analysis project Ga0182741, IMG submission 128874) | Enriched Organic Plus compost microbial communities from Emeryville, California, USA - eDNA 5th pass 37_C BE-Lig OP (version 2) (version 2) ... | reverse complement strand
TCTACAACACGAGAAGAAGGCACTCCGCTCTCGACTACCTCAGCCCCATCGACTACGAGAACACCCAGCACTCAGCTGCCTGACCGAAACACCCGACCCGTCCACCGAACCGGGTCAACTCCAATCGTTGTGCTGGTGGAGCACGAACGGGCGACTAGCCATGTACTCCGCAGCGTGAGCGATGAGGCTCTCCTCGAGGTAGCGGCCCCACCTGTAGCGCGCAACGGCGGACGGACAGAACGTGTAGTCGTCGAACCCGTCCAGATCCGCGGGGAGCTCCTCCCCTCTGAGGTCCCAAAACCGGGGCCGTCCCATCGGCAGCTGCGGGCGTTGGTCTCCCACCGCTCCAGTGTCTGTCAGCTGCCGCGCCAAGGGGCGGACCGTTGAACTCGTGCCGGGCGGTCGAGCACCTCCGGCAGCTCCGCGAGACCGCCCAGCGCTGAGGTAGCTACCGCGCACGAGTGAGTCGTCCGGGCGGGACCACCGGCCGCTGTCTCGCAGCATCGTGCTTCGGACGGACCGACCCCCACTGTCGAGCGCATGGAGAACGCTCGCTACGGACACCTCCGGCTCGGCCAACCGTCGCTCACCTTCCGTGTGAGGTGGGCGTCGTTGCTCTTGGCTCCGTCCCTTGCCCTGTACTTCGCGGTCCGCGGCGTGCCAGCAGCCCAGTGGTGGTGGCTGGTCCTCGGCTTTGCACCCGTGGGTTTCGCTGTGTGGCTAGCGCTCCCAGCGTGCCCGGCCAACATCCCCGTCGTCGCCGAAGCTGCCGATGAGACCGAAACAAGCGATGAACAACGGGCCGGTTAGAGCGGCGATCCACTCCCAGCCGGCATCGGTGCTGAACGCCCAGCGGACCGCGCCCACGCAGACTGCCGCTGATACGGCGGGTCCGGCCAGGGCGACAGCCCACCGGCCGACAGCGCTGCGGGGAAACCTGTCGATGTCCGCTTCAGCGCCTTCCATGTGGAAGATGATCCCGTAGGTTCGAACCCCGAAGAGCAGCGACAAGCCTGCGTGCGCCAACTCGTGTGCCAGCCCTTCGACAAGCGGACCTGCAAAGCCGACGGCGACGACCAACAACAACGGCAGCCCGACGTCTTCGGCAGCGCCGATTGCGATCCCGGCAACAAGCGAGAGGACGGTGCTCATGGCACTCGGAACCCACCAGCCCGGCTCGAAGCGAACGTAGAAGAGCGGTGGCTGCATCAGTCGTGCCCGTCGATGCAGAGGTTGTACCGGCCGGCGTCGCTCAGGCCCAACGTCGCCCGGTTGCCCTTGGACACCCCCGAACCCTCCGAGCCCAAGTACTCGACGAGGCCGGCGTCGAGCAGCTGGGCGGTGGCGACGGGGTCGTCGCTACGCCGGACGGTACCGAGACGGGCGATCTCGATGAGCAGCCGGGCGCTGTGCTTGTACAAGCCCCGGTCGCGCACTGTCGAAGCGGACACCTCCGCGACCGCCGCCGCATGTTGGACCGCACCGACGAGCTTCACTTCGACGTCGCCCTGCCAGCTCAGCCGCATGCCCAACGGCTCGAGTAGCGGCACCGCGGCGTTGAGCGCTGCACGGACCCGTTCGGGAGTCCATCCGAGCGCCGCTGCGGCGGCGTCGAAGTAGAACGACCCGCCGCAGCCGACAAGCACGGCCAGCGCCGCGGCGGCGTCGGAGTCGCTCGCATCGCCGGGCTGGTCCGTGCAGGCGGGCTCGAACAGCTCGAGCAGTTCGAGGCCGAGCGCGTCGGCGTACCGCAGCAGCAGGCCGAGCTCGTAGTGGTCGGTCTTCGCTCCGCCCTCGATCGCCCGCACGGTTGCGGCGGAGACGCCGAGGTGCGCCGCGAGCGACGTGAAGGAGTGCCCAACACGCACACGGCGGTCCTTGAGCAACTCGGTCGCGAACACCCAGCTCACGACTTGGTCCTCGTCCGCCGGCTCGTGCGGGCGTCGGTGGCGGTCTTGAGGTTGCCGAGCGCCTCGAGGACGATTCCGTGCCGTTTGAGCCACTCGTCTGCGGCGGGCGGCCGCCGGCCGAACGACTTGTCGCTGGTATGCGCTTCGAGCTCGTCGAGTGGCTTGTGCAGCAACGTGTAGGCGTGCAGCGGGCGGATGCTGTCAGCACGGTGGGTGCTGAACAGCGAGTCGGAGCCCACCGCGCCGCACAGCTGCCGGAACGACACCAGCACTCGCACGTAGCGGGCGCATTCGGGGCGGACTTCGAGCCCTTTGACCCGGACGACGTGCCCGTCGTCCTCGACGTCGCCGAGTGTCAGCACAGGGAAGTCCTCCAGCGCGACGCCCGCCTCGTACAGCCCGGCGGCCACGCCCAAGTCGGGGTCCCGGTAGGCGTCGAAGCGGTCCCAGACCCCCGCCGCGGTGGCGACGCCGGGGCGGGGTCGGGTGTCGGCAGAGGCGACCATCTGGATGGCGTTGATGCGGAGCAACCAGCCCTCGTTCAGCATCGCGACCTGCGCGGCACGGGCGGTCAGTACGAACTCCTCGGTGTCGGAGGTGTCCGCGAGCACCCGTCGCAGCATCTCGGCGAGCCGCACCCGACCGTTGCCGCCGCGGCGACGTTCGATCCGGCAGCGTTCGCGCAGGTGTCGCACCGTGGCGACGAAGCGTGCATCGACCAGCTGCGCCTGCTCCGCCGGCAGCAGGTCCCGGCACGCCGAGCGGAACACGACCCCGTCGACGCGGGGCAGCAGCGGCAGGCCACTGGGGCGCTTCGGCGGCTTGGGGGGCTGCTGCTTCCGCTTGGGGGAGTCCTTGAACGCGGCGCGCAACGCAGACTCGTCGAGCACCTCAACGCCCCAACGGGCGGCCTGGGCGTCGGCGGTCTCGCGCAGAACCCGTCTGGTGGAGCGGTGCTCGCCTGAGTCGAAGCCGTTGTCAGCCCAGCAGTAGATGAACCAGGGACGCACACCCAGGTTGCACAACCACGCCGCGACGTCCGGAACGAGCCAGCCGGCGATCCGCTGCGCGTCGAACACCAGCACGTCGGTGGCCGCACCGTTAAGCATCCACGCCGATGCAAGTGGTTCGGCGGGGCGCTTCAACGAGTAGAGGTCGGGACGTTTGCCGAGCCCGGCGAGCACGGCCGCGGAGACCGACTCCACGGTTCCCGCGCCGCGGTTGAACGGTGCGATGAACGAGGCGACCTGCGGGTGGTGGCTCCGTCGCGACATCACCCACTGCGACAGCTCGGTGGAGGACTCAGCGAGCACCAGCGCCGGCGTTGCCGAGCCGTCCTCGAACTGCCGGGGTGTCCCGGCCTCGTCGGGGCGCCGGAGGTTGGTGGCGCCGCGAGCGGTCATCAGTGGTCCTCGCAGAGCACATCGACATGCTCAAGTTCGATCGCCGTCCCGATGTCGTAGCGCAACGCTCGGGCGAGCAGCTTGGCCCACCGGCGCAGCTCGCCCCGGGCGAACCGCCGATTCAGCCGGCGCAGTAGGTCCGGGTCTGACGCGGCGAACAGGGGATGCATCTCCGCGAGCACTCCGACGACCTCGTCGTCTGCGAGCCGGTGAAACTCGACACGGGCCCCCGCCCGGGACCACAGCTCCGGCAGCAGCGCCCTGGGCATCGTCTCGTCGCCGAGCAGCACGAACGTCGCGAGGGTGCCGGGCAGATCGACGAGATTCTGCAGCGCCTCCTGAGAACCACGCGACATGCGGTGCGTCTCGTCGATGACGAGGATGCGTTCGCGCTCGGTCAGCACGTCGTTCAGGTCGTACATCAGCTGGGTCTCGGTCAGGCCCGAAGAGACCGGCTGGGTCAGCAGCTGTTCGAGGATGGCGCGGTAGAGCCCACGGCCCTGGCTGGTCTTCGGCAGCCGGAGGTAGCGCACGTCTGCATCGACCAGGTCCAAGGCGTGCTCGCACGCTCTCGCTGCGGCGAACGTCTTGCCCGAGCCGTACGGTCCCCACACGACCAGCGGTGCGTGGCTGTCGATCGCCTCGAGCAGCCGCACGCGGACCCGCTCGGTGCAGTCCATGACGACTGCTTGGACGTCGGCGTCTCGCAGCTCAGGGTCGTGGCCGCCCCAACCGACGAGCGCTGCGGTGCTCACTTCCGCCGCCTCGGACGGTTGGCCAGCCTGTCCAGCGCCGCCTTCTCTGCGACCGAGAGGCCCTCGCTCCTCACCGCTGTGGGCGCGGGCAGCTTCGAGATGTCCCTGGTGTTCTTCGGCGGCCGGGCAGCGACCGGCTGCACGCCGCCCGGCGCCTTCTTCGACGGCGCCTTCTTCGACGGCGCCTTTCGGGCAGGCGCCTTCGCTGGCGCCTTGCGCTTCGCAGCAGTGCGCTTTGTGGCCGGAGCCGAAGCGGGCGGCGCCGAGGGGGAACCGGTGCGACGACGTCGCTCGGCCACCGCCTCCTGAGCAGCTTCGAGCATGTCGCCGTCGCCGCCCGCAGCGAGGTCAGCGGTGCGGCGCTCCATGGCGGCCCGGGCGACTGCGGCGTGGATGTTGATGGCGTGCGAGCGCTCCTTGCGTTGCTCGACCAGCTCCTGAGCGAGGTCCGGGCCGACCTCATCGGAGGGGACCACCATGTCGATGAAGCTGCCGTCCAGGTCGAGGACAGCCAGGTGGGTCATGCGGTGGTGCAGCTGGCGGACCCGCACCTTCTTGCCGATGAAGGGCGCCAGGTTCTCCCCCATCCACCACTGACCGAGCGCATGCACGCCTGTCGGCTGCACGGTGCGCACTCCGTCGGCGCGGGCGACGTCGAGGTGCATCTCGGCCAGCTGCTCGTCCGTCGCGGACACCGGGTACGTGTTGTCGGCCAGGTACTTGTGCGCTGGGATAGCGCCCTTGATGCCGTCATGTGGCCGTTCGTAGTTGTACCGATGCACCACCTCGGCGCAGATGCGCTCGAGCTGGGAGAACTCCAGCCAGTGCTCGGACGGCACGTCGAACATGCCGCGACCCGACACGTGCGCCGCCTTCGAGACCACTCCGGCGAGGCCCGTAACAATCATCGCCTGGATGGTCTGACCGGCACGCTCCACGACCCCCTTTGAGATCGGCGAGTACGCAGGTGCCGGGCGTAGCTGCACCGGCAGCGACGAGAACGTGTCGTCCTTGACCAAGGCGAGGAAGTAGCCGGCGTTGTCGCACACGATGCGCCGCGGAACGCCGCCGAGCTTGCCCGCTCCGACATCCGCTCCGCGGACTTCGAACCCGTCGGCGAACAAGGCCTGCACGTCAGTGGAACGAGGCGTGCGGTCGAGCAGCATCCACGCCACGATGAACCGCGAGTACGCGTCGACGAGCAAGGTCAGGTGCGGGCGCACACCGATCCACTTGCCGCCCCGGGCGACCGACACCTCGCCAGTCAGCTCATCGACGGTCGCCTCCCCGTCGAGTTCGGTCAGCACCCGCAGGTCCAAGTCGAAGTCATCGACCTGCCACGCCTCGTTGGCGGCCTTTGCTGCGTTGCGGCGCACGTAGAGCATGTTCTGGTACCGCCTGCGGTGCCCGACGAGGACCGCCTCGCGTTCGGGCAACGGCAGTTCGTTCCAGCGTCGCGACAGGGTCGCTTCCGACGGCATGGGGAACCCGGCGGAGAGCACCTCCTCCCGGAAGCGCCGGCGGTTCCCGCCGCACATGTAGATGAGGGTCATCGCGAGGTCGTCGAGGACGAACCCCTCCGGGCCGAACTGTGCGAGCCGGTCGAGGAACGTCGCGCCAACCGGCAGCTTCGTGGAGGCCGGCTCCGGCTGCTTCGCCTCAGCTGCCCAGCGCCACAGATGCCTCGCTGACCAGCCGGTGCTCTCCGCCAGCCGCAGCGCCATGTTCCGCGTCAGCGTGCCGTGCTCGCCGACGAACTCCACGACCATCTGGCGCACGTCGTCCCGGGGCGCCTTGCGGACAGCGTCGAGCTCCTGGGCGATCTCGTCGAGCGTCGTGTCCTCGAACGAGCTCACCGCTCGCCCCTGTCGTCGGGGCGAACCGGGACGTCGGTCGCGGTCGAACCCTGGGCGCGCCACCCGCAGCCGCGGCGCCCGAACAAGTCGGTGCCCATCATGCCTCCCACCAAAGGCTGTCGGTTTTTACCTACAGTAGCGCAGCGGTGGCAGCGGCCTCCATCGAACCGGTCGAACCGGTGGTGCGCGACAGTCGCGGCGTGCCCACACGTAGCCGAGCGCAGCAACAACCGCGGGAGCACATGACCGGCGCCTTCCCCGACGGCCGGGTGAAGCGCGCCGCACCTGCCGGTGTCGCGGAGACCGCCGCCGTAGCCCGCAACCTGCGCCGAGCGCTTGACGAGCTCGGCATGCCCATCTCGACCCTGGCGGACGCCTCTGGGGTGGATCGGTCTGTGATCCATGACCTGCTGGCGGGCCGCAAGTACCTGAACACGCAGACGCTGGCCCGGCTCGAACGGGCGACCGGCCGGCCGTTGTGGGAGTTCATCGGGGCGCGCCAGAGCTGACACAGCGGTCAATCGGCTTGGAACCCAGCCGGATTAACTCAGGTTGATAAGAACGCGCCTTGGACTGGGCATGCTGGGTCCATGTTGTGGGATCCCTCTCTGAGCTGGCGCTGCTGTTGTCCTGGGTTCGGGCCTGACAAGTCCTGCCATGACGGGCACATGGGAACTGACGAGGCGTGCGGCGAGCCGGCCGAGTGGCTGCTGCCGGTCGTGGGACTACCTGACCGGCAGCTGTTCTGTTTGTCGTGCGGCATGCGGCTCGGTTCGAGCGGCCTCGCGGACACGGAACGAGGGGCAGAAGCCGAACATGTCCGGGCCGTCGGCGTCCCGCGAGACGTGCTCGAACTGCCACCAGCTTGGTATCAAGAGCAGCAGTGGCGCCGCGAGAGCCAGGGCGACGAGAGCGATGACTGAGGCCGGGCCGACGATGGTTGGCATGAACCCGATCACCTGCCGATCAGACCTGCCTTCGGAGCACGTGCATCCCTACTGGACCGGTCGAGCCGAACGTGAGGGCCTGGTTCGCCGCGACGTGGCGGTCGAGCTGCTGGCAGAGCTGCCCAAGGGGCCGACCTGGGGGGACCCGCCGGACTTGGACAAGCTGCTCGACAAGCAGATGGAGTCGGGCTGTTGGAACATCGCGTTCCCGTTGATGGTCGGCGGCCATATCGACCAGGAGCTGTACTACTCCGCCCTACGACTGCGTCTGGAGCGAGGCCTCGCTGCTTGAGGCGGGCACTTGTTCAGCGGGTGTGCTCGCCCGGCATCAGCGTCTCGATGAGCGCGACCAGGCCGGTGCGAGTCTTGGCGTGCCCGCGGCCCCCCGTGTGATTGCGCAGAGCGGAAGTCGCCCTCGCGCCGCCGCATGAGACGCCCTATGTGGGCGGACCGACCGGTGTGGTCTCGGTGCCGAGATGGGCGGCTACGGCTTCCATGATCTCGGTGACCTTGCCCGTGTCGACCGGGTCGTCGGCTCCGAATGCGGAGAACACTCCGGGCCCCTTCCACGCAGGGGGCCAGTCGTCGCTCCGGGCGACGAAGTGAACATGGACATGTTGGAACCCGTCCCCCTCGGCGAACTGCATCACATACTCGGACTCGCAGCCTGTGGCGGCGTGAAGCGCCCGCGGTAGGAGCGCCATCCAGCGACCCAAAGCCGACGCCTCGGCGTCGGACAACTCATGAAGTGCACGAGCGTGGCGACGAAGCACCAGTACGAGCCAGCCGGCCCCCGTGTGATTCCGTAGAGCAGAAGTCCTTACCGCCGGCCGCCACCGGGGTGTCGCGTGGTGCCCATGAACGGCACTTCGGCCACGCGCCGTCGAAAGGCTGCGCGTCCCGAGTGTTCCCGCGCCGCGTCGCGACGAAAGCGGTCGAGGGTGCCCCCTACCGGCACGAGTGGGGCAGGGCGGCGCCCGCGCTGCTCGCGAACTCTCGACGCTGGGTGACACCAGCGCGCCATGCTGCGCAGGACGCACCCAGACTCAAGCGGCGGCCCACTCAGTGGTAGCTGCCAGTTCCGGGGACGTTCGGCGCAGATGCGTGAGCCCACGCTTGCTTGACCGGCTGAGACCGCCAGACCGCTCGAATGCGCGGAGCAAGCCACGCTGTGCATCAAGATCTCAGCTCGACCGCGGCCTCCAGGGCCCGCCGCTGGCGAATGGACGCTCGCTCGCCGCTCCGACCAGCAGTAGCGAAGCACTGGTTTGCCAGAGGACTGAACTTCCGCCGATCCAGCTCCCAGCCCTTGGCGAAGAGGCGCTCGGCCTCCTTCGGCCTCCACATCCGCAGTGGCACGGCCCGCTGCAGGTGCAGCTGGGCCGCCGCATTCTGAGACGTCGTCGGACAGAGCACTGCGTCCAGCGCCCAGTCCCACTCCACCTCCTCGGACGCGCTTCGAAGGTACGCGGCAGTCTGCCGGGGGAACCGCTCCAGAATCCACGGATACGCCTTCAGCGTCTCCACTCCCCGGCTGTCCCGGTTTCGACGTAGCAAGCCGAGAGTCTGGGCCGCTCCCCGCGGTTCCTCCATCCACGCCAGGACCTCGAGATGGCCACCAGGATCGACTTGATGCTCGTCAGTGTCATCTTGGGAGACCGTTCCAGCACCCTCCCCGGGACCGAGGTAGACGCACTTATCGAGGTTCAAACGCTGCCCGTTTCGCTCAAGGCTCGCCTGAGCGATCGCGACCACCGATTCGAAATCCTTGGGGCCGGAGACCGGAACGACGTAGTCGTCAGACCAGCGCACGAGGTCGTACCCAGCTCGCAACAGCGCCCGGTCGAGCGGAAGCAGCGCCAGCGTCCCCAGGACCGCCGAGCCCTCCGGGCCAGTTGGCAGGCCCGGACCGCACCCAGGAATCTCGTCCAGGTCTATGAGCCAGGCGACCATCTCGCCGACAGCGCTGCTGGGGATCCCAGCCGAGTTCAGGACGAGCGCCACGAGGGTCGGGCTCACACTGTCGTAGTGCCCGCGGACGTCGAGCTTTGCTGCTCCCTGATCCGCCTCTCGCTTCAGCTTCAGGTCCTCGTCATGCCTGCGGCGCGCCTTGCGCCATGGAACCGACCGCCAACCCCCAGGCACTGACTCGACCCTCGTGTTGTGCACGCCGTCGGAGAGAGCACGATCGGCAGCGGTCACACGCCCGACCAGCTGTCGGTAGATGACATCGGCGATCGGGTCGAGCCGCGTCATGCGCCGCAGTCCACCGCTGGGCTTCGGGTAGCCCATGACGTGAGGGTGCCCGTGCAACCAACCGTCGGCATGGCGGCGCTGCGCTGCCACAGCAAGAAGGTCCGGGCGACGCTCATAGTCCACGAGGTCAAGCGGATCGGGAAGATCGCAGTCCTTCGCGAAAGCGCGAGCCGCTGAGAGGCTGCCGCTCACCGCCCGTTCAGTGAGCCAGGGCACGGTCCTAGAGATTGAACCAAACTACATCTCTGTAGTGACAACCAGTCAGCGAGTTCATTCCGACCACGGAGCTGGCGCGGGCTGCTGCCCCAGATCTGCGGGGAGCCGGGGCGGTTCTTCCCGGATCTGACCTCGCCTGGGGCGAGATGTGCCGATCATGTGCCCTCGCGCAGGACGGCCTCCGCCCGGCCGACTGCATCCTCGACCGGAGCGACTTGCTCCCACCTTCGCGAGAACAGCCTGCGCCGCATCACCGGCTCGAACACGGCGAACTGCGGAGCGTCGATGCCGGCGACCACCGAGAGGCCGTGCACGCGCTTCGACACTCGTACGCGGCCGGGATCGTATTCGTCAGCGAGGCGCTCACAAGCCTCTGCGAGAGCACTCCATGACGAGGCACTGGACATGGGCAGACCTTCTCACCGACGAGCGACCGCTCGCACGCTGCCCCAGAACGCCGGGTCCGTGGTGTTCTTCTCTTGTGCGCGATTGCCACTCGCAGTTGAACACCGGGGCGCTCCCTGGAAAGCGTTGCGATCGCCTGAGGATGGCTGCGCTAAGGCAGGGCGATACGGAAGGATCCGTCCTGGCCATCCGATCGCGACAGCATCAGGAACAAGGCGGAGGCGGTATCGGGCGGGGTGCCGACGAATCGGACATGCATCTGCTGTGTGTAGCGACTTCCGCCCCCTCCACCGCCTACGCGGGCGTAGGGCGTGCCCACGTCGTCGGTCAGGCTCACCGACTCGAACCGATCCGACGAGTCACCCGCCAGGGGTTGTGCGGTACAGATCTCGGTCCACTGAACGATGACCTCGTGCGACCAGACCTCGACTGAGGTCACAACGGTCCGACCACCGTCGGATGTGTTTCGCTCGACCCCGACCGGGATGACGTGTCGCAGCTGCTGACTCGCGAGGACGACCGCTTTGATGTCGTCGTCGAGCGGTGCGTCCATCCCGAGGAAAGCTCGGCCACTTGCCGTGACGCGTGGCAGGCTTGGGGGCCCCGTGAGGCAGCCACGACGCACAAGCTCTTCGGTCAGCGCGGGCTTGACCTCTAGTGTCCCGTCCATGTGTCGAAGAAGCGCGTGACGCAGTTCGGCATCTGAGAAGTTCCGTCCTTCCTCCATCTTCCGACCCTCTCACAACCTGCAAGCTCCTCGCCCGCAAGAGCGACTGACCGAGGGGAGCTGGCGAGCCCGGCACCTGCCCCAGAACGCCGGCTGGAGGCCTGCCGGCTTCGAGCGACTTCCGCTCTACGCAATCACACCGGGGGCCCGCGGACCGGTTCGGCCGTACGCCGCAGGGAGCTCACCAAGGCCTCGGTCGGCAGGCTGGCCGCCCTGGTGAGGCAGAGATGACTAATCATGCCGGCCGCCGATGCCCTCGCACGCACGGCTATCGCGGATCACCCCGGGTGGGAGCGCGCCACTGCTCGTTCGTCGCGGCAAACGCCGCATCGTGCCGGCGGCTCCGATGGCGGTCAGATCCCCCGCGGCAGCGTCTGCGTTGGAGCGCCGTATTGGCCGAGCGGGCCTACACCCTGCGGATCGATTGACACGTGGTCCCACGACCTCGTGACGGCGTCCAAGTGCCGGCTGGACGCGGCGGCCAACAAGCTGTCTATCCGCGCCAGCGCAGCCGGTTCGTCGGGAGCTGCTGCAGCGTCAGCTACGGCAAGGTGGGCGTCTGCCAGGAGCTCAAGGGGGGCGTACGCGGTGCCTGGGGCGTGCAGCCCGTAGGGCACGGGTGAGGCCGCTGTGCTCAGGCCGTGCCCCACCACGCTGACGTCTCGCCCCGTGCTCCGCACCACGACCGCGACGGCACACACCGGTGCCTGGAAGCCCGGCACGATCGCCCCGGTCGTGGCGCTCGACCCGCCGAAGCGGACGTCGTCGAACAGTTCAGACAGCGCCTGGTTCGCCTGCGCCTGCGTGGAGGCGCGAGCAAGGATGTCGGCTGCGGCGGCGACCATGTCGGCACCCTCGCTCGTTATGCCAACCAGCCCCGCGAACGCCACAGCGATGCCCGGCCCGACGTGGAGCTTCTGCTGGTCGTGTGCGGGCAGCAGATGCCCTGTGCTCGTGCGCTGCTGAACCAGGGCAGCTGCCCGGTCGGCACACAGCAGGACGTTGTTGTTGCGCACTACAGCGAGCAGCACCGTCACGGTGCCTGATGCTACGAGTGCGGGTGGGCGCGGCAGGTACATCACCTTGGCAGTGTCGGGACCGGCGTCTCGTGGGACGCAACGGTGAGAACCACGACACGAGAGTGGCCTGAGGGCCGGGGTGCGGCGCCCCTCGCCCATCGGCCTAAACCGGTCCACTGGCATCAGACTGATAAGAAGTCAGGTGGGTGCGTGAGGTGCTGTGAGTCTGAGGAAGCCAAACCGGGAGCGTGGTCAGGCGGCCCTCGTCGAGGCGATCGCTGCCGGCGGCGGCGGTGAGCCTGGGGACTTCGAGCGCTGGAAGGCCCTATCCAGAGCGGCGCTGCGGCTCGCGTTGGGACGAGACGACGAGACCGTCGGCCGGTTCGAGGCCATTCGCTACCGCCGGGCCGGGCTCCGTGGAAGCCCGCCGCAGCACGTGCTCGACGAAGAGAGGGCTGTGGGTGTCCGGGAAGGCATCGCTCTGCTCGAAGGTGCCCTCCTGGAGGTCGAGGCACATGCGGCTGTCGGCCCTGCGATCGACGTCGGCGGGCTCCATCCGTGGTTCGCGGGCACCGCGGCAGCCCTGTGGGACAGCGGGGCGCACCGGACGGCGGTTCAGGAAGCGGCACGGACGGTCGAGTTGCAGCTGCGGGCGAAGCTCGGTGTCAGCGAGGGCCGCCTCTCACAGCTCGCGACCGACGCGTTCAACCCCAAGCCGGGTCCGGTCCGGTTGCGCTTCACCGAGTTCGAGGACGGGTCGGAGAGTTGGACGAACGCGCACCAGGGAGCGATGCACTTCGGCCAGGGCTGCGCCATGCGCATCCGAAACCTGCTCACCCACGGCCGCGAGCCCGATGAGCCTGAGGCTCTTGAGTCGCTCGCGGCACTGAGCCTGCTGGCCCGCTGGATCGACGACGCGGTCGTGGTGCGCGAGACGCCCAGCCATGGGTAGGGCGTCGAACCGCAAGAAGCAGCGCCGCGCACAACAGCTGCTTGACGCCTCCGCGCTGCGCATCGTGGTGTGCTGGTCGCCCGCGGCACACCTTGAGCCGGCGCTCGACCTGCTGAAGGCGGCAGTCCTCTACGGCGACCAGGTACGTCTCCTCAGCCCCACGTTGTCGCTCATCACCAACGCCGAGGCCCTGGCGGGGGCGGACAGCCAGACATTCGCCAGAGCGCTGCTCGACATCGTTCTGAGCGCCCCCGAGCTGAACCCTCCACTCGCCGCGGCGATCCATGAGCTCACAGGCGACCTGGAACCGGAGCAGAGCGCCGAGCTGCTGCACCGCCTGCTGCTCGACCCGTCCTTCGCTTCCCACCTGCCCGAGCCCTTCGCGGCGGAGGTCCGCCGCCTGCCGGGGCTCATGTCCCAACTACGCGAGCGACTTGTGGAGGCAGTGGATGAGCATGTCGGGTCCTCAGGCCTCAGCGAGGTGCAACCAGCCCTGGACTCCGGGACGCTGCGCCTCCAACTGTTCGACCTCGATCCGATGGACGACAGTTTCGACGCACACCTGTTCTCCGCGCTTCAGGGGTTGCTCGACGACGAGTCGGCCTACCCACTGTTCGACGACCCGTTCCGCAAGCTCGTGGGGAGTGCCATCGATGCGGGCGCACTAACCGCCCCCGTACGGCCGGTGCGCCGGGCCACCGAGGCAGCAGCTGCGCACGACTTCCTCGCCAGGCTGCCGACGTTCCCACTTGCAACGATGGACGAGGTCCTCGACGTCCGCTCAGAGCTGGCAGTACCGCTCGTCCGCTTCCGCTCGGAGATGGTCGGGCTCTCCCGCGACCTCGGAACCTCAGTGCTCGACCCGGACTTCGACGAGGCCGCCACGACCGCCTGGCGCGAACGGGTGATGCCTCAGTTGCAGCACCTTGAGGAGCTCGTCGAGGAGAAGAAGCTGCGCCGAATCTTCGGGCAGGAACTGCTCACGCGAGCCGACGCCCTCGCGCCTGGTCTGACGTTCGCCGCCGGCGTCATCACACAGGACTCGCGCTTGCTCGCCGTGGCGTCCGCGGTGGCGGGTGGAACCGCTGCCGTGTCAGCTGTCGGGCGAGGCGTCGTGCGGCGCAGCGACCTAGGCAAGACCGTCGCAGCAAGCCCGTACTTCTTCCTACACGACACCGAGCGCCTACTCGACCGCCGGCGAGGGAAGCGGTGATGCGAACGGCGCTCAGCACCGCGGGGCGTTGCTGCCATGTCTGGACCGGGGCGCTGTGCAGCGCACCGTCGGCGGGATGAGCCGCAAGAAGTCCCAGGGCCGACGACGTCGTCCCTCGAGCTCGCCTGCGCAAGCCAAGAAGCGCCAGCAGCAGCGGGAGCGAGTGTCAGCTCGCAGCCAAGCGGAGCGCAGGAACCCGGAGCGCTGGCGGAAGCGCCTGCTCCACCCCAACGCGCCCACTGCCCGCCCGTTGCGGGAGATCTACCGGGGCGCTCTCGACGAGCTCGACGATCAGATTGCGCAGAAGGTGGCCTCAGAGATGCCCCGCGTCGACTACGCCGCAGCGGACATCACACCTGACACCGAAGTGGATCCTGCTTCGGCGTGGGAGGCGCTGGAGGCGATCGAGCAGTTCCTGGTCGCGAAGGCACGAACGCACGCCCGCCGACGGGGGTCCGCGGAGTGGTTGTTCTGGCTTCGGCGCCTGCGAGGCCAGTTCCATATCAACAGCCTGCGTACGACAGAGCCGTACATCCACGACCTGGCCGAAACGCTGGCAGCAGGTGAGTCCCGGCCCTCGGTGCTGCCGCTCGACTTGCCGACCTTCAACTTCGAGTTCAACGAGACGGTTCTGGCTGACCTACTCCTGATGCGCCACGCAGCGATCGAGCTCTATCGTCTCCACGCCACGATGAAGCGCTGCGCCAAGGGCCAATCGGTGCAGTTCCGCGAAGGGGAGGTGCCCTACGCCGTACCGGACGACGTGCTCGAGATCGCCATCCATGAGTACGACCAGCGGAACGAGCGGAGCGCACACAACCTGCTCGATGCAGTCGGGCTGCACGCCGCCGACAGGAAGCGGCCGCCCACGCTCGAGAGCTTCGGTACCTCCGTCCCGCTGTGGCACCGGATGGGAGACGGGTCCGACGATTCGCGTTTGCCGCGGCCGCTCGACTTGAACGACCCGCCGCCCTGCATGCTCAGCTTCCCCGACCTGGGGGCGCTCGACCCATTCCACAAGGCGACCGCGTTCAACAAGGAGCATGTCGCACTGCTCATCCTGCTGTGGGCCGCCTGGTTCATCGTCACCGACGACGAAGGCGAGGCGGAAGTTCGCCGGCGGATGACGCCTCTCCTCCAGTGGGGGTACCTGGTCGCACCCACCGACGCGCACTTTCTTCCAGCCATAAAGCTCGCCCTGGCGGCCATCCGAGACGACCCGTCGCCTGTCATCCCGGCGCACCTCGTGCCCGGCTCGACCGACGAGGTGCTCGCCACCCTCCGGGCGATGCAGCCAGCGACGCGGCCGCCGACGCCCGGGTGCCCGATCCATGACTGCCCTGGCCACACGCTCATCGACGCCGTCGGTGCCAGCCAGCGCTTGTTCCAGTCCCTTGTCAGGCCCATCGACGGCGCCGGAGCGAACTTCTGGTCCGACCAGTTCGAGGCCGACGTGCAGAGCATCATCGACCAGACCGAATGGGCGCCCGAGGGCGATCTCCGCAAGCTGGTTGGGAAGACCATCAAGAAGCCGAACGGTGACCACCTGACCGACATCGATGCGGTGGCGGTCCGCAGCTCTGAGGTACTGCTGGTGTCCTGCAAGGCCGTCGCGTTCACCGCAGAGCTACACGCCGGCGAGCACCGGGCAGTCCGCGAACTCCTCGATAAGACGGAGAAGGCGCTGACGAAATGGGACGAGGTCATCTCGACAGTGCGGGACCACCCGAGCTTGCTCGGGCCGAGTCTCCCGGCCGGCGCACGAATCTCCGGCCTGGTGGTGTTCCCCTCTACGCCTTTCGTGGTGGAGGCGCGCCACCGGCGGCGGCAAGGCCCCCTCGGCATTCCACCTGCGGTGTCGAGCGTCGAGCTCGAGAGGGCACTGACCAGGTAGCTCGTAGGTCAGGGGCCGCAGTGGGCGATGACGTAGTCGCCGCTGGAGCGGACCTCCCTGAGGACCCCTCTCCCCGGAGGATGCGGCAGATGATCTCGCCGCTGCCTTGGAGCTGGGCGAGCACCTGCCTCGACTCGGACACCTCCATGAAGTTGAAGTCCTTGCGCCAGGGGAGCGCCGCTGTCTCCTGGGCTTGGTCGAAGAGGCCGAGGCTGTAGGTGATGAGGGCGGTACCGGTGCCGGGCACCTCGTAGGTGATTCCGGGCGGCAACGTGGTCGTCGTCGCCGATGGGTCCGCTTCGAGTTCGGCGATCGTGGCCGCGACGTCCGGACAGAGGTGCTCAGCTGCGAATCTCATGAACCTGGCTGAGTCATGCTGGGGCTGGATGAGAACTTCCCACGTGGGATGCGCTTGAGGCGGCACGTCTGCTCTTGAACGCTCAGTCCGACGCCCGCCACGCCGATGACCCGAGCGTGAGCCGCGGCGACAACACCACGACCCGCCCTGAGGCGCCGCCGCTGTCGGAGGCGGAGCTTCTCGCGCTCCTGCTGGCCTGGAATGGCACCGATGGTGTCGCTCCCGACGACCTGCCGGACGACCCGACCGGCGAGTATCGGAAAACGCTCGAGTTGGTGCTAGCGCTGCGCAAAGAGCTCGAGGCCGCCTTCGACTGTGATGACGTCAGGAGGGCTCGCAAAGCGGGCACTTACCTGGTCGAGTGGGCGACTCGCCTGTGGCGCGTTGTCCCCCTGCCGTCGCTGTTCGTCCTGTTCAGATGGACGGACGGCAACCTCGAGGAGTCAGGCCGAGTGCTGTTGGAGATGCAGTCGCTGACGGACGCGCAGCATGAGACTGCGGTGGGGCTGCTGGCCAGCGGGTCGCCGCCTCAGCAGGCACTCGAGGCGGCACGGTTGATAGTCCCCGACAGGGCCACCACCGACTGACCGTCTCGACGCCCAACACCAGTGGCATCCGGAGCGACTCGTAGCGGGGCAGAGAAGAGGTGCGCCGGGCGCGCCGTGGGTCTCGATAGCGGCGAGGTCGCCACTGCTCCGACTGCGTCCCGCCTTTAGCGCAGCTCCCCTCGGGCCTCTTGCGGTGTCCTGGTACTCGTCGCGGCGCGCCTGGTGGGCCTCGCGGCTGTGCAGCACAGGGTGTTGCGGAGGGGGAGGAGCGAGGTCGTTCGGATGCCAAGGGATACCCTCAGCCCATGGATGCGGTGGCCGCGGTGTTGGCAGGTCAGGTCCGGTTCGACGACGCGGACCGGTCGGTTCAGATCTCCGTGCTGTTGGCATGGGACGAGTGGATCCGCGACGTTGCGGGCCGCGTCGACATGGCCGCGGAGTTGTCCGCCGACGGCGGTGGCTGGGTCGAGCTCGACCAGGACGGTCAGGTGCAGCTGCGAACGGCGAGCTGACCGCGGGTGCCGGAGGCGAATGGCCCTCCGGTCCGCGGGGCGGTGGTCTTGCTGTCGTAGCGTCCGAGCGAGCCCGTCCAGCCGGTGAGGATGCTCGAGGAGGCGGAAGGTGGCGAAGCGGAAGCGCGGCGGGCGGTCTGGCGGGGGCGGGCGCTACACGCCACCGAAGCGCAGCACGGAGCCGGTCGCGCCGGCCCAGCAGGTTGAGACGTTCGCACAGTCGTTGCGTCGGCAGGACCGGGAGCTACGCGCACGGTGCGCGGCGCTGCTTGAGGAGCCTCCGACCAACACCGAGTGGGTGGAAGCTGACCTCGCCGGCATGGATGGGTTCGACGCAACCGACGAGGAGTTGGTGGAGTTCTGGTCGGCGTACCGCCGCTCCATCGAGCTGGACCCAGAGATGGAACCGCCCGACTTGCGCATGGTCATGGACTGCCTCAAGCGGGGCGAGGACCCGGCCGCTGCTGTCTCCGCCCGGTTCGACAGCCTCGACGAGTAGCTGGGATCTGCACGGACCTCGTCGGGGGCTGTCAGTGAGACCTACGCTCATCTGGGGCCGAGGGAGGAGGGGTGTCGATGAACAGCCGTGCTGTGCGGCGAGCCGGCTTGGCGCTGGCGTTGGCGGCGACCGCTGGATGTGCCGGTGGTAGCTCCATGGCGGAGACCATCGAGTCGGTCTTCGAGCGCAACCCCGAGAAGGTCGCGGAGACGTGTTCGACCACGGCGGCCATGGCGTCCAGCCGAGATGAGCTGCTCAGTCTCCTCGATTCGTTGTCGGACGAGCAGCGGTCCGACATGCAGGCCGCGATGGCGATGGCAGCGGACGAAGCCATACCGGTCGAGGCCGCTGCGTGGGACTGGTCCGACGTCCGAGAGTGGATGGGCGGTGTCTGGGACGAGTGCGAGGACCGGGGACTGATCTGATCGGATCTCGGTAGCTCCGACGAGCACCCGGAAGCAGGCTGACAGAGCGCATCCCTGCGCTGCCTCGCCGTTACCTTCGTGGCATGGCGACCGACGATGGGCACCTGCTCGACCTCGACCAGTTCGAGGATTTGGACGACGCTCTCGCTCAGCTCAAGGACTCGAGGGCGTACGAGGAAGTACTCCGCGAGGCACTTGACCCGTCAGCCCAGTTCGGCCTCCTCACGCTCTTCGCCATGAGCGCGTGCACTCGGTTTCGGGGCCTCCACGAGGCAGTCGTACGCGAAGTCGAGGCCACGAACCCACACGCGGTGTTCCCTCTCAACCGAGCCTTCGCCGAGACCGTCCTGACTGTCGCATACGCCCACGACCACCCCGACTACGTCGAACGAATCCTGGAGCGGCGGGGCGAACAGCCCAAGGAGCTCAAGCGCTTGCCCATCAGGAAGCTCATCGACCACATCGCACCCGATGCACCCGGTTTCAATCAGGTCTATGACGAGCTGTGCGAGATCACTCACTTCGGCTCAGTTGCCCTGTGGCAACCGCACTCCATCACCGGCGAGCGGACCCTTCAGTGGGGAAGTGCGCCGCGGTGGAGCAACGACCGAGAGGCGCTCATCGCGTGTGCGCAGCTGAAGGAGATGAGCGCCGCCGCCGTCGCCTACCTGCACTACTTCACACAGCGGCACCTCACGACCTAGCCGAGAAGCCTACGGCGGCCGCACGGCCGCTTTCCCCCGTCGGGGTAGCGGGGGCGTCGATAGTCGGACGATGGGGCACGACCTCGCGCCGGTTTCGCGGCTTAGCGCTGGGTGGGCCACACCTCTCGCCTGGCAACCCTGTCCCTGCTGACAAGCCGTGAAAGTTCTCGGCTGTCAGCGAGTGAAACTTCACAACGAGCTCGGGCCGAGCACCCCCAGCCAGTAGCGCTCGACGTAGGCGCCGCGCACCTCGAAGCCCTGCGCCGCGAGGCCCGGGTCCCACCAGGCGCGCACCTCCGCGGTGCCGGACGCGTCGTGCTCGGGGGCGCGGTGGCGGGTGGGGTGGTCGACGACGGACATGGGGCCTCCCTCGTGCGGTGGTCGGACGTTGCGCTGGTGGGCAACGTAGGGAGGACGGCGCCCGAGGTCAGCGGGCAGCGCGACCCGGCAACCGGCCGGCCGGTGCCGGGTCGGTCGGCCCCGGGTCGGTCGGTCCCGGGGGAGGATGAGCCCCGAAGCGAGGCGTGGGCCTCAGGTGTTGGTGCCAGCCCGCCCGTAGTCGTCCTCGAGGCGCTCGATGTCGTCCTCGCCGAAGTACGTGCCGTGCTGCACCTCGATGAACACGAGCGGCTCCGACGCGTGCGTGTTCTCGATCCGGTGGGCGCTGCCCTTCGGGATGTCCACCGCGTCACCCGGCCCGACCGGCTTCGTCGCGTCGTCGAGCACGAAGTTGCCCGAGCCGGAGACGATGAACCAGTGCTCGGAGCGCTGCGAGTGGCGCTGGTAGCTCAGGCGACGGCCCGGGTGGACGACGATGCGCTTGACCTTGTGGTCCGCCTCGTCGGACAGGACCGTGTAGGACCCCCAGGGCCGATCGGATCGTTCGAGCATCGCGACATTCTGTCGCACGGACCGACCACCGCGGCGCAACCGGTGCGCGCGATGGTGTCGCCATGGCGGAGCGCACCGACCACCGGCACGGGACCGATCCCGGCTACGAGCAGGCCCGACGCATCCTCTCGGAGGCGAGCGGCATCGTCGTGCTGACCGGGGCCGGGGTGTCCACCGACTCTGGCATCCCGGACTTCCGCGGGCCGGACGGGGTGTGGACCCGCGACCCCGAGGCCGAGAAGTACTCCTCGATCGACCACTACCTGTCCTCCAGCGAGGTGCGGAAGGGTGCGTGGCGGCGCCGCGCGGAGAACCCCGCGTGGCACGCCGAGCCGAACGCCGGCCACCTCGCCCTGGCCGAGCTCGAGCGCCGCGGTCGCCTCGAGCTGCTCGTCACCCAGAACATCGACGGGCTGCACCTGCGCGCCGGCAACTCGCGGGAGCGGCTCGTGGAGGTGCACGGCACCATGCTCGACGCGGTGTGCGTCGCCTGCGGGCGCCGTGGGCCGATGCGCGAGGTGCTCGACCGCCTCGAGGCCGGGGAGGAGGACCCGCCCTGCCCGGACTGCGGCGGGATCCTGAAGTCGGCGACCGTGCTGTTCGGTGAGGCGCTGGACGAGCGGGACATCCACCGCGCCTTCGACGCCGCGGCCGCGGCGGAGGTGCTCCTGTGCGTGGGCACCTCCCTGCAGGTGTTCCCGATCGCCCGGATGGTCCCGATCGCCCTCTCCCAGGGCGCGCAGGTCGTGATCGTCAACGGCGAGCCCACCCCCTACGACGACGACGCCGCGGTGGTCCGCGGATCGATCAGCGAGGTGCTCCCCGGCCTGCTCGGCCTCTGAGCCCGGTCGGGGAACAACCCGATCTGTCGAATAGTTGACCAACTTGGTAGGGTTTGACGGCGCTGGTCGAACCGAGACCGCGAGGACGTGAGGACCGATGAGCAACTTCCGAGAGCTGCTGCAGAGCACGAAGCAGGAGATCCGCGAGGTCGACACCGCCACCGCCGAGCGCATGCGGGCCGAGGGCGCGATCGTCCTCGACGTGCGCGAGGCCGACGAGTTCGAGCAGGGCGCGATCCCCGGCTCGGTCTTCATCCCCCGTGGCCACCTCGAGTCCCAGGTCGAGAGCCGCATCACCGACAAGACGGCACCGGTGGTCGTCATGTGCGCCGGCGGCGTCCGCTCCGCCTTCGCCGCGAAGACCCTGCAGGAGCTGGGCTACAGCGACGTCGTGTCGATGGCCGGCGGGTTCAACCGCTGGAAGGACGAGGACCGCGAGTGGCGCCGCCCCGAGGTGCTCAGCCCCGAGCAGCGCAACCGGTACTCGCGCCACCTGCTGATGCCCGAGGTCGGTGAGGAGGGGCAGCAGAAGCTGCTGTCCGCCCGCGTGCTGCTGCTCGGCGCCGGCGGGCTGGGCTCACCCGCGGCGCTCTACCTCGCCGCGGCGGGCGTCGGCACGATCGGCATCGTCGACATGGACGTGGTCGACGAGTCGAACCTGCAGCGCCAGATCCTGCACAACATGGACCGCATCGGGGAGCGCAAGGTCGACTCGGCCAAGAAGACGCTCACCGCGCTGAACCCCGACGTGAACGTCATCACCCACGACGTGCGGCTCGGCGCCGACAACATCGAGTCGATCATCGCCGACTACGACATCGTGGTCGACGGCGCCGACAACTTCCCGGTCCGCTACATGCTCAACGACGCGTCCGTGAAGCTCGGCATCCCGGTGGTGCACGGGTCGATCTTCCGCTTCGAGGGCCAGGTCACGGTCTTCGACCCGAAGCACGGTCCGACCTACCGCGACATGCTCCCCGAGCCGCCCCCGCCGGAGCTCGCCCCGAGCTGCTCGGAGGCCGGTGTGCTCGGCGTGCTGCCCGGCATCGTCGGCTGCGTCCAGGCGATCGAGACGATCAAGCTGATCCTCGGCCTCGGCGACACGCTCGTCGGCCGCTACCTCACCTTCGACGCGCTCGACATGGAGTTCCGCGAGTTCAAGCTGCACCGCGACCCGTCGAACGAGATCACCTGGGAGAACCGGGACAAGATCCGCGTCGTCGAGCTCGAGGGGCACTGCCAGCCGGCACCGCTCGAGGCGCCGGCGGCGGCCGCGGTCGCCTGACCGTCCGCCTCCCGCGCGGCCGCGGCGCGGTAGACCTGCGGTCCATGCCCGCGCCCGCACCACGACCCCTCCTCGTCCACGTCGACGTCAGCGACACGCTGTCGTCGGGGTGGCGCGCGGGCATCCAGCGGGTCGTGGTGCAGCTCGTCGACCACCTGCGGCGCGTCGACGGGCTCGAGGTGGTGCCCGTCGCGTGGTCCAGCGACCTGCAGGGCCACCGCCGCCTCCGCCCGGACGAGCTCGACGACCTCCTCGGCCCGGCCACCGCGGCACGCCGCCGGCCCGGCGCCGCGCCGACCCCCACCGGCCTGCGCGCCGTGGCTGCCACGGCCGTCGCCCAGGTGCGGCGGGCGCTGCGCTTCGCGCTGCGGGTCGCGGTGCTCGTCCTCGTCGTGGCGCGGGTGAAGGACCCGGTGCGCGACGCGCTGCGCTGGCTCTCCCTGCGCACGGTCCACCGTGACCACCGGGAACTGGCGGTGGGGGAGCTCCCGGCCGGGTCGGTCCTGCTCGAGCTCGACACCGTCTGGAACCAGACCTGGGTCGACCGCGACCGGCTCTACCGCCACCTGCGGGACCGCGGCGTGCACGTCGCGGTGCTCGTGTACGACCTGCTCCCGCTCGAGCACCCGGAGTGGTTCGAGCGGTCGCTGGTCGAGGTGTTCGACACCACCCTGACCCTGCAGGCCCGCCACGCGGAGCTCGTCATGGCGATCTCCGAGGCCACCGCGGCGTCCTTCGTGGACTGGTCGCGCCGCCGGGGCCTCGAGCCCCCGGAGCCCGTCGTCATCCCGCTGGGCGCCGACGCCACGAGCCCTCGGACCGCCCGTCCGGGGGCGCTGCCGCCCGGTGTCCTGCCCGGCAGGTACGTGCTGGTCGTGGGCACGGTCGAGCCCCGCAAGAACCACGCGGTGCTGATCGACGCGTTCGAGCGGCTCGCCGAGCGCGCACCGGGGGTCCAGCTGGTCGTCGTCGGCCGGGCCGGCTGGGAGAACGACGCGGTGGTGCGCCGGCTCGAGACCCACCCGCTCACCGGGACGAGGCTGCACTGGTTCCGCGACGCCGACGACGCGCTGCTGTCGAGGCTCTACGACGAGGCCCTCGTCGTCGCGGTGCCCTCGGCGACCGAGGGCTTCGGGCTGCCGGTGATCGAGGCGTTCCTCCACGGCATCCCGGTGGTCGCGTCCGACCGCGGCGCCCTGCCCGAGGCGGGGGGTGGGCTGGCCGAGTACGTCGCCCCCGACGACGTCGCCGGTTGGGTCGACGCGCTGGCACGCCACGTCGAGGATCCCCGCCACAACCGGGTGCGACGAGACGCCCTGAGGGCATATCGACCACCGACGTGGAGCGACGCCGCACACCGCGTCGCGTCGGTCCTCCGGGCCGAGTTCGCGGCGCCACGCGGCACACCGAAAACTGCGTCCGGTGGGGGTGGAACCGGCGAGGTCTTCTCGTAGGCTCGAACGCCATGCACACCACGCTCCCCACGCGTCGGCGTGTGCTCCGGCTCGCCGCGGTCGCCTTCGCCGCTGGACTCGTGATGTCGGTCGCGCCGCTCCCGAACTGGTCCTTCGTCCCCGTCGCCTCCGCCACCGTCCAACCCCTGGGCCGGCTCCGGCCCATGTCGTCGGTGGCCGTCGCCGCGCTCGCGGACGAGTTCGCCGAGGCCGCCGCGGACGTGCCCCGGGTCTCCGCGCTCGAGGAGCGCACCGACTCGTTCCGGATGATCGGCGTCGCGCTCGAGGAGGAGCCCGACGAGCCCGTGCTCGTGCGGGTCCTCGACGAGGACGGCACCTGGGGCGAGTGGAACGAGCTCGAGATCGACGCCGACAAGGGCCCGGACCCGGGCACACCCGAGGCCCGTGCGGCCGCGGAGGCCGCCGGCCGCGTCGTGAGCGAGCCGCTGTGGGTCGGCGAGGCCCGGGGCTACGAGATCAGCCTGGCGGGCGACGACGCGGACGGCGCCGAGGTGGCGCTGGTGCGCGAGGAGGTGCGCCGCACCCTCACCGACGCGGTGCCCCTCGCGGAGGCGGCCCTCCCCGCGCCGTTCGGCATCAACTCGCGTGCCTCCTGGGGTGCCCGCGCCCCGAAGGACACCCCGTCGATCGCACGGGACGGGCTGAAGCTCGCGGTGGTGCACCACACCGCCGGGACCAACAACTACTCGGCGGCGCAGGTGCCCTCGATCATCCGGTCCATGCAGGCGTTCCACATGGACACGAACGGGTGGTCCGACCTCGGCTACAACTTCGTCGTCGACAAGTTCGGCGGCATCTGGGAGGGGCGGGCCGGCGGCACCGCGAACGCCGTGGTCGGCGCGCACGCCGCGGGCTTCAACACCGGCTCGGTCGGCGTGTCGGTCATGGGCAACTACTCCGGCCAGTACGCGTCCAGCGCCGCGCTCGAAGCGGTGAGCAGGGTGGTCGGGTACCGCCTCCAGGAGTACGGCGCCCACCCGCAGCACCGCGTCAACTTCACCTCCGGCGGCGGCACCAAGTACCCGGCCGGCAAGGTGGTGAACCTGCCCCGGGTGATCGGGCACCGCGACGTCGGGCAGACGGCGTGCCCCGGCCTCATCTACAACAACCTCGGATCGATCCGGAACCGGGCCGCGCAGTGGTACCAGCTGATGGAGGCCGTCGCGACGCCCCGTGGGTCGATCGACAGCGTGAAGGTCACGGGCAACCGCGTCGACGTGGTCGGCTGGGCCATCGACCCCGACGTGCCGCAGCCCGCACGGGTGCACGTCGTGCTCGCCGGCCGGCTCCAGGAGGTGCAGGCCAACGGCTACCGCCCCGACGTGGGCCGCGCGTACCCGGGCGTCGGCGACCACCGCGGGTGGGGCGCGGGGTTCAGCGGGCTGCCGAAGGGCAGGCACCGGCTCTGCGTCACCGTCATCAACCAGGGCGAGGGGAACGACAAGCTGCTCGGCTGCCAGGACGTCGTCGTCAAGTGAGGCGTCCGCGGACCGTCTGCTAGAACGGCCCACCGTGAAGGGCCTCATTCTCTCCGGCGGGGCGGGCACGAGGCTGCGGCCCATCACGCACACCAGCGCCAAGCAGCTCGTACCCGTCGCCAACAAGCCGATCCTGTTCTACGGCATCGAGGACATGGTCGCCGCGGGCATCACCGACATCGGCATCATCGTCGGTGAGACGGCGGACGAGATCCGGGCCGCCGTCGGCGACGGCTCCCGCTGGGGCATCGACGTCACCTACATCCCCCAGGACGAGCCGCGGGGCCTGGCCCACTGCGTGCTCATCGCGCGCGACTTCCTCGGCGACGACGACTTCGTCATGTACCTCGGCGACAACCTGCTGCGGCAGGGCATCACCGAGTTCGTGGAGGCGTTCGAGGCGGACCGTCGCGCCGCGTCGTCACCGACGCTCCACGACGACGCGCCGAAGGCCCCCTCCGCGCAGATCCTGCTCACCCGGGTGCACGACCCCGAGCGGTTCGGCGTCGCGGCGCTCGACGAGGAGGGCCACGTGGTGCGGCTCGTCGAGAAGCCGAAGGACCCGCCGTCCGACCTGGCGCTCGTCGGCGTGTACCTGTTCGACCCGTCGGTGCACGAGGCGGTCCGCCAGATCCGCCCCTCCGCCCGGGGCGAGCTCGAGATCACCGACGCCATCCAGTGGCTGATCGACCACGGCCACAAGGTCCGCCACGAGGTCCTCGACGGCTGGTGGAAGGACACCGGCAAGCTCGAGCCGCTGCTCGAGGGCAACCGGTTGGTGCTGGAGACGATCGAGCCGAGCATCGAGGGCACCGTCGACGAGCAGTCCCGGATCGAGGGTCGGGTCGTCGTGCAGAAGGGTGCGGAGATCGTGAACTCCCACATCCGGGGACCCGCGATCATCGGCGAGCGCACCCGGATCGTCGACAGCTACGTGGGGCCCTACACCTCGGTGCACCACGACTGCCTGATCCGCTCCACCGAGCTGGAGCACTCGATCATCCTCGAGGAGTCCCAGATCCTCGACCTGCCCCGGGTCATCGACTCGCTCGTCGGCAAGCAGGTCGTCGCCCGCCGCAGCGACGCCCGCCCCTCGGCGATCCGGCTGATGCTGGGCGACCACTCGCGGATCGAGGTCGTGTGATGGCCGAGGTCGTCCCCTCCGAGGTGATCGACGGAGTGCTGCTCGTGCACCCGACCGTGCACGGCGACGAGCGCGGGTTCTTCGTCGAGACCTACCGGCGGGAGTGGTTCCCCCGGGCCCGGGAGATGGTGCAGGGCAACCGCGGCGACCGGGTCGCCGGGTGCCTCGTCGGCCTGCACTACCACCTCCACCAGGCGGACTACTGGTACGTGCCCCGGGGGCACGCACGCGTGGTGCTGCACGACCTGCGGACCGGGTCGCCGACCGACGGGGCGACGCTGCACCTCGACCTGGGCGAGGTCGACGGCGGCCCGAACAACCACCTCGGCGTGTACATCCCGCCGGGGGTGGCACACGGGTTCGCGAGCCTGACCGACATGACGATCACCTACCTGGTGGACGGCTACTACAACCCCGCGGACGAGCTCGGCGTGGCCTGGGACGACCCCGACATCGGGGCGGACTGGGGCGTCACCGACCCGATCCTGTCCGAGCGGGACCGGAACAACCCCCGCCGCTCCGAGCTGCTGCCGCAGTGGCAGCCGCACGGGCTGCTGCGATCCTGACGGGAGGCGGACCGTGCGACTGTTCGTGACCGGCGGCGCCGGCTTCATCGGGTCCAACTACGTGCACCACGTGCTGAGGAACACCGACGACTCGGTCACGGTGTTCGACGCGCTGACCTACGCGGGCAACCGCGCCAACCTCGCCGAGGTGGAGGACGATCCGCGGTTCACCTTCGTGCACGGCGACATCTGCGACCGGGCCGCGGTGACCGAGGCGCTCGAGGGGCACGACGTGGTCGTGCACTTCGCCGCCGAGAGCCACGTCGACCGGTCGCTGCTCGACCCGGACGTGTTCGTGCGCACCAACTGCTCCGGCACCAACGTGATGTGCGACGTCGCCCACCAGCTCGGGGTGGAGCGCTTCGTGCACATCTCGACCGACGAGGTGTACGGCTCGATCGAGGAGGGCTCCTTCAGCGAGGGCGACCCGCTGGCGCCCCGGTCGCCGTACTCGGCATCGAAGGCGGGCTCGGACCTGATCGCGCTGGCCTACCACGAGACCCACGGCCTGCCGGTGGTCGTCACCCGCTCCTCGAACCAGTTCGGCCCGTACCAGTTCCCCGAGAAGCTGATCCCGTTCTTCGTCACGAACCTCGTCGAGGGTCGCAAGGTCCCGCTGTACGGGGACGGGCTGAACGTGCGCGACTGGATGTTCGTCGACGACAACTGCGCCGCGGTCGACCTGGTGCGGCGGTCGGGCCAGGTGGGCGAGATCTACAACATCGGCGCCGGCAACGAGCTCACCAACCGTGAGGTCACCGACCGGCTGCTCGCCGCGCTCGGCAAGGACGACTCGTGGGTCGACTACGTCGAGGACCGCAAGGGCCACGACCGCCGGTACTCGATCACGACCGACAAGGTCCGGGCCCTCGGCTGGGAGCCGGCGCACGACTTCGACTCGGCGCTCGAGGAGACCATCCGCTTCTACCTGGAGCGGCGCGACTGGTGGGAGCCGCTGCTGTCGCGGGTGCGGAACCGCTGAGGTGGCCGCGTGAGGATCGTCGTCACGGGGTCCCGCGGCCAGCTCGGCACGGAGCTGCTCGCGCTGCTCGGCACCCAGCCGCACCACGAGGTGCTGGGGCTCGACCTGCCGGAGCACGACCTCACCGACCGCGACCACGTGCTCGGCGTCCTCACGCAGTGGGAGCCGGACCTGGTGCTGCACTGCGCCGCGTTCACCGCGGTGGACCGCTGCGAGTCCGAGCCCGAGCTCGCGTACCGGGCCAACTGCGCCGCGACCCGGTTCGTCGCCGACGGCGCCCGCCGCGTCGGCGCGCACGTGGTGTACGTGTCGACCGACTACGTGTTCGACGGCACCAAGGACTCGCCGTACCTGGAGTGGGACCGCCCGAACCCGCAGTCGGTGTACGGGCGCACGAAGCTCGGCGGCGAGATGGAGATCGACCCCGGCTGGACCATCGCCCGCACCTCCTGGGTGTGCAGCGCCCACGGGTCGAACATGGTGAAGACGCTGCTGCGCCTCGCCGAGGAGCGCGACACGGTCGACTTCGTCGACGACCAGGTCGGCCACCCGACCTTCGCGTCCGACCTGGCCGCGATGGTCGCCAAGCTCGGCGTCGAGCGCGTGCCCGGGGTGTTCCACACCACCAACCAGGGCGCGGTGAGCTGGTACCAGTTCGCCCGGGAGGTGTTCGCCGCGGCGGGCCACGACCCGGACCGGGTGCGCCCGATCAGCACCGCGCAGCTGGACCCGCCACGCCCCGCGCCGCGACCGGCGAACTCCGTGCTCGCCGACCTGGCCTGGCGCGCCCACGGCTTCGAGCCGTCCCGCGACTTCCGCGAGCCCCTCGCCGAGGTCGTCGCCGCCCTCACCGCCCGCTGATCCGGGAGCGCTGCCGGTAGCCTCAGGGCATGCCGTTGCGCTTCGTGATCATCGGCGGTGGCCCCGCCGGGACCCAGGCGGCCACCTACGCTGCACGCCTCGGTGCCGAGGTGACGCTCATCGAGCGCGACATCATCGGCGGCGCCGCGAACCTCTGGGACTGCGTGCCCTCCAAGGCCATGATCGCGAGCGGCGCCGCGCTGGACCGGATCCACGGGTCCGCTGGGATGGGCCTCTCGGTCGAGGGGGCGAGCGTCGACTTCGACGCGCTGCGGAACCGCATCACGGGCATCGTGAGCCGGCTCGAGAGCTCCAACCGGGACCTGCTCGAGAGCCAGGGCGTCCGCCTGGTGCACGGCACCGGGCGCCTCGTCGACGCGCACACCGTCGTCGCCAGCACCGAGGACGGCGAGCTGACCTTCGAGGCCGACGCGATCCTCGTCAGCACGGGCAGCCGCCCGCGCATCCCGGAGTGGGCCAGCCCCGACGGGGACCGGGTGCTCACGACCCGCGACGCCTACCCGCCCAAGGAGCTGCCCGAGCACCTCGTCGTGGTGGGCTCCGGGGTGACCGGCGTCGAGTTCGTGCACATGTTCTCGAGCTTCGGGTCCGAGATCAGCCTGATCGTCTCCCGCCAGCAGGTCCTGCCCCAGAAGGACCCGGAGGTCGCCGCGGTGCTGGAGGAGGACTTCCTGCGGCGCGGCGTGCACCTGTACAAGGGCGCCAGGGCGGTGGGGCTCGACCTGCCCGAGGACGGCGGGGTGGTCGTCCACTGCGACGACGGCCGTGTCGTGCGCGGCAGCCACGTGCTGCTCGCCATCGGCCTCGTGCCCAACGTCGAGGGCACCGGCCTCGCCGAGGCGGGGGTGGAGATGGACGGCCCCTGGGTGCGCACCCTCGACCACCACCTCCGCACGAACGTGCCGCACATCTACGTGGCCGGCGACCTGTCCGGGAAGCTGCCCCTCGCGTCCGTCGCGTCGATGCAGGGGCGCAAGATCGCCGAGCACGTGATGGGGCTCCACAAGGTGGACCACCGGCACCTCGACTACGAGAAGGCCGCCTCGGCCATCTTCACCGAGCCGGAGATCGCGGACGTCGGGCTCGCCGAGGCGGACGCGTTCGCCGAGGGCCGCAAGATCCGTGTGACGAAGGTCCCGTTCTCGTCCTCGGCGAAGGCGCTCATCAACGACGACCACCGCGGGTTCGTGAAGATCGTGTCGGATCCGGCCACGGGGGTCGTGCTCGGCGGGTCGATCGTGGGGCGTCACGCGGCGGAGCTGATCTCGGTGATCGCGGTCGCGGTCACCAACCGGTTGCGGGTCACCGACATCGCGGAGAGCCTGCTCGTGCACCCCGCGCTGGCGGAGGCGCTGGCGGAGGCCGCCGAGTAGCTGCTGCTAACTTCGTCGGGTCCCCGACCCTGCTCCCGAGGCCGCGCTTGTCCACCCCAGCCCAGGTCTGGTCGTACCGGACCCTGATCGCCAACCTCGCCCAGCGGGATCTGAAGGCGAGGTACAAGAAGAGCGTCCTGGGATGGGTGTGGTCACTGATCAACCCGGCGGCCACGCTCGGGATCTACACCGTGGTGTTCGGCTTCTTCCTGCGCGCCGAGCCGCCCGCCGCCGGCAACGGCGACAAGAGCTTCGCCCTGTACCTGTTCTGCGGCCTCGTGGTGTGGAACCTGTTCGCGGGCGTCATCAACACCTCGATCGCGTCGTTCCAGACGGCCGGCCCGCTGCTCACACGGACCTACTTCCCTCCCGAGTGCCCGATGGTCGCCGGCCTCGCGACCGTGCTGCTCCAGGCGCTCATCGAGGTGGGCATCCTGTTCGCCGTGATGGTGCTCATCGGCAACGTGTCGTGGACGGCGGTGATCGTCGTGCCGATCTTCGCGCTCATGTCGTGCTTCGCGTTCGGCATCGGGCTGGTGCTCGGGCTCGCGAACATCCGCTTCCGCGACGTGAACTACCTGGTCGGCATCGGCCTCCAGGTCCTCTTCTACGCGACGCCGATCGTGTACCCGCTGACGATCGTGCCCGACGAGTACCGCCGGTTCATGGAGCTCAACCCGGTCGGCTCGTTCGTCTACGCCATGCGCCAGGTGCTCTACAGCCTGGACGTGCCCACCCTCGGCAACTGGGTCGTGATGGTGCTCACCGCAGCGATCAGCCTCGTGGGCGGCTGGGTGATCTTCAGCCGCTGGGCCCCGACCGTGATCGAGGAGCTCTGATGGCCGCGATCGTCGTCGACGACGTCTCCAAGAGCTTCCGCCTGCAGAAGGACCGGGCCCACTCGCTCAAGGAGCTCATCACCCGGCGTGACCGGCAGTCCGGCGCCGACCAGTTCTGGGCGCTGCGCAACGTCTCGTTCGAGATCCCCGAGGGCTCGATGTTCGCCCTCGTCGGCCACAACGGCTCGGGCAAGTCGACGCTGCTGCGCTGCATCGCCGGCATCTACCGGCCGACCTCCGGCGAGGTGCGCGTCAGCGGGCGGATCTCGACCCTCCTCGAGCTCGGCGCCGGGTTCCACCCGGACCTCACCGGGCGCGAGAACGTCTACATGAACGCCACGATCCTCGGCATGTCGCACCGCCAGATCGACCGCGTGTTCGACGAGATCGTCGAGTTCGCGGGGATCGAGGAGTTCATCGACTCCCCGGTGAAGATCTACTCCTCCGGCATGTACATCCGGCTGGGGTTCTCCGTCGCGGTGCACGTCGACCCGGAGATCCTCATCGTCGACGAGGTCATCGCGGTCGGCGACGCCGAGTTCCAGCGCAAGTGCTACGACCACCTCTACGCGCTGCGGAAGAAGGGCGTCACGATCGTCGTCGTGACCCACGGGCTCGACACCGTCGAGACCATGTGCGACGGGGCGGCGTGGCTCGACCACGGCGAGCTCCAGCTCGTCGGCACGGGCCAGGAGGTCTCCGCCGCGTACATGCGCCAGGTCAACGCGGAGGAGCGCCGCGAGCGCGACGAGATCGCCGCGGCCGCCGCGGAGGAGGCGGCCGCCGGCACCGACGGCCCCGCGAGCCGCCGCATGGAGGACGTGCGGATCACCGACGTGGAGCTGCTCGACGGGGAGGGGCGGCCGGTCAGCGCGGGTGTGCACGGCGAACCGCTCACGATCCGCATCGGCTACGAGGCGATCCGCCCCGTGCCCTCACCCGTGTTCGGGATCGCGCTGCACTCGGCCAGCAACGTGCACATCACCGGGACCAACACCCGCATCGGCGGCCTCGACACCCCGACGATCGAGGGGCGCGGGCACGTCGACTTCGTGATCGACGAGCTGCCGCTCACCTCCGGCGACTACGAGCTGACCGTGGCGATCTCCGACACCTACATCCAGCACAACTTCGACCGCAGGGAGCGCGAGTGGCGCCTCCCCGTGCGCCATGGTGGACGGATGGAGCCCGAGGGGCTCGTGGACCTCTCGGGGACCTGGCACGTGACGGCCGGCGCCGCGCGCGTCGAGCGCTGAGCAGACCGGAGGAGACGATCGTGGACCGCGACGCAGAGCAGCAGGCCCCATCGACCGACGAGATCGCCGCGGCCGTGGCGGAGGTGCGCCGCGACCTCGCCGAGCGGCGGGCGCGGGGCGAGCTGCCGCACCTGCCCTCGGACGAGCTGGACCGACAGTTCTCCGCCGTCGTCGAGGCGGTGGAGGCGGGGCTCGTCGAGGAGCCCCCGATCGAGACCGGTGACCTCCACGGGCCGGCGGTGCTCGAGACGTGGCGCCCGCTGCGCGGCAGGGGCGGCCTCGCTGCGCGCCTCATCGGGCTGCTGCTGTCGCCGCTCACCCGGGTCGTGGGGGTGGTGGTGCGCCGCCAGGTCGGTGAGTTCTCGACGCGCACCGCCGCGGTCGTCGAGCAGCTGGTCGACCGGCAGAACCGCGTGCAGTTCTTCCTGTCTCGCACCCACCTCGACCGCCAGCGCCGGCTCGAGTACCGGGTCGCGGAGCTCGAGCGCGAGGTCGAGCGCCTCCGCGCCGCGCTCCCGGAGGGCGCGCCGCCCCGCACCGGGGCCTGACCGTGTGGGACCAGCTCGTCGTCGGCGCCGCCCCCGGCGACGCGATCACGAAGTCCGCGGTGCTGATCCGTGAGGCGCTCGCGGCGCACGGTCCGAGCGAGATCTACGCGCAGCACCTGGAGCCGGGCCTCGACTCCCACGTCCACCCGCTGCACGAGCTGCCACGCCGGCCCAACCGCGACCGCCCGCTGATCTTCCACGCGAGCATCGGGTCCTGGCCGGTGCACCGGGCGATCGTCGAGAACGAGCAGCGGCTCGTGCTCGTGTACCACAACTTCTCGCCGCCCGAGTACTACGCGGACATCGCACCCGAGATCGCCGGCGACCTCATCCGCGGTCGGTGGGAGCTGGAGCAGCTGCGGGACCGCGTCGAGCTCGCCTTCGCGGACTCGGAGTACAACGCGGAGGAGCTGCGGGTCCTCGGGTACCGGGACGTGGAGGTGGTCGCACCCACCCCCGACGTCGACCGACTCGACCGGGTCGTGCCCGACCCCGACATGCTGCGCCGCATCGACGGCTGGGGTCCCGGGCCGCTGGTGCTGTGCGTCGCCCAGCAGCTGCCCCACAAGCGGGTCGAGCGGGTGATCGCCGCGGTGGCGGTGCTCCAGCAGGAGCACGAGCCCGACGCCCGGCTCGCGTTCGTGGGCGTCGACCGGCTCGCCACCTACTCGCGTGCCCTGCGCGCCATGGCGCGCACGGTGGGGCTCCGTGACCCGCAGTTCCTCGGTCGTATCTCCGACGCGGAGCTGTCCGCGCTGTACCTGCGGGCCGCGGTGTTCTGCACGTTGAGCGAGCACGAGGGCTTCTGCGTGCCGATCGTCGAGGCGATGGCGACGGGTGTGCCGGTGGTCGCCGCCGACCGTGCGGCGATCCCGTCGACGGTGGGGGAGGCGGGGATCGTGGTCGACGACCCCGACGACCCGGTGCTCGTCGCCGGCCTCCTCGCGAAGGTCGTGCGGGACGGCGACCTGCGCCGCCTGCTCGTGGGCCGGGGCGTCGGCCGCGCCCGGGGCATGTCGGCGGCGCACTCGCTGCCGCGCTACCTCGACGCGCTGCTCCGCCACCCGACCGCGTCGCGCACCGTCGCCGAGCTGGTCGCCTCCGGTGAGCCGCTCCCCGCGGGGGTGGGGCGGTGAAGGTCTGCTTCGTCGTGCAGCGCTACGGCGCCGGCGTGGTCGGCGGCGCCGAGAAGTACGTGGAGTCGATGGCCACGGGGCTCGCCGCGGGCGGGCACGAGGTCACCGTCGTCACGAGCTGCGCGACGAACTACTCGGACTGGGCGGACGTGCACCCCCCGGGCCGCACCGTCGAGCACGGCGTCACGGTGCACCGCCTGCCGGTGCGCGCACCCCGCGACAACGACCGGTTCATCCCGCTCCACCTGCGGGCCGTGGACGCGTTCGACGTGCCCCTGTGGCCCTGGGCACAGGACCGCTGGAGCCAGATGATGGGACCGGACCTGCTCGGCGGGGAGCAGGTCGTCGCGACCGAGGCCGCCCGCAACGACGCCACGGTCCTCGTCGGCTACCACTACGCGCAGACGCTGCGCCTCACGAAGGTCGCCGCGGCGCACGGCCCGACGATCGTGATCCCCACGGCGCACCCCGAAGGGGCGTTCCACGTCGGCCGGGTGCGCGAGGTCTTCGAGCACGCGGACCACGTCCTCAGCCTCGCCCCGGAGGAGGGCGAGCTCGTCGCGCGCAACTACGACTGCGGTGACCGCATCACCGTCGTCCCCTGCCCGGTCGAGCCGATCGAGGCGCCACCCGCCGACGAGGTGCAGCGCGCCGCGCGGGACATCGGCGTGCGGCCGGGGGAGTACGCGGTGGTCGTCGGTCGGGTCGACCCCGCCAAGGGCAGTGACGACGTGATCCGGTTCACCGCCGCGTACCGCACCGCGGTGGACCCGGGCTTCGAGCTGGTGGTCGTCGGCCCGGGCGGCGACGGCAACACCGGCGCGCCCGGCGTGCGACCGACCGGCTTCGTCGACGACGCCACCCGCATCGCCCTCGTCGCGGGCGCCGGCGTGGTCATCCAGCCCTCCTACATGGAGAGCTTCTCCCTCGCGCTCATCGAGGGGTGGCTCCTCGGCCGCCCGGCGATGGTGCAGCAGCGCAGCCGGGTGCTGGAGGGGCACGTGCGCCGCTCCGGCGGCGGCCTCGCCTACTCCGACTACCTCTCGTTCGAGGCGGCGCTCGCGACGATCCGGTCCCGTCCCGACATCGCCGCGGCGCTCGCCGAACGTGGTCGGCGCTACTCGCTGCACGAGTTCGCGTGGGAGCGGGTGGCCCCCGCGTTCGGGGAAGTCGTCGCGCACGCGTCGGCAGCGGGTGGACGGCGGCTCTCGCGGCACAGCAGAGTGCTGCGATGACCGCGCCCGCTCCCGAGCGCCGCACGATCGTCAAGGTCGTCCGTCGCCTGCTCGCCCCTGCGTTCACCCGCATCGACGCCGTCCGGGACGAGCTCGCCCACCTGCACCGGCGCTGGGACGAGCTGGCCGCACGGATCGACCAGCTGAGCCGCCAGACCGAACGCCTCGAGGCGTACCAGCAGGTCAGCCGCGACGAGGTCCGCGACGCCTTCGCCTCGCTCACCACCGCGCTGGAGGGCACCCCACCCGACGCGCCGCCCGGCGAGATCCTCCAGCGCCGCCTCGACCACGCGCTGCTGCACGCCGAGGCGCTCACCGACGAGACCCGCCGTCGGTTCGAGCGCGAGCTCGCCGAGCTGCGCAGCGCGGTGCGCCTCGCCCAGGCGCTCGCCGAGCGCGGTGCCACGGCCCCCACGGGTCGGGAGGCGGGGGCGACCGCCGGCTCGGCGCCGACGCCGTCGGCGCCGTCGCGGAGCTTCACCCACCCCACGCCCAGCTTCGACGTGCTCTACCGGACCTTCGAGGACCGCCACCGCGGCACCCCGGAGGAGATCCGCGAGCGCCAGCGCGACGACTACCTCGACCTGCTGGTGGCGCTGCCCAACGAGGGGTTGCCGATCGTCGACCTCGGCTGCGGGCGGGGCGAGCTGGTCCGGCTCCTCGTCGACGAGGGCCACCGGGCGCTCGGGGTGGACTCGAACCTCGGGCAGGTCGTCGACGGCGACGGCGAACACTTCGTCCAGGCCGACCTGTTCGACTGGCTCGACGGGTGCGAGGACGCCTCGCTGCGGGCGGTGGTGTCGATGCACGTCGTCGAGCACCTGCCGCTCGACCTGCAGGTGCGGCTCGTGTTCGAGGCGCGCCGGGTGCTCGCCGAGGGCGGGCTGCTCGTCCTCGAGACGCCCAACATCCTCAGCCTCAGCACCGCGGCGACGAACTTCTGGGTCGACCCGACCCACGAGCGGCCGGTGCACCCGCTGTTCCTGCGGTTCCTCGCCGAGGAGGCCGGGTTCCACGACGTCGAGACCCGGCCGCTGCACGAACTGCCCGTGTCCTTCCGGGGGCGGGAGGCGGCACCGGAGCTCGTCGAGGACCTGGAGTCGCTGATCCTCGGGGCGGGCGACCTCGCCCTGCTCGCCCGGCGGTGAGCGACACGACCGACGCCCCGACCACGTCCGAGCTGCCCCGCTGGTTCGAGGTGCTCGCGTGGACCGGCCCGATCGCCATGGGTGCGGTCGGGCTCCTCGGGCTGCTGCTCGCGATCCTCGGGGTGTACTCCGGTTGGCTCGCCCTCGCGCTGGGCGTGCCGGTCGCGGCGGCGACGGTCTGGGGCCTGCACCGGGTGCGGCCGCGGGACGCGCGCCCGGTGGAGCGCGCCGCGACCGCCGCCGCGCTGGCCGCGGTGGCCCTCGCGCTCGGCTACTTCGCGTTCGCCGGCTCCGTCCCCTCCCAGAACGTCTTCACGACCCGTGACCCGGGCGTGTACCTGAACACGGCCCGGTGGCTCAGCGCGGAGGGCGAGCTCGGCGGCGACGCCCAGGACCCGGCGTTCGAGGGGATCGACGGGCTCCGCTTCGACAGCGCGGGCGTCTACAACATGGGCGGGGGTGAGCTGGAGTTCCAGTTCAACCACCTCGCGAGCGTCGTGATGTCGGTCGGGCACGACCTCGGCGGCTACCGCCTGCTGGTGCGCACCCCGGCGCTCGCGACCGCCGCCGGCCTGCTCGCCGTGTACGCCGTCACCGTCAGGGTGACGCGGCGGCCGTGGGTGTCGCTCCTCGCCCCGACGGTGCTCGCGGCGAGCCTCCCGTTCCTGTTCGTCTCGCGCAACACCTACTCGGAGCCGTTCGCGTTCGCGCTGCTGTGGGGCGCCGTGCTCCTCCTCGCCGACCTCCACCACCGCCCGCGGCGCACGACGGCCCTGGCCGGCGGGCTGCTGCTCGGGGCCGTCCTCGCGACCCGCGTCGACGCGCTGGCGTACGTGGCGCTGCTGTTCCCCTTGGCCGCGCTGTCGCTGATGGCGGCCGCCGGGCCGGGGGAGCGGCGTGCACGTGCGCGCGCCTGGGGGATCGTCGTGGCCGCCACCGGGCTGGGCGCGGTCGTCGGCATCGTCGACCTCGTCGAGTGGACCGGCCACTACGTGCGCGACCTGACCCCGCAGCTGCGCCTGCTGCGGCTCGCGACCATCGCCTCGGCCGCGGCCAGCCTCGTGGCGCTCGGGGTGTGGACCTGGACGCCGGCGCTGCGCCGCCTCGTCGAGCGGTTCCGGGCCCAGCTCGCCGGTGTCGCCGCGGCCGCGATCGTCGCGGTGCTCGGCGCCGGGTGGCTGCTGCGCCCCGTGGTGCAGACCGTGCGCGGGGGCACCGCGCACGAACCGGTCCGCAACGCGCAGCGGTTCTACGGGCTGGCGGTCGACCCGGCACGGACGTACGCGGAGCAGTCGCTGCGGTGGATGGCGTGGTACCTCGGGCCGGTCACCCTGGCCGCGGCGATCCTCGGGCTCGCGGTCATCGCCTACCTGGCGGTGCGCCGGCGGGGGGTCGCGCCGGTGGCGGTCGGCGTGGTGCTGCTCACCCTGGCCGCGGGCGCGCTGTACTGGTGGAACCCCGCGATCACCCCTGACCACCCGTGGGCGAGCCGGCGCTACGTGCCGGCGGTCCTGCCCGGCCTCGCGGTGGCGGCGGCCGTGCCGCTCGCGGCGATCGCCGCCCGCCGGTCCGTCCAGCCCCGGCTGCGGGGCGCCCTCGTGGGCGTGCTCGCGGTCGCCATGGTCGTGCCGGCGGCGGCGACGACGTGGCCGGTGCGCTGGCAGCGCAACCAGTACGGCTACTTGCACCAGGTGTTCGAGGCCTGCGAGCTCCTGCCCGAGGACGCCGCGGTCGTCGTGCTGGGCGTGTACGCGCAGTCGACCCTGACCCACACCCTGCGGAGCTGGTGCGAGGTGCCCGCCGCGGGGCAGGGCGACGCCGTCGACGCCGACAACGTGCTCGAGGTGGCCGAGCAGGTGCGTGCGAACGGCCACCGCCTCGTCCTCGTCGGGAAGAACTACAGCGACCTCACGACGTTCCTCGACGTGGCGGAGGGGCCGCCGAGGTGGACCCGGCAGGCGGCGCCGGACCGGTGGCTGGTGCGGCCGACCGTCGACCGCCCTCCGAACGGGTACGTCGACCCGTCGAACGCGCTCCCGGACGAGACGCCGTTCCGCCTGCACCTCGTCGTCGTCGATGTCGACTGAGCAGCCGGCGGCCCCGGCGTGGTTCGAGCTCGCGGCGGTGCTCGCCGCGTCGCTCGTCGCCACGGTCGGCCTGGCGGGGCTCGCCCTCGCCCTCCTCGGCTGGTATCGCACGCCGCTCGCGCTGGTGCTGGGCGTGCCGCTGGCGCTGGCCGGCGTCGTGGCGGTGCGACGGGCGCTCGGCGGCCGCGCTCCCGCGGGCCGGGTGGCCCACGCCGGCGCGGCCACCGCCGCAGTGCTGGCGCTGGGGTTCCTGGTCCTCGCGTCCTCGGCCCCGTCGCACCACGTGCTGGTGAACCGTGACCCCGGGTCCTACGCCACCACGGCGCGCTGGCTCGCCCGGGACGGGTCGCTCCAGGTCGACGGCGCCGCCGGCGGCCTCGAGGCGGAGGAGCCGCTCACGTTCGAGAGCTACGCCGTGTACGACGTCGGCGACGGCAGGCTGCAGCTGCAGTTCAACCACCTCGCGAGCGTCGTGATGGCCGTCGGCCACGACCTCGGTGGCACCCGGCTGATGTTCCGCGTCCCCGCCCTCGTCGCCACGGCGGGGCTGATGAGCCTCTACGCGGTGGCGGTGCGCATGACGGGCCGCCCGCTCGCGTCCCTGCTCGCCCCCGCGGCGCTCGCGGCGACGATGCCGTTCCTGTACGTCGCACGCGACACGTTCTCCGAGCCGTTCACGATGGCGCTGCTCTGGTCCGCCGTGCTCGCCGGCTCGGTCGCGGCCGCCACCCGGCGCGCGGGCGCCGGCGCGGTCGCCGGGCTCCTGCTCGGCGCGGCGGCGGCCACCCGCGCGGACGCGCTCCTGTTCGTCGCGATCGGCCTCGTGCTCGGCGGCTGGTGGGTCGCCGGCGCACGGGGTGGGGAGGAGGCGGGCCCGCGCCGGCGGGTGGCGCTCTGCGCGCTCGCGGCCACCGCGGTGGGCGTCCTCCTCGGCACCCTCGACCTGCAGCTGCGCTCCGGTGGGTACGCGGGACGGCACTCGGAGCAGGTCGGCGTGCTGCGGGTCCTCGTGCTGGCCGCCCTGGTCGCCGCGATCGCCTCGGTCGTCGCCGCCAGGGTGCGTCCCGGGTGGTGGCCTCGCGCCCGCGCCCTGGGGACGTCCATGGCGACTCCCGCTGGCGTCCTCGTCGCGGCGGCCCTCCTGGCCGGGTGGCTCGTCCGGCCGCACGTGCAGGTGATGCGGGGCCGGGACGAGGTGTCGCTCATCGCCGCGCTGCAGTCGGCGGCGGGTGTCGAGCCCGACCCGGCACGCCGCTACGGCGAGCTGAGCCTGGAGTGGATGTCCTGGTACCTCGGGGTGCCGGGGCTGCTGCTCGCCATCTGGGGCACCGCGTGGCTCGTCCGCAGGGCGCTGTCCGGGCGGGCGAACCCTGCGACCGCCGCGTGCGTCGCCCTCGTCGTCGTCGCCGGCGGGATCTACTGGTGGCGGCCGTCGATCTCGCCCGACCACGTGTGGGCGATGCGGCGCTACGTGCCGGCGGTGCTGCCGGCGCTGGTGCTCGCGGCGACGGCGGCGGTGGCCGCGGTCCTCGTCGCCCCACGGTGGCCCCGCGGCCTGCGGTCGGGGCTCGCCGCGGTGCTCGGTGCCCTCCTCGTCGTCGTGCCGGCGTCGGTCACCTGGCCGGTCCGGCAGCTGCGCGAGCAGCACGGCTCCGCAGCGGTGCTCGAGGAGGCCTGCGACCTCGTCGGCCGGAACGCGTCGGTCGTCGTGGTCGGCGAGCCCGCACGGCACATCCTCCCTCAGTCGCTGCGAGCCTGGTGCGGCGTCCCCGTCGCCGCCGCCACCCGCGTGCCGTCACCGGCGGAGCAGCGCCGGCTCGCCGAGTCGGTCGGTCGGGCCGGCAGGGAGCTGGTCTGGGTCGCCACGTCCCCCGGTGAGCTCGAGGGCCTCGGACCGGCGGGGCAGCCGGTCGCCACGACCGGGGTCGCGGTGGAGGAGCGCCACCCCGAACGCACCCTGCTGAGGGCCCCGGAGGGCTACGAACCGCCGGGGGACGGCTGGTCGCTCGCGGTGCGGCGCACCGCCGGTTGACGCCCTCCGTGTGGCGGCTGGCACCCCGCGGGGGTGCCGGGACGCCCGGCGGCGTTGTCGTAGGATCGCCGGGTGCTGGATCGTGAGGAACTCGTGGTCATCGACGACCCCACCGAGGCGCGCGACGGCGACGAGGTCGCCGGCTTGAAGCTCGTCATCCAGATCCCCTGCTTCAACGAGGAGGCCACGCTGCCGGAGACCCTCGCCGACCTCCCGCGGGAGGTGCCGGGGTTCGAGGTGGTCGAGTGGCTCGTCATCGACGACGGCAGCGAGGACCGGACCTCCGAGGTCGCAAGGGAGCACGGCGTGGACCACGTCGTGCGCGTGCCGGAGAACCGTGGGCTCGCGAACGCGTTCCTCACCGGCCTCGACACCGCGCTGCGGGCGGGCGCCGACGTCATCGTCAACACCGACGCGGACAACCAGTACGACGGTTCCTGCATCCCCAAGCTGGTCGCCCCGATCGTCGAGGGCGAGGCGGACCTGGTGATCGGCGAGCGCCCGATCGAGGCGGTGGACGACTTCTCGCCCCTCAAGAAGCGCCTCCAGCGCCTGGGCAGCGGGGTCGTCCGCGCCTTCTCGGGCACCGAGGTGCGCGACGCGGCCTCCGGGTTCCGGGCCTTCAGCCGCGAGACCGCCCTGCGCACGCAGGTGTTCGGCAAGTACAGCTACACGATGGAGACCATCGTGCAGGCCGGCTGGGAGGGCATGCGGATCCGCGGGGTCGACATCTCCGTGAACCCGGCGACCCGCCCGAGCCGGCTGGTCAAGAGCATCCCGCGGTACATCTGGCGCTCGGGCCAGACGATCGTGCGCTCGTTCATGCTCTACAAGCCCTTCCGCTTCTTCTTCGGCGTGGGGCTGCTGCCGTTCCTCGTGAGCGTCGCCCTGGTGGCCCGCTGGTTCTACCTGCAGATCTTCACCGACGACCTCGCCAGCCGCGTGCCGAGCCTCGTGGGCGCCGCGGTCGCCATGCTGCTCGCGGTGCAGATCTGGATCTTCGGCCTGCTCGCGGACCTCCTGTCGGCCAATCGGCGCCTCGTCTCCGACACGCGGGTGATGATCCGGCGCCGCGAGATCGACGAGGCCGCCGGACGCTCGCGCCGCGACCGGTGAGCGGCGCCCGGCGCGACGACGGGTCGACCTCCCCGATGGAGGTCGTCCTGTTCGGCTCGTACGACGTCACTCGCCACCCTCGCGTGGCGGTGCTGCGGGACGGGCTGGCCGACCGCGGCCACTCCGTGACCGAGGTGAACCACCCGCTCGGCATGTCCACCGCCGACAAGGTGCGGGCGGCTGGCTCCGCGGTGGGGACCCTGCGGCTCGCACGGAACGTCGTGCGCTCCTGGGTCCGCCTGGTGCGCTCCGCCCGCCGCCACCCCGGCACGCCGGACCTCGTCGTGGTCGGCTACCTCGGGCACTTCGACGTGCACCTCGCCCGGACGCTGTGGCCGGGCTCGCACATCGTGCTCGACCACCTCGTCGGCCTCGCGGACACCGCCCGCGACCGCGGCCTCGCGTCGGGGCTCAAGTACCGGCTGCTCGACCTCGTGGACCGCGCGGCGCTGCGGCGGGCCGACACCATCGTTGTGGACACCGACGAGCAGCTCTCCGCGCTGCCCTTCGAGTTCCGCGGCCGCGCCGTGGTGGTGCCGGTCGGGGCGACCGAGGTGTGGTTCGAGCAGAAGCCCGCCCCGCCACCGCCGCCGCTGCGGGCCTGCTTCGTCGGGCTCTTCACCCCGCTGCACGGTGCACCGGTGATCGGGCGGGCCATCGCGAAGCTGGCGGGCGACGACCGCATCCGCTTCACGATGGTGGGCTCCGGCCAGGACCTCGAGGCGACCCGCGCCGCGGCGTCCGGCGGCAACGTCGAGTGGATCGACTGGGTCCCCTCCGAGGAGCTCCCCGAGCTCGTCGCCTCCCAGCACGTGTGCCTCGGCATCTTCGGCACCACCGAGAAGGCGCAGCGCGTCGTCCCGACGAAGGTGTACCAGGGGCTCGCGGCCGGCAACGTCGTCGTCACCTCCGACACCCCACCGCAGCGCAGGGCGCTCGGCGACGCGGCGCGGTACGTGCCGCCGGGGGACGCGGACGCGCTCGCGGAGCTGCTGCGTCGCATGGCGGACGGCGAGGAGCCCCTGCAGCCGGCGGCCGCGGACGCCGCGGACCGCTTCCGGCCGTCGTCGGTGGTCGGCCCGCTCCTCGACGAGGTCGCCGCGACGACGAAGCGGCCCAACCTCGCCGCCGGACCGGCGCTGCCCCCGAACGCCTGGCTCCGCTTCGACGTGCTCCGAGGGCACCTCGAGTCGCTCGAGCCCGGACGCGTGCTCGAGGTCGGCCCGGGTCGCGGCGCGATCGCCGCCCGACTCGTCGCCGCGGGGCACGACTACACCGGCGTCGAGCTCTCCGATGCGTCGCGGGCCGAGACGGAGGCCCTGCTCGCCTCGATCCCTGGCGGCCGCTACCGGCTGCTGCGCTCCCTCGACGAGCTGGACCCCGACGAGCGCTTCGACGTGGTCTGCGCGTTCGAGGTGCTGGAGCACATCGAGGACGACGTCACCGCCCTCGCCGAGTGGGTGCGCCGCGTGCGTCCCGGCGGGCGCTTCCTCATGTCGGTGCCGGCCTTCCAGAACCGGTTCTCGCCACACGACGTCGAGGTCGGCCACCACCGGCGGTACGAGCCGCGGGACCTGGTGGCGATGGCACGGGACGCCGGGCTCGAGGACGTCGAGTCGCGCGTGTACGGGTTCCCGCTCGGGTACGTCCTCGAGGCGGTCCGCAACCTGCTCGCCCGGCGGATCCAGCGTCGCCGGCCGGTAGAGGAGGAGTCGGCGCTCGAGCGGACCAAGCGCAGCGGGGCCTGGTTCCAGCCGCCGAGGTCCGCCAACCGGATCATCGAGCTGGCGACGTGGCCGTTCCGGCTGGCCCAGCGACCCTTCCCGCGCACCGGAACCGGGATCGTGCTCGCCGCCAGGGCGCCGTCGGGGACATGAACCAGCGCTGGGTCCGGCTGGCGATCCTCGCCATCGGTCTCCCGGCGATCCTCGTCGCGGGGTGGTACGCCTACGGCGACATCCGGGGGCTCGAGGCTCCGCCGTTGTGGGCGCTCGTGCCCTCCGGCGTCGCGAACGCGGCGGCGCTGTGGTGCAGCTCCCGCAGCTGGGAGGTGCTGTTCGGCGGGGCGGTGGAGCGGTCCGTGCTGGGCGACGCGTTCTACACGTCCCAGCTCATGAAGTACACGCCGGTCGGCGGGTTCGCCCAGGCGGTCGGGCAGGCGGCGCTGGCCCGTACCGACACCGTCGGCACCGCCCACGCCGGCACCGCGATGCTGCTGTCGAAGCTCACGATGGTGCTGGGCGGGTCCGTGTTCGGGCCCCCGCTCGCCCTGGTCAACCCCGACGTGCCGACCTGGGTGCGTGCCGCGCTGCTCGCCACCCCGGTGACGCTGGTGGTCGGCCGCCGGCAGCTGCTGCGCTGGTCGCTCGACGTGCTGCGGCGGGTCGTCCCCCGGGCCCCCGACGAGACCGTGCTGCCCTCCCAGGCGGATGTCTGGCGCTCGGTCGCGTGGGCGGTCCCCGGCCTGGGGCTGGCCGGGGTCTCGTACGCGGCGCTGGCCGTCCCCGCGGGCATCGACGTGTCGTTCGCGCAGGCGTCGATCGGGTTCGCCGTCGCCTGGGTCGTCGGCTTCCTCGTGATCCCCGTCCCGTCCGGGCTGGGGGTGCGCGAAGCGGCGTTGGGGCTGCTCGTCGGCGGTCACCCGGGCGCGAAGCTGGTCGCGGCGGTGCTGTTCAGGGGCGTCGCGATCGCGACCGAGCTGCTGCTGTTCGCCTGGGTCAGGCTCCGGTCTCGGCGGGCGGACGGGCTCGACCGGGGCGCGCCGCGCGCCACGGACCCACGGTCCTGACCAGCTGCAGCCCGAACACCACGCACGCGAGGGCGGCAGCCCCGACGAACCCGGCGAGCAGCACCCACGTGCCCGCCGCGGGCAGCGGGCTCCACGCCACCACCGACGTGAGCCGCTCGGTGGTCGAGGCTCCCGGCGCCTCCCAGAACCCCTCGAGCATGGAACGGCCGAGCAGCACGTGGAGCACCATCCCGACCGCGATGACCGCCCATGCGGCCACCAGCGGGTCGGCCACCGACCAGCGCGCGCCGATCCGTCCGGCGACCTGGCGCGCGCCGAGGAGCGCCAGCACCGCGACGGGCACGAGCAGCGCGAACAGGTAGCGGCCCTGGACCGCCGGCAGCGCCCCGGTGCGGGAGTGGGAGCCCCAGTTGCTGCGCAGCAACAGGGCCACCTGGATGGCGCACAGGAGCCACAGCAGCGCGGTCGTCCGGCGGCGCGCCCGGTCCCACCATGCGGCGACGGCGAGGCCGACCGCGACGACGCTGAGCGCGTGGGGCGCGATCCACGGCAGCGCCACCCCGGTGCGCCGTGCCGGCATCCCCCAGAACGTGCGGGACAGCCGGTCGAGCCACACGTGCAGGAAGCGGAACGGCGACGCCTGGAAGTCCTCGTTGACCGGCAGCGGGGTCAGGCCCGTGGGCTGCGGGTCCCGGAAGCGCACGAAGTTGGCGACGTACCACGAGAGCCCGACCGCCGTGGTCGCGAGCGGGGCCACCAGCCGCGACCCGGGTGCCGGCGCTCCGGCGGGGTGCCCTGCACGGCGGTCGCTCCACCACCGCAGCACCACCACGACCGCCACCCACGCGAGCAGGGGAGCGGCCGTCGCCTTGCTGAGCGCGGCGACCGTCGCGGCGCCCGCCGCCACGACGCCGCTGCGCACGTGCCCGGTCCGCAGGTGCCACAGCGCCGCGGCGGCAGCCCCCGCGGACCCGATCATGACGAGCGCGTCGTTGTTGACCGCCGCGCCGATCGCCGTGGCCTGGGGCACGAGCAGCAGCGAGGCTGCGGCGACCGCGGATGCCCGGCGCGAGGCACCGACCGCGAGCGCGCCCTCCGCCGCCAGCAGGGGGAGGGGCGCGGTGAGCAGGATCGACCAGAGCCGGTACAGGTACATCTCGCGGTCCCAGGACCACCACCCCTTGGGCGTGAGCCCGCCGACGAAGGTCGAGGCGCCCGCGACCGCTGCGTAGTACAGGGGCGGGTGCTGGGTCATGTGGTTCTCGGTGTCCGACGGCTCGCCGGGGGCGGCCAGGTCAGCGAACGCGGGGCGCTCCCGCCGAGGCACGGCGGACCCGGCGAGCTGGGGCGGCCGG
>Ga0182741_1000781_pt1 | contig 45065 bp, 36 predicted proteins | sample eDN5th37CBELigOP_FD_128874 | JGI IMG/M metagenome (GOLD analysis project Ga0182741, IMG submission 128874) | Enriched Organic Plus compost microbial communities from Emeryville, California, USA - eDNA 5th pass 37_C BE-Lig OP (version 2) (version 2) ... | reverse complement strand
CTGCTTCAACCCAACACCCGAAGGCGTTTCGTCGAAGCGAGCCGCCTATTATGGCAGCCTTTTCGTTGCCGTCAACACCTCGTCGAGGGCGACTTCAACTTCCTTCCTTCGCTGCCAGCCGCAGGGCCGGCGGCGAAGGAGCGGAAGTATGCGGCGTGTTGAAGGTTTTGGGAAGGGGCAAAAACGTCCGGTGTGCATTCATGCGCCACCATGCAGGCGCTGGAGCTCAACCTCCCGGCTTGGCGGTCTCGATGACCACGCCCAGTTCCTTGCCGGCCTCCCCCACCTTGACGCGTTTGCCGTCCGCGCGGGCGATCAGATAGTCCGCCGCCACCCAGCCACTCTGGTCGCCGTGGCGCACGTTGCACCAGCTCAGGTCGTCCAGGCAGCGCTGCACTTCCACGGTCGTGCCGACAGGCAGCACGGCCACGCGGTCGGCGCGCGTATCCGGGGCGCTGCGCAGGTTCAGGCCGCTGCCGCCGACCTTGGCCGACGGTTCGACGATCTCGGGCTGGAACCACAGGACCACCGCGACGATGGCGGCGGCAGCGGCGAGGCGCGGAATGAGACGGGGCATGTCCGGATGCCTGCGGGAAAGGTCGTGCATCAATAACGCGGCCCGGCATCACCCCGGCTGAATCCCGCCGGGGCCATGCCGCCGCACCTCAGGCCACCATGCCGCTGTGGCGCAGCAGGGCATCGATCCGCGGCTCGCGGCCGCGGAACGCGCGGAAATTCTCCGCCGCGCTGCGACTGCCGCCACGCGACAGCACTTCGTCGCGGAAGCGCGCGCCGGTCTCAAGGAACCGCTCCGGCGCCTCCTCGAACGCGGCGTAGGCATCGGCGCTGAGCACCTCGGCCCACTTGTAGCTGTAGTACCCGGCTGCGTAGCCGCCGGCGAAGATGTGGCTGAACTGGTGCGGGAAGCGGTTCCAGTCCGGCGGGAAGTTCACCGCGACCTCGCCGCGCACGCGCTCCAGCAACTGCAGCACGCTTTCCTGCGCCGGCTGGTACTGGCTGTGCAGCAGCATGTCGAACAGGCCGAACTCCAGCTGGCGCACGGTGAACATGCCGCTCTGGTAGTTCCTGGCGGCCAGCATCCTGTCGAACAGCGCGCGCGGCAGCGGGGCGCCGGTGTCGACATGGGCGGTCATCGCCTGCACCTGTTCCCATTCCCAGCAGAAGTTCTCCATGAACTGGCTGGGCAGTTCCACCGCATCCCATTCCACGCCGTTGATGCCGGCCACCGCCAGCTCGCCGATGCGGGTCAACAGCTGGTGGAGGCCATGGCCCATCTCGTGGAAGACCGTGGTGACTTCATCGTGGCTGAAGGTGGCGGGCCTGCCGTCGCTGCCGCGGCCGAAGTTGCAGACCAGATAGACCAGCGGGGTCTGCACGCCGGCGGCGGTGACGCGGCGGTTGCGGCAGTCGTCCATCCAGGCACCGCCCCGCTTGCCCTCGCGCGCGTACAGGTCCATGTAGAACTGGCCGACCAGCGCGCCACCGGCGTCGACCAGCCGGTAGAAACGCACATCCTCGTGCCAGACCGGCGCCTGGTCCGGCTGCACCTTCAGGCCATACAGGCGCTCGATCACGCCAAACAGGCCGGCCAGCGCCCTGGGTTCGGTGAAGTACTGCTTCACCTCCTGCTCGGAGTAGCTGTAGCGCGCCTGCTTGAGCTTTTCGCTGGCATAGGCCAGGTCCCAGGCCTGCAGTTCGTCCATGCCCAGTTCGTCGCGGGCGAAGGCTTCCAGTTCGGAACGGTCGCGCTGCGCGTACGGCCGCGCGCGCGCGGCCAGGTCGCGCAGGAAGCCCAGCACCTGCGCGGCATCGGCCGCCATCTTGGTGGCGATGGAGTACTCCGCGTAACTGTCGAACCCCAGCAGCGCGGCCAGTTCGGCGCGCAGGGCCAGGATGCGGTCGATGTTGCCGCCGTTGTCGAGGGCGGCGTCGCCGAACTCGGAGGCGCGCACGGCGTGGGCGCGGTAGAGCGTTTCGCGCAGCGCGCGGTTGTCCGCATAGGTCTGCACCGGCAGGTAGCACGGCATGTGCAGGGTCAGCTTCCAGCCCTCGCGCCCGTCCTTCTGCGCCGCCGCGCGAGCATTGGCGAGCACGTCAGCCGGCAGGCCGGACAGCTCGGCCTCGTCCTCGACGTACAGGGCGAAGGCATCGGTGGCGTCGAGCACGTTCTGCGAGAACTTCGCCGACAGCGCCGACAGTTCCTGCTGGATCTGCGCGAAGCGCGCCTTGTCGGCCTCGCCGAGTTCGGCACCGCCCAGACGGAAATCGCGCAGGGCGTTGTCCAGCACCTTGCGCCGCGCATCGTCGTACGTCGCCGCCTGGGGCGATGCCGCCAGCGCCTTGTACTGCGCATACAGCGCCGGGTTCTGCGCCATGGCGCTGCCGAAGCGGCTGATCTTCGGCAGGTTGGCGTTGTAGGCCTCGCGCAGTTCCGGCGTGTCGGCCACCGCCTGCAGGTGCGCGACCTGACCCCAGGCGCGGTACAGCCGCTCGGTGGCGTCGTCCAGCGGCGTCACGAAGGTTTCCCAGCTCACCGGCGCCACGGTTTCGGCGGCTTTCACCGCGGCTTCGGCCTCGGCCAGCAGGGCGTCGATGGCCGGGGTGACATGCGCGGGGCGGATCTCGTCGAAGCGCGGCAGGCCGGAGAAGTCGAGCAGGGGATTGGCGTTCATGGGGGTCCTGGAAGCGGTTGCGGCGTGGCCGGCATCAGGTCCGATATGGCGACGGCTCCAGCCAGGCACAAGGCAGCGCCGGCAGGCCCTGCCCGTTCACCGCAGCGGCGATGACGGCGTCGGCACCGGCCACGTCGATGCCCTGGCGTTCGTACCAGGCCGGGTCGTAGTAGCTGTGCGCGTAGCGTTCGCCGGCGTCACAGAGGATGGTGACGATGGAACCGTCGCGGCCGGCATCGCGCATCAGCTGCGCGGCCTGCAGCACGCCGATGAAATTGGTGCCGGTGGACCCGCCGACGCGGCGCCCGAGGGTGGCACTGACGTGACGCATGGCGGCCAGGCTCAGCGCGTCGGGCACCTTGACCATCGCATCGACGCAGGTGGGGATGAAGCTGCGCTCCACGCGCGGGCGGCCGATGCCTTCCACGCGCGAACCGCCCTCGCAGGTCATGTCGCGCCAGTCGGCGCCGGCCAGCGCCGCGCAGTAGCCGTCGTAGAACACCGACACTTCCGGGTCCGCGCACAGGATCAGCGTGTCGTGGCGGCGGTAGCTGACGTAGCGGCCCAGGGTGGCCGCGGTGCCGCCGGTTCCGGGGCTGCAGACGATCCATTCCGGCACCGGGTGCGGCTCCTCGGCCATCTGCTTGAAGATCGACTCGGCGATGTTGTTGTTGGCGCGCCAGTCGGTGGCGCGCTCGGCGTAGGTGAACTGGTCCATGAAATGGCCGCCGGTCTCGCGCGCCAGCCGCTCGGATTCGCAGTTCAGGTCGCAGGCGCGCTGCACCAGGTGGCAGCGGCCGCCGTGGAACTCGATGGCGGCGATCTTCTCCGGCGAGGTGCTGGCCGGGATCACCGCGATGAACGGCAGGCCCAGCAGGCGGGCGAAATAGGCCTCGGACACCGCGGTCGAGCCGCTGGACGCCTCGATCACCGGGCAGCCCTCGCGCAGCCAGCCGTTGGCCAGCGCGTACAGGAACAGCGAGCGCGCCAGGCGGTGCTTGAGGCTGCCGGTCGGGTGGCTGGACTCGTCCTTCAGGTAGACGTCGATGCCGGGGAAGCCGGGCAGGTCGATCGGGATCAGGTGGGTATCGGCCGAGCGGTTGAAATCGGCTTCGATCTTGCGGATGGCCGCCGCCACCCAGGCGCGCTGGGACATGGATCGCACACTCAATGAAAGCTGAAGCCGATTCTACTGTGGATGGTCCGCGGCGGACCGACGCGGCGACGTCCCGCGCCGCACGGTGGTATGGTGCGCACTCCTGTTCCTGCCGACCCCGCGTGCCGCGCATCCTTCTGCCCCTGCTGCTGTGCCTGTCCCTGATCGCCGGTGCGGTCGGGTCGGTGTGGTCGGCCACGGCGATGGCGATGCCTGGCGGCGCGGGGGCGATGACGGCGATGGACATGGACCACGCCGGCTGCCACGACGGCGGCGGCATGCACGATGCGGCCAAGCAGCCGCAGCCCCCGGCCTCCCACTGCGGCGACGGCAAGCACTGCGACTGCACCCAGCACTGCAACATGCTGCCCACGCCGGTGGCGTCGCCGGCCAGCGAGATCGTCCGCTCCCCGGAGCCCATGGCGCCCACGCCCGCGCGCTACGACGTGCGCCCGGCCAAACTCAACCGGCCTCCCATCGCCTGACCCGGCCGTGAGCGTCGGCGCGCCGCCAGCGCGCCGGCGGCTATTCCGCAGGTGCGCGCTCCGCCGCGCCAGGTGGCCTCACCCCGTCGTGCGCCGAGCGCGTTCCTGCGTGTCCCGAGCAATCCGCAGTTGCCGTCCGCGCCCCCCCGTGGATGGCCGATGGAGTACCCATGAAAACCGATTTTCTTTCCGATCCGCGTTCGGTGCTGTCGCGGCGGCGCTTCGTGCAGGGCCTGGCCCTGGGCGGCGTCGTTGCCGGCACCGGGCTGTGGCGCGCCTCCGATGCGTTCGCCGCCCCCGTCCATGCGACGGCCGCCAGCGAGCTGCGCGGCACCGACCTGAGCCTGGCCATCGGCCGCTCCACGGTCGATTTCACCGGCCGCGCGCGCAGCGCGGTCACCGTCAACGGCTCGCTGCCGGCGCCGATCCTGCGCTGGCGCGAGGGCGATACGGTCAACATCCGCGTGGCCAACACGCTCGCCGACGAGATGACCTCGATCCACTGGCACGGCATCCTGCTGCCGGCCAACATGGACGGCGTGCCGGGGCTGAGCTTCGACGGCATCGCGCCCGGCGAGGCGTTCCAGTACCGCTTCCAGCTGCGCCAGTCCGGCACCTACTGGTACCACAGCCATTCGCTGTTCCAGGAGCAGGCGGGCCTGTACGGCGCGCTGGTGATCGACCCGCTGGAGCCGCCGCCGTACCGCTTCGACCGCGAGCACGTGATCCTGCTGTCGGACTGGACCGACCTGGACCCCGCGGCGCTGTACCGGCGCATGAAGAAGATGCCCATGCACGACAACACCTACCAGCGCACGGTGGGCGATTTCATGCGCGATGCGCGCCGCGATGGCCTGCGCGCCACGCTGGCCGACCGCGGCATGTGGGGACGGATGCGGATGACGCCGTCGGACCTGTCCGACATCAACGCCCACACCTACACCTACCTGATGAACGGCACCGCGCCGGCCGGCAACTGGACCGGGCTGTTCCGCAGCGGCGAAAAGGTGCTGCTGCGCTTCATCAACGGCTCGGCGATGACCTATTTCGACGTGCGCATCCCGGGGCTGAAGATGACCGTGGTGGCCGCCGACGGCCAGTACATCCACCCGGTGAGCGTGGACGAGTTCCGCATCGCCGTGGCCGAGACCTTCGACGTGATCGTCGAGCCGTCCGGGCAGGACGCGTTCACGATCTTCGCCCAGGACATGGGCCGCACCGGCCACGCCTGCGGCACGCTGGCGGTGCGCCATGGCCTGCAGGCGCCGGTGCCGGCGCTGGACCCGCGGCCGTTGCTGACCATGGCCGACATGGCCCACGACCACGGTGGCGGCCACGACGGCATGCAGATGGCGCACGGCGGGCATGATGCCCACGCCGGTCATGGCGGACATGGCGGCGGTGGCGGCAGCGCGCCGAAGCATCCGCCCGGCGAACGCGGCAACCCGCTGGTGGACATGCAGAGTTCGGCCAGCTCGCCACGGCTGGACGATCCCGGCATCGGCCTGCGCGACAACGGCCGCAGGGTGCTCGCCTATGCCGACCTGCATTCGCTGTTCGACGACCCGGACGGGCGCGAGCCCGGCCGCGAGATCGAACTGCACCTGACCGGGCACATGGAGAAGTTCGCCTGGAATTTCGACGGCATCCCGTTCGCCGGCGCCGAACCGCTGCGGCTGAACTACGGCGAGCGCATGCGCATCGTGCTGGTCAACGACACCATGATGACCCACCCCATCCACCTGCATGGCGTGTGGAGCGACCTGGAGAACGCCGATGGCCAGTTCCAGGTGCGCAAGCACACCGTCGACATGCCGCCGGGCACGCGCCGCAGCTACCGCGTGCGCGCCGATGCGCTGGGCCGCTGGGCCTTCCACTGCCACCTGCTGTACCACATGGAAGCGGGCATGATGCGCGAAGTGAGGATCGACGCATGAAGACGATGACCCGGTCCCTGCTGTTCATCGCCCTGGCCGCGGCCACCGGCAGCGCCGCCGCGCAGGACGCGCATGCCGGCCATCACGGCCACGAGGCCACCGCGAAGCCGGACCCGCATGCGGGTCATGCACCCGCGGTTCCCGCCACGTCGCCGGAAAGCGATCCGCACGCGGGCCACGCCGCGCACATGGCGCCTGCCCGGCCGGCCGAACCGGTGCCCGACCCGCATGCAGGCCACACGATGCCGGCCGGCGCTCCCGGTCAGGCGGACGGGCATGCCGGCCATGCGAGGCCGATGGAGCATGCGTCCCACGCAATGCCATCACGGCCGGCCACGGACCCGCATGCCGGCCATGCGATGGCGGCGCCCGCCGGAAAATCCGCGGACGGCCATGACACCCATGCCGGCCACGACATGCATGCGGGTCATGCCCCGCCTGTTCCGGCCGACGCCCATGCCGGCCACGTGCCTGCCGCTGCTTCCGGTACGGACATGCACGCCGGCCATGGCGATCATGGTGGCCACGGCGCCGCGGCCATGCAGGCGCCGCGCGAGCCCATCCCCGAACCGACCGCCGCGGACCTGGCCGCCGCGTTCCCCACGCTGCAGCCGCATGCGATGCAGCACGCGCCTGGTTTCAACAGCCTGGTGCTGTTCGACCACCTGGAAGCCTGGAACAACGCGCATGGCAGCGGCCAGTCATGGGCCGCCAAGGGCTGGTTCGGCGGCGACATCGACCGCCTGTGGCTACGCAGCGAGGGGCAGCGCAGCGAGGGCCGGCTCGGCGAATGGTCGCTGGACGCGCTCTACGGCCACGCCATCTCGCCGTGGTGGGACGTGGTCGGCGGCGTCCGCCACGACGGCGGCGATGCGCCCGGCCTGACCCGCGCGGCCATCGGCGTGCAGGGCCTGGCGCCCTACAAGTTCGAGTTCGCCGCCACCGCCTACCTGGGCGGACCGCGCAGGGCCGAACTGGCGGTGGAAGCGGAATACTCGCTGCTGCTGAGCAATCGGCTGATCCTGCAGCCCTCGCTGGAAGCCAGCCTGGCCGCCGACGACGACCCGCGGCGCGGTGTCGGCAGCGGACTGGGCCATGTCGAGGCGGGCCTGCGCCTGCGCTACGAGATCACCCGCCGCTTCGCGCCCTACGTCGGTTTCGTGCACGAGCGCAGGTACGGTCGCAGCGCCGACATCCATCGCGACGCCGGCGAAGGCACCCGCGACTCGCGCTGGGTTGCCGGCGTCCGCTTCTGGTTCTGATCCCAACACTGGCGCGCGCCATGCGCGCCAAACCACTACCTCCAAGGAACATCACATGAAGACCCTGTACAGCCTGCTGTTCACCGCCATCGCCAGCTTCGCACCGGCCGCGTTCGCCCAGCACGCCGGGCACGCCGGGCACGACGCGCATGACCACGGCGCGCACCCGGCCCAACCCGCCGCGAGCGCGGCGGCAACCGATATCGAGGCGGCCTTCAAGCGCCTGGATGGCAATGGCGACGGCTTCCTCACCCGCCAGGAGCTGCCGGCCAACCATGCCCTGCTGCCGCACTTCGACATGAGCGATGCCAACCGCGACGGCAGGCTCGATGCCAACGAGTTCAAGCGCGGCATGTCCATGCTGTAAGCGCCCGGCCGCGCCGGCGTTGTGCCGGCGCGGCGATCCCGACGGAGCCCGACTCATGAAACTGCTTTCAAGACTCTCCCTGCACGCGCTCACGCTGGCGACCGGCACGCTGCTGGTCAGCGCCTGCAATGCGACACCGGCGGCGCCGGCGGCCGAGGCCGCCACCAGCGCGGCCGACGCAGCCCCGGCCCGCGCCACCCTGCCGGTGGTGAAGGTGCACAAGGACCCCAACTGCGGCTGCTGCGGCGGCTGGGCCGAGCACATGCGGGCGGCGGGCTTTCCGGTGGAGATCCACGACACCGGCGACATGGCGGCGGTGAAACGGCGCCTGGGCATCGGCGACGGCATGATGTCGTGCCATACCTCGGAAATCGACGGCTATGTGGTGGAGGGCCACGTGCCGGCCTCCGCGATCCTGAGGTTGCTGGCGGAGCGGCCGAAGGCCCGCGGCCTGGTGCTGCCGGGCATGCCGATCGGCTCGCCGGGCATGGAGTCGGCCGATGGCTACCGCGAGCCGTTCACCGTGGCGCTGCTGGCCGAGGACGGCAGCCTGCACGAATTCTCGCGGCACGAGTGATCCAGGGGCCGCGGACCAGATTCCTTCTCCCGCGCGCGGGAGAAGGAACAGGCCGGCGCCGTCGCCCGGTCAGATCTTGAAGTCGTCGTAGGCGATCCTCGACTCCTCCACGCCCAGCCTGCGCAGCAGTTGCTGGGTGGCCGACAGCATCGCCGGCGGGCCGCACAGGTAGAACTCGCAGGCGGACAGGTCCGGATGCGCGCGCAGCAGGTCGTCGTGCAGCGCTTCGTGCACGCGACGGGGCGCACCGTCGCCGGCGTCGCCCGACCACACCGGGTGCCAGCTGAAGTTGGCATGGCGCCGGGCCAGCGCCTGCATCTGCTCGGCATAGGGGCAATCGCGCGGACTGCGCGCGCCGTACCAGAAGTGGATGCGTTCGCGCCCGCCCTCGTCCAGCCGCTGCTGGATCATCGCGCGCAGCGGGGCCATGCCGGCACCGGCGCCGATGAACACCTTCTCGCGCTCGACGCCGCTCAGCACGAAGTCGCCGAACGGGCCGCTGTAGCGCACGCGATCGCCCTCGCGCAGCGTGTACAGCCAGGTGGAGCCCTTGCCCGGCGGATGCCGCCTGTTCTCCTGCCAGCCGGGGCTGAACCGCGCCAGCAGCACCAGTTCGCCGCCGGTCGCAGTCACCGGCGTGGCCAAGGAGTACGAACGGCGCACGGCGGCCTTGTTGTGCAGCGTGGCCGGCAGCGGCAACGGCTTCCAGTCCTCACGGTGTTCATCCGGGTGCCACAGCGCGCCGCGCGGCAGTTCGTACTCGGGCACGTGCAGTTGCAGGTAGCAGCCCGGCTGGAACTGCGCGTCGGCGGGAGTGTCCGGGCGCAGGTGGACCTCGCGCAGGAACGGCGTCACCGCGACCACCCGGGCCACCGTGGCCCAGTGCTCGGTCCACAGGCTGGCGCCGCCGGCCACCTCGATCTCCAGGTCCTCGTCCACCGGCAGGTTGCAGGCCAGGCGGCAACCGACCTTCAGCTTGGCCGCCGGCAGATGCGAACGATCCGATGCGGTGGCCTTGCCCGCGCCGCCGCGCACCCGCACCTCGCACAGGCCGCAGCTCTGCCCACCGCCACAGTTGGAGGGCAGGTTCACGCCTTCGCGGGCCAGCGCCACGTAGACGCTGTCGCCACTGGCCGCCATCACCGTACGCAGGTGCGCGCCGCCGGCGGCGTACACCGTCAACTGGCGTTGCCGGCGCCAGCGGCGCGGGATGAATTCATGCAGGCGGAAACTCGCCACCAGCAGCCAGAAGCCGGTCAGCGCCAGCCACAGCCCGCCGATGCCCATGCCGACGACCAGCGGGTTGTTGAAATTCACCCGTTCGCCGTAATCCATGATGTGCAGCATCCAGAAGATGTCGAACAGGCGCCAGGTGGCGTTGCGGTGCTCCATCACCTGCCCGCTGTGCGCGGATACGTAGATCGTGGTGTCCTGCGCGTCGCTGAAGTCCACCCGCCACACCGGGTCGGGGTTGGCGCGCGTTTCCAGGCTTTTCGCCAGGTAGCGCGGCGACGACGGCATGCCATCGCCACGGTAGGCGGCCTGGGCCACGCGCAGGGCCAGCGTCGCGTCGATGGCGATGTGGCGGCCGTCGCGTGCGTCGACCACCTCGGTGCCCTGCGGCGACTGCAGGCGATAGACCGGCCTGTCGAGCAGCCAGCCGCTGTCCAGCGTCGCCGCCGGGTGCGTGGCCGCGCGCAGGGCCGCGGCCGGCGACACGGTACCGGATGGCCACGCCGGCGCTTCGGTGTCCGGCGCACGCTGGGCGGTGCCTTCGATCCTGGCGGGATCGAGCAGGCTCATCATCAGGCCGCTGCCCAGCCACACCACGAACTGCAGGCCGACCAGCAGGCCCACCCATCTGTGCAGGGTCCGCATCCAGGGCGTCATGCCTGCCTCCGCTTGCCGAAGCTGTAGAGCAGCAGCCAGATGCCGCTGAGCGCGAAGCCCAGCCCGATCACCGCAGCCACGCGCAACAAGGGGTTGTTGACGTCGGTCCGGTGCTCGTAGTCCATGATGTGGAACATCCACAGGAAGTCGAACCAGCGCCACAGGCTGTGGCGACGCGCCAGCAGCTCGCCGCCGTCCGGCGACAGGTACAGCGTGGTCTGGCCGCGGTCGGTGAAGTGCACCGCCCACATCGGCACCGGCCGCGTCTTCACTTCCGATGGCGCCCGGGTGAGCCACTCCACCCGTGCCACGTCGCCGTCACCCTGGTACAGCGCGCGGGCCAGCGCGATCGCACCGTCGCGATCCAGCGGCGGCATGCGTTCGCCGCTGGCCGCGTCGACCAGGAACGTCGTATTCCCCTGCCGCACTTCATAGACCTCGCGGTCCAGAAGGTACCTGAGCCGGAACGACTGCAGCCCGGGGTGGCGCGCCACCAGTGCGTCGGCGTCGATGCGCGCGGCCGGTGGCGGCAGCGCCCTGCCGTGCACATGCGCCAGGTGGTCGCCGTGGATCACGTCCAGCGGCACCACGGTCATGTAGACGCCGCTCAGCATCCACAGCAGCGCCTGCACGCCGATCACCAGGCCTATCCATTTATGGGCGCGTCGCGCCCAGAATGCGGGTTTCATCAGGTCATCCTCACTCGGCGTCGCGCCCCGCCGGCACGCGGCGGGGCGCAGGCGCTCACCAGCGGTAGCCGATGCGGGCGTACCAGCGCCGGCCCAGCAGGTCGTAGGTCATGGTGTCGGTGTTGGCGTCGGTGTAGCTCTGGATGAAGGGCGCCTTCCTGTCGAAGACGTTGTCCAGGCCCAGCGAGACGTCCAGCGCCCGGCTCACGGCGTACTTGAGTTGCAGGTTGTGATAGAAGACCGACGGCGCGTGGTCACCGATGTCGCCGCGCGCGGCACTGAGGTCGTCGGCACGACCGATGTACTGCGTGGTCCACGTTCCCGACCATTGGTTGCGGCTGGCGGTGAGCGCCGCCAGTCCACGCCACCTGGCGTAGCTGCCGCGGCCACCGGTGATCCTGCCCGCGTACTCGATGACGTCGGCGCCTTCGTACGGCCGCACGTCGTAACGCTGCAGATAGGAAACGTCGGCGCTGACGCTGGCATCGAAGCCGGCCACGTCGAACTCGTACAACGCGCCCAGGTCGAAGCCGCTGACCCGCTCGTTGGCCGCGTTGACCGGCTGCGAGGACAGGTAGTCCACCTCGCCGGTACGCGGGTTGCGGGTGAAGTTGGCGGCATCGCAGAACGGGTGCGCCAGCCCAGGCGTGTTGTAGCAGATGGCCAGCTTGGTGGAACCGGCGATGCGCTGGATCGCGTTGCGGATGCGGATGTTGTAGTAGTCCAAGGTCAGCGTCAGCCCCGAGGCGAACGCCGGCGTCCACACCACGCCGGCGGTGAACGAGGTGGCATCCTCGGGCCGCAGGTCGGCGTTGCCGCCGGAGGTGGTGAGGATGGTATTGCCCGGTTGCACGTAGCCGGCCGGCACGCCGTAGGCCTGGCAGTTGGCGCGCACCACCGAACCGGACGGCAGGCTGCTCCAGTTGCTGCACGGGTCGGTGGTGGTGAGGTTGCCTTCGGAAATACCGCCGAACAGTTCCGGGATGTTGGGGATGCGGAAGGCGGTGGCATAGGTGCTGCGCAGCTTCAGCGCCGCGTTGACCTGCCAGTCCAGGCCGACCTTGTAGTTGTAGTCGCGGCCGAACAGATCGTAGTCCGACGCGCGCCCGGCCAGGTTGAGGTACAGCGAATCGGCGATGACGCTGTCCTGCAGCAGCGGGATGGCCAGCTCGGCGAACACTTCCCTGGCGGTGTACTCGCCGTGGATCGGGTCCTGCTGGTTGGTGTTGCCGATGCCGAGCACGGTCAGCGGGTCCGGGTCGCGCCAGCCGCTTTCCCTGCGTACCTCCACGCCGGCGGCAAACCCCACCCAGCCCGCCGGCAGCTCGAAAATCTGCCCGCTGAGATTGGCGGTGAAGCTCTTCTGCTCGTTGCCGCCGGTGTCGCGCGAACTGTAGAGGATGTAGTCCAGCACTTCGCGGCTCAGGTCGCCGTAGCCGAGGTAGTCGCCGCACGGAATGGCGGCGCCAGGCAGTGGGCTGCACAGCGTGCGGTCCAGGGTCTGTTCGACGCGATCCAGGTTGGCGACGTTGTCCGAACCGTCCACGCCGGTATTGCGCCCCCAGTTGAATGCCGCCGACCAGTCCCAGCTGGTGCCCAGCTGGCCTTTCAGCCCCGCGACGACGCGCCAGGTATCGGTTTCCTGGGCGAAATGGCGCGGGCCGGCCTCTTCCAGGCGGCGGCGCTGCAGCAGCAGATCCTGCCCGGTCGGGTTGGTCGGGTGGTCGGCGGCGATGTTGATGGGCCGGTACACGCCGAGTGCGCCGCTGGTGGCCAGCTGCCTGGACTGGCGGTTGGTGTACATCAGCTCGACGAAGGCCTCGGTGCTGTCGTTGAGCCTGCTGTCGCCGAACACGCTGAAACTCAGGCGCTCGATGGGATTGACCGCGTTGAGCGACGGATTGCCGTTGTAGTTGTGTTTGGCCGCCGAGTACGGCTCGTAGAAATCGCCGTCGCCGCCGGGCACCTGGTTGAAGTTGACGCGGCTGCCGTCGGCCAGCAGCGCGCGGCCGCCGACGGTGGCCGAGCTGCCCGAGCACACCAGCCTGCCGTCGGATTCGGCCAGGCCGCAGGGCGCGCGCGTGGCCATGTTCACCGGGCCACCGTCGTAGTAGTTGATCGCCGCCATCAGCGAGCCACGCTCGCCGGTGACCCCCCAGCTGAAGTCCACCGAGGTTTCCTCGCCGTCGCTCTTGCTGGTCTGGCCATAACGCACCGCCAGCTCCGCGCCGTCGAAGCCCTGTTTGATGATGATGTTGACCACGCCGGCCACCGCGTCGGCGCCGTAGATGGCCGATGCGCCGTCCTTCAGTACTTCCACGCGTTCGATCAGCGACACCGGAATGACGTTCAGGTCCACCGAGCTGTTGGCGCCGGTGCCGCCGTTGACGATGCGGCGGCCGTTGAGCAGCACCAGGGTGCGGTTGATGCCCAGGCCGCGCAGGTTGACCTGGGTGGTGCCGTAGCCGTTCTCGGCCCAGTAGGCATTGCTCTGGCTGCCGGCGAAACCGGCCGAAGCCGGCAGGCGCTGCAGCAGCGTCTCCACCGACGTGGCGCCGGAGCGTTCGATCGCCTCGGCGTCCACCACGCTGACCGGGCCGACGCCGGACAGCTGCGCGCGTTTGATGTGGCTGCCGGTGACCTGCACCGCATCGAGCGTGCGGGCGGCTTCGTTCTGGCCTTCCTGCGCCTGTGCGGCCTGGATGGCGGCCACACTCGACAAACTGCCGATGGCCATGGCCAAGGCATTGGATTTCACGTACATGGTCTCTCTCCCGCTGGGGAACCTGTCTCGGGGCTGGGCGTGCGCACGGGCGCACGCAGGGCGTTGCAGCGTCGTCACGACGCGGGAAGCACCGCTCAGGCGATGGGAGGTCGGAACACCCGGGAGAGTTTGTTCGCCGGCAGGCGCAGGACCGGCACGGGAGCATCGAAGGCGACGGGCGGATAGGCGCCCGCGAACAAAGCCAGCGTCGCAGGGGGATACAGCGCCAGCACGCAGGCGCATTCGCAGCCCGTGCTGTCGGCGCAGGTGCAGTCGGCGGCGTCGGTGGTGTCGCCGGGCCTGCCGTGACCGGCATGGACCTTGGCCGGGACCGGCGTGACCGGCGCGCAGTCCGGCTGCGCAGCGCCGCCTTCGGCGACCGCGACGCCGGCCACCGCATCCAGCGCCATGCGCGCGCCCGTCCAGGCGCCCAGCACGCCTTCGGCCGCGAGCACGCAGATCAGCAGCAGTGGCAGCCAGCAGCGATACCGCATGGGGCCCGACGGTCCTCGTGTATTTGTATATACATACAATCAATAGCGCGTCCGGAGAAAGCCTGTCAACTGCATGGCTTCCGGCAGCGCCCGGTCCATGGCTGCGCGTCCTGCACGGTGACCGCTGCATCCCCTGCCCCGGCCTCGTTTCCGCTCCCCTCACGTGCAGCGCAGGCGCGCTTCAGTTCCTGGCAGAGCGGCAACGACTATCCTGCGTCGCAGCATAGCCAGCCTGCCTGCAGGCGCCAAGATGCATGGCGCACGACAATGGCGTTTTTCCCGCCGATGCGAGAAATCGCTTGTTTTTGGCTGGAAAAGCAATTTCCTGTGCAACTTTTTCCGGCATGGTGATTGCGGATGCAACATTGCCGATGCTGCGCCCCGCAGCACGTTTTTTCTCCCCCTTCCACTGCAACAGGATGCAACCGATGAGCCTTGAATTCCTCCACCAGCAGCCCGGCATGGCCGCGCAGCCACCGGCCGAAACCACCGGCTTCGTCTTCAACCACACCATGCTGCGGGTCAAGGACATCGCCGCCTCGCTGGACTTCTACAGCCGCGTGCTCGGCTTCCGCCTGATCGACAGGCGCGATTTCCCCGAAGCCGCGTTCAGCCTGTACTTCCTGGCCTACGTGCCGGAAGGCACGCAGGTGCCCGAGGACGATGCCCAGCGCCGCCGGTGGATGGCCGGCATTCCCGGCGTGCTGGAACTGACCCACAACCACGGCACCGAGAACCAGGACGGCCCGGTCTACCACGACGGCAACAGCGAACCGCGCGGCTTCGGCCATATCTGCGTGTCGGTGCCGGCGCTGGAAGCGGCCTGCGCGCGCTTCGAGGCACTGGGCGTGCCGTTCCAGAAGCGCCTGCAGGACGGGCGCATGAAGAGCCTTGCCTTCATCAAGGACCCGGACGGCTACTGGGTGGAGATCATCGGCAACCGCTAAGGGCGTCGATCTCTCCTTTTCGTAGGAGCGGCTTCAGCCGCGATGGGGCTTTCCCGGCATCCTCGTCAGGGCGATTTCGGCGCAAGCCCCATCGCGGCTGAAGCCGCTCCTACGGGGGCAGGCGGGGATGCAGGCGCTCTTGTTCCAGCAGCAGCGGAGCGCGCTGCAACGCCGATGCGGCCTCCTCCCAGCCCGCGCGGCGGGCCAGATCGCACATGCTGTTCAACACGGCCGGTGCGGGTACCTCGGCAGCGGCGACGATGTCCGCAGACAGCTCGTCCGGCGTCATCAGCCATGGGTGCAGAAGGCGACCTGCCTGCCTCGCGGTTTCGGCCAGCCTGGCGGCGATGCGGAAACCGCCGCGGTCGATGTCGCCCCAATGGTAGAGCGCCGTGTCGGACGGCAATCCGGCGAGCAGGCGTGCATAGGCCGCCCGCCATGCCGGCGACGGCATGCCGCCGGTGTAGAGCAGCAGCACCGGGGCGTCACCGCGCGTCGCCGCTGCCTCATGGAAGCTGGCAAGGTTCTCGACGCTCAACAGGATCCGCGCGCGGGTGGCGATCCCCCGCACTTCCTCCACCGGGAATCCGAGCCAACTTTGCGGCAGGTGGTGGTGACTGCCGTCGTCCAGTTGCACTGTGCCCGGCCCGGCCAATCGCAGGGGTTGCGGTTCCTTGCGCAGGCCCAGCGCCGCCCAGATCTGTTCGTCTTCCAGCCCGCTGTCTGCAAGCTCGCCCGTGATCAGGACATCGAGCCACGCCGTCAGCTTTTCCAACCGCTTGCTGGCGTCCTTGCCGCTGAACAACTCGGCGCTGGCCCGGCGAAGGATGCGCTCGCCACGGGCGCCCGTCAGCAGTGCATCCACGGCGCGAGACGCATCGGCAAGATCAGCGGCCACCTCCGGACCGTAACCGCGCACCTTGCCACCGGTGCGCCACATGTCCAACACCTCGGCGATGACGGGAAAACCCGATCTGCTCCATTGCGCCAGCAGGACTTCAGCACGCGCCACGCGTTCGCCCAGCAGTTCGATGCGCAGTTCGCGCGCCAATGCCGCCATATCGCGCACGGTCAGGCGCAGCAGGCGTTCGCCGTCGTCGCGGTGGCGGTCGCGTACAGCGGTAATCGCGCCAGCGCGCTCGGCCAGAGCGATGCGGGCGTGGAATGACTCGAAATCGGCCACGCCACCCAACGCGCGGTATTCGGCGCCATCACGGCTGCCGGTCATCGACAACGATGCCGGCTGCCCGTCGTTCTTCAGCAATGCGGCTTCGGCCCGGCGCAGCAAGCGTACGAGAACACGCCTTGCAGGAGTGTCGCCTTCCGGCGGCGCCGCTGCCGACGTCATGTCGCCGCCTGTTCGCGCTCGATGCGTTCGGTTTCGGCCACCAGCAGTTCCGGGTGCAGGTCGAACTGGTCGGACAGCAGCAGGGTGCGCGCGGCCTCGGTGACCTCGATGCGTTCGGCCTGCAGCAGGTCGCCGTCGCGGAACAGTTCGATGTAGCTGTCCAGCACGCCGGACAGGGTGCCCTGCGCGGTGTCCGGCGCCGCCAGCACCAGCTGCAGGCCCAGCGAGCGCAGGTAATTGGTGGTGGCGCGCGCGTTCTGCGCGTCGATCTTGTCGCCGAACTCGTCGAGCAGGATCAGCCCCAGCCCGCCCGGGTGCGCCTCGCTCTTGCCGTAGGCCGCGGCCAGCGCGGCACCGGCGATCACGTACAGCGGCGCGCGGTGTTCGCCGCCGGAGCCCGAGCGCATGCGTTCGCTGAGGCTGCCGATCACGCGGTCGTCCTGGCGGATCTGCACCTCGAAGCGGAAGAAACGGCGGTAGTCGTCCAGCGGCGAGTTGGCCACGTGGGTGGCGGCCTTGTCCTCGACCAGCGCGCGGAACGCCTCGGGCACCTGGCCCGCGCTTTCGAACAGCGTGTCCTCGCCGCCGATGTCGGCGGCGCGCTGGATGAAGCGGTGCAGCTCGCGGAACTCCGGCACCACTTCGTAATGGAACTGGTAGCGCTCGTTGTTGGAGAAGGCCGGGCTGGCGCGCAGGGTGCGGTTGAGCGTGGCGATCTGGGTCTTGAGCCGGGTGAAGTTGTCGTACAGGGTGGAGGCCACGCCGGTGCGGAAGGTATCCACGGCGGTGGCGTAGGCCTGGCGCGCTTCTTCTTCGTACTGCACCAGTTCGGTGTCGCGCAGCTGGGTCAGTTCGCGCTGCAGCAGGACGCGCGCCGGGCGCCAGGCGCTGGCGTCGAAATCCAGTTCCAGGCCGTGGTCGCGCGCGTACTGCGCCAGTCCGCTCCACGCCTCGGGCAGCAGCCGCGCCAGCTGTGCATCGCTGTCCCTGGCGCGTTCCTCGCAACGGCGCGCGCGCTCTTCCAGCGACGGGTACTTCTCGTCCAGTTCCTCGCGCTGGCGCTCGACCCGGTTCGGGTCGACGTCCGGATCGGCGAAGGCTTCCACCGCGCGGCGCGCGACCAGCTCTTCCTGCTGGCGCAGGCCGTCGAGCAGGCCGCGCGTGCGTTCGAGGTTGGACGCAGCCACGGCTTCCTGCCCGACCAGCGCGTCGGCGCGCTTCTCGCAGTCGGCGAGCTGGGCGTTCAGCTCGCGCAGCTGTTCGGACAGGCGCAGCAGGTCCGGGTCCAGTGCCGCCAGGCGGCTTTCCTGCGCGCTGCGGTAGCGCTCGGCCACCTGGCGATGCTCGAGCACGCGCTCATGCAGCGCCTGCGCCACCGCATCGGCGTCGGCCAGGCGCGCCAGGCCACGCTGGCAGTCGTCGGCGCGACGCAGGCGCGGTTCGATCTGGCGCAGGTCCTGCTCGGCCTTTTCGATTTCCTCGTGCAGCACGCGCAGGCGCGCGCGGTTGTCGGACGCGCCGATGCGCAGGTCGCCCGCCGCCGGCAGGCGCAGTCTTTCGATGCTGCCGCCGCGCGCGAGCAGGCCGTCGCGGGTCAGGCCCTGGCGGCTGCGCACCAGTTCGGCTTCGGTCTCCACGCAGCGCAGCTCGCCGAGCTGGCGGCGCAGGAAGGCCAGCGCGTCGGCGTTGACGCCTTCCAGCAGCGCGGCGACGCTGCCGGCCTCCGGTTCGTCGGCGCCACGCGACTTGCGCGCATGGCTGGACAGCGCCAGCTTGACGCCGTACACCGAGCGCCCGCCGGACAGGCCGCGGTACAGCTTGACCGCGCGCTCCTCGTCCTTGTCGGGAATCAGCAGGGCTTCGACGTTGCTGCGCAGATAGCCTTCGATGGCATGCTGCCAGGTCGCGTCGGTGACCCGCACCAGGTCGCAGACCGGGCGCGCGTCGATGCCGGCGTCGCGCAGGTAGCTCATCAGCCGCACCGTGTCCGGGTGCAGCTCGGCCTGGCCGGCGGCCAGGCGCTTCTGGTTCTGGCGCGCGGTTTCCAAGGCGTCACGCGCCTTGTCGTGCGCGGCGTGCAGCTGGCGGGCATGGCGGTCGACCTGCTCGCGCAGTGGCGCGGCCGCGCGCAGGGCCTGGCGCGCGCGCGCGAACAGGTCCTGCGGCGCCCACGGCAAGGCATCTTCCACGGCCAGCGCCGACAGCTCGGCATGCCAGACATCCCACTCCGCGCGCGCGGCGGCCAGCGCGTCGGCGTCGATGCCGTCGAGCGCGAGCGCGTCGAGCTGGCGGAACTGCTCGCGCACGAAGCCGACTTCGCGCGCCAGGTCCTTCTTCAGCTGCGCGAGGCGCTCGCGGTCGCGGCCGGCCAGTTCGTCCAGTTGCGCCTGTTCGCCGTAACCGGCGCTGCCCTGCAGGCGGGCATTGGCGCGCGCCTGTTCCTCGCGCAGGGTGTCGCGTTCGACGCGGGTGTCGGCGAGGCGGCGACGGGTGTCGGTCAGCGCATTTTCCGCATCGGCAAGCGCGCCCTCGGCCTGGTCGAGCTGCTCGCTGTACAGGTCGCGCGCGTACTCGGCGGCCAGCGCGCGCGCGGACGCGGCGCGGGTCGCCTGGCCGGCGATCTTCTCGTACTGGCGCTCCACGCCTTCGGCGGCGTCGATGCGCTGCCGGACCTGCTCGATCTTTTCCTTGATCTGGCGGAAGCTGTCCAGCAGCGCGCGGAAACGGGCGATATCGGTGGGCCGGTCCTCGGCCACCAGGGTGCGCACGAACAGGTCCACGTCCTCGACGCGCTGCAGGTTCAGCGCGTTGAGGAAGGCCTTGCGGTAGGCATTGAGGTCGGGGCTGGCCGACGGGCTGGCGCGCAGGCGCAGCAGCAGGTCGCGCAGGAAACGCTCGGCGTTGGGGTGCAGCTGCGGGGTTTCGCCCACTTCCTTGCAGCGGCGCGCGATGTGCTCGCGGAAGGTATTCCAGGCCAGCGGCAGTTCCTTGCCCTTGACCCGCTCCAGGTGTTCGTCCAGGTCCAGCGCCACCCCGGGCAGCAGGTACAGGCCGTGGGTGCGGTGTTCGGGCTCGTCGACCGAAGCGCCAAGCGCGATGCCGGCGGTCAGCGGCACGCCGGTTTCGGTGTCGCGGAACACCAGCGAGATGTAGGTGGTGGCGGTGCGGCGCTTGCGCCCTTCCTCGCCGCTGCGGAACACGCCCAGGCAGTAGTCGCGGATGGTGCGCGCGCGGTGGCTGCCGCCGGCCTGCGCGTTGAAGCGGATGCGGCTGCGGTCGCCGCCCAGCAGCACGATCTGCAGGGCGTCGAGCAGGGCGCTCTTGCCGGCGCCGTTGGGCGCGATGATGGCGCTGGTCGCGTCCAGCTGCAGGCTCTGCGCCTCGAACAGGAAGAACTGGACCAGGTGGATGCGTTCAAGCTGCTGCATCGTCGTCCTCCGCGTCCGCCTCGCCCGCTTCGTCGCGGTTGTGCTGGTCCAGGCGCTGCAGCCACAGCTCGCCGACGATCTCGACGATGGCCGGGCGCACGCGCAGGTGGAACGGCTGCGGATCGTCGCCTTCGGACTCGACCAGCCGGCACACGCCCCAGCGCTTGAGCGTGCGCGCCAGTTCCCGCAGCGCACCTACCTCGGGCATCGCGCGTCCGGTCAACGCCTGCCAGCTTTCCTGCAGTTCCGGCAGCTCCACCACCACTTCGCCATGGTCCTCGATCAGCCCTTGGCGCATGGCTTCGTCATAGCGCTGGCGCAGTACCAGCAGCGCGAGGGTTTCATGCAGGGTCACCGCCGTACCTTCGCCATGCGCCGGCAGCGCCACCACGTAGCGGTAGTGCGCGTTGCGTTCCAGGCGGATGCCCAGCGGCTCCAGCGCAGCGACGAAATCGGGGTAGTGGTCTTCGACCAGGTGGTAGGCCACGCGCGAACGCGCGTCGGTGGCATACAGCACCTGCTCGGTGGCCAGGCGGTAGGCGGCGCGTTCGAAGTCCTGCACGGCGTAGGTGCCGTTGGACATCTGGCTCAGGGTGTTCCAGCTGCGTTTCATTGAGGAGAAGCCGGGAATGGGGAACAGGGAACGGGAAATGAAGCGATGTTGCCTGGATAGGGCATGGCCGGGTGCGGGGGCGCGCGATGGAATGCGGATGGTCGGTGTCCCATCATTCCCTGTTCCCCGTTCCCGCATTCCCCGCCACCCGCAGGATGCGGAAGCGCAGGCCGCGCAGGTAATCGTTGTCGTCGCCGTTGCCGGCTTCGAGCAGCTCGACGCGGAAGCCGCGCAGCAGCCGGCCGAGCGGATCCTCGCGGCGCAGGCCGCCGATGCGGTTGCCGCGCAGGGCGAGCGTGAGCAGGGTCTGGTAGGCGCGCAGATCCTCGATGCTGGCGATGTCCAGCCGCGCCGAGTCGATCGCCGCGCCCTGCTGCAGGTGGCGGCCGACATAGCGCGCCATGTCCTCGGCATTGACCAGGCGCGCGCGCTTCATGCGCCGCAGCAGCGACAGCCGCGCCAGCTGCTCGGGCGTGGGCGGGGTGGTGGCATTGGCACTGCGCGGGATCGGCGCCGGCTTGCGGTGCGGCGGGCGCAGCCGCGTTTCGTCCATCAGCGGGCCGGGCGCCACCGGCAGGCGCAGCGCGTCCTCCGGCGCAGACAGCACGCCGCGGCAGGCGCGGCGCAGCAGCACGTCAAGCTTGTCGGGCGCGCGCAGGCGGTAGTCGAGGAAGGCCAGCGCGCGGCGGTTGGCCTGGCGGATGTCCTCGTCCAGGCGGGTCAGGTATTCGTCGATGCGCTCGAGCTCGCGCAGCCGGCCCAGGCTGCGCGACAGGCGCTGCTGCGCGCGTGCCTCGTCGCCGCCGGTGACGTGCTCGCGGTACCAGGCCACCAGCGTTTCGCGCGGCGCGCCGGATTCGAGCTGCTGCACCATCGCCAGGATCGAGCTGCGCCGCGCCATCGGGTGGTCGGCACGGTGCAGTTCGGCGTAGTCGCCGATGAACAGCTGGCCGACGTAGCGCTCGAACCACTGCCGGGCGAACTGCGCGGTGGTCTCGGCCTTGCTCAGCTCCGGCATCAGGTCGCGCACCTGCAGGCTCATCGAGGCCAGCGACACCAGCAGGCGGCGCGCCTGGTCGGCGGCCTCGTCGAGGATGCCGCCGTCCATGCGGCCTTCGGCGACCTGCTGCAGCTGCAGTTCCACCGAGCGCATCTTGGCCGAGACGAAGGTCGGGCCATGCTCGCTGAATTCCACAAGGGTGGACAGCAGCTGCGCCACCATCGGCGGCATGGTCACCATCTCGCGCGCGCCGATGCGCTCCTGGCGCAGCCAGCCGGCGGCGCGGAAGCGGTCGTGGATGGCGTTGGCGCGCACGTTCAGCGGCGCATCCGGGGCCTGGCCGTCCTCGTCTTCCCACGGGTCGTCGGTGAGCAGGTAGCGCTCGATCGCGGCGGTGATCTCGCGGCGCGGGAAGCCGTGGCTGGGCGGCACCGGCGCGTCCGGGCCGAAGAACTCGTCGAACATCCGGCACAGCAGCGACCAGTAGTTCTGGCGGTTGGCCGAGGCCAGCGGGCCGAAGATGCCGGCGGGCACGACCGAGAACAGCGGCGGCGTGGTCGTGGGGGTGGTCGTGGTCAAAACGTCGGGGTCCTGCAGCTTCCTGCCGTGCGGGGGCGATTGTGGCATATCGCCGGTGGGCCGGTCCTGGCTGCGCCGGCGGGTATCCGGGCCTGTCATCCAGGTGCGCTACCGTGACGCATCGCCGCAACACCAGAGCCGTCATGACGGACTTCCGCCCGACACTGCCCACCGGGATCGACGGTCGCCCACAGGTCCGGGAAAGCGCATGGCGCGTGTTCCTGGTGTTCCTGCGCCTGGGCCTGACGTCCTTCGGCGGGCCGGTCGCGCACCTGGGTTATTTCCACGCCGAGTTCGTGGCGCGGCGGCGCTGGCTGGACGAGCGCGGCTATGCCGACCTGGTCGCGCTGTGCCAGTTCCTGCCGGGGCCGGCCAGCAGCCAGGTGGGCATGGCGCTGGGCCTGTCGCGGTGTGGCTATCGCGGCGCGCTCGCCGCCTGGGCCGGCTTCACCCTGCCCTCGGCCGTGGCCCTGATCGTGTTGGCCCGGCTGCTGTCCGCGCATCCGGGCGCGCTGCCGGCCGGCGCGCTGCACGGCCTGAAGATCGCCGCGGTGGCGGTGGTGGCGCAGGCGGTCTGGAGCATGGGCCGCGGCCTGTACACGGGCGGCGCGTGGATCGTGCTCATGCTGGCGGCCGCCGGCACCGCCCTGCTCGCGCCTTCGGCCTGGATGCAGCCGGGCATCATCGCCGCCGCCGCGGTAGCCGGGCTGCTGCTGTTCAAGCGCACTGCGCCACGCGAACCCGCCGCGTGGGCGATACCCGTTGGACGCCGCGCCGGTGGGTTGTGGCTGGCGCTGTTCTTCGTCCTGCTGGCCGGGCTGCCGCTGCTCGCCGCACTGTTGCCGGGCCAGGCCGTCGCCGAGGCCAGCGCCTTCTTCCGCGCCGGCGCGCTGGTGTTCGGCGGTGGCCATGTGGTGCTGCCGCTGCTGCAGGCCGCGGTGGTACCACCGGGCTGGGTGGACAACGACACCTTCCTCGCCGGCTACGGCGCGGCCCAGGCGATGCCCGGCCCGCTGTTCGCCTTCGCCGGCTTCCTTGGTGCGTCCATGCAGACGGCGCCTTCGGGCTGGGCCGGCGGGCTGCTGTGCCTGCTGGCGATCTTCGCCCCGTCCTTCCTGCTGGTGGCCGGCGCGCTGCCGTTCTGGAACCGGCTGCGCGGCAATGCGCGCATGCGCGCGGCGCTGAGCGGCATCAACGCCGCGGTGGTCGGCCTGCTGCTGGCCGCGCTGTACGACCCGGTGTGGACCCGCGCCATCCATGCGCCCGTGGATATCGTGCTGGCGCTGGCCGCCCTGGCCGCCCTGGCCGCGCTGGCGCTGTGGAAACTACCGCCGTGGCTGGTGGTGGTCGGCTGCGGCGCGGCGGGCATGGTCACCGGATGACCGGCCTGCAATGAAAAAGCGGCCGGAAGCGGTTTTCCCGCCCCGGCCGCCTCGTCGTCAGGCGGACAGCACCGCGATCATTCCACGGTGACGCTCTTGGCCAGGTTGCGCGGCTTGTCCACGTCGGTGCCGCGCGCCAGGGCGGTGTGGTAGGCCAGCAGCTGCACCGGGATGGTGTGCACCACCGGACTGAGCACGCCGGCGTGGCGCGGGGTGCGGATCACGTGCACGCCCTCCGAGGCGGTGAAGTTGCTGTCCTGGTCGGCGAATACGAACAGCTCGCCGCCGCGCGCGCGCACTTCCTGCATGTTGGATTTCACCTTCTCCAGCAGGCTGTCGTTGGGCGCGATCACCACCACCGGCATCTCCGCGTCGACCAGCGCCAGCGGCCCGTGCTTGAGCTCGCCGGCCGGATAGGCCTCGGCGTGGATGTAGGAGATTTCCTTGAGCTTGAGCGCGCCTTCCAGCGCGATCGGGTAATGCAGCCCGCGGCCGAGGAACAGCGTGTTGGACTTGCCGGCGAAGCGCTCGGCCCAGGCGATGATCTGCGGCTCGAGGTTCAGCACGTGCTGCACGCTGCCGGGCAGGTGCCGCAGCTGTTCCAGGTAGTCGGCTTCCTGCGCCGCGTCGACGCGGCCATGCAGCCGGCCCAGCACCACCGCCAGCTGGAACAGCGCGGCCAGCTGGGTGGTGAAGGCCTTGGTCGAGGCCACGCCGATCTCGGCGCCGGCGCGGGTATAGCAGACCAGCTCGCTGGCGCGCGGGATCGCGCTCTCCGGCACGTTGCAGATCGACAGCGTGTGCGTGTGGCCCAGCGACTTGGCGTATTTGAGCGCCTCCATCGTGTCCAGGGTTTCGCCCGACTGGGAAATGGTGACGACCAGGTGCTTCGGGTTGGCGTAGGCGGCGCGGTAGCGGTATTCGCTGGCGATTTCCACGCTGCAGGGCAGGCCGGCGATGGCCTCGATCCAGTAGCGCGCGGTCAGGCCGGCGTAGTAGCTGGTACCGCAGGCGAGGATCTGCACGCCCTCGATGCCGGCCAGCACCGCCCCGGCATTGCGGCCGAACAGCTCGGCCGGGAAACCGCCGGCATCGATCGCCGCCTCGAGGGTGTCGCCCAGCGCGCGCGGCTGCTCGTGGATCTCCTTCTGCATGAAGTGGCGGTAGGGGCCCAGTTCCAGCGAGGCCAGCGACACGTCGGACATGCGCTCCTCGCGCTGGACCGGCGCGTCGTCGGCGCCGAACACGCGCACGCCGGCGCGGGTCAGCTCGGCGGTGTCGCCCTCTTCCAGGAACATCACCCGGCGCGTGGCCGAGATCACCGCCGAGACGTCGGAGGCGACGAAGTTCTCGCCCTCGCCCAGGCCCACCAGCAGCGGGCAGCCCATGCGCGCCACCACCATGCGCTGCGGCTCGGCGCGGCTGATCACCGCCAGCGCGTAGGCGCCGGTCAGTTCCTTCACCGTGCGCTGCAGGGCGCCGAGCAGGTCGTCGTGGTCGGCCTGCAGGTGGTGGTGGATCAGGTGCGCGATGACCTCGGTATCGGTCTGCGATTCGAATTCGTAGCCCAGCGCGCGCAGGCGCTCGCGCTGCTCCTCGTGGTTCTCGATGATGCCGTTGTGCACCAGCGCCACGCCGTGGCTGATGTGCGGGTGCGCGTTGGATTCGGTGACGCCGCCGTGGGTGGCCCAGCGGGTGTGGCCGATGCCCAGCGTCGCGGCGAAGCCCTCGGCGGCGGCGGCGTTCTCCATCTCGGCCACGCGGCCGGTGCGGCGCACGCGGCGGAGGTCGCGGTCGTTCAGCACGGCGATGCCCGAGGAATCGTAACCCCGGTATTCCAGCCGCTTCAGTCCTTCGATCAGTACCGGTACCACGTCGCGATCAGCGATCGCTCCCACAATGCCGCACATAGTCCATCCGTTCGGGTTTTCGGTCGGACATTCTAGGCCAGCCGGTTCGGACATCCACCGGACAAGCGCCGGACATGGCCCCCGCGGACACTGTCCGCACCGGTGTCCGCGGACACCCGGACACATCACACGCCGGAAAATACTCTTTTGTTTTCATGCACATACGAGTTGGCACAGGATCTGCTTAACCGTTACCAACTCTTCCAGCGAAGCCGACGATGATCCGCGACACCTCCGCACAGGACCAGACAATCTCCCAGCGCTCCCGGCCGCAGTGGCGCCGCTGGCTGTGGCCGGCCGTGGCCACGGTCGTGGTCCTGGCCGGCATCGGCTTCGTCGCCAAGGGCTGGCTCGGCGGCTCGCGCTCGTTCGATGGCGCGCGCCTGCGCATCGCCACCGTCGGCCGCGGCGACCTGGTGCGCGACATCGCCGCCGACGGCCGCGTGATCGCCGCCAACAGCCCGGTGCTGTACGCCATCTCCGCCGGCACGGTGACGCTGAAGGTGGTGGCCGGCGACGTGGTCAAGAAGGGCCAGGAGCTGGCGGTGATCGACAGCCCGGAACTGCGCAGCAAGCTGGCGCAGGAACAGGCCACCCTGGCCGGCCTGGAAGCCGAGGCCGGCCGCGCCGCGCTGGACGCCACCCTGGCCCGCGCCACCGCCAGCAAGGTCACCGACCAGGCCGCCATCGACCGCCAGGCCGCCGCCCGCGACCTGGAACGCTACCAGCGCGGCTACGACGGCGGCGCCGTGCCGCAGGTCAACCTGGCCAAGGCGCAGGACGACCTGAAGAAGGCCGAGATCACCCTGCAGCACGCGCGCAGCGACGCCGCGCTGCAGAGCCGGGGCGCCGACCTGGACGCGCGCAACAAGCGCCTGCTCGCCGACCGCCAGCAGGCGGTGGTGGCCGAGGTGCAGCGCCAGGTCGACGCGTTGACCCTGCGCGCGCCGTTCGACGGCCAGGTCGGCCAGGTGCAGGCCACCCAGCACACCCAGGTGGCGGCCAACGCGCCAATCCTGGGCGTGGTCGACCTGTCGCGCTTCGAGATCGAAATCAAGGTGCCGGAGAGCTTCGCCCGCGACCTGGCGATCGGCATGCCGGCGCAGCTGACCAGCGGTTCCGGCCAGCCGTTCCCGGGCGAGATCTCGGCGGTGTCGCCGGAAGTGGTCAACGGCGAGGTCGTGGCCCGCATCCGCTTCTCCGACAAGCAGCCCGAGGGCCTGCGCCAGAGCCAGCGCATGAGCGCGCGCATCCTGCTCGACACCCGCAAGGACGTGATCAAGGTCGAGCGCGGCCCGTTCGTCGAGCAGTCCGGCGGCCGCTACGCCTGGGTGGTCAACGGCAGCACCGCCAGCCGCCGCCCGGTGCAGTTCGGCGTCAGCAGCCTGGGCGAGGTCGAGATCGTCTCCGGCCTGCAGCCGGGCGAGAAGGTCGTGGTTTCCGGTACCGACCTGTTCGGCGATGCCGAAAGGGTTTCCATCAATTGATGCCAGGCGGGGAAAGGGGAACAGGGAACGGGGAATGGAAGTGACTGCAATCGTCCAGGCCCCGGCAAGAACGAATACCTGCTCTCCCGCCCTCCCACCATCCATCCGCAACTCCTGATCCTCCATTCCCTGTTCCCCATTCCCTGTTCCCTTTTCACCGAGGCCATCCCATGCTCCAGATGCAATCCGTCTCCAAGGTCTTCCGCACCGAGCAGGTCGAAACCCACGCGTTGCGTTCGCTCGACCTGCATGTGCGCGAGGGCGAGTTCGTCGCCGTCACCGGCCCGTCGGGCTCGGGCAAGACCACCTTCCTCAACATCGCCGGCCTGCTGGAGACCTTCACCAGCGGCCAGTACCTGCTCGACGGCCAGGACGTCAGCCACCTGGGCGACGATGCCCGCTCGCGCCTGCGCAACCAGAAGATCGGTTTCATCTTCCAGGGCTTCAACCTGATCCCCGACCTGAACCTGTTCGACAACGTCGACGTGCCGCTGCGCTACCGCGGCATGCCGTCGGCCGAGCGCCGCGAGCGCATCGAAAAGGCGCTGAGCAGCGTCGGTCTGGGTTCGCGCATGAAGCACTACCCGGCCGAGCTGTCCGGCGGCCAGCAGCAGCGCGCCGCCATCGCCCGCGCCCTTGCCGGCAGCCCGCGCCTGCTGCTGGCCGACGAACCGACCGGCAACCTGGACACGCAGATGGCGCGCGGCGTCATGGAGCTGCTGGAGGAGATCAACAGCCAGGGCACCACCATCGTCATGGTGACCCACGATCCGGAACTGGCCGCGCGCGCGCAGCGCAACGTGCACATCGTCGATGGCCAGGCCACCGACCTGCTGCGCGAACCGTCGCTGGGCCGCGGCGTGGCCGCCGTTGAAACGGCCACGCAGGGCTGAGGAACGGACATGCTGTCGCTGCTCCCGTACTACCTCGGACAGGGCCTGCGCAGTCTGCGCCGCACCCCGGTGCTCACCGGGCTGATGGTGCTGTCCATCGCCATGGGCATCGGCGCGGCGATGACGACCCTGACCGTGCGGCACCTGCTTTCCGGCGACCCGCTGCCCGGCCGCAGCCAGCACCTGTACTACCCGCAGCTGGACGCGATGCCGGGCGTGGAGCCGCGCATCAACCCGCCGGACATGCTGGACTACACCTCGGCCGTGGACCTGTGGCGCGCCGGCAAGGCCGACCGCCAGACCCTGGTGGTGGACAGCCCGGTGAAGCTGCAGGCGCCGGAAAGCGGCGAGCCGGCGAGCATGACCACCATGCTCTCCACCACCGCCGACTTCTTCCCGATGTTCCAGGTGCCGATGGCCTGGGGCAGCGGCTGGTCGGCCGAGGACGACGAGCGCCGCGCACGCGTGGCGGTGATTTCCTGGGACCTCAACCAGCACCTGTTCGACGGCCAGGACAGCACCGGCAGGATGCTGCGCATCCGCGGCAGCGACGTGCGCATCGTCGGCGTGCTGGCGCCGTGGCGGCCCTCGCCGCAGTTCTACACGGTGGCCGGCGGCCGCTTCTCCCAGGGCGACACGGCGTCGTACTACGCCAAGCCCGAGGACGTGATGGTGCCGTTCTTCACCGGCCTGCAGATCAACGCCGGCAACTTCCGCCAGTTCACCTGCTGGGGCCTGCCCGAGCGCCCCGGCTACCTGGAGAACTCCAACTGCGTGTGGCTGCAGCTGTGGGTGCAGCTGGACAGCAGCGCCAAGGTAGCCGCCTACCGCCAGTTCATGGACGGCTACGTACGCCAGCAGCACGAGCTGGGCCGCATCAGCCAGACCGGCAACACCCGCCTGCCCGGCCTGATGGAATGGCTGGACTACAACGGCGCGGTGCCGCGCGATGCGCGCCTGCAGGCCTGGCTGGCGCTGGCCTTCCTCGGCATCTGCCTGTTCAACACCGTCGGCCTGCTGCTGGCCAAGTTCCTGCGCCGCAGCGGCGAGATCGGCGTGCTGCGCGCGCTCGGCGCCACCCGCTCGATGGTGTTCGCGCAGTGCCTGGTCGAGGCCGCGCTGATCGGCCTGGCCGGCGGCGTCGCCGGCCTGGGCCTGACCCTGCTGGGCCTGTGGAACGTGCGCCAGCAACCGCTGGAATACGCCGACATGGTGCACCTGGACCTGCCGATGCTGGCCCTCACCTTCGCCCTGGCCGTGGCCACCACGCTGGTCGCCGGCCTGCTGCCGGCGCTGCGCGCGAGCCGGATCGACCCCGCCCTGCAGGTCAAGTCGCTGTGAACATGCTCATGGACATCAAACCCATTCTCGCGACCCTGACCCGGCACCGCGTCTCGGCGGTGCTGATCACCCTGGAGATCGCCCTGGCCTGCGCGGTGCTGTGCAACGCGCTGTTCATGGCGGTGGCGCGCATCGACCTGGTCGGCCTGGACAGCGGCGTGGACGAAGCGGCGCTGGCCACGCTGGCGCTGAACGACTGCGAGGGCTGCAACGCGGCCGACATCAACGGCCGCTGGCTGGACTTCCTGCGCCGCCAGCCCGGCGTGCAGGCCGCCGGCGTGGTCAACAGCCTGCCGTTCGCGCAGCGCGCTGGCGTCGCCGGCATCACCCTGGACCCGGAAGGCAAGCGCTTCGGCGGCGTCCCGCACTTCTACACCTTCGACCCGGGTGCGATCCAGACGCTGGGGCTCCGGCCGGTACAGGGCCGCGCCTTCACCGCTACCGACTACCAGCCCATCGACAACTTCCTGCCGGCCAATGCGCAGGTATGGATCACACGCGATTTCGCCGAGCATCTGTGGCCCGGCGAAAGCCCGCTGGGCAAGGAGTTCTGGATGGCGACCTCGCGCATGAGCGTGGCCGGCATCGTCGAGCACTTCGCCGTGCCCAATCCCGGGCGCAGCGAGGGCGGCATCGCCGCGGCGCAGTGGTCGGTGATCGTGCCGGTCGTCACCAACGCGCAGAGCGGCACCTACGTGGTGCGCGCCGACCCGCGCGACCTGCCCGGCGTCCTCCACAACGCGGTGGCCGCCGCGCCGACGCTGGCGCCGGAGGCCATCCTCAACCGCGAGTACAGCCGCACGCTGACCGAGCTGCGCCACGGCTACTTCACCCAGGATCGCGCCATGACCCGGCTGCTGCTGGGCGTGTGCCTGGCGATGCTGCTGGTCACGGCGCTGGGCATCGTCGGCCTGGCCAGCTTCTGGGTGCAGCAGCGCACCAAGCAGATCGGCATCCGCCGGGCGCTGGGCGCCACCCGCCGCCAGGTCGTGGCGTACTTCCAGACCGAGAACCTGCTGCTGAGCGGCGCCGGCATCGTGCTGGGCATGCTGCTGGCCTACGCCGGCAACCAGTTGCTGATGCATTACTTCGAGACCGCGCGGCTGCCGCTGCCGTACCTGCCGCTCGGCGCGATCGCCCTGTTCGCGCTGGGCCAGGCCGCGGTCATCGGCCCGGCCCTGCGTGCCGCCACCGTTCCGCCCATCGTCGCCACCCGCGGTCAATGACCGCCCGCAAGGATCCGACCATGTTCGCCTACTACTTCAAACTCGCGTTGCGCAGCTTCCGCCGCAACAAGGTGCTGACCGCGCTGATGGTCCTGGCCATCGCCTTGGGCATCGGCGCGGCGATGACCACCCTGACCGTGTTCAAGGTGCTTTCCGGCGACCCCATCCCGCACAAGAGCGACCGCCTGTTCTACGTGCAGCTCGATCCCTACACCCGCGACGGCTACAAGCCGGGCGAGGAGCCGGAGTGGCAGCTGACCCGCTTCGACGCCGAGGAACTGCTGCGGCAGAAGAAGGCGCCGCGGCAGGCGATGATGACCGGCGGCAGCGGCATCGTCGACCCGCGCCTGGATGCGCTCAAACCCTTCAGCGTCGGCGCGCGCTACACCTCGGCCGACTTCTTCCCGATGTTCGACACCCCGTTCCAGTACGGACAGGGCTGGAGCGGCAACGAGGACACCGGCCACGCGCGGGTGGCGGTGATCAGCCGCACGCTCAACGAGAAGCTGTTCAAGGGCGCCAACAGCGTCGGCCGCGAGGTGCTGTTCGAAGGCCACCCGCTGCGCATCGTCGGCGTGCTCGACGCCTGGTCGCCGCGCCCGCAGTTCTACGACCTGTTCTCCGGCCGCTACGACCGCCAGGAGGACGTGTTCGTGCCGTTCTCCACCTCGCGCGACCTGCAGCTGGACCGCAACGGCAACATGAACTGCTTCGGCCGCGAGATCGTCAACGACGCGACCGCGCTGAACGTGCCCTGCTCCTGGATCCAGTACTGGGTGGAGCTGGATTCGGCCGGCGACGCCGCCGCGTTCAAGATCTACCTGGACAACTACTCCGACCAGCAGCGCGCCGCCGGCCGCTTCGAGCGCCCGGCCAACACCCGCCTGCGCAACGTGATGGAGTGGCTGGACGTGCGCGGCGTGGTGCCCGGCGACGTGCGCCTGCAGATGTGGCTGGCGTTCGGCTTCCTGCTGGTGTGCCTGGTCAACACCGTCGGCCTGCTGCTGGCCAAGTTCCTGCGCCGCAGCGGCGAGATCGGCGTGCGCCGCGCGCTCGGCGCCAGCCGCGGCGAGATCTTCAAGCAGTGCCTGGTCGAGGCCGGCACGATCGGCCTGGCCGGCGGCCTGCTCGGCCTGCTGTTCGCGCTCGGCGGGTTGTGGGCGGTGCGGCAGCGCCCGGCCGAGTACGCGTCGCTGGCGCACCTGGACGGCTCGATGCTGCTGCTGACCTTCGCCCTGGCCATCGTCGCCAGCCTGCTGGCCGGCATGTTGCCGGCCTGGCGCGCGATGCAGGTGGCGCCGGCGCTGCAGCTCAAGAGCCAGTAACGCCGGAACAACTGGAGGGGTGGGAAGCAGGTACGGCTCTCATCTCACTTCCCACTCCTCGTTTTTTATTCCGCTCCCGGAGAATCCCATGGAAATCCGTCCCATCCTCTCCACGCTGGCGCGCCACAAGATGGCGGCCGCGCTGATCGTGCTGGAGATCGCGCTGAGCTGCGCCATCATCTGCAACGCGCTGTTCATCGTCTCCCAGCGCATGGAAACCCTGAACCTGGCCAGCGGCATGGACGACGACCGCCTGATCGAGATCGGTCTGAGCGGCATCGGCCAGCAGACCGACGGCGACGCGCGCAGCGCCGAGGACCTGGCCACGCTGCGCGCCATCCCCGGCGTGGAGCGCGTGGCCATCACCAACCAGCTGCCGTTCCAGAACGGCAGCTGGAACACCTCGCTCTCGCTCACCCCCGAGCAGGAAGTGCCCACCGTCAACGCCACGCAGTACATGGTCAGCGAAGGCACCCTTGCCACCATGGGCCTGAAGCTGATCGCCGGGCGCGACTTCACCGCCGACGAGTACAAGAGCAGCGACGTGCTCGAAGCGGCCGGGGACGTCAGCGGCCTGAGCTCGGCGATCATCCTCAGCAAGCCGGCCGCCGACAAGATGTTCCCGGGCGGCGGCGCGGTCGGCAAGACCGTGTACATGGCCAATATCCCGCTGACCATCGTCGGCGTGGTCGACACCCTGCTGCGCCCGAACATGCAGAGCAACAACCGCACGTTCTCGATCATCTTCCCGATCCGCATGAACTTCGCCAATGGCGGGCGCTACCTGATCCGCGTCGCCGACCCGGCGCGCCGCGCCGAGGTGCTCGAGCAGGCGCTGGCCGCGCTGGACAAGAACGACCCCAACCGCCTGGTGTGGCGCAAGCTGACCTTCGAGGAAGGCCGCGCCAACTTCTTCGCCAACGACCGCGACATGATCGGCCTGCTGCTGATCGTCAGTGGCCTGCTGCTCCTGGTCACCGCGCTGGGCATCGTCGGCCTGGCCAGCTTCTGGGTGCAGCAGCGCACCAAGCAGATCGGCATCCGCCGTGCGCTGGGCGCGACCAAGGGACAGATCCTGCGCTACTTCCAGACCGAGAACTTCCTGCTGGCGACGATCGGCATCCTCATCGGCATGCTGCTGGCCTACCTGCTGAACCAGTGGCTGATGGGGCGCTACGAGCTGCCGCGCCTGCCGCTGCTGTACCTGCCGATCGGCGCCGGCGCGCTGTGGCTGCTGGGCCAGCTGGCCGTGTTCGGCCCGGCGCGCCGCGCTGCGGCGATCCCGCCGGCCGTCGCCACCCGCAGCACCTGACCTGCAAGCCCCTCTCCCGGCGGGAGAGGGGTTGGGGTGAGGGCACAGAGGGAAGGGGTGAGGGCAGAGGGAAACAGACCCAGCCCAACCTCTTCCCCTCATCCGGCGCTTGGCGCCACCTTCTCCCGAGGGGAGAAGGAAATCAGGAACCTCCATGCTCGGCTACTACCTGCAGCTCGCGCTGCGCAGCTTCCGCCGCAACAAGGTGCTGACCACGCTGATGGTGGTGACCATCGGCATCGGCATCGGCGCGGCGATGACCACGCTCACGCTGTACCAGGTGCTGTCCGGCGACCCGATCCCGGAAAAGAGCGCGCGCCTGTTCTACCCGCGGCTGGAGCCGCGCACGCTCGGCCGCGACGTCAGCCTGGACCCGGAGCCGATGGAGCAGCTGACCCGCTTCGACGCCGAGGAACTGCTGCGGCAGAAGCGCGGCAAGCGCCAGGCGATGATGAGCGCCGGTTCGCTGACGGTCCTGCCCGAGGGCGGCGCCGCGCAGCCGTTCCGCGCGCCCGCGCGCTACGCCTCGGCCGATTTCTTCGCCATGTTCGACGCGCCGCTGCGCGCCGGCCATGCCTGGAGCGCGGACGACGACCTTTCCCGCGCGCGCGTGGCGGTGATCGGCACCAAGCTGGCCGAGAAGCTGTTCGGCGACGCCGACCCGGTCGGGCGCGAGATCCACATCGCGCAGGGCGCGCTGCGCATCATCGGGGTGATGGACGAATGGAAGCTCAACCCGCGCTTCTACGACCTGAGCAACCGCCGGTTCGGCGGTGGCGAGCAGGTGTTCCTGCCGTTCTCCACCTCGCGCGACATGCGCCTGCCCATCCAGGGCAGCATGAACTGCTGGGGCAGCACCGGCAACGACCCCGACGGCGCGCGCGGGCTCAACGCGCCCTGCGCCTGGCTGCAGTACTGGGTGGAGCTGGAATCGCCGGAACAGGCCGCCGACTACCGCAAGTACCTGGCCGACTATTCGGACCAGCAGCGCGCCGCCGGCCGTTTCGAACGCCCGACCAACGTGCGTCTGGACAACGTGATGGGCTGGCTCGACTACAACCGCGTGGTGCCCAACGACGTGCGCATGCAGATGTGGCTGGCGTTCGGCTTCCTGCTGGTGTGCCTGCTCAACACCGTCGGCCTGCTGCTGGCCAAGTTCCTGCGCCGCAGCGGCGAGATCGGCGTGCGCCGCGCGCTCGGCGCCGCGCGCGGCGACATCTTCCGGCAATGCCTGGCCGAAGCCGGCGCGATCGGCCTGGCCGGCGGCCTGCTCGGCCTCGGTTTCGCCGCGCTCGGCCTGTGGCTGATCCGCCAGCAGCCCGACGACTACGCGCGCCTGGCGCAGATGGACGTCAGCACGCTGCTGCTGACCTTCGCGCTGGCGCTGGCCGCCAGCCTGCTGGCCGGCGTGCTGCCGGCGTGGCGCGCGATGCAGGTGCCGCCGGCACTGCAGCTCAAGAGCCAGTAAGGAGAGACCCGCCATGGAAATCCGCCCCATCCTCTCCGTGCTGCTGCGGCACAAGACCGCCGCGGCGCTGATCGTGCTGGAGATCGCGCTGAGCTGCGCGATCATCTGCAACGCGATCTTCGTGATCGGCCATCGCACCGGGGAAATGCGCCGCGACAGCGGCGTCGCCGAGGACGAACTGGTCCATATCAGCACCAGCAGCCTGCAGCCGGACATCAACCGCGACGCCATGCGGCGCGAGGACATCGCCGCGCTGGCGGCCGTGCCGGGGGTCAGATCGGTCACCAGCGTCAACCAGCTGCCCTACGGCGACAACGTCTGGGCATCGGGCATCAACCTGCGCCCGGGCCAGGCCGAGTCCGTCGTCACCGCGTCCAACTACATGGACGACGGCCGGCTGCTGCCCACCTTGGGGCTGCGCGTGGTCGAGGGCCGCGGCTTCACTCCCGACGAGTACCAGGACCATGACGCACTGGAGACGGCGGGACCGACGCCGCAGGTGCCTGCCGTCCTGCTCAGCCGGTCGCTGGCGGCACGGCTGTTCCCGGGCAGGAGCGCGGTCGGCCAGGACATCTACGTGTGGGGCGACAAGCCCAGCCGCGTGGTCGGCGTGGTCGACCGGCTGCTCGCGCCGGGGCGCGGCCGCACCTTCGAGGACAGCTTCCAGACCATGATCTTCCCGCTGTGGGTGTCCAACGGCAGCTATGTCCTGCGCACCGACCCCGAGCGCCGCGGCGAAGTACTCAAGGCCGCGGTGGCCGCGCTCAACCGCGCCGATCCCAACCGCATCATCGGCACCCAGAGCACGGTGAGCGAGATGCGGCGCGACTTCTACAGCCGCGACCGCGCGGTGATCTGGCTGCTGGTGAGCGTGTGCGTGGCGCTGCTGGCGGTGACCGCCTTCGGCATCGTCGGCCTGGCCAGCTTCTGGGTGCAGCAGCGCACCCGCCAGATCGGCATCCGCCGCGCGCTCGGCGCCACCCGCGCGCAGATCCTGCGCTACTTCCAGGCCGAGAACTTCGTGCTCACCAGTACCGGCATCGTGCTCGGCGTGCTGCTGGCCTATACCCTGAACCTGACCCTGATGCGCCAGTACGAACTGCCGCGCCTGCCGCTGGCCTACATCCCGGCCAGCGCGCTGCTGCTGTGGCTGCTCGGCCAGCTGGCGGTACTCGGCCCGGCGCGGCGCGCGGCGTCCATTCCGCCGGCGGTCGCCACGCGCAGCGCCTGACCCACGGAGAAACACCATGAAGTCGATGCTGTGCCTGTTGCCCCTGCTGCTGTTGCCGCCCGCCACCGCGCTGGCGGCCGACGACCTGGCCACCACCGTCGCCGCGCTCGACCGCGCGGTGTTCGACAGCTTCAACCAGTGCCAGGATCCGGCCCAGCTGGCAAAGCACGCCGGCTACTTCGACCCGGCGGTCGAGTTCTACCACGACACCGGCGGTGTCACCTGGACCCGCGAGGCGATGCTGGACAACACCCGCCGCTACGCCTGCGGCCACTACACGCGCGAGCTGGTCGACGGCAGCCTGCAGGTCTTCCCGGTCAAGGACTTCGGCGCCATCGCCCAGGGCAGCCACCGCTTCTGCGACACCGCCAGCGGCAAGTGCGCAGGCCTGGCCGACTTCGTCATGCTCTGGCGCCTGCACGACGGCCAGTGGTCGATCACCCGCGTGCTGAGCTACGGCCACCGCGCGGCTCACCCGTCCGCGGCACAGCCATGAACTACACGCTGGAAACCGGCCTGCGCGGCTGCCTGCGGCACCCGCGGACGATGGCGCTGGCGGTGCTTACCCTGGCGCTCGGGCTGGCGTCGGTGATGACCATGCTGACCCTGTTGTCGGTGCTGTCGGCCGATCCGCTGCCCGGCATCAGCCACAGGCTGCACATCGCCTGGGCCGATTCACGTCCCGCGCCCAGCAGCGGTGGGCGCGACGAAACCGACGGCACCGGCGCCGCGGTGCCACCGCTATGGAAGCTGGGCGATGTACAGGCGATGCGCCGCGAGCGCACGGACATCCGCCAGGTGGCGCTGGTGACCGCGCCGCTGTCGGTGACCAACGCCGACGGCAGCAATACCCGCACCGCCTCGGCGGTGCTGGCGGTGGGGCCGATGTTGCCGGTGTTCGGCGTACCGCTGCGCCATGGCCGTTTCTGGACTCCCCAGGAGGAAGATGCGCGCACGCCGGTGGTGGTGATCAGCCGTGCCCTGAGCCAGCGCCTGCTCGGCCGCGAGGACGGTACCGGCAAGGAGATCCGGCTCGGCCGCCATACCTTCCGCGTGATCGGCATCAGCGAACGCTGGGCACCACGGCCGCGGCCGCACTTCCTGCCTGGCAACAACCCTGGCTGGCAGGGGGATGGCGACGAGATCTTCGTGCCGGCGATGGCGGCACTGGAGGCCGGCGTGGAGATCACCAGTACGCGCCAGTGCGACGGCGGCGGCTTCGACGGTTTCCGTTTCGACCAGATCAATGTCGGCAGCTGCCGCTGGCTGGTGCTCTGGGCCGAACTGGAGGATGCCGCGCAGCGCGAGGATTATGCGCGCAGCCTGCAGGCCTTCGCCGCGCAGCGCCATGCCAACGGCGCCTTCGAACGCGCCGCGCACACCAGCCTGCGGCCGATGGCCGCGTGGCTGCGCTTCAACCACGTGGTCCCCGACAGCGTGCGCCTGAATCTTTGGTTGGCGATCGGCCTGCTGGTGCTGTGCCTGGTCAACGTCGCCGGCCTGCTGGCCGCGCGCTTCCTGCGCCGTGCCGGCGAGCACGGCGTGCGCCGGGTGCTTGGCGCACCGCGACGCGCGATCGTCGCCGCCTGCCTGGTCGAAGCCGGTCTGGCCGGCCTGCTGGGCGGCCTGTGCGCGCTGCCGCTGACCCTGGGTGGGCTGTGGCTGATGCGCCAGCAGGGTGAGGCCTACGCGCCGCTGGCGCGCTTCAGCCCGGCCCTGTTCGCCGCGCTGCTTGCGCTGGCGCTGCTCACCGGTTTGCTGGTCGGACTGCTGCCTGCGCTGCGCGCGGCCCGGCAGGAACCGGCACTGCAGGTCAAGACGCTCTAGGAGGCCCAGCATGTTCCCTCTGTTGTCCGCGCTGCGCCGCAACCCGCTGATGCCGCGCCTGATCGTGCTGCAGGTCGCGGTGGCCTGCGCGATCCTGTGCAACACCCTGTTCCTGCTCGGCCAGCAGGCCGGGCCGCTGCTGGTCGATGATGGCCTGGCCGGCGACGAGCTGGTGATCGTCGACCAGTTGGTCAGCCGCGGCGCGCCGTGGACGCCGGCGCAGACCCGTGCCGGCCGCGACGCGCTTGCGGGCATCCCCGGCGTGCGCGCGGCCAGCGCCGCGGCCGGCGTGCCGATGCGGCAGACGCTTACCCTCACCTTCGATCTCAAGTCCGCCAATGGCACGACGCTGACGACCAGCGGCTATGTCGGCGAACGGCTGGTGGATACCTTCGGCCTGCGCCTCAGCCGTGGCCGCGACTTCCTCGACACGGAGTACCGCGACATCAGCATGGCCGACGACATGCGCCCCCCGATCATCATCACCGAGGCGCTCGCGCGGGCGCTGTTCGGCAATGGCGATCCGGTCGGCGCGACATTGCGTTCGGGCGACGACACCGGCAGCTATACCGTGGTGGGCGTGGTCGCGCACCTGATGCGCTACCAGCTGTCCGAACTGGACGACGGCAAGGCGGAGCATTCGATCCTCATTCCGGGCCTGCTCGGCGGCATGCCCATCGCCAGCTACGTGCTGCGCACCGATCCCGGGCGCCGCGAGGCGGTTCGTGCCCAGGTGCCGAAGGTGCTGCAGCGCAGCTTCGCCGGACAGCTGGTGCCCGGCATCGAGCCGGTGGTGGCCGACTACGAACGCCTGCGCGCCGATGGCCTGCGAACGCGCCGTGCGGCGGTCTGGCTGTTGGCCACGGTCAACGCCGTTGTCGCCACCATCACCCTGATCGGCATCGCCAGCCTGAGCGGCTACTGGATCCAGCAGCGCACGCGCCAGATCGGCATCCGCCGCGCGCTCGGCGCCACCCGTGGGCAGATCCTTCGCCACTTTCTTGCCGAGAACCTGCTGCTGGTCGGCGCCGGGCTTGCGCTGGGATTGCTGCTGGCGCTGGGCATCAACCAATGGCTGATGCACCACTACGAGCTGGCGCGGTTGCCGGTGCCGTACCTGCCGGCCGCCGCCGCGCTGCTGCTCGCGCTGGGGCAACTGGCGGTCGCCGGCCCGGCACGCCGCGCCTCGCGCCTGCCCCCTGCGGACGCCGCGCGCAGCGTGTAAGGTCTGCGCTTCCCTTTCCCTTCGCCTGCCCGAACCGTGATGCCGCAGATCCTGATCATCGACGACAACGCCGCCGTGGCCACCGCGCTGGACGTGCTGTTCTCGCTGCACGACATCGAGACGCGCCACGCGTGCTCGCCCGCGCAGGGGCTGGCGATGCTCGCCGAGCAGGAGTTCGACCTGGTGATCCAGGACATGAACTTCACCGCCGATACCACCTCCGGCGAGGAAGGCCAGGTGCTGTTCCGGCAGATCCGCGACAACTGGCCGGACCTGCCGGTGATCCTGCTCACCGCCTGGACCCACCTGGACAGCGCGGTGGAACTGGTCAAGGCCGGCGCCGCCGACTATCTGGCCAAGCCCTGGGACGACGGGCGCCTGCTGACCACGGTCAACAACCTGCTGGAACTGGCCGAGACCCGCCGCGAGCTGAGCCGCCGCCGCCAGCGCGAGCTGAAGCAGCGGCAGAGCCTGCACGAGCGTTACGACCTGGCCGGCGTGGTGTTCGCCGACCCGGCCAGCGAGCGCGTGATCAGCCTGGCCTGCCAGGTCGCGCGCTCGGACCTGCCGGTGCTGATCACCGGCCCCAACGGCGCCGGCAAGGAGAAGATCGCCGAGATCATCCAGGCCAACTCCGGCAAGCGCGGCGGCCCGTTCGTCGCGCTCAACTGCGGCGCGATCCCCGCCGAGCTGATCGAGGCCGAGCTGTTCGGCGCCGAGGCCGGCGCCTATACCGGCGCCAACAAGGCGCGCGAGGGCAAATTCGAGGCCGCCGATGGCGGCACCCTGTTCTTGGACGAGATCGGCAACCTGTCGCTGACCGGGCAGATGAAGCTGCTGCGCGTGCTGGAAACCGGCCGCTTCGAGCGCCTGGGCTCCAACCGCGAGCGCCAGGTGAAGGTGCGCGTGGTCAGCGCCACCAACGCCGACCTGCCGGCGATGATCCGCGACGGCAGCTTCCGCGAGGACCTGTATTACCGGCTCAACACGGTGGAACTGGCGCTGCCGGCGCTGGCCGAGCGCCGCGAGGACATCCTGCCGCTGGCCCGCCACTTCCTCGGCGACGAGGGCAAGCCGCTGTCGCCGCAGGCCGCGCAGGCGCTGCAGCGCCACACCTGGCCCGGCAACGTGCGCGAGCTGCGCAACGTGATCCAGCGCGCCAGCCTGCTCGCGCAGGGGCCAAGGATCGAGGTGGCCGACCTCAACCTGCCGCGGGCCCCGCAACGGCCCACCGCGCCGGCGGACGAACCGGACCGCGCGCGCATCGTCGGCGCGCTGGAGCGCGCCGGCGGCGTCATCGCCCAGGCCGCCGCCGATCTCGGCCTGAGCCGGCAGGCGCTGTACCGGCGCATGGACCGCCACGGCATCCCGCGCGATTGAGACGCCCATGTTGAGAACGCGCTCCTTCACCTTCCGCCTGTTCCTGCGCCTGCTGCCGGTGCTGGCGCTGGCTGCGGCCGTACCGTGGCTGCTGGCCTACTGGATGGACCGCGGCTGGGTGGTCACCCTGGTTTCCACGGTGCTGCTGCTGTCGCTGATGTGGTGGACGCTGCGCCGCGCCACCGCGCCGATCCGCTCGCTGCTGCGTACCCTGGCCGGCATCACCAGCAGCTACCGCGACGGCGAATACAACTTCGGCGTGCACTGGCGCGGCGACGACGAGCTGGCGCAGCTGGTGAAGGCGCACGCCGAGCTCGGCGACGTGCTGCGCGAGCAGCGCCAGTCGCTGGTGCAGCGCGAGCTGCTGCTGGACACCATGGTGCAGAACACGCCGGTGGCGATGCTGCTGCTGGCCGACGGCGGCGACGGCGTCCAGCGCGTGGCGTTCTCCAACGTTTCCGCGCGCAAGCTGCTGCACGGCGGCTGGAAGCTGGAAGGCAAGCGCATGCACGAGCTGCTGGAGAACATGCCGGTGGAACTGCGCAACGCCATCGCCCGCGGCGGCGACAGCCTGTTCGCGGTGCGCGAGGCCGACGGCGACGAGGATGACGAACAGATCTACCACCTGTCGCGGCGCAGCTTCCATCTCAACGGCCGGCCGCACGACCTGCTGCTGCTGCGCCTGCTCACCGCCGAGCTGCGCCGCCAGGAAGTGCAGACCTGGAAGAAGGTCATCCGCGTCATCAGCCACGAGCTCAACAATTCGCTGGCGCCGATCGCCTCGCTGGCGCATTCCGGCGCCGAGCTGGTGCGGCGCGGCCGCACCGACCGGCTGGAAGACATCTTCGGCACGGTCGAGGAACGCGCGCGCCACCTGGAGGGCTTCATCCGCGGCTACGCGCGCTTCGCCAAGCTGCCGCAGCCGCAGCTGCAGACCATCGCCTGGGCGCCGTTCCTGGGCGGGCTGCAGCAGCAGATCCCGTTCCGCATGGCGCCGCCGGCGGAGGACCTGTGCAGCCGCATCGATCCGGCGCAGTTCTCGCAGGCGCTGCTCAACCTGCTCAAGAACGCGCACGAGGCCAGCACCGACAACGGCGTGACCGACGACGCGGTGGAGATCCGGCTGGCGCGGCTGCCGCACTGGCTGCGCATCGAGGTGCTGGACCGTGGCAGCGGCATGAACGAGGCGGTGCTGCAGAACGCGCTGATGCCGTTCTATTCGACCAAGCGCAACGGCACCGGGCTGGGGCTGGCGCTCACCCGCGAGATCGTCGAAGCGCACGATGGCCGCATCTCGCTGCAGAACCGCAACGACGGCGGCCTGTGCGTGACCATCCTGCTGCCGACCAGCCCGTGAACCGGCCGGGCGCGCGTCAGGCGACTGGCCCGGCGTCGTCCCCTGCCATCAGCAGCCAGGCGCTGCGGCTGCCCGCCACCAGCAGCGCCAGCGCCGCGCACATTGCCAGCACGAAGGCCTCCGGCACGCGTGACAGCACCAGCAGTACGCCGGCGGCCAGGAAGAACAGCTGCCCCATCACCGACAGGCCGAAGCGCTGCAGCAGCACCGGCCGCGACCGCAACTCGCGCCGCAGCGCCAGCATGCCGCGCACGGTGCGGACCGCCAGCACCCCGCCGACCACGAGCAGCAGCATGCCGTGATTGAGCCGCCCCAGCGTCGGCACGATCAGCAGCAGCGAACACACCAGCACGCCGAGGAAATCCAGGTACACCTGCTGGGCCAGCGCATGCATCGCGCCGTCCCGGCCCAGCCCGCGGCGGTCGCGGTCGAAGGTCATCGCCACGAACACCAGGCCGAGCAGGCCGCCGCCGATCTGCGCGGTGGCGATGAAGAACGCGCTGCATGCCGCCAGCTGCTGCTCGAAACCATCCATGGGTCTTGCCCTCCGGTCGGGTTGGTCTGGGTTGATCAGGACTTCTTCTGCGGCCGCTTCCAGCCTTCGATGGTCTGCTGGCGGCTGCGCGCCACCGTCAGCCGGTCTGCCGGCGCGTCGCGGGTGACCACCGAGCCGGCGGCGATGGTGGCGCCGTCGCCCAGCGTCACCGGCGCCACCAGCGAGCTGTTGGAACCGACGAACACGCGGTCGCCGATGGTGGTCTGGAACTTGTTCACGCCGTCGTAATTGCAGGTGATGGTGCCGGCGCCGATGTTGGTGCCGCTGCCGATCACCGCGTCGCCCAGGTAGGTGAGGTGGTTGGCCTTGCTGCCCTTGCCCAGCGTCGCCTTCTTGGTCTCGACGAAGTTGCCCACGTGCACGCCATCGGCCAGCACGGTGCCGGGCCGCAGCCGCGCGAACGGGCCGATCTGCGCCGCGCCCTCGCTGACCACGCCTTCCAGGTCGCAATGCGGGCGCACTTCGGTGCCCGCGCCGAGGCGGACATCCTTCAGCCGCACGAAGGCGCCGATGACGACGCCGTCGCCCAGTTCGACCTCGCCCTCGAGCACCACGTTGGCGTCGATCTGCACGTCGCGCCCGGCCTTGACCGTGCCGCGCTGGTCGAAGCGCGCCGGGTCGAGCAGGCGCACGCCCTGCTCGCACAGCGCCCGCGCCGCGCGCAGCTGCCAGGCGCGCTCGAGCTGCGCCAGCTGCCAGGGATCGTTGGCGCCCTCGGCCTCCTGCGGGTCGGCCACGTGCACCAGCGACGCCGGCGTGTACTCGGCCGCGGCCGCGGCGAACACGTCGGTCAGGTAGTACTCGCCCTGCGCGTTGGCGTTGGACAGGCCCGACAGCCAGCGCCGCAGCGCGGTCGACTCGGCGGTGATGATGCCGGTGTTCACCGTGCGGATGCGCTTCTGCTCCTCATTGGCGTCCTTCTGTTCGACGATGGCCGCGACCTTGCCCTCGGCGTCGCGCACCACGCGGCCGTAGCCGCGAGGTTCGTCGAGGTCGGCCACCAGCACCGCCAGCCGCGGCGCGTCGTGCAGCAGCGCACGCAGGGTATCGGCGCGGATCAGCGGCACGTCGCCGTACAGCACCAGCACCTGCGCGGTGTCCGGCACCGCCGGCATCGCCTGCAGGACGGCATGGCCGGTGCCCAGCTGCTGCACCTGCTCGGCCCAGGTCAGGTCGCCCTGGCCGTCGAAGGCCGCACGCACCGCCTCGCCACCGTGGCCATGCACCACGTGGATGCCGGCCGGCTGCAGCTGCCGCGCGGTCTCGATCACATGCGCCAGCATCGGCCGTCCCGCCACCGGCTGCAGCACCTTGGGCAGGACCGATTTCATGCGCTTGCCGGCGCCGGCGGCGAGGATGATGACGTGCAGCGGTTGGCTCATCTGTGGACTTCCGGTAATCGATGTCCGGATTCTAAGAACGCGCCGGCAGGGCGTCGAGCGCGGCGTTGCGGTACCGATATGCGGGCCCCGCGCCGCGCAGGTGGCGTTGCCATGGAATCGCCATGAATCAAGCGACACCGACAGGACCGGGATTGGCGGTGGATTCCCCCCGCGCCGCCGTGTTTGCCCGCGACCGGGACCGGGCCGGACACGTTTCCGCTGCCAGCGGGTAGCATGGGCGCCTTCCCGATGCCTGCGTCTTCCCATGACCCTGCTGCGACAAGGCAGCCGCTACCTCGCCGCCGGCCTGATGCAGCTGCTGCTGGACTGGGGGGTGTTCGTGGCGGCCACCGCCGCCGGACTGCCCGCCGTGCCCGGCAACCTGCTCGGGCGCAGCAGCGGCGCGCTGCTGGGGTTCTGGCTCAACGGCCGGTATACGTTTCCGCGCGAGGACGGGCGCCGCCATGGCTGGAAGCACTTCGCGCGCTTCCTGGCGCTGTGGCTGCTGATGACCGCGCTCAGCAGCTGGCTGCTGGCATGGGCCACGCACGCGCTGGGCCTGCAGATGGCGTGGCTGGCCAAGCCGCTGGTGGAAGGCGGCCTGGCGGTACTGAACTTCTTCCTGCTGCGGCACGTGGTCTATCGCTGAGCGGAGCGGCGCGCGTGCCGGGCGAGCCTGCCCGGCATCTACACGTCCCACGTGCCCGACGAAGCGCCGCGCACGCCGGTTGCTCGACGTGGAGGCGGGGTTTGTCCCGCATGGACGCTTTCAGGCGACGCGCCGTGCCGGCTGGGCCCGGCACCTGCAAACGAAAAACGCCGGGCAAGCCCGGCGTTTTTCCTTGCTTCTCCAGCCCCGCGCTCAGTGCTTGAGGTTGCGGCGCAGGCGCTCCAGCGCCTGCAGCTGCGCGGTGACTTCGGCCAGGCGCTGCTGCGCCTCGGCCAGCTCCATGGCTTCGCCACGGTTGGCCAGCACGCGCTCGGCTTCTTCCTTGGCCTTGCGCACCGCCGCTTCGTCGATGTCGGTGGCGCGGATGGCGGTGTCGGCCAGCACGGTCACGACCTGCGGCTGCACTTCCAGGATGCCGCCGGAGATGGCGAAATCCAGGTGCTCGCCGGCGGCGGTGGTGACCACGACCTTGCCCGGCTTCAGGCGGGTGATCAGCGGCGCGTGCTTGGGTGCGATGCCCAGCTCGCCCAGCTCACCGGTGGCCACGACCAGGGTCGCTTCGCCGCTGAAGATCTGCTGCTCGGCACTGACGATGTCGCAACGGATGGTGCTCATGGTTTGGTTCTCGAAAGCAGGGAACGGGGAACAGGGAACGGGGAAGGCGGCTGCGCCGCGATGGAGGGTGTCCGGAACAGGGAAACTTCATTCCCTGTTCCCGTCTCCCCGTTCCCGCTCCAGCCTTCCTCAGGCCTTTTCGGCCATCTTCTTGGCCTTCTCGACCGCTTCTTCGATGCCGCCGACCATGTAGAACGCCTGCTCCGGCAGGTGGTCGTACTCGCCGTCGACGATGGCCTTGAAGCCACG
>Ga0182741_1000778_pt1 | contig 45117 bp, 36 predicted proteins | sample eDN5th37CBELigOP_FD_128874 | JGI IMG/M metagenome (GOLD analysis project Ga0182741, IMG submission 128874) | Enriched Organic Plus compost microbial communities from Emeryville, California, USA - eDNA 5th pass 37_C BE-Lig OP (version 2) (version 2) ... | reverse complement strand
TGGCGAAGCTGCACGACGGCATAGGGCTTCACGGTCGGGTTGTGGGCGTTGGTCAGGCCCATGGGCTTCATCGGCCCGTGCCGCAGCGTCTCGACGCCGCGCTCCGCCATCACCTCGATCGGCAGGCAGCCGTCGAAATAGGGCGTGCCTTCCCATTCCTTGAATTCGGTCTTCGGGCCGTCGACCAGGCCCTGCACGAAGGCGAGGTACTGGTCCCGGTCGAGCGGGCAGTTGATGTAGTCCTTGCCGGTACCGCCGGGTCCGACCTTGTCGTAGCGCGACTGGAACCAGCAAACGTCCATGTTGATGGACTCGAAGTAGACGATCGGGGCGATGGCGTCGAAGAAGGCCAGCGCGTCGGAGCCCGTCTTCGTGGCAATCGCCTCGGCAAGTGCAGGCGACGTGAGGGGCCCGGTCGCGACGATCACCTGGCTCCAGTCGTCCGGCGGTAGCGCGGTGATCTCCTCGCGCCGGATCTCGATGAGGGGATGCGCTTCCAGCCGGGCCGTCACGGCGGCGGAAAAGCCGTCGCGGTCGACAGCGAGCGCGCCGCCTGCCGGCACCTGATGGGCGTCGCCGCAGGCCATGATCAAAGACCCGGCGAGCCGCATCTCGGCGTGCAGCAGGCCGACCGCATTGGTCTCGGCGTCGTCGGACCGGAAGGAGTTGGAGCAGACGAGTTCGGCCAGCCCCTCGGTCTTGTGCGCATCGGTGCCGCGTACCGGGCGCATTTCGTGCAGGATAACGGGAACGCCCGCCTGGGCGATCTGCCAGGCGGCTTCGCTGCCGGCGAGTCCGCCGCCGACGACATGGACGTGGTTTTCGCTCATGCCGGGCGGATTACGACCGCAGCGTCTCGAATGCAAGGAAACGCGTCGTGAAGGTGTCGTGCGCCGTCGCTCATTGCGCGGGGCTCCCCAGCCACCTATTGGTTGGCCACATGACCCGGCTGGCCCATTCCTTCACCGTGGTGCTCGCGTTCACGGCGTTGAGTGCCGGCTGTACGTCGAGTGGCGGTCCGCGCGTTCCGACGACCGAACCAGCCCGTATTGACCTCTGTCACGGCTACGGCTGCCACTACCGCACGCGCCTCGACCTGACGGAGAGCGACGCCAGGCGCTTTGCCGCCATCATGGCCGCCGGAGCCGAGTCTCCCGCCGCAGAGCGCCGGGCGATCGCCCAGGCGGTGAGATATTTTGAGGCGCGTGCGACCGCCGCCATCGGGATTCGCGACCGGCCGAGATCGGAATTCGGCAAGGGCAAGGAGCGCGGCCAGATGGATTGCGTGGACGAGTCGAAGAACACGCGCGCACTGCTCTTCTATCTTGAGCGACGCGGAATGCTCCGGCACCACACGGTCGCCGGCTTCGTCCAGCGGGGCTTCCTGTTCGACGGGCGCTATCCCCACGCCACGGCGGTACTGATCGCGCCGGACGGGTTGAAGTGGGCCGTGGATAGCTGGTTCGAGCCCGGCGGAGGCCCTCCGGACATCATGCCACTGTCGGAGTGGATGAAGCGCGGGGTCATGGGCGAGCGCTGAAAGGAATGGCTTCCCCGGAAAAGACGACACCCGGCGGGGGAGGAGGACCGCCGGGTGTCGCAATGTCCGGGAAGCGCCCTGGGAGGAGGAAGGGGGCTACCCGTAGTCGCTGGCCTTGGGAGGAGGAGAGGCCAGCGATGTTCCTTCCGCAAGTGACCGGTGCGGATCCGGGTTTTAAGCAGCGCCCGGCAGGGGAGGAGGACTGCCGGGCGCCGCGATGTCCGGGAAGCGCCCTGGGAGGAGGAAGGGGGCTGCCCGTAGTCGCTGGCCTTGGGAGGAGGAGAGGCCAACGATGTTCCTTCCGCATTTGGTGGGTGCGGAGCCCTTTTTCAACAGCACCCGGCGGGGGAGGAGGACCGCCGGGTGCCGTGATAGTTGGCCGGCTGATGGGAGGAGGAGAGAGAGCCGGCCTTTCCAGCGAACCTTGGGAGGAGGAGAGGTTCGCCGAACTTGTCAGATGGCCTTGCGGGCCACCTCTCGAATCTCGCTGCGAACAAATCCGATGTCGGAGAGCTCGCGGTTGCTGAGGCGGCTCAGTTCGCTGACCGTCTCGCGATAACGCCGCCAGTTGCGGTAGTTGCGGATCAGGTTCATGTTCGTGCTTGCTTCGTGTTCGTCTATTTTCTTCACGATCCGAAAATAGGCGCGTCACCCACGGAGGAAAAGCGCGGATACCGCATGGCAGCATTGCGGATTGTGCAATGCAACATAGCTGGCTCAGACGCGAGCCGGGACGAATCGCATGGGGCGACGCCGGCGTGTGCGCCATCCGGTTCGAGCAGTTTCCCGCGTTCCGTGCTTGAGCGCGGCGCTTTGGGCCCCTAAGAGAGGTCCGCCTGGAGGAAGCGAGCCGCCTGCATGTTCAAGAAGATTCTGATTGCCAACCGCGGTGAAATCGCCTGCCGCGTGATCCGCACCGCGAAGCGCATGGGTATCGCCACCGTGGCGGTCTATTCCGACGCCGATCGCCATGCGATGCACGTCGAGATGGCCGACGAGGCGGTGCATGTGGGCCCGGCCCCGGCGTCCCAGAGCTATCTGGACGCTGAGCGGATCATCGCCGCCTGCAAGGAGACCGGCGCCGAGGCCGTGCATCCGGGCTACGGCTTCCTGTCCGAACGGGCGTCGTTTTGCGCTGCACTGGAAGCCGAGGGTATCATCTTCATCGGTCCGAAGCCGAAAGCCATCGAGGCGATGGGCGACAAGATCGAGTCGAAGAAGTTCGCCAATGCCGCGAAGGTCTCGACGGTGCCGGGCTATCTCGGCGTCATCGAGGATGCGGACCACGCCGAGAAGATCGCCAACGAGATCGGCTACCCGGTGATGATCAAGGCCTCTGCCGGCGGCGGCGGCAAGGGCATGCGCATCGCCTGGAACGAGCAGGAAGTACGAGACGGATTCGAGCGCGCCAGTTCCGAAGCCAAGAGCTCGTTCGGCGACGATCGCGTCTTCATCGAGAAGTTCGTGGTCGAGCCACGCCATATCGAGATCCAGGTGCTGGCGGACGCCCATGGCAACGCCATCTACCTCGGCGAGCGCGAGTGCTCGATCCAGCGGCGCAACCAGAAGGTCGTGGAAGAAGCGCCGTCGCCGTTCCTCGACGACAAGACGCGCCAGGCGATGGGCGAGCAGGCCGTGGCGCTGGCACAGGCGGTGGAATACCAGAGCGCCGGCACGGTCGAGTTCATCGTCGATCGGAACCGAAACTTCTATTTCCTTGAAATGAATACGCGACTCCAGGTCGAGCATCCGGTGACGGAACTTATCACCGGCATCGACCTCGTCGAGCAGATGATCCGGATTGCTGCCGGCGAGCCCCTGACGATCCGACAGAAGGACGTCCGCCTGAACGGCTGGGCCGTCGAAAGCCGCCTCTACGCCGAGGATCCGTACCGCAACTTCCTGCCCTCCATCGGTCGCCTGACTCGCTATCGGCCGCCCGCGGAGGGGCGCCACGGCGACATCGTGGTTCGCAACGACACCGGCGTGACCGAGGGGTCGGAGATCACGATGTTCTACGACCCGATGATCGCCAAGCTGTGTACCTGGGCCCCGACGCGGGCGCAGGCGATCGACGCGATGTCGGATGCGCTCGATGAGTTCGTGGTGGACGGCATCGAGCACAATATCCCCTTCCTGTCGGCGCTGATGGCGCATCCGCGCTGGCGTGAGGGCCGGCTGTCCACGGCCTTCATCGCCGAGGAGTATCCGGACGGCTTCGCTCCGATCGTCCCGAACCAGGATCAGAAGGCGATCCTCGCCTGCGTGGCGCTTGCGGTCGAACTCATCCGCCGTGATCGGCTCGATCGCCTCACTGGACGCCTGGCCCCGCATCCCGGCACGGTGAAGCCGGACTGGGAGGTCAAGGTCGGTACGGAATACCTGAAGGTGACGCTCGGCGAGGGGATGGTGTCGATCCCGATGGAGATCGACATGTCCGTGAACGGCGGAGCGATGCTGACCGTTTCGGCCGATTGGCGGCCCGGCGAGCCGGTCTGGCGCGGCAAGGTCGGCGGCACGCCTGTGGCCGCGCAGTTGCGGCCGGTCGAGAGCGGCATGCGCATTGCTTGGAAGGGCATGTCGGTGCTGGCCAGGGCGATGCGGCCGCGGATCGCGGCACTCGACGGCCTGATGCCAGAGAAGAAGGCTGCCGATACCTCGAAGCTGCTCCTGTGCCCGATGCCCGGCCTCATGGTGTCGCTCGCCGTCGCCGAGGGGCAGGAGGTGAAGGCCGGCGAGACGCTGGCTGTCGTCGAGGCGATGAAGATGGAGAACGTGCTGCGCGCTGATCGCGATGTAACCGTCGCGAAGATTCTTGCCAAACCCGGCGACAGCCTCGCCGTCGATGCCGTCATCATGGAGTTCGCCTGACGTGTCAGGTGTTGCTCCGGGCGGGGTCGCCGTTCTCTTCGACCTCGACGGTACGCTGACGGATCCCTTTTTCGGGATCACGCGGTCGATCGGCCATGCGCTGGGCAGGCTCGGCCGCGTCGCGCCCGCGGCCCAGGACCTGCGCTGGTGCATCGGGCCGCCGTTGAAGACGTCCTTCGCGCAGCTCCTCGAGACTGACGATCCCGCGCTGCTCGATGCCGCGGTGGCGTACTACCGCGAGCGCTATGCGGTCGTCGGCAAGTTCGAGAACACGCTGATCGAGGGCATTCCCGCCGCGCTGTCGGCATTGCGGGGCTCGGGTGCGTCGCTGTTCGTGGCGACTTCGAAGATGCAGGCCTATGCTGTGGAAATCGTGGAGCATTTCGGGCTCACGCCATATTTCGAGGCGGTCCACGGCAGCGAACCGGACGGACGCCGTTCGGCCAAGTCGGAGCTCATTGGGCACATTCTGGAGACCGAAGGCATCGAGCCGCGCAGCGCCGTCATGGTGGGCGACCGCTCGCATGACGTCGTCGGCGCCGCGGCACACGGCATCCCGACGGTGGGCGTCGCCTGGGGCTACGGCGCGCCTGGGGAACTCGAGGCGGCGGGAGTGGCTTCGATCGCGCAGCTTCCATCGCAGGTGCCGGGCCTCATCGTCTCCGCGCACCAGGTGGTGAATTCGATCCTGCCGTAGCGCCCCGACCCTGGCACGGGGTCCGGGCGCGAGCCCGTCGAAGCGAATCGAAAAAAATCTCCGGCCGATGTCACAATCGGCCGGCCCGCGTCGTCCTGTCCTCGCAAAGGGTCACTAGACAGGAGACGACCATGACCGCCCGAACCAACGTCTATGCCAGGAACTATCCGCTGGTGAATGCGCTCATCGCATTCGGCCGGCAGGTCCAGGAAAGCGGCCTCGAGCAGGGCCTTAACGAGCTTGTGAAGATTCGCGCCTCGCAGATCAACGGCTGCTCCCTCTGCCTCGACATGCACAGCCGCGCGGCCATCGAAGCCGGCGAGAAGGCGGAGCGGATCATCATGCTCGGCGCGTGGCGGGAATCGAACCTCTTCACCCCGCGCGAACAGGCCGCTCTCGCCTGGACCGAGGCGCTGACGCGTCTGGCGGACACCCGAGCGCCGGACGAGGTGTATGCTGAGGCGAGCGCCCACTTCACGGAGGAGGAGCTTGTGAAGCTCACGCTGATGATCGGCGTCATCAACACCTTCAACAAGATCGGCGTCGGCTTCCGGCTGCCGCCCATGGCGGTGCAGCGGAAGGCGGCCTGATGAGCGGGGCCGTCGATCCCGGAGCGGCCGCGACGTTCGATCCGCTCCGTCCTCTGCTGACGCGCGTCGCATACCGCATGCTGGGGTCGATGGCCGACGCGGAGGATGTCGTGCAGGACGCGTTCCTGCGCTGGCTGGACACCGATCGCACGGCGGTGCGCGAGCCTCAGGCGTTCCTGAGGCGCGTCGTGACCCGGCTGTGCCTCGACCAGCTCAAGTCGGCCCGCCTGCGGCGCGAGGTCTACCCCGGGCCCTGGCTGCCGGAGCCTGTGATGGAAAGCGCGGAAGATGAAACGGACGACGTGACGCTGCCGTTGCTGATGGCGCTGGAACGGCTGTCTCCGCTGGAGCGGGCGGCCTTCATCCTGCACGACATCTTCGGTGTCGGCTTTGACGAAGTCGCGGCCACCATCGGTCGCGACGAGGCAGCGTGCCGGCAACTGGCAAGCCGCGCCAGGACACATGTCCGCGCCGCGCGACCGCGATTCGCCGTGCCGAAGGAGCGCGGGCTGGAGATCGCCGCGGCCTTCTTTGCCGCCTCGCGGCATGGCGACATGGCCACCCTGAGCTCGCTGTTGGCGGCCGATGTCGAGGTTCGCGCCGATGGGGGCGGCAAGAAGCCGGCCTTCGTAAGACCGGTCATCGGTCGCGAGGCGGTGCTGAAGCTTCACGCGAAGCTGGCGCGAGTGTTCGCGCACGACATGTCGAAGCTGATCCGCTACGGCATCATCAACGGCCTGCCGGGCTTCGTCACGCTGGAAGGCGGGGACACGCTGCAGACGACCGCGTTGGCCATCGAGGACGGACTGATCGTCGGGCTCTACATCGTTCGCAATCCGGACAAGCTGCGCCACATCGAGGGCGATCTGCTTCAGTGAGCGGGACGTGCGACGGGGGCGAAAGCTGTGGCATCGGCGCGCGTGCTGCTGGACTGATGCTCCGCCAGTCGCGACAATGGTCGCTTGGCAAGTTGAGTCCGGTAGACGATGGCAAGCGACAGACCTCCGAAGGATCCGGTGAAGCGTGAGGCGCTGGCCAAGGCCGATGCACCCGTGAAGTCCGATCGGCTGTTCGTGCACCTGCGCGTGCATTCCGCCTATTCGCTGCTCGAAGGGGCGCTGCGGGTCGAGAAGGTGGTCGCCCATGCGGTGAAGGATCGTGCGCCGGCAATCGCCATTGCCGACACGAACAACCTGTTCGGCGCGCTGGAATTCGCCAACAAGGCGACCAAGGACGGCGTCCAGCCGCTGATCGGCTGCCAGATCGACGTCGCCTTCGGCGGCGACCCGAAGGGCAGTCGCGGCGGCGCCCGACGCGGTGGCGTCGAGCATGATCCTATGGTGCTGATTGCCGCCACGCAGGAGGGCTACGAGAACCTCGTGCGGCTCATCAGCCGCGCCTATCTCGACAATCCCCCTGGCGAGAGTATCCGCGTCGGCATCGACTGGGTGGAGGAGCTGAGCGCCGGCATCATCTGCCTGACCGGCGGGCCGCGCGGCCCGATCGGCGTGGCGCTGCGCTTCGACCACACCGACCTGGCCGAAGACCGGCTGCTGCGCCTGAAGTCCATCTTTGGCGACCGGCTCTATGTCGAGCTGGAACGCATCGGCAATTGGGACCGCCGCCTAGAGGCGGCGACCATCGAGCTCGCCTACCGCCACGAGCTGCCGCTGGTTGCGACCAACGAGGCGTTCTTCCAGGGCCGCGACGATTTCGAGGCCCATGACGCTCTGATCGCGATCGCCGAAGGCTCGGTGGTCGCCTCGGACGACCGGCGCCGGCTGTCGCCAGACAACCACCTCAAGTCCCAGGCCGAAATGGTGGCCCTGTTCGCGGACCTGCCTGAGGCGATCGACAACACCGTCGAGATCGCCATGCGCTGCTCCTACTACCCCAAGAAGCGCAAGCCGATCCTGCCGCGCTTCACGGGAAGTGGCGACGATGCCGAGCGGGCAGAGGCCGAGGAACTGCGGCGCCAGGCCCGGGAGGGCCTCGAGCAGCGCTTCTCCACGGCCGGCCTGGCCCTCGGCTTCACTGAGGAGCAATACCGGGAACGCCTGGAATTCGAGCTCGGCATCATCGAGCGCATGAAGTTCCCCGGCTACTTCCTTATCGTGTCGGACTTCATCAAGTGGGCCAAGGCGCATGGAATCCCGGTCGGGCCGGGGCGTGGATCGGGCGCGGGCTCGCTCGTCGCCTATGCGCTTACCATCACCGACATCGACCCGCTGCGTTTCTCGCTGCTGTTCGAGCGGTTCCTCAACCCGGAACGCGTGTCGATGCCGGACTTCGACGTCGACTTCTGTCAGGACCGGCGCGAGGAGGTGATCCGATACGTCCAGGAAAAGTACGGCCGCGACCAGGTCGGCCAGATCATCACCTTCGGTTCGCTTCAGGCGCGCGCGGTGCTGCGCGACGTCGGGCGCGTACTTCAGATGCCCTATGGCCAGGTGGACCGGCTCTGCAAGATGGTGCCGCAGAACCCGGCCAATCCGGTAAAGCTGAAGGACGCCATCGAGGCCGAGCCGCGCTTCGCCGAGGAGGTGGAGAAGGAGCCGATCGTCGGCACCCTGCTCGACGTGGCGCAGAAGCTGGAGGGGCTCTACCGCCACGCCTCCACCCACGCCGCCGGTATCGTCATTGGTGACCGTCCGCTGTCGGAACTGGTGCCGATGTACCGCGACCCGCGCTCCGACATGCCGGTTACGCAGTTCAACATGAAGATGGTCGAGGAAGCCGGGCTGGTGAAGTTCGACTTCCTCGGGCTGAAGACGCTGACAGTGCTGAACACTGCGGTGAAGCTCATCAGCCGCCGGGGCATCGACATTGACCTGGGGAACCTGCCGCTCGACGACGCCAAGACCTACGAGATGCTGTCGCGCGGCGAGACCGTCGGCGTGTTCCAGGTCGAAAGTGCCGGCATGCGCAAGGCGCTGATCGGCATGAAGCCCGACCGCATCGAGGACATCATCGCGCTGGTGGCGCTCTACCGGCCGGGTCCGATGGAGAACATTCCGACCTACAACGCCCGCAAGCACGGCGAGGAGGAAATCGCCTCCATCCACCCGATGATCGACCACCTGGTGAAGGAGACGCAGGGCGTCATCGTCTACCAGGAGCAGGTGATGCAGATCGCCCAGGTGCTGTCGGGCTACTCGCTCGGCGAAGCGGACCTGCTGCGCCGCGCCATGGGCAAGAAGATCCGCGCCGAGATGGACGCCCAGCGCGTCCGCTTCGTCGAGGGCGCCATGAAGAACGGGCTGACCAAGGCGCAGGCCGACTTCATCTTCGACCTGCTCGCCAAGTTCGCCGACTACGGCTTCAACAAGTCGCACGCCGCCGCCTATGCGGTGGTGTCCTACCAGACCGCCTATCTCAAGGCGCACTATCCGGTGGAGTTCCTGGCGGCGTCGATGACGCTCGACATGTCCAACACCGAAAAGCTGGCGGACTTCCGCCAGGATGCCATGCGCCTCGGCATCGAGGTGGTGCCGCCTTCGGTGAAGACGAGCTACCGGACCTTCGAGGTCGACGGCAACCGCATCTTCCACGCCCTTGCGGCCATCAAGGGTGTCGGCGAGGCGGCCGTCGACCACATCGTCGCGGTGCGCTCAGAAAAGCAGTTCGAGAGCCTCGAGGACTTCGCCCAGCGCATCGACCCGAAGATCGTCGGCAAGCGCGTTCTGGAAAGCCTGATCCTGGCCGGCGCGCTCGACTGCTTCGGCCACGACAGGGCGCGCCTGTTCGCAGGCGTCGAGGCGATCATGGCGGCCGCGGCCTTCGCGCGGTCGAACTCGGTCAGCGACCAGACCGACATCTTCCTGATGGGCGGCAGCCAAAGCGCGGGGCCTGAAGCGATCAGGCTGCCCGAGACCCCGCCATGGTTGCCGGCCGAACGCCTGCACAAGGAGTTCCTGGCGATCGGGTTCTACCTCTCCGCCCATCCCCTCGACGAATACCGCTCCGTGCTCGAGAAGATGCGAGTGCAGACCTGGGCGGATTTTTCCGCTGCCGTGAAGCGCGGCGCCACGGCGGGCCGGCTCGCCGGCACCGTCACGTCCAAGCAGGAGCGCAAGACCCGCACCGGCAACAAGATGGGCATCGTCATGTTTTCCGACCGCAGCGGCCAGTACGAGGCGGTGATGTTCTCCGAGACGCTGGCGCAGTATCGCGACCAGCTCGAACCCGGTCGCTCCGTCGTCCTGACCGTGCAGGCGGAGGACCGACCCGAAGGCGTCAACCTGCGCATACAGACCGTGCAGTCGCTGGAGGAGGAGGCGAGCCGCGTCCAGAAGGCGATGCGCATCTACCTGCGCGACGCCAAGCCGCTCGATGCACTGGCCTCCCAGCTCACGATTCGCGGCGACGGCCAGGTGAGCTTCATCGTGCTGCGCCCCGACGCCGCCGGCGAGGTGGAGGTGGCGCTCCCGGAGCGCTACCGCATCTCGCCGCAGGTTGCCTCGGCGATGCGGGCGGTGCCCGGCGTGGTCGAGGTGGAGCTGGTTTAAGCCGGTAAGGCGGCGCAGGCATGGGTACGATCGCGGCGTAGATGGCGAGATCGTTGGCCATGGAGAAGTCCCGGTCCCTTGCCGATCTCCAGGCCAACGAGGCGGCTTAATTTCGTCCCATTTTCTGCTCGAAGCGTCGCATCCGGCGGAGGTTGAATTGACCCTGTGCGGCGAGCGTGCAAAAGCCTTGGCCCCGATACATTCTGCGACAGGAACCTTTGCCCATGACGGATTCTGCTGTTTCGATCGCCGGGCTGCGCATTGCCCGCGAACTGCACGATTTCGTCGTCAAAGAGGCGCTGCCCGGAACAGGGGTGGACGCCGACGGCTTCTGGACCGGCTTTGCCGCAATCGTCCGCGATCTTGCTCCGAAGAATCGGGCGCTTCTGGCGAAGCGGGACGAGCTGCAGGCGAAGATCGACCAGTGGCACCGCGACAACGGCGCGCCGACGGACCTCGCCGCCTACAAGGCCTTCCTTTCCGAGATCGGCTACCTGCTTCCCGAGGGACCGGATTTTGCCATTTCGACGGCCGACGTTGACCCCGAGATCGCCGAGATCGCCGGGCCGCAGCTCGTAGTTCCCGTGATGAACGCCCGCTATGCGCTCAACGCCGCCAATGCCCGCTGGGGCTCGCTGTACGACGCGCTCTACGGCACCGACGCGATTCCCGAGACGGACGGCGCGGAGAAGGGCAAGGGCTACAACCCGAAGCGAGGGGCCAAGGTCATTGCCTGGGCCAAGGCGTTTCTGGATGAATCCGTACCCCTCAAGGACGCCAAATGGGCCGACGTGACCGGCATCGAGGCCGGCTCGACCCTGAAGCTCACCACCGCTGGCGGGCCGGTGACGCTTGCCGACCCGGCGCAATATGCTGGCCACGCCGAGCGCGGCGCCGGGAAGCATGTACTGCTCAAGCATAACCGCCTGGGCATCGAGATCGTGCTCAATACGCAGAGCGAGATCGGCGCGACCGATCCGGCCGGCATCGCGTCGGTCAATGTAGAGGCGGCGATCACCACGATCATGGACTGCGAGGATTCGGTCGCGGCGGTCGACGCTGAAGACAAGACGCTCGTCTACCGCAACTGGCTCGGCCTGATGAAGGGCGACCTTCAGGAGACCTTCGAGAAGGGCGGCAAGACGGTCACGCGCCGCCTGCACGACGACCTCGCCTACACTGCGCCGGACGGGTCGCAGCTGGTCGTGAAGGGCCGCTCGCTGATGCTGGTGCGCAATGTCGGCCACCTGATGACGAACCCGGCGATCCTGCTGGAGGACGGCTCGGAGGTGCCCGAGGGAATCATGGACGCCGCCATCACCGCGCTGATCGCGCTGCACGACATCGGCCCGAACGGTCGCCGCGCCAATTCGCGCACCGGATCCATGTATGTGGTGAAGCCGAAGATGCACGGGCCGGAGGAAGTGGCTTTCGCGGTTGAGATTTTCGGGCGCGTCGAGGCGCTGCTCGGCATGGCGCCGAACGCCATCAAGATGGGTATCATGGACGAGGAACGGCGCACCACCGTTAACCTCAAGGAGTGCATTCGCGCGGCGAAGGAGCGCGTGGTGTTCATCAACACCGGCTTCCTCGACCGCACCGGCGACGAGATCCACACCTCCATGGAAGCCGGCCCGATGATCCGCAAGGGCGACATGAAAGGTGCCGCCTGGATCGGCGCCTACGAGAACTGGAACGTCGATATCGGGCTGGCCTGCGGTCTGGCCGGCAAGGCGCAGATCGGCAAGGGCATGTGGGCGATGCCCGACCTGATGGCGGCGATGCTGGAGCAGAAGATCGCGCACCCGAAGGCTGGCGCCAACACGGCCTGGGTACCGTCGCCGACAGCCGCCACGCTTCACGCCACGCACTATCACCGGGTGGACGTGCAGGCCGTGCAGGAGCAGCTGAAGAGCCGCCCGCGCGCCAGCCTCGACGACATCCTTTCGGTGCCGGTTGCCACGCGCCCGAACTGGACGCCCGAGGAAATCCAGCGCGAGCTCGACAACAACGCGCAGGGCATCCTCGGCTATGTGGTGCGCTGGGTCGACCAGGGCGTCGGCTGCTCCAAGGTACCGGACATCAACGATATCGGCCTGATGGAGGACCGCGCGACCCTGCGCATCTCCTCCCAGCACATCGCCAACTGGCTGCATCACGGCGTCTGCACCGAGAGCCAGGTGATGGAGACCATGAAGCGCATGGCCGCGGTGGTGGATCGGCAGAATGCGGGCGACCCGCTGTATCGCCCGATGGCCCCGGACTTCGAGAATTCCATCGCGTTTCTCGCGGCTTGCGACCTTGTGTTCAAGGGACGCGCGCAGCCGAATGGCTACACCGAGCCCGTCCTGCATGCGCGCAGGCTGGAACTGAAGGCGCGGGACCGGGCAGGCTGAGGCTTCGGTCCGTCCCTTAGGGGACGGGCTGGCCGGCCGAAGAGGCTGCAGGGGCTGGTTGCGAATGGCATCTGATCTCGACGGTGGGCATATGCACGGGTGTCCAGTGACGGGTGCCTGGATCGGGCCGGCCGACATGCGTTCGAAGGCGCGGCGAACCCTGGCCGTGTCGTCTCCCGTCCTGGTCGCCGGCGCGAAATGATCCTGCTCGTCATCGACTGTGCGGCCAGCCTGTGCGCCGCCTGCGTCTACGACACCGCGACGGGGACGGAGCGCGGGCGCAGCGTCCTCGACCTCGGCAAGGGCCATGCCGAGCACCTGATCGGCGTGGTGGACGACGCCTTGGCGGCGGCTGGCCTCGCACTCGGCGACATCGACGCCATTGCCGTTTCGGTCGGACCCGGTTCCTTCACCGGCATCCGCGTCGCCGTCTCGGCGGCGCGCGGCTTCGCGCTGGCGCTGGGGATCCCGGCGATCGGCGTGAATGTCCTGGAGGCGATCGCGGAGGAGAGCCGGTCGGATTTTCCGGGCGCCACGATCCTCGCGGCGCTCGCAACAACCGGTGATCGCGTGCAGATGGCCATTTACGACGCTGCGGGTGTGGAAGACTATGCGCCATCTGTTGTGGGGTTGCGGGAGGCGGCTTTGATCGCTGGGGAAAGGCGTGCGGTGCTCGTTGGCACGGCGGCTGGCACGCTTGCTTCGCTTCTCGACGGGGATACGCCGACGGTCGGCTCGCAGGCTGCCACGGCCGACATCGCCGCCTATGCCCGTGTCGCGGCGCGCAAGGGGGCGACGGGCCCGAGGCCGACGCCGCTCTATCTGCGAGAGCCCGACGCCAAGCCGCAGGCCGGCTTCATCCTGCCCAGAAGGGGCGACGCCTGATGCGCTTTCCTTTCTGGCAGACACAGCACGACTACGTTCTCGAGCCGCTGCGGCTGACAGACGCGGCAGCTCTCGCCCAGCTGCACCGAGAGGACTTCGGCCGCCCGTGGACCGAGGACGAGTTCACGGCGTTGCTCTCGGACGCGACGGTGATCGGTTTCGGCGCACGGGAGGCTGGCCATGGCAGCGAGCCGCCGATCGGCTTCGTGCTTGCCCGCCTTGCCGCCGGTGAGGCGGAAATCCTCTTGATCGCCGTCGCCCGCGCCCTAAGGCGCCGGGGCGTCGGCTGGCTGCTGATGGACGGCGTGCTTCGTCATCTCCATGCCGAGCGCGCCGAGGCCCTGTTCCTTGAGGTGGATGAGTCCAATGCTCCCGCCATGGCGCTCTACCGGCGGCTCGGCTTCATAAAGGTTGGCAACCGCCCGAACTACTATCACGACGAACGCGGCATGCCTTCGTCGGCGCTGGTCATGCGGCGCGATCTCCGCTAGCGGGGTGCAATCCAGTTTCAGCGGGTGCCATGATCGCGACGATCCGGATAGCGCGTGCGCTTCTCGTCATCGGTGGAATGACGATTCTCTTCGCGCCGTTTCAGATAGTTGGAGTGAAGACGGGCTGGTGGCGGGGCCGGCGCCTGCTGCGCACCTGGCACAGGGTCGCCGCCCGCATGATCGGCCTGCGCGTGCGGGTCTTCGGCGAGCCGGCCGCGGGCAGGCCTCTGATGCTCGCCAGCAATCACGTGTCCTGGCTCGACATCGTCACGCTCGGCTCGGTGGCCGACGTCTCGTTCATCGCCAAGTCGGAAGTCGCGAGCTGGCCGGTGTTCGGCTTCTTCTCGAAGATGCAGCGCTCGGTTCACATCGAGCGCGACAAGCGCGGCCGATCCGGCGAACAGGCGGGCGAGATCGCCCGGCGCCTCGCCGATGGCGACATCATGCTGCTGTTCGGCGAGGGCACCACCGGCGACGGCAACATGGTGCTGCCCTTCAAGACAACGCTGTTCGGCGCGGCGAGCATCCTGCTTTCCGCCAGCCCCCATGACCAGCTGTGGATTCAGCCGGTGGCCGTGGCCTATACGCGGCTGCATGGCCTGCCGATGGGCCGCCGCCATCGGCCGCTGGTGTCGTGGATCGGCCATCAGGACATGGTACCGCATCTGCTCGGCGTCCTTCGCGAAAGCGCCGTCGACGTCGAGGTGCATTTCGGCGAGCCGGTTGCCTTCGACAGCAGCAGCAACCGCAAGCAGGTGGCCAGGCATGTCGAGGAGTGCGTGCGACGCATGATGCACGACGCGCTGGCACACCCCGCACCTTCGAGATGAAGCTTCCGCCGGCCGCGCCGGCGGTGCTTTCGATACTGTCCAATCTCTGGAAAAAGCGCTAGAAGCCCGGCAATGGAGCAAATTGACAGCGGCCTTGAGGCCGAAACAGCCATGCGGCCTGGGGGCCATTCCCCGGAGACGTCGCGCAAGGTCTTCGTGAAGACCTATGGCTGCCAGATGAACGTCTACGATTCACAGCGCATGACTGATGCGCTGGCCGCGGACGGCTACGCGCCGACGGATCGGATCGAGGAGGCGGATCTCGTCCTCCTGAACACCTGCCACATCCGCGAGAAGGCCGCCGAGAAGGTCTATTCCGAGCTCGGTCGCATCCGCGAGCTGAAGCGGGAGCGCGAACGCAACGGCGCCGGCATGACCATCGGCATCGCCGGCTGCGTGGCGCAGGCGGAAGGCCGCGAGATCATCCGCCGCGCGCCGGTGGTCGATCTGGTGATCGGCCCGCAGACCTATCACAGGCTGCCGGAGGCGCTGCGCAAGGTCCGCTCCGGCGAGAAGGTCGTCGAGACCGAATACGCCATTGAGGACAAGTTCGAGCACCTGCCGCAGCCGAAGCGCTCCGAGATCGCCCGGCGCGGCGTCACCGCATTTCTGTCGGTGCAGGAGGGCTGCGACAAGTTCTGCACCTTCTGCGTCGTGCCCTACACGCGTGGCTCCGAGGTTTCGCGCCCGGTTTCGCAGATCCTGGCCGAGGCCGAGCGGCTGGCCGGGGCAGGGGTCCGCGAGATCACGCTGCTCGGGCAGAACGTCAACGCGTGGCACGGAGAAGGGCCGGACGGCGCCGAATGGGGTCTCGGGCGGCTGCTGTTCCGTCTGGCAGAAATCCCGGGCCTTTCGCGTCTCCGCTACACCACGAGCCACCCCCGCGACATGGACGACGAGCTGATAGCCGCCCATCGCGACTTGCGCTCGCTGATGCCATACCTGCACCTGCCCGTGCAGTCGGGTTCCGATCGCATCCTCAAGGCGATGAACCGCAGGCACAAGGCGGAGGATTACCTGCGCCTGATCGAGCGCATCCGCGCCGCGCGGCCGGACATCGCCATGTCGGGCGACTTCATCGTCGGCTTCCCGGGTGAGACGGAAGAGGATTTCGAGGCGACGCTCGCACTGGTGCGCGAGGTCGGCTATGCGCAGGCCTTCTCATTCAAGTATTCTGCACGTCCGGGAACGCCGGGTGCGGAGATGAAAGGTCACCTGCCCGAATCGGTCAAGGACGAGCGCTTGCAGCTCCTGCAGGCGCTGCTCGCCGCCCAGCAGCAGGAATTCACGCAGAGCCGTGTAGGCCTCGCCTTTGACGTGCTGATCGAGAAGCCCGGCCGGCGGCCCGGACAGCGGGTCGGCCGTTCGCCCTGGCTCCAGCCCGTCGTTGTCGAGGAGACGGCCGGCGAAATAGGTGACATCATTCCGGTGAGAATCGCGCGTGCCGAGGGTCACACGCTGTTCGCCGAAGCCGCCTGACGCGGACGACAGGGGAGAGACGTTTGGTCGCCAAGACAGATGTGAAGCAGGCTCCGCCCGGCGCTTCCGACATGGCGCATATCGTCCTGACCTTCGACAACAACAAATACGCCAGCGCGCTCTACGGCCAGTTTGACGAGAACCTGGCGCGGCTCGAGCAGAAGCTCGGGGTGGACATCCGCTCGCGCGGCAACCAGGTCGCGATCAAGGGCGATGCAGTGGCGGCGGAGCAGGCGCGGCGCGCGCTTGACCATCTCTATGGCCGCCTGCAGGAGGGCGCCCACATCGCGCAGTCGGACGTCGACGGCGCGGTCCGCATGGCGATCGCGGCCGACGACCAGCTTTCATTGCCCACGCTGGAGCGAAAGGGCAGGGTGGCCGCGGCACAGATCTCGACCCGCAAGCGCACCATTTATGCCCGTTCGGTCAACCAGGACGCCTACATGCGCGCGCTGGAGCGGGCCGAGCTCGTCTTCGGCATCGGGCCAGCCGGCACAGGCAAGACTTACCTTGCGGTCGCCCACGCGGCGATGCTGCTGGAGCGCGGCCTGGTCGAGCGCATCATCCTGTCGCGTCCGGCCGTGGAGGCCGGCGAGCGCCTCGGCTTCCTGCCGGGTGACATGAAGGAGAAGGTCGATCCCTACCTGCGGCCGCTCTACGACGCCCTCTACGACATGATGCCGGGCGACAAGGTGGAGCGCGCCATCACCGCCGGCGTGATCGAGATCGCGCCGCTCGCCTTCATGCGCGGCCGCACGCTTTCGCACGCGGCGGTGATCCTGGACGAAGCCCAGAACACCACGCCGATGCAGATGAAGATGTTCCTCACCCGCCTGGGCGAGAACTCGCGCATGATCATCACCGGCGACCCGACGCAGATCGACCTTCCGCCACAGACCAAGTCCGGCTTGGTGGAGGCGCTCCGCATCCTGGACGGCATTCCCGGGGCGGTCATCGTGCGGTTCGGCGACGGCGACGTCGTGCGCCACCCGCTGGTGGGCGAGATCATCCGCGCCTACGACCGCGACGCGAAGCTGTCGCGCGGCCTTGGCGTCGGGGAGGACTGATAGGTCGTGCAAGTTCTGTCGGGACGTACGGCGGCAGGAACGCCATGACGGTCAGCCTCGATATCCTCGTGGAGGCGGGAGCCTGGCCGCCTGAGGAAGCATTGGAGACGCTTGCCGAAGGAGCGGTGGGCGCGACATTGGCCGAGACGGGACAGGCCTCGAAGGTGCCTGTCGAGCTCAGTCTTGTCTTCACCGACGACGAGCACATCCAGACGCTCAACGCCCAGTGGCGCGGCAAGGACAAACCGACCAACGTCCTGTCATTCCCCGCGTTTCCGACGCAGCCGGGAGGGCCGCTGCCGCCCATGCTGGGCGACATCGTGCTGGCATGGGAGACGGTTTCGCGGGAGGCAGAGCTTGAGGGCAAGCCGACCGAACACCATATCACCCACCTGATCGTGCATGGCTTGCTGCATCTCCTCGGCCACGACCACGAGGTCGATGAGGACGCCGAGGTGATGGAAGCGCTGGAACGTGCCTCATTGGCGAGGCTTGCCATTCCCGATCCATACGCTTAACAAAATGGGCGAAACCGACCGGACGACGATGAACGATACCCCTGCTTCTGCCGCTGGCTCCGAAACGAGCCACGTCAGGAACGTCGACAGGGCCGACGAAGACCCTGGATCGAGTAGGACCGCGACGGCAGCTCCCGAGCGATCTTCCTTCCGAGAGTGGCTGTCGACCCTGTTCCGACACAAGAACGGCTCCAGCCTCCGCGAAGATCTCACGGATGCGCTTTCCGATACGTCCTCGGCCCAGGACGGCATGGCGTTTACGCCGGCTGAGCGGGCCATGCTCAACAACATCCTTAGGCTGCGTGAGGTTCGCGTTGAGGACGTGATGGTGCCGCGCGCTGACATCGAGGCCGTCGAGATCACGACGACCCTGATGGACCTCCTCAACACCTTCGAGCAATCCGGCCATTCGCGCATGCCGGTTTACGGGGAGTCGCTCGACGACCCGCGCGGCATGGTGCACATCCGCGACGTGCTGGCTCACATCACCCGTGCGGCGCGCGTCAAGCGCGGCCGCCAGCGGAAGGTCGCGAACGGCAAGCCCGCACCTGCTGCGCTCGATCTTTCCCACGTCGACCTGACGCGCACGATCGGTGAGCTGAACCTCATGCGCACCGTGCTTTTCGTGCCGCCCTCCATGCTGGCGTCCGACCTGATGACCCGCATGCAGGCGTCGCGGACGCAAATGGCGCTGGTCATCGACGAATATGGCGGCACCGACGGCCTCGTCTCGCTGGAGGACATCGTCGAGACCGTCGTGGGCGACATCGAGGACGAGCACGACGAGGAAGAGCCGCTGATCACCAAGACCAGCGACGGCGTCTACCTGGTCGATGGCAAGGCCGAGATCGAGGAGGTCGCCAAGGTGATCGGCGATGCCTTCTCGGCCGGCGAGCATGGCGAATATGTCGACACCATCGGCGGCATGATCTTCAACGCGCTCGGGCGCGTCCCGGCGCGCGGTGAGGTGGTCCGCGCCATACCCGGCTTCGAGTTCCAGGTGGTCGACGCCGATCCTCGCCGCGTCAAGCGGGTGCGCATCGTCGAGACGCGAAGTGACCGCCGGCGCAGGCCTGCCAGGCCGGAATCGGAGCCTTCCCCCTCGGCCGAGGCCGAAGGTGACCGGCCCGAATAGAGCCTTCGGGCTTCAGCTTTCGTCAGCAGGATGCCGGGGCCCCCGTTTCGCCGCAGGGCGGGACGGGCTATGGAAGTGCGATGAACGCCGCCCCGCTCTCAGCCGATGAACTCGAGCGCTACGCGCGCCACATCGTCCTGCCGGAGATCGGCGGGCCGGGGCAGCAGAAACTCAAGCGCGCGCGGGTTCTGGTGATCGGGGCAGGGGGACTCGGCGCCCCGGTGCTTCAGTATCTTGCGGCGGCAGGCGTCGGAACATTGGGAATCGTCGACGACGACACGGTTTCGCTGTCCAACCTGCAGCGGCAGGTAATTCACGACAGCGACGCGGTCGGCGAAGCCAAGACGACGAGCGCGGCGCGCTCGATTGCCCGGATCAATCCTGGCGTGGCTGTCGAACTCCACAACATGCGCCTCACGCCGGACAATGCCGCCGAGCTGGTGCGGGCCTACGATATCGTGGTCGACGGCTCGGACAATTTCGACACGCGCTATACCGTGGCGGACGCCTGCGCCGCCGAAGCCCGGCCTCTCGTCCACGCCGCGGTGGGGCGCTTCGACGGTTCGGTGACTGTGCTGAAGCCGTTCGAGACGGACGAGGATGGCCGACGCAATCCGAGCTATCGCGACCTGTTCCCCGAGCCACCGCCGGCCGGACTGGTGCCGTCCTGCGCCGAGGCCGGCGTGCTGGGCGTGCTGCCAGGCGTCATCGGAACGCTCCAGGCGATGGAGGTCATCAAGCTCATCACGGGCATCGGCGAGCCCCTCGTCGGCCGGCTGCTGCTCTATGACGGCCTGGCGGCTCGCTTTGACGCGGTCCGCTACAAGGCGCCGCGCGATGACTGACCGTGCCTTCCGATCCCGGCGCGACCGGGTTGTCAGCCGGCGCGAACTGCCTTTCCGCCTGATACGAGCATGACGGTTCATCTCTCGGACGAGGAGCGCGAGGTCGCGGCTGGCAGCGACGGCGCCGCCATGGCGATGCGCATCGTCGCCGACAGCGCGCGTCTGCTGGGGGCCGAGCGCCTGCTGCCTATCGCCTCGGCGCACATCGACGGCGCGCTTTACCACGGCGATTCCGGCACGCTCTTTGCGGAACGCCTGGTGAACGGCGGCGCCAGGGTCGGCGTGCGTTCGACGTTGAACGTCGGAGCCCTGGACCTGACGGGATGCTGCCGCGTGCGGCTGGAGGAGCCGCGACGGGACATGGCGCGGCGGATGATGCAGGCCTACATGCGGCTCGGCTGCGAGCCGACCTGGACCTGCGCTCCCTACCAGGCCGGTCATCGTCCCGCCACTGGAACGGACGTCGCCTGGGGCGAATCGAACGCCGTGGTGTTCTGCAATTCGGTGCTCGGAGCCCGAACCAACCGCTACGGCGACTTTCTCGACATCGCCTGCGCCATCACCGGCCGCGCACCGGACTCTGGCCTGCATCGCCCTGAGAACCGTCGCGCGAGGATCGTCTTCGACGTTGGAGCGCTACCCGCGGCCTTCCTGGCCTCCGAGATCGCCTGGCCGATTCTCGGCAGCCTCTACGGTCGCGAGGCGGGCGGGACGGTGGGCGTCGTGGTCGGTGTCCCGTCCCATCCCGGCGAGGATGCCCTGAAGGCCTTCGGCGCGGCCGCCGCCTCCACGGGTGCCGTCGGGCTGTTCCACATCGCCGGAATCACGCCGGAGGCGCCCGATGCCCCCGCCGCGCTCGGCGATCTGCCCCCGGAGCAAACGATCGTCGTTTCCGAGGACATGGTCGCGGAAACCCGCTGCCGCCTCTCCACGGCGTTGGGAGCAGACCGCATCGACGCCGTCGCCGTCGGCAGCCCCCACCTCTCGCTCGCCGAGTTCGACCGGCTGGAATCGCTGCTCGCGGGACGCCGCGCTGTCGTGCCCATCCATGCCTGCACGGGCAGGCACGTGCTTGGCGCGCTCGAAGCCGCAGGTCGCCGCAAGGCGCTAGAGAAACAGGGCGTCGTGATCGTGGTGGATACCTGCGTGGTCGTCACGCCGATCCTGGCCGAGTTGGCGGACGGGGTGCTGATGACCAACTCAGGCAAGTTCGCGCAATATGCGCCCGGCAACACCGGCTATGCCGTCATCTACGGCTCGATGGCCGAATGCGTCGAAAGCGCGGTCGCGGGCCGCCCGGTCATCGGAGCAGCCGCATGACAGCTTCTGGCGCGGAGATCGTGGCTGCTGGCGAGGTGCTCGTGGCCGGTCGGGCGGGCGAGGGCGAGGCGCTGGTGCTCTCCGCGCCGATCAGCTTCTGGGGCGGCGTCGATCCGGCGAGCGGCCGCATCGCCGACGTCCGTCATCCTGAGCACGGCGCATCGGTCGCGGGTAGGATCCTGATGCTGCCGGGTACCATAGGCTCGTCGTCGGCCTCGGCGGTGCTGCTCGAACTCGTCCACAACGGCCACGCGCCGGCGGCCATCGTCATGCACGAGCCGGACGCGATCCTCCTGCTCGGCCTGATCGTGGCGCGCGAGATGGGCTGGGACACGCCGGTCGCGATCAGGCTTGATGCCACCCAGCATGCACGATTCGCCGGGCGGCGCGTTGCCGTGGATGGTGAGGGTAGGGTGACGGTTCAGCCGGCCTGATCTTAGAACCGCCAGGCCATGCCTTGCTCGGGGATGATGAACTTCATGCCGAGATCGTTGCCGGCCTGCAGCTCCTCGAGGATCGCCTCCTGTGGCTGCTGACCCTGCTTCAGCGAATACTTGATGTGGCTGATGACCACCGGCAGGCCCTTCAGGCTCCCCTTGCCGGCCTTCTCCTCCAGTCCGCGCAGCGATTTCAGCAGCCAGGCCGGCGTGAGATGGCCGAAGAGCTGCTTGTCCGGCTGGGCGTTGGTGTAGGACACCTCGATGATAACGGCCCTGAGATTCCCGTCGCGCACCTTGTCGGCGACAGCCGCCCAGACGTCTGCGATCCGCGTCGCGTTCTCCACCTCGTCCGGGCCGGTGTCGCCGAAGCACAGCAGCGCGTCGTCGCCGCTCTCGATCAGGAACGCCGTAGACTCCACCCCGCCATGGCTCAGCGGAAAGGCCGTCACGCTCATCGCGGTGTCGGTCAATTCCGTCTTCTCGGCCACTGCAAGGTCGCGGTACTCGTACTTCGTGAGCTGGGGTTCCTTGCCGCGGTTGCCGAAGTTCGGCCAGGCGTCCCAGTTGAAATAGGTCTGCTCGATGTCGGCGTTGACCGACGGCAGAGCGTAGATCGGTTTCTTTGCATCGTCGGGCGAGGCCACGATCAGGCCGGCGATGTGGTCGAGATGGGCGTGGCTGATTAGGTAGCCCTTGATCTGCTCCGTGAGGATGTAGCCCACCCGGGTATAGGAGGAATCGGCGGGCACCGTCACCCCGTCGAAGGCCCCCTTGGCGTCCGCCGCGCGCAGGCCCGCGACGAGAGCGCCGGCGTCGCACGTCACGCCGCGGGGATCTCCGGCGCGCGAGATGAGGTAGGCGCTGAGGTTGCCGTCCTCGATGCCGCCGCGTGCGCCCAGCGTCACGACGTCGAACCCTTCGCCTGCAAGTGCCACCCCAGGCATGGCAAGGCAGGCGGCGAGTGTGGACAGGATGGTTCGCTTCATCGAGAGCCCCTCGATTGCCTTGTGCGGGATTATAGCCCGCAGATGACGTTGCCTCGTCGCAGGCACGCCGGGCGGCGTCAGGTCCGGTTCGGCAGGACGCGGTCGGGCGGCCGGTGGCCGTCGAAGAAGGCGCGGATGTTGATGATGACCTTTTCGCCCATGTCGATGCGGCCTTCGATGGTGGCCGAACCCATATGCGGCAGCATCACCACCTTGCCCTTCGCCGCGAGCTTGACGAGCTTCGGATTGACCTGCGGCTCGTTCGCGAACACGTCGAGGCCAGCGCCGGCGATGCGGCCTTCCTGCAGGAGCTTGATCAGCGCTTCTTCGTCGATCAGGTCGCCTCGGGCCGTGTTGACGATGTAGGCGGTCGGCTGCATCAGGGCGAGCCGCCGGGCCGACAGAAGGTGGTAGGTGGCGGGCGTCGAGGGGCAGTTGACGGAGATGATGTCCATGCGCGCCAGCATCTGGTCGAGGCTCTCCCAGTAGGTCGCCTCGAGCTCGTCCTCGATCGACTGCAGCACGCGGTTGCGGTTGTGGTAGTGGATGGAAAGGCCGAATGCCTTTGCACGCCGCGCGACCGCCGTCCCGATCCTGCCCATGCCGACGATGCCGAGCCGCTTGCCGCTGAAGCGACGTCCCAGCATCCAGGTCGGCGACCAGCCGGTCCATTTCGACGGATGTTCCAGTATGTTGGCGCCTTCGGTCAGTCGGCGCGGCACGGCAAGCATCAGCGCCATCGTCATGTCCGCCGTGTCCTCGGTCAGGACGCCGGGCGTGTTGGTGACCGTGATCCCCTTGCGGGTCGCCGCGGCCACGTCGATCTTGTCGACGCCGTTTCCGAAATTGGCGATGAGCTTGAGGTTCTTGCCCGCCTGTTCGATCAGCGCCGCGTCGATGACGTCCGTCACCGTAGGTACCAGCACGTCGGCCTCCTGCATGGCGGCCAGTAGCTCGGGCTGTGTCATTGGCCGGTCGTCGAGATTCAGGCGCGCATCGAACAGTTCGCGCATGCGCGTCTCGACCGGGTCGGGAAGCTTGCGGGTAATGACTACCAACGGCTTCTTCTTGCCGGCCATCGTCTCCTCACCTGGATCCCGTTGAGACCTCTTTAACCAAGTTGCGCGACTGTCGTCGGCACCTTGGTCTTGCCGCCTCTCTAACAAGCGGCCCGGCCGATGACAAAGAAAAAGGGGCGCTTTGGCGACCGCCGGGGCGCTCGGCTCCAGGAGAAAGTCGCACGTGTTCCGGATCCGGTCCCTACCCGCAGCCCTCGCAGCAGTCGTGGCCGCGGCTCTTCTGACGCAGGCACCGATTCCTCCCGCCACCGCGCAGGGCGCGGCGGGTCAGAATGGCGCGGTGGGCTCCAACAGCGGGTTGCCCCTGCCGCGTTTCGTCAGCCTCAAGGCGGCGAAGGTGAATTCTCGAATCGGCCCCGGATCGAGCTATCCCGTAGACTGGCTCTACCTGAAGGCCGGCCTGCCGATGGAAATCATTCAGGAGTTCGACAACTGGCGGCGCGTGCGCGATGCGGATGGCGCCGAGGGGTGGGTGAATCAGTCGCTGCTGTCAGGCAAGCGCACCGCCATCGTCGCGCCCTGGCAGCGCGGCAAGGACGCGGCCGTCGACCTCCTGGCCGAGCCGTCGCGTGAAGCGCGCAAGGTCGCGCTGGTGCAGCCGGGAGCGATCGGCTCGATTCGGATGTGCAACGGCGAGTGGTGCCAGATGACCTTCTCCGGGCACACCGGCTGGATCAGCCAGAACCTGATCTGGGGCGCCTATCCGGGCGAGACGATCAAGGACTGAGCGGTCAGTCCCGACCGATTCGGCCGAGATGGGTGTCGCGGAACCCTGTTGGCAGCTTGAGCCCGTAGCCGAGAGCCCGGTCGAACGCGACGTGGAACAGCCAGATGATTGCGATCCACGTCGCCGGGTCGTTGCCCGCTGCGAGTCCCAGCACGGCCAGGATCGCAGGGCCGACAAGCATGTGCGCCGCATTGTAGGCGGCCGCGCCGATTCGCGGCCCCAGCAGGTAGCCTAGCATCGACAGGTCGGGCGCAAGCACCAGCACCGCAAACAGAAGCCACGGCCCATCGGAAAGGGAAAAGCAGATCAGCAGCGCAACGGCGGCCACGGCCCATTCGATGCGTTGCAGTCGCAGGGCAGGGGCGGTGGAAATCAGGCGGAGCCTTTGCGGCGCAGGCGAACGACGACGTCGACGTTGACGATTTCCATGCCTTCCGGCGGCTCAGGCAGTCCGCTCACGCGAACAGGGCCGGATGCAATGTCGAAGACGGTGTTGTCGCCCTCGATGAAGAAGTGGTGGTGGTCCGACGTGTTGGTGTCGAAATAGGTGCGGGCACCTTCCACAGCCAGGATGCGGAGCAGGCCGGCATCCGTGAACTGGTGAAGTGTGTTGTAGACCGTCGCGAGCGACACCGGAACGCCGGCCTGAAGCGCCTCTTCGTGGAGCTCTTCAGCGGACAGGTGACGGTCACCCTTGGCGAACAGCAGCTCTGCCAAGGCGACGCGCTGGCGGGTTGGGCGCAGGCCTGCCTGCCGGACCCTCTCCTCTATTCCACGACCTGTCGCTTCCATCCGCCGTTCTACCCGTGCGTTGCTCTGCCACGCAGCCCCATTTCGTGTGGGAATCCCACAAATCCAATTGACTAGCATATATTCGGTTGCGACGGGACGATCAATAGCGCCACATTGACCGAGCGTGGAGGGCACGCTAATCGCTAACGCGACATCCGGATCGTTAATGTTGCGTGATCGCGGCGAAAGCGTTGCGCCTCGGCGGCTCCGGCGAAAAAGGACGGAGTTAGATGGCCGCGGGCAAATCGAGCTACGGATACGAGGAACTGCTGGCGTGCGCCAAGGGCGAGCTTTTCGGCCCCGGCAATGCCCAGTTGCCCTATCCCCCGATGCTGATGTTCGATCGCATCACCGATATTAGCGAGACGGGCGGTGAGTTCGGCAAGGGCTACGTTAGGGCCGAGCTGGATATTCGCCGCGACCTTTGGTTCTTTCCATGCCACTTCATCGGCGATCCGGTCATGCCGGGCTGCCTGGGCCTTGATGCGCTGTGGCAGCTTTCCGGCTTTTTCCTCGGCTGGCTCGGCGAGCCGGGGAAGGGGCGCGCACTCTCGACCGGCGAGGTGAAGTTCACCGGCATGGTCACGCCTGCCAACAGCAAGGTGGAGTACGGAGTCGACTTCAAGCGCGTTATGCGGGGTCGACTCGTTTTGGGAATCGGCGACGGCTGGCTTAAGGCCGACGGCGAAACCATATACAAGGCCACCGACTTGCGGGTCGGCCTTTTCAAGCAGGCGGCCTGACGGCGCAGCTTTGGCCCAGGAGGGACAGGAATGAGACGCGTGGTCGTCACGGGCATGGGGATCGTGTCCTCGATTGGCAACAACGCGAACGAGGTGCAGGCCTCGCTCCACGATGCCCGTTCGGGCATCACCTTTTCTGAGTCTTTCGCCGAGCACGGTTTCAAGTGCCAGGTGTGGGGGGCTCCGACACTCGATCCCACCGATCTGATCGATCGTCGGGCTCTGCGTTTTCTGTCGAAAGGTGGTGCCTGGAATCACGTCGCCATGGAACAGGCGATCGTCGACTCCGGCCTCGAGCCTTCGGACATCACCAACGAGCGTACCGGGATCATCATGGGTTCCGGCGGCCCGTCGACGCGCACCATCGTCGAGGCGGCCGACATCACGCGCAAGAACGGCAGTCCCAAGCGCATCGGTCCGTTCGCCGTGCCGAAGGCTATGTCCTCGACAGCATCCGCGACGCTCGCCACCTGGTTCAAGATTCACGGCGTGAACTATTCCATCTCGTCGGCCTGCTCGACCTCGGCACACTGCATCGGCAATGCCGCCGAGATGATCCAGTGGGGCAAGCAGGACGTGATGTTCGCCGGCGGTCACGAGGATCTGGACTGGACGATGTCGGACCTGTTCGATGCCATGGGTGCCATGTCGTCGAAGTTTAACGACCGGGCTTCCACGGCTTCGCGCGCCTATGACGTCAACCGTGACGGCTTCGTCATCGCCGGCGGCGCGGGCGTGCTGGTGCTGGAGGAACTCGAGCATGCCAAGGCCCGCGGCGCCAAGATCTATGCCGAGGTCGTCGGCTACGGAGCGACGTCCGACGGCTACGACATGGTTGCGCCATCCGGTGAGGGTGCTGCGCGCTGCATGCGCCAGGCGCTCTCCACCGTGAAGGGCGAGGTGGACTACATCAACACCCACGGAACTTCGACGCCGGTCGGTGACTCGAAGGAAATGGGCGCGATTCGCGAGGTCTTCGGCGACAAGGTGCCGGCGATCACGTCGACCAAGTCGCTGACCGGACACTCCCTCGGGGCGGCCGGTGTACAGGAATCCATCTATTCGCTGCTGATGATGCAGGGCGGCTTCATCGGCGAGAGCGCCCATATCGAGGAACTCGATCCGGAGTTCGCCGACATGCCTGTCGTGCGCAAGCGGATCGACAATGCCAGGATCGACACGGTGCTGTCGAATTCGTTCGGGTTCGGCGGCACCAACGCAACCCTGGTCTTCCAGCGCTACAACGCCTGACAGGAAACTCTATGTCGGATCTGATGAAGGGCAAGCGTGGCCTCATCATGGGGGTCGCCAACGACCATTCCATTGCGTGGGGCATTGCCCGTCGTCTTGCCGAGCATGGCGCGAAGCTCGCCTTCACTTACCAGGGCGAGGCCTTTGGCCGCCGTGTCCGCCCGCTGGCGGAGAAGGTGGGCGCCGAGCTTGTCCTGCCGTGCGACGTCGAGGACAGCGCCTCGGTCTCGTCGGTGTTCGACACGCTGCGCGACGAGTGGGGCAAGCTCGACTTCGTCGTCCACGCCATCGGATTCTCCGACAAGAACGAACTGAAGGGTCTCTACGCGGACACCAGCCGGGAGAACTTCATCCGCACGATGGTAATCTCGTGCTATTCGTTCACCGAGGTAACCCGCAATGCGGTGAAGTTGATGGAGCCGGGCGGTTCCCTGGTGACGCTGACCTATGCGGGCTCGGTCCGCATCATGCCAAACTACAACGTCATGGGCGTGGCCAAGGCCGGGCTGGAGGCGAGCGTCCGCTACCTCGCCAACGACTTCGGCCCCCGCGGCATCCGCGTCAACGCGATCTCCGCGGGGCCCGTGCGCACGCTCGCCGGTGCGGGCATCGCAGACGCCCGGCACATGTTCGCCTACCAGCAGCGCAACTCGCCGCTGCGGCGCACCGTGACCATCGACGAGGTCGGGGGGGCTGCGCTCTACCTGCTCTCGGACCTGTCGTCCGGAGTGACCGGCGAGGTCCATTACGTTGATTCCGGCTATCACATCGTCTCCATGCCCTCGCTGGAGGAGCTGAAGGCGAGCGACACCGAGCGCGACTGAGCGCTCGCGTTCCGGCTGTTACGGCCGAACGGTCCGTCAGCGCACGGCTTCGATGACCTTGAAGCCGTCCTGGCGACAGATTTCCCGCTGCGTCGAGAATTTCTCCGCGATGGTGCGCTCGTAGGGCAGACCGTTGTTAGCCACGAGCAGTAGCCGGCCCTTCGGCACCAGGGCCTTGGCGGCCGTGACGATGAACGCCTGTCCCAAAGCGGGCTCGGCCGCCCGACCGGTATGGAAGGGCGGGTTCATCACGATGGCATGGAAGCGCTTTTCCACCGGCTCGCTGGTGAGGTCGTGCCAGTGGAAAGCCATCGGCACGCGTCCGGTCAGATTGGCCTTCGCCGCCTCCAGCGATGCGAAGTCGGCTTCGTAGAGGTCCAGCGACTCGATCGCCGGGCAGTGTTCGAGGATTGCCGCTGCGAGGTAGCCCCAGCCGGCCCCGAAATCGGCCACGCGTCCGGAAAGGTCCGCCGGCAGATGCTGGGCGAGCACCGCGGAGCCGCGGTCGATGCGATCACACGAGAACATGCCGGGAGACGTCCGGAACCGGGTTTCGACGAGTGGCAGGTCGGCCTGTCGCACCATTACGGCGTCGGCGAAACGGCCTGCTTCCGGGCCGGCCTCGAACCAGAATGCGATGCCGTGATACTTCGACAGGCTGCCGGCGAGCGGCACTCTGTCTGTGCCCTTCGCCAGGGCATCCCGCAGCGAGCCAGCGCCATCTTGCGTGGAGCCTGCCGCCATCACGAGCCCACCGGGCTTAACCCGCCTGACGGCCTCGGCGATCTGCACCTCGTTGAAGCCGCGATGCCTGCCGAGTAGCACCGTGGCTGCGTCGTAGCCCTCACCCTCCGGAATCGGCACGACGCGATATCCGGCGCCAGCGAGCGCCTTGAACCACGGCCGAAAGCCCTGGACGAGGGTGAGGTCGTCCGTGAAGTCTTCCGGCGCGCGGAAGCCCGGTTCCGCGCCGAGGAAAAGCACGCGTCTCTGAGGGACTCCGAGGATCCCGGTGCGGAAGGGATGAAACAGCGTCTTCACCGCGTCGCCACTCATGGCAGCACTCCGAAGGCGAGCGACAGCGGGGCAGGGGAAGCTGGATCGAAAGCCATGATGCAATCCGTCTGATCGCAAACGCAGAACGGGCGCGGGCCTCTCGACCCACGCCCGCCCTCAATTCCGTCCGTGAACTCAGGCCGCGGTGTCTTCCGACTCGGCCTTCTTCTCCTTGACGATCTCCTTGCCCGTCGTCTGGTCGACGACCTTCATGGAGAGGCGGACCTTGCCGCGCTCGTCGAAGCCCATCAGCTTCACGAACACCTTGTCGCCTTCCTTGACCACGTCGGTAGTCTTGGCGACGCGCTCGCTGGAAAGCTGCGAGATGTGGACGAGGCCGTCACGCGGGCCGAAGAAGTTCACGAAGGCGCCGAAGTCTGCGGTCTTGACGACCGTGCCTTCGTAGATCTCGCCGACTTCCGGTTCGGCCACGATCGTGTGGATCCACTTCTTCGCCGCCTCGATCTCCTTGGCGTTCGAAGAGGCGATCTTCACCGTGCCGTCGTCCTCGATGTTGATCTTGGCGCCGGTCTTCTCGACGATCTCGCGGATCACCTTGCCGCCGGAGCCGATAACGTCGCGGATCTTGTCGGTCGGGATGTGCATGACCTCGATGCGCGGGGCGAACTCGCCGAGTTCCTTGCGGCCCTCGGAAAGCGCCTTCGACATCTCGCCGAGGATGTGCAGGCGCCCGTCCTTGGCCTGGTCGAGGGCCACCTTCATGATCTCTTCGGTGATGCCGTCGATCTTGATGTCCATCTGCAGCGAGGTGACGCCGTTGGCGGTGCCCGCCACCTTGAAGTCCATGTCGCCGAGATGGTCCTCGTCACCGAGGATGTCCGACAGGACGGCGAAGCGCTCGCCTTCCTTGATGAGGCCCATCGCGATGCCGGCCACCGGCTTGGCCAGCGGCACGCCGGCATCCATCAGCGCCAGCGAGGTGCCGCAAACCGTCGCCATCGAGGACGAGCCGTTGGACTCGGTGATCTCGGAGACGACGCGCAGCGTGTAGGGGAACTGCTCGGCGGAGGGCAGCATCGGGTGGATGGCGCGCCAGGCGAGCTTGCCGTGGCCGATCTCTCGGCGACCCGGCGAGCCCATGCGACCGGTCTCGCCGACCGAGAAGGGCGGGAAGTTGTAGTGGAGGAGGAAGGTCTCCTTGTACATGCCGGTCAGCGAGTCGACGTACTGCTCGTCCTCGCCGGTGCCCAGCGTGGCGACGACCAGCGCCTGCGTCTCGCCACGGGTGAACAGCGCCGAGCCATGGGTGCGCGGCAGCACGCCGACCTCGGCGACGATCGGGCGGACCGTCTTGAGGTCGCGGCCGTCGATGCGGTTGCCGGTGTCGAGGATGTTCCAGCGGACGATCTTGGCCTGCAGTTCCTTGAACACCGTGGCCACTTCATCCTTGGTCCAGGTGGTCTCCTCGACTCCTTCCGGCACGAGGGCGTCCTTCACCTTGGCCTTGGCGGCGTCTACGGCCGCATAGCGCGCCTGCTTGTCGGTGATCTTATATGCGGCGCGCAGTTCCTGCTCGACCAGCTCGAGCATCGCCTTCTCGAGCTCGGACAGGTTCTTGACCACGTGATCGCGCGGATCCTTGGCGGCAACCTCGGCCAGACGGATGATGGCGTCGAGCACCGGCTGGAAGCCCTTGTGGCCGAACATGACCGCGCCGAGCATCACGTCCTCGGGCAGTTCCTGCGCTTCCGACTCGACCATGAGAACGGCGTCGCCGGTTCCGGCCACCACGAGGTCCAGCTTGGACTCCGGCATCTCGTCGATGTGCGGGTTGAGCTTGTACTCGCCGTTGATGTAGCCGACGCGCGCCGCGCCGACCGGGCCCATGAACGGCACGCCCGACAGAGTCAGCGCCGCGCTGCTGGCAACCATCGCAAGCACGTCGGGATTGTTCTCCAGGTCGTGCTGGAGAACGGTGACGATGACCTGGGTGTCGTTCTTGTAGCCTTCCGCGAAGAGCGGACGGATCGGCCGGTCGATCAAGCGCGAGACCAGCGTTTCGTTCTCGGAGGGACGGCCCTCACGCTTGAAGTATCCGCCGGGGATCTTGCCCGCGGCGTAGGTCTTTTCCTGGTAGTTGACGGTCAGCGGGAAAAAGTCGACGCCGGGCTTCGGCTCTTTAGCGGAGACGACCGTGGCGAGCACGACGGTCTCGCCATAGGTGGCGAGCACCGCGCCGTCGGCCTGGCGGGCGATCTTGCCGGTCTCGAGAATCAGTGGGCGGCCGGCCCATTCGATTTCGACCTTGTGGTGATTGAACATGTCTTGTCCTTCTTGCGGGGAAGGCGCCAGCCGACCATCGGCAGCGGCTTTCCCTCGTACTTGGTTCAGACGAGCCACGGGCAAGACAACGGGAAGTCCGAGTTCCTGGGGCGCGTCGCGCGCGCCATCGGGCGTCCTGCAATCCTGCCCCGTGACCGGTCCCGGGGCGAACCGTCCGGTTGTCCGGACCGGTCCCTTGCTGCCGGCCATGCATGGGTTCCTGTTGCATGGTCAGCCCGGCGGCCTGGGTCGCCGGATAGAGTACGGCCGGCAAAACCTCTGCGTTCCGCCGGCCGGTTCGTTTAGCGACGCAGACCGAGCTTCTCGATCAGCGTTGCATAGCGCGCTTCGTCCTTGCTCTTCAGGTAGTCGAGCAGGCGACGGCGCTGGGAAACCAGGGCGAGCAGGCCGCGGCGCGAATGGTTGTCCTTCGCGTGGCCCTTGAAGTGCTCGGTGAGGTTCTTGATCCGCTCGGAGAGGATGGCCACCTGGACTTCCGGAGACCCGGTGTCGCCCGGCTTGGTGGCAAACTGCCCCATGAGTTCCTTCTTGCGATCAGCAGTGATCGACATCGTGCTTTTCCTTTGTGTTCTGTGTTGCGGAAGCGAGACGCCCTCAGCCGGGATGTCGTCCAGCAGGGGCCAGTCACACCGAGGCACCAGCTTCGGTTGCGCGGCATATAAAGGAGAATCCCCCCGAAGGGAAGAGCGGCCGCGCCTGGGCGAGGCAGGCTTTGCCTCCGGGGCAGAAAGGCGGCTTTCGCGGCCGCGCCGACGGGTCAGCCGCCGGTGTCCAGGTCCAGCGTTGCGATCATCTGCCCCGTCTGGTCCGCATCCGAGGTGGAGAAGCCGAAGGCCTTGCACATCGCCAGCATCGTCGTGTTCTCCGGCAGCACGATGCCCTCGATCCGGCTGATCCCCTCGGAGCGGGCATAGTCGAGGATGTGGCCGAGCAGTTGCCGGCCGATCCCGCGCCCCTGCAGGTCCGTGCGCACGAGCAGGGCGAACTCGGCTCTCAGCTTGTCCGGATCGCTGGACAGGCGTCCGACGCCCGCCAGGTCGCCCGTCGAGGTATCGAGGGCCACGAACGCCATGTCGCGGTCGTAGTCGAGCTGGGTCAGCCGCTTCAGCATCTCGTCGCGGAACTCGATGCGCGGCGCCAGGAACCGCAGGCGTATGTCGTCCGGCGAGATATTCGCCAGGAAGTCGGGATAGAGCGCCACGTCCGCGGGCTTGATCGGACGGATGTGATAGGTCGCACCGCCAGCTGCGATGTCTTTGCCCCAGCCAACCGGGTAGGGCCGGATAGCCAACGCGGGGTTCGGGCCGGATTCCTCGACCGCTTCGGGATCGATCTCGATGCGGGCGTCGAGCGCGATCGCCCCCTCGGCGTCCGCGAGCAACGGATTGATGTCGACCGACGCCACGCAGGGGAAGTCCACGATGAGCTGCGACAGCCCGTTGAGCGCTCGGACGATCGCCGCCCGGTCCGCCGGCTTGCGGTCGCGGAAGCCGGCGAGCAGCCGGCCGATGCGGGTGCGCGCAATCAGGTCGCCGGCGAGTACATCGTCCAGAGGCGGCAGGGCGACGGCTGTATCGTTCATCACCTCGACCGCGACGCCGCCGGCCCCGAACATGATGGTCGGGCCGAAGATCGGGTCGCAGCTCATGCCGAGGATGAGCTCCTGTGCATGCTTGCGCGTGATCATCGGCTGGACCGCATAGCCCTCTATGTCTGCGCCCGGCGCTTTCTCGCGGACTCGCTTCTCGATGGCCTCGGCCGCTGCGCGTGCCGCTTCGGGCGTATCGATGCCGAGCACCACGCCGCCGATGTCGGACTTGTGCGTGATCGCCTTCGACAGCAGCTTGACGACGACGGACGCCGAAGAGGCCAGAAGCCGTTCCGCCGCCTTGCCGGCCTCTTCCGGCGTCTTCGCCACGATGATCTCGGGCACCGGTATGCCGTAGGCGCCCGCCACCGCCTTGGCCTCCGGCTCGGTCAGCATGCGGCGCCCCTCCGCAGCCGCGGCGCGGAAGATGCCGCGGACCAGATCCCGATCGCCCGTGACATCCTCGCTGCGTGCCGAGGGCACGCGCATCAGGGCCTGCTGGGCGCGCGACCAGTTCGACAGATAGGTGACGGCGCGGGCCGCGTCGGCCGGCGTTTCGAAACTCGCGACGCCGGCGTTTTGCAGCATGTGGCGCGCGTCATTGGCCGTCTGCTCGCCCAGCCAGCAGGTCAGCACTGGCTTGCCGCCGATGCGGCCATCCTTCGCGAGACCTGCGACCGCCGCCGCCGCCTCCGCCGCGGAGGCGAGTCCCGTCGGACAGTTCAGCACCATGAGCACGTCGACGTTGGGGTCGGCGGCCACCGCCTCGACGGCCGCCCGGTAGCGTTCCGGCGAGGCGTCGCCGATGATGTCGACCGGGTTGGCGCGCGACCATGTCGGCGGCAGCGCCGCGTCCAGCCGCGCCATGGTCTCCGGCGTCAGCTCCGCCAGCGATCCGCCGCCTTCCACCAGCTGGTCGACGGCAAGCACGCCCGCGCCGCCGCCATTTGTCACGATGCCGACGCGCGCCGTCTGCAGCGGCGGAAACCGGGCAGTGATCTCGGCGGCCCCGAACAGCTCGCCGAGTCCGTCGACGCGCAGGATGCCGGCCCGGCCGAGCGCCGCATCGACGACCCGGTCGGCGCCGGAGAGCGCGCCGGTATGCGTCGCCGCCGCCTTGGCGGCGAGTTCGTGGCGTCCGGCCTTGACGGCGATCACCGGCTTGATGCGGGAGGCGGCGCGCGCAGCCGAGAGGAACTTGCGCGGGTTGGTCACCGTCTCGAGATACATGACGATGGCGCTGGTGCCGGCGTCGCCCGCCAGCAGGTCCAGCCAGTCACCGACATCGACGTCGGCCATGTCGCCGAGCGAGACGATGTAGGAGAAGCCGATGTCGTTGGCTGCAGCCCAGTCGATCAGCGAGGTGGCGATGGCGCCGGACTGCGACAGGAGCGCGATGTTGCCGGGCTTGGCGGGCAGGTGCGCGAAGCCGGCATTGAGCTTTGCCGGCGGGATCATCAGCCCGACCGTGTTCGGACCGATGATGCGGAAGAGATTGGGCCGCGCCACATCCAGCATCGCCTGCCGCAGCCCGTTGGCGCGCGTCAGCCCCGCCGTGATCACCACCGCCGCCCGGCAGCCCTTTGTGCCGAGCTCGGCAATGATGCCCGGCACGGCCGGCGGCGGGGTCACGATCACTGCCAGGTCGGGCGCGGCGGGCAGGGCGGCGGCATCCGCATAGCAGGGGAGGCCGGCGATTTCCGGATACTTCGGGTTGACTGGCCAGATGGCGCCCTCGAAGCCACCGTCGACGATGTTCTTGACCACCACGTGGCCAACGGAACCCTCGCGTGGCGATGCGCCGAAAATGGCCACAGATTGCGGACGCGCGGCTTTCGACAGGTTCCTGATGGTCACGGCAAATCTCCAATTTGGGGTGCTGTATGCCCGTCGCGTCCCGCCCACACCTTGAGGTGCATCAATAAAGCATCCGCTGGTGCTGCAAGGATTGCAACGCCGCTTCGGTGCGTCCTCGCCGCCGGGTGCCGTCCTGCATCGCAGCAAAATCCCCGCAACTGCGAAGGCATGCCCTTGCGGAAGGGGGGTGCCGATGCTTAAGTCCCGACGCACCTACCTCTTCAACCACCGCATGGAGGCGACATGCATCGGGGTGAAGGTATCGGAGCGCGGCTCGACGGCGTATCTCGCCGGGTTGCGTTTTCCCTGGCGGGGCTCGGCCTGGCCGCTACTCTTGTGGGTGGGCCCGTTGCTTGGGCGCAGCAGCCGGAGCCACCACCAGTGACGGTGGCGAAACCTGTCGTTCGCGACATCGTGGAAGACGACGAATTCGTCGGCCGCTTCGAGGCGGTGGACGAGGTGGCCGTGCGGTCGCGCGTTGGCGGATATCTCGACAAGGTCCACTTCCGCGACGGTGCCATCGTTGCCGCTGGGGACCTGCTGTTCACGATCGACCAGCGCCCCTACCAGGCCGCCTATGATGCCGCGAACTCGCGCGTGGACGTGGCTGGCAGCCTGCTGAACTTCTCGCGCATGCAGCTCGAACGGGCCGAGCAACTGTCGCGCACAGGCAACCTGTCGGTCTCTGTCCTCGACGATCGCCGGCGCGAGTTCCTCGCTGCGCAGGCTCAGCATCAGGGCGCGGAGGCAGAGCTGCGCCGGGCCACGCTCGATCTCGAATTCACCCAGATCAAGGCACCGATTGCCGGCCGCATCGGCCGGCGCCTCGTCTCTCCGGGCAACCTCGTGCAGGCGGATTCGACCCTGCTGACCACCATCGTCTCCATGGACCCCATCGACTTCTACTTCGACATCGATGAGCGCTCCTACTTTGCCTATGCGCGAGATGCCCGCGAGAGGGGCGCCACGCTGCAGGAGGGGGCGGGGGGCACAAACGTCGTCGTGCGCCTTGCCGACCGCAACGAGGCGACCTTCGAGGGCAAGCTGGACTTCGCCGAGAACAGGCTGGACCAGGCCACGGGCACCATGCGCGTGCGGGCGCGCTTCGACAACAAGCAGGGCGTGCTGCAGCCAGGCATGTTCGGGCGCGTCAACGTTCCCGGATCGCTGCCGCATCCCGGTATTCTCCTGCCGGACGAGGCCATCGGCTCTGACCAGAATCGTCGTATCGTCTTCGTGGTCGATGACGAGGGCAAGGTATCGACGAAGCCCGTGCGCACGGGGCCACGGATCGACGGCTATCGCGTCATCCGCGAGGGGCTGACGGGCGACGAGACCGTCGTTGTCAACGGACTGATGCGTGTCCGGCCCGGCGTCACCGTCAAGCCGAACGTCATCACCCTTCCCCCCGTCGCGGAAGGCGTGACGCAATGAGATTCTCGCACTTCTTCGTGGACCGCCCGATCTTTGCGGCGGTCCTGTCGATCGTTCTGCTGATTGTCGGCGGCATCGCCTACACGCAGTTGCCGGTCGCGCAATATCCCGAGATCGCGCCGCCCACCATCGTGGTGACGGCATCCTACCCCGGCGCGGACGCCGAGACGGTGGCGGCGACGGTTGCCACGCCGATCGAACAGGAGGTGAACGGCGTCGAGGACATGCTCTACATGTCCTCCTATTCCACCAGCGCGGGCACCATGTCGCTCACGATCACCTTCCGCCTCGGGACGGATCTCGACCAGGCGCAGGTGCTGGTACAGAACCGCGTCGCCGTCGCCGAGCCCCGATTGCCGGAAGAGGTCCGTCGCCTCGGCGTGACGACGGCGAAGAGCTCGCCCGACCTGATGATGGTCGTGCACATGCTGTCGCCCGACGACACCTACGACCAGCTCTACGTCTCCAACTACGCCCGTTCGCGGGTGCGGGACGTGCTGCTGCGCCTCGACGGCGTCGGCAGCGTGCTCATCTTCGGCGAGCGCGAATACTCGCTGCGCATCTGGCTCGATCCCGACCGCCTTTCGGCCTACGGGATGACGGCCGGCGACGTGGTGACCGCCTTGCGGGAACAGAACGTGCAGGTGTCGGGCGGTTCGATCGGTGCCCCTCCGAACGATGGCGGCAACGCCTTCCAGTACACCGTGACGACCCAGGGCCGCTTCGAAGATGCCCGCGACTTCCGATACGTCATCGTCAAGGCCACCGAGGACGGCCGGCTGATCTCGCTGCAGGATATCGCCCGCATCGAACTCGGTGCGCGTGACTACGTGACCAACTCCTATCTCAACGGCAAGCCGGCCGTCGCGCTCGGCATCTTCCAGCGTCCCGGCACCAACGCTCTGGCCTCCGCCGAAGAGATCCAGGAGACGATGCGCCAACTGTCGGCGGATTTCCCGCCGGGCCTCGCCTACGAGATCATCTACAATCCGACGACCTTCATCTCCGACTCCATCAACGAGGTGTACAAGACCATCGCCGAGGCGATCCTCCTCGTCGTGCTGGTCATCATCGTCTTCCTGCAGTCCTGGCGCATGGCGATCGTGCCGATCGTGGCGATCCCCGTGTCGCTGATCGGCACCCTGGCGGTGCTGTACGCCTTCGGCTTCTCCCTGAACATGCTGACGCTGTTCGGCCTGGTGCTGGCGGTCGGCATCGTCGTCGACGATGCCATCGTGGTGGTGGAGAACGTCGAGCGAAACATCGCCCTGGGTCTTCACCCCAAGGAGGCGGCTCACCGAACGATGGACGAGGTCGGATCGGCCGTGCTCGCCATCGCCGTCGTGCTGATCGCGGTCTTCGTGCCGACCGCCTTCATTCCCGGCATCTCCGGCCAGTTCTACCTGCAGTTCGCGATCACCATCGCGGTCTCGACGGCGATCTCGGCCTTCAATTCGCTGTCCCTGTCGCCGGCGCTGGCGGGCGTGCTGTTCAAGCCGCACGCGACGACCCACTCCCAGTTCTTCCTGGCGCGATTGGGGCGCAGCCTCGCCAACGGTTTCAACCGCGGCTTCGATGCGATGGCAGAAGCCTATTCGAAGATCGTGCGGTTCCTGGTCGGCTCGACTGCGATGCTGCTGGTGATGCTGGCAATCTTCGGCGCGCTGATCTACGCGACGGTGCACATGCTCCAGAGCGTGCCGCGCGGCTTCATCCCGCAGATGGACCAGGGTTACGCCATCGTCGTGGTCCAGCTGCCCGAGGGCGCCTCGCTTTCGCGCACCGACGCGGTGATCCAGAGGGCTTCCGACATCATCCGCAAGACTCCTGGCGTCGCGAATGCCGTGGCTTTCGCAGGCTTTTCGGGCGCCACCTTCACCAACGCCAGCAATGCCGGCGTCATCTTCGCGCCCTTCGAAACCTTCGAGAAGCGGCTCGAGGCGGGGCAGTCGGCCGGTCAGATCATCGGGACGCTCTTCGGCAGCCTGCAGAGCATAGAGGAAGCCTTCATCATCGCCCTGCCGCCGCCCTCGGTGCGCGGCATCGGCAATGCCGGCGGCTTCAAGATGATGATCCAGGAACGCAACAGCGCCGACATGCGGCCGATCCTGGCGATTGCCAACGAGATCGCCGCCAGGGCGAACCAGACCCCGGGCCTGACTGGCGTCTTCACAACCTTCTCGGCCTCGAGCCCGCAGTTCTATCTTGAGATCGACCGCGACAAGGCGCGCATTCTGAACGTCCCGATCCCCAACATATTCGAGACGCTGTCGATCAACCTCGGCACGGCCTATGTGAACGACTTCAACGCCTTCGGGCGCGTCTATCAGGTGCGTGCACAGGCCGACCAGGCGTTCCGCATGGAGCGCAAGGACATCGTGAAGCTGAAGGTGCGCTCGGCCACCGGCGCGCTCGTGCCGCTCGGTACGCTGGTCGAGATCCGCGACGTCACCGGGCCATCGCTCGTGCAGCGCTACAACATGTACGTGTCCGTGCCGCTGCAGGGCAACGCGGCGCCGGGTGTCTCGACGGGCACGGCGCTCGATACCATGGAGCAGGTGGCCTCGTCGCTGCTGCCGCAGGGAACGTCCTATGAATGGACGGAACTGGCGTTCCAGGAGCGCCAGACCGGCAACACCGCAATCCTGATCTTCGGTCTTTCTGTGCTCTTCGTCTTCCTGGCGCTTGCGGCGCAGTACGAAAGCTGGGTCACGCCCTTCGCCATCGTGCTGATCGTTCCGCTCAGCATCCTCGCAGCGCTGATCGGCGTGTCGGTGCGCGGGCTGGACAACAACATCCTGGTGCAGATCGGCCTGATCGTACTCGTTGGCCTGGCGGCCAAGAACGCCATCCTGATCGTCGAGTTCGCCAGGCAGGCGCAGGACAGGGGCCTGGCGGTCGTCGATGCGGCGGTGGAAGCCTGCCGACTGCGGCTACGGCCGATCCTGATGACGGCGTTCGCCTTCATCCTGGGCGTGGTTCCCCTGATGATCGCGACCGGTCCCGGCGCCGAGATGCGCCAGTCCCTCGGCACGGCGGTGTTCTCGGGCATGCTGGGTGTGACCTTCTTCGGCTTGTTCCTGACGCCGGTCTTCTATGTGGTCCTGCGCCGCCTCTTTCCCGTCCGCACCCCGCACAACGTCACCGAACCCGCCCCGACGTCGCCGGCCGGCTGACCGGCCGCCGGCGGCGTGGCGTGCGGTCGATGCCGTGACTGTGTCAGTGTGGAAAGTGCCTGTTTGACTTGGCGGTGATCTACACTCCAATCCTCGAAGACGACCCGAAGGGGATACTCGGCTCAAGAGGAGAATGCGGGTGGCGTTCAGGGAGCGTTGCGTGAGGAGCGGGCCGGTCGGGCTATATCGGATTTGCCCGATTCGTAGCCCTGAACCCGACGCGCGGCTGGGCGCGCCGAGGTGAGCGCACGGGAACTGAGGGAGAAAAGGGCGGACCAGCCGGATCATCGTTTCGTGTCGATCGCGAAGCTTCTGGCGCGCCCCCTGGCGCCGGCACGGATTGTTGACAGCAGGTCGTCCCGGCTCGCCGTCACCCACCTCTCCAAAGCGAAAATGTCGGTTGCCGAAACGGCATTGGACCGCAGGGTCAACGAGTTTACCGCGACGCGGCGTTTGTCCCGGATCATGTTGGGGCCCGGGGGCCCTTCGGATCCGATCGCCGGTCAGATCTGGCTGGCGGACGTGTCCTTGTTTCCATCCAACGCCTGCCCGACCACATCGTTCGCTGCTACCGGCATGATGAGGCGGCGAGGCTCGATGACGACACCGACCAGTTCGACCGCTTCCAGGGTGAGGTCGAGCGCATCCTCGGGGCGGGTGTTAAGACGCGCGCCGTCCCATCCACATAGCAGAACGCAGGAGCAGAGAATGGGCAAACTTGACGGCAAGGTGGCGGTGATCACCGGTGGCGGCAGCGGCATCGGACGGGGCGTGGCGAAGCTGTTCGCCAGCGAGGGTGCCAAGATCGGCATTTTCGACCTCAACGAGGCCGGCGCCAACTCCGTGGCGAAGGAGATCGCCGACGCGGGTGGTACCGCCGCGGTCGCGACCGGCGACGTCAGCGACGAGGCGTCCGTCAAGGCTGGCCTCGCGAAGCTGGTCGGCGAACTCGGCGAGGTCGACATCCTCGTCAATAACGCCGGCATCGACACGACATCGCCGCTCGACGAGATGTCGACCGAAATGTGGGACCAGATGATCAATGTGCACCTGCGCGGCACGTTCCTGTGCACGCGCGAGGTGCTGCCGGCGATGAAGCGCAAGAAGTGGGGCCGCATCATCAGCCTCTCGTCGCAGCTCGCCCACAAGGGCACGGCGACGATGGCCCACTACGTGGCCGCAAAGGCCGGCATCATGGGCTTCACCCGCGCCTTGGCCCACGAAGTGGCGCGCGACGGCATCACGGTGAACTGCGTCAATCCCGGTCCGATCAATACGCCGCTGCTACACGCGCTGCCGAAGGAATGGCTGGACCAGAAGGTCAAGGAACTGCCGATCGGCCGCTTCGGCGAAGTGTCGGAAATGGCGCCGGTGTTCCTGCTGCTCGCCTCGGACGAGGGCGGCTACTTCGTCGGCGCCTCGCTCAACCCGAATGGCGGCGATTACATGATCTGACTCCCACCCGATACTTTGCCTGGCCCCGCGTAATCTCGGGGCCGGCTGCGGCCGCGACGCCGCGGCCGGCCAGGGCGTCTCGCGCGACCCAGTTAGGGTTAAGATGGAATGAATGACGCTGCGTGACATTGGGTGTTCACGTCAGCGGGCGGTGGCGCTATTCGATAGGGAGGGGAAACGGCGGCGAAGCACCTTGACGGGTCTTGCGGATCAGACCATCGGCGATGAGGTCACCGTGACGGTTGTCGTCACGACGTACAACCACGCCCGCTTCCTCAGCGAAGCGCTCGAAAGCGTGTTCCGGCAGACGCGGCAGCCGGACGAGGTCATCGTGGTCGACGACGGGTCGGACGACAGCCCCGAAGAGGTCACGGCCCTGTATCCGCGCGCAAGGCTGATCAGGCAGGAAAACCAGGGCCTTTCCGCGGCCCGCAACACCGGCCTGCAGGCGGCGCGTGGCACCTTCGTGCTTTTCCTCGACGCCGACGATCGCCTGACGCCGATCGCTCTCGAAACGCACCTCGAGCGGTTCGCGGCAGCGCCCGCCTGCGCCTTCGTCTATGGCGCGTACCGGCTCGTTGGCGCGCTCCCTGGCGGCGCGAGGGACGTCGCATTGAGGAAGCCCGGCAAGGACCCCTATGCCGGCTTCCTGGAAGGCAACCTCGTCGGCATGCACGGCACGGTCCTCTACCGGCGCACGGCCCTGTCGGCGAAAGGCGGCTTCGACAGCTCCCTCAGGGCCTGCGAGGACTACGACGTCTATCTCCGCCTCGCGCGCGAGCATCCTGTCGCCTGCGGCCCGGAAATCGTTGCGGAATATCGCCAGCACGGCTCCAACATGTCCGGCGACCTGGCGCTGATGCTGAGCTCCGCCGAGGCCGTGCTCGAGAAACAGAAGGAATGGGCCTCGACCCGCCCGCATTGGGAGGTTGCCCGCCGGCGCGGGCTGAAGCGTTGGGCCGACTACTATGCCGCGGTGGCATTGGGCAAGGCGAAGGCGCAGTACAGCACGGGCGTTCCGCCGCTGAAGATCGTCCGCCGCGCCATGCCGATGCTGGCGAAGGCGCCCGCGACGATGGCGCGCATCGCGGTCGAGCGCGGCAGTCGCAAGTCCGCCGGGCTGGCGCGTGCGCGTTTCCCCAGGACGGTCAAGTGGGCGCAGACGGCCGTCGGACGGATGCGCCACGCCGGTTTCGCGCTGCGGGGTACGGACCCGGTCAGCACCAACTTCGGCTTCGACCGCGGCCGCCCGATCGACCGGCGCTACATCGAGCAGTTCCTGTCCGCCAACGCGGAGGAAATCCGCGGAACCGTCCTCGAGATCGGCGACACCACCTACACCAACAGGTTCGGCGCAAACCGGATCGTGCGCGCCGAAGCCTTCCATCGCTACCCCGGCCATGAGGGCGCGGCCTTTTGGGGGGACCTGTCCGGCGACCACAACCTACCGGAGAACCGTTTCGACTGCATCGTCTTCACCCAGACGCTGCACCTCATCTTCGACATGGCCAAGGCGATAGACGCATTGCATCGCGCCCTGAAGCCGGGCGGCAGCCTGTTGGTCACCGTTCCCTGGGTCAGTCCCATCGACCGGGGAGAATGGGGCAACGATTGGTACTGGTCGATCTCGGAAGGCGCGTTGCGAAGGCTGCTATCGGGGCCGTTCGTTCCGGACGAGGTTGCGCTGGAAAGCCACGGCAACACGCTGGCGGCCTCGGCGTTCCTCTACGGCTTCGCCGATCACGAGATACGGACGGGACAGCTCGATGTGAAGGATCCGTGCTGTCCGGTGATCGTCGCCGCCGTCGCAAGGAAGGCGTCGTGAGGGGGCGCCGGCTGCTGGGCAAGGGCCTCGCCCTGATACGGCGGGTAGCCCGCGTCCGGCGGCCGGTGATTCTGATGTACCATCGCATCGCAACGCCGATGCACGACCCCTGGCAGATCGCCGTGTCGCCCGCGACCTTCGAGCGGCAAGTGGAGATGCTGAAGCAGGAACGCGAGCTGGTGCCGCTCTCCTGGCTGATCGATCGCCTCGAGCGCGGCCTGCCGGCAGGCGGCACTGCGGCGGTCACCTTTGACGACGGCTATGTCGACGTGCTGAACAACGGCCGGCCGGTGCTGGAAAAGCACGGCTGTCCGGCTACGATGTTTCTGTGTCCCGGCCTGATCGGCGATCCGGCCGCGTTCTGGTGGGATACCGTCACCCGCATCTTCCTGGAGACGCCGGACCTGCCCGAGCGGCTGGAGTTGCCGGGGCCGGGCCGCCGTCTTTCCTGGACGGTACCGACATCGGGTCGGGAGGCGGTGCATCTCGACGTCTGGGCGACGCTGAGGACCGCCGAAGCGCCGGTGCGCCGCGACATGCTCGACCGGCTGCTCGATTGGGCCGGCATTCCTGCCGAGGCGCCGGCTGCCGAACGCTGCATGACGGAGGCGCAATGCACCCGGTTCCTGGAGCCGGGCTTCATCGATGCGGGCGCACACACGATGACCCATCCCTCGCTGCCGACGCTGTCCGACGCTGACAAGGTAGCCGAGATCGAGGGCAGCGTTCGTGGCGCCAGCGCGCTGTTCGGACGCCCGGTCACCACCTTCGCCTATCCATATGGCGACGCGGATGCCGCCACGGTGCGCGTTGCCGGCCGTTTCGTTCGCGCCGGCGCCTGCACGACGCATCCGTCCTCGGTCGGGGGCGGAATGGACCGCCTCCGCCTTCCCCGCATCCAGGCGGTGGAGGAGCCTGCGGAGGCTCTTGCCCGCAGGCTGGCGTCCCATGGGTGAGCCGAGCGTCTCCGCCGTCATCATCGTCTACAACGGGGCAGCTTTCCTTGCGGAAGCCATCGAAAGCGTGCTCGCCCAGACCCTCGACGACTGGGAACTGCTGATCGCCGACGACGGTTCGCGCGACGCCAGCCTGGAGATCGCATCGGCCTATGCCGCGCGCCACCCCGGCCGCATCCGCTGCCTGCGCCACCCGGACCGCGCCAACCACGGCATGAGCGCCACGCGCAATCTCGGCATCGCCGCGGCGAGGGGCCGCTACATCGCCTTCCTGGATTGCGACGATGTCTGGCTTCCCCGCAAGCTGGAAGAGCAGGTCGCGGTGATGGACGCACGGCCTTCGCTCGGCATGATCTATGGTCGCACGCTGATCTGGCACAGCTGGCGCGAGGGAGCCCGAGAGGGCGACCACTTCTACGATCTCGGAGTCGAGTCTGGTCGCGACTACGATCCGCCGACGTTGCTCTCCATCCTGCTGGAGAATCGCGCCCAGACGCCGACGACCTGCAACGCGCTGGTCCGCGCCGATCTCGTGCGGCAGGTCGGCGGCTTCGAGCCGCGTTTTCGAGGCATGTTCGAGGACCAGGCCTTCTTCGCGAAGGTCCTCCTTCGCGCACGCGTCCATGTCTCGGATGAGTGCTGGGCAAAGTACCGCCAGCATGCCGCCAGCCATTCGGCGATATCGGCGCGGCGGGGCGACGACCTCGGGCCACAGGTTGCGTATCTGTGGTGGTTCCTTCGCCATGTGCTGCGACACGATCCGCAGCCGCGCGTGGTGGCCACGGTGACGCGCAGGCTTCTCGCGCAGTCGCGTTGGCTGGTGCGGCGGCGCGTCCGGCGCGGGGTGAAGCGGGTCCTGGGGAGGGCCTGATGCCGCTGGTGTCGGTGATCATGCCGGTACTCAACGCCGAGCGCTTCATCGGTGAGGCCATCGCCAGCGTGCAGACCCAGACCTTCCGCGACTGGGAATTGGTGGTGGTCGATGACGGTTCGACCGATGCGAGCGCGCGGATCGTGGAGGAGGTGCTGCGCGGCGATCCGCGCATCCGGCTCATCGACAATCGCGTCAGTGCGACCCACGGCGCCGCGGCGGCACGCAACCTCGGCATCCGGATGGCCGCGGGCAGGCTCATCGCCTTCCTCGACGCCGACGATGTCTATGAGCCCGAAAAGCTCGCCGACGAGGTGGCGCTGCTCGCCGCGCACCCTGACGTGGCGATGGTCTACGGGCCGGCGATGTGGTGGAACGACGAAGGGGCGCCGCGGCCATGGATCCAGTCCATGCGACGGGAGGCCGGAAGGGCCTATGCGCCGACGATCCTGCTTCGGAAGGTGATCGTCTCGGGCGTCTGGGAGGTTCCGTGCACATGCTGCGTCCTCATCCGCCGCGAGGCGATCGAGCGGGTCGGCGGCTTCGATGAACGCTTCCGCCTCTATGAGGACCAGACACTG
>Ga0182741_1000777_pt1 | contig 45146 bp, 38 predicted proteins | sample eDN5th37CBELigOP_FD_128874 | JGI IMG/M metagenome (GOLD analysis project Ga0182741, IMG submission 128874) | Enriched Organic Plus compost microbial communities from Emeryville, California, USA - eDNA 5th pass 37_C BE-Lig OP (version 2) (version 2) ... | reverse complement strand
GCGCGTCCTCCCCGCCCCCGCCCCCGACGCCGCGCGCGCGCCCCTCGATTCCATGCTCCGCACTAGCGACGACGTCCTCTCGGTGGAGTTCGCCGCCGGCGCCTGGCTCTCCCGCCCCGACTGGGGGCACGCCCCGCTCCTCGCCTATCTGGCCCGGCCCGATCGCAAGCCGACCGCGGTGCACTACATCGAGTCGCTGTTCCGACGGTGAACCGCAGGGGTCGCAGAGAACGGCAACGGCGAACGCATTGAACCACGAGGGGTGCCTCCTCATGGTTCAATGCAGTTGCCGCTCTCCGTGCCTCCGTGGCTCAATCCTTCACCTAGTCGCGCTCGAGCCGGAGATGCCTCGCCCCGCCGCCGACGGCGCGCACCTCGAGGCAGGCGACCCGCCCCGAGACGAGCGTGCGCGTGCTGACGACGAAGTCGTCGCGCCGACCGGGGGGGATCGCGCCGATGCCGAGCGCCTGCATCCCGAAGTCGTCGCGGTATTCCATCCACCAGTCCGCGACCAGCTCCAGGTAGGCGCGCTCGGTGTTGGCCGGCGTCAGAGTGGGGACGAGGAGCATCCCGCCGGGGCGGAGCGCCCCCAGGAGCTGCTGCGTCAGCGCGAACGCCGTCCGGTCCTCCAGCTGGTCGTACAGCGTGGGCGCGTAGATCAGGTGCGCCGGCGGTAGCGTCGCCCGCCCGGTCAGCAGGTGGCGCGTCGAGGCGGTCATCGCCCAGACCCGCGAGCCGTGCGCGCGCGCGACCGTGGCCACCGCATCGCTGTCCGGATCCAACCCGATGATCGTCGCATGGTCGAGCATGTCCGCCGGGATGTCGTCCAGCTCGCGCACGTGCCCGCACCCCACGCTCACCACCACCGGAATCGGGATCTGCAGGCAGAGCTTCTGGATCGCCTCGCTCAGGTAGCGGCTCCGGGCGCGCATCGCGACCGCGATCGGCGCCGTGGTCGAGATGTCGAACAGGGCGCGGCCGAGCGACGTGACGGTGGGCGGAAGCGTCCGGTGCCCGTACACGTAGTCGAGCGACTGCGCGTCGCCGGCACGCCCGCGCACCTTCCGGAACACCTCGCCGAAGTACGGATCCTCGTGGAGGCGCGGGATCACCGCGTGCGAGCGCGCCGCCCGCACCGCCGCGCGCCACTGCTCGGTCGTGCGCCGCGTGCGCGCCGCCTCGAGGGCGATCACGAGGATGGCGAGCCCCTGCGCGGGGCGCCCATGGTCGAGCATCGCGGCGCACCGGTCGAGCGCCGCCCGCAGGTCGTCGATCGAGCCCGCCTCGGCGGTCGCCGGCGCGGGTGGCGTCGGGACCGGGAGCGTGGACGGCTTCACCGTGATGGGGGTCATGGGGGTCACGAGGGTGTCGAAGGGTAGGGCGCGAGCGGTCCGCCGCTGCGCCCCTGACTCGAATGGCTCCGATGACTCGATCAGCGGTGCGGCGCGACGTCGTAGGCGGTGCGGCGGTTCAGCTCCTCCCACACCGAGCTCCACACGTCCGTCGCGACATCGGCGCCGCCCGCCGGCGACTCGGGCGGCCACGTCGCGGACCGGCGGGCGCGGTGCACGACCGCCTGCGCCCGCGCGACCGTCGCCGCGCAGGTGCTGTCCGGCACCGCCTGCCCCACCACGCAGCCGAGGAACGCCGCGCGGAGCGGCGGCGGGAGCTGGTCGCCGATCGCCGCGAGCCGCTCGCGCCCGTCGCGCGGCGTCGCACGCCGGCGAGCGGCGGGGAGCGCGGCGCTGGGCGACCGCGACGCCGACCGGGCGGAGTCGCCGAGCGTCCCGCGTCGCACCACGGCGCGTCCGTCCCGCGTGGACGGCGGCGCGACCTCCGGCGGCGGCGCGTCGACCGCGCCCGCCGTCACGACCGCGCCCGGGATCGCGACCGGGAGCGGCGGCCGCGCCCGCGACGGCGCCAGCACGAGGAGGAACACGACGCCGCCGGCTGCGACGAAGCCCAGCGGCAGCGACCCCGGACGGAGCACGAGCGCCGCCGCGCGCCGCCACGTCTCCCGCCACTGCGCGGGCAGCCGGCGACGGCGGCGGAGCGGGACGACCGGCGCGTCGAGCGGGGCGCTCCCCTCCGGCGCGGCACCAGCGGCGGGCGCCTGCGGCAGCGGGAGGAGCACCGGGACGGTGGCCGACGACCACAGCTCGCGCGCGCGGCGGACCGCGGCGTCGTCCACCGGCACCGGCTCGCGCGTGAACGCGCGCTGCAGGTGCGACTCGAGCAGCCGCGTCTCGACCACACGGCCGCGGCACTCCGGACAGGAGCGCAGGTGCCGCTCGAGCGGCTCGCACGCCAGCAGCTCGCTTCCGCCGCAGGCATCCAGGAAGCGCGCCACCTCTTCCGCTCCCAGATGCGCCCCCGCTCGCTCAGTCATGCGTCACCCCCATCGTCAGCCGCACCTGCTGCAGCGCCCGGCAGTACCGCGTGTACGACGCGCCCACCGAGATCTCCAGCCACTCCGCGATCTCCTGGTGCGAGAGCCCCACGATCGCGCGCAGGAACACCACCTCGCGCAGCGGCGCCGGCAGCGCGTAGAAGGCGCGGCGCATCCGGTCGAAGCGCTCGTCGAGCCCCGACTCGTCGTCGCCGTGCAGGGCGATCTGCCAGCCGCGATCGTCGCGGAGCGCGAGCGCCGCCTCGTCGAGACGGGCCTGGGCGCGGCGCGACTCGCGGAGTCGCATGAGCGCGGTCCGCGCCGCGACCTGGCGCAGCCACCCCGGAAAGTTCCCCTGGCGATACCGGCGCAGCGCGCGCGGCAGCCCGAGGAAGACCTGGTGCGTCACGTCCTCGGTGTCCGGGAGCGAGGCGATCAACGGATAGATGGTGTCGCGCACCAGCGGCAGGTAGGCGCGGTACAGCACCTCGAGCGCCTCCTGCTCCGCGTCGCTGAACCCCGCCGCGCTCGGCGCCGACGTCTGCAGCAGCTCGATCGCCGCGCGCACTGCCGGCGTCGGCACCTGCAGATGGCTGAGCGGACGCGTCGCCGGAGGCGCATCGTCGAGCACGTCCTCGCTCGCGCTGGTCTGCGTCGTGGCCGTCATGCGATGGTGCTCACGGAGGCGATGGTCGGCGTGAAGGGGCACTGCTGCATCATCAAATGCCGGGGCGCGCGGTTCCTTACGACCACGCTCGGACGCGCGACGAGCGCGGTGCGCACACTCGGATGCGTGCGCGCCGCGAGTGTGCGCACCCCCCGTCAAACGCCGATCACACGCCCATCACACGGGCAGCCGCGTCCGATCCCATCCGATCGCGCCGCATCCACGTCTGGCCCGACGTCGTCCGCCGCGACATCTTGTCCCGCCGCTACGACATCCAGGCTGCCCGGCCCACTCGTCCCGCGCGCGCCATGTTCCTGCTTCGTACGCTCGGCGGTCTCTCGCTCCTCGACGTCGGAACCCGGCAGACCATCGGCGCACCACGGCGGAAGCCGCTGGCGATCCTCGCGCTCGCCGCCGAGGGGGGCGAGCGCGGCGTGGAGCGCGACTGGGTGGCGTCGATGCTCTGGCCCGAGCTGCCGGAGCCGCGCGCGCGACACGCGCTCGCGCAATCGCTCTACCGCCTCCGCCGCGAGGCCGGCTCGAATCTCTTCCACGACGGTCCGCGCCTCGCCCTCGACCCCGCGCGGATCACCGTCGATGCGACGGAGCTCGGCGCGCTCGCGCGCCCCGGCAACTCGGTGCGCGAGCTGGAGCGCGCGGTCGCGCACTACGCCGGCCCCTATCTCGACGGCGTCTACTTCGACCGGTGCGCCGATCTCGAGGGGTGGATCGACGGCGTGCGCGCCGCACACGCGCGATCGTACCACGGCGCCCTCCGCGAGCTCGCCGCGCGCGCCGCCGGGGCGGGGGACACGCGCCAGGTCATCGCCTGGCTCGAGCGCGCGGCGCGCGACTTCCCTCTCGACTCGGGGACCGCGTGCGCGCTCGCCGACGCCTACGTCGCGGCGGGGCGCTCGGGACAGGCGGACGCGCATCTCCGCGCGCATCTCGCCGCCGTCGAGGCGGAGCTCGGCCAGGCGCCGACCGCGCAGCTGAGGGAAATCTCACGGCGCGTGCAGCAGGCGAGCATGGCGCCGCTCGCGGTCGCCGCGCCGCCGCCACCGGAACCGGCCGCCGTCGCTGCACGCGCATCGCGCCCGCCGCGCGCCGCGCGCTCGCGCTGGCTCTGGTTCGTCGCGATCCATGTCGTCGCCGTCGCCGCCCTCGCGTTCGCCGGCTCGATGACGTGGATGCTCCTCCATCGGCCGCCCGATTCGCTGAACGAGGTCATGACGCGGCAGTTCGAGTCGCAGAGCCGGGAGAGCACCCCTCACCGCGGCGCGATCGTCCTGCGCATCCGTCCCGTCGCGACCGGCGACGCGGCCGTCGACGCGGTCGCCAACGACGCCCTCGAGCGCGCCGCGGAGATGGTCCGCCACCTCCAGGGCCCGGCCGTGCTCCCGGCCGACAGCGTCGCCGCGCTCGAGACGCTCGTCCGCGAACAGTGGCGCGGCCGGATGCCGCTCGGCGAGGCGCAGGAAACCTACGAGATGCTCCGTCTCGGCGACCACCACGCGGCGATCGCCGTGAACGCGCTCTGGTATCAGGACACGCTGCGCGTCCAGCTCCTCGTGTCGCGGCGCGCGAAGTTCCGCGAGTCGCGTATCGAGCGGCCCGCCGACGGCCGCGGAATGCCGATCTTCCACTTCGACGGTCCGCCGCGCGACGGGCTCGAGACGGTCTCCTTCCCGAGCCTCGCCCTCACCCTGGACCAGGCGCGCCGCAACGTTCGCGTGATCGCCTCGCCGATGTCGCGGGCCCTGTCGAGCCTCCGGAGCTGCCGCGCCAGGCTGCGCGCCGACCCGAACGCGCTCCCCTGGTGCTGGACCCGGACCGGCGAGCTCCAGATCGTGCGCGGCTTCGAACGCTTCCGCACGCGCGGCTGGTCCGTCACCATCACCCGCCCCCCGGGCGCGTACTTCACGGCGTCGAACGACTGACGGTCGGGCAGCTCGACGCGAACCGCAGCGACGCAGAGAGGTCGCCGAGAGAGCCCCGGGGAACGCAGTCCCCGTGTCCCCTCCGTCTTCCCTGTACCCCCTGTGGCACTCGCCGCGTCGCTGCGCCTCAGCGGTTCAATCCCAGATCGACGACAGGCGCGACCTGATTCGTTCGCGAAGCTCCGACGGCTCCAGGATCTCCGCGTCGGGCCCGTACTGCAGCACGTGGCGCATCGCCCACGATTCGTCGGCGACCGGGTGCTCCAGCGTCAGGCTGCCGTCCTCGGCCAGCGGCACCCCCTCGCGCTCGGCGATCCAGCGCGCGATGCGCGGCGAGTAGCGGACCCGCATGACCTCGGGGTGCGGATGCTGGAAGACCCGTCCCGAGCGGAGGAGCGCGTCCAGCTCCTCGTCGGCCACCTCCTCCACGCGCGTGTCGAGCGGGACCGCCTGCTCCAGGCGATCCATGCGGAAGATGCGCAGCCCGTCGTCCCCCTCGCTCGACGCGACGATGTACAGCATCCCGTTCGCGGCGACGAGCGCGTGCGGCGACACGACGCGGCGCGTCGGCTCCTCGGCGCCCGACTTTCTATAGAGTAGCCGGAGCTTCCGCCGCTCGCCGATCGCGCAGCGCACCGCCGCGAGGTGCAGGGTGCTCCCATGCTCGCCGAGCGACGCGCCGTAGAGCCCATCGGGGATCTCGTCGTCGGGGAGCCTGGCGATCACCTCGCCCAGCCGCTCGCGGGCGCGGTCGAGCGCCGCATGCTCGTCCGGCGTGCGCTGCCCGCGCAGCACGGCGAGCCCCAGCTCCAGCGCGCACAGCTCGGGGACGGTGAGCCGCATCGGGCGCAGCAGATGGTTCGAGTGCGCGGAGACCCGGTCCGCTTCGAGCAGGAGCTGCACGCCGTCCACGAACCCCGGCGGCGTGTCGTAGCGCGCCGAGAGCGAGTAGAGATCGCGCCGCAGCGTGTCCACGTCGATCCCGACCCGCGCCGCGACGTCGGCGAGCGCGTGCTCCTCCCCGTCCGCGATCTGCGGGACCAGGTGGAGAATGCGGCGGAACTGCTCGGAGGCTCCCTTGGGGAGCCAGCGCTCGGCTCGCGGCGCTCGGCGCTCGGCTGCCGCGGGCTCGGCTCTGCCGCTGGTCGTCGCCGGCGTCGGCTCGCGGCCGTACACCGCCGCCGTCGACCGCGCCTCGGCCTGGAACCGCTCGACGATCGCCGTCGGCGCGACCGGCGTCGCCTCGCCGGCAAAGGAGAGGAGCCAGCGGGCGAAGGCGTCGGCGCGTCGCACGTGGAAGACGCGCCGGCGCGGATGATCGTCCGTCGCCTTCCCGAGCCGCGCCGCAGCCATCACCGCCCCCGAGCCCCCCGCGAACTCGACGACCGCGTGGACCGGCTCTCCGTCCCCCAGCTCCCACGCGTGTCGCGAGCGCGCGTGCTCGCGGAGTCGGAAGTCCGCCGGGATCTCGTAGTCGGGGCTCTGCGCACGCGCCGCGTTGACCTTGGGCGCGCGGATGCGGTTGAGGCGGAAGTTGCGGAGCGCGTCACGGTCGCGGTCGCGCGCCACGAGATACCAGTGGCCGTGGAGAAAGAAGAGCCCGAACGGCTCGACCTCGCGCGTCTCCTCGCGGTCGGTGCTCATCGCGTGGTACGCGAACGTCACCCGCTTCCGCCGCACGAGCGCGTCGCTCAGCGCGTCGAACACCGCCGCGTCGTGCCGCGTGCGCGGCAGCACGACCGTGGGCACCGTCGCCGACGCCCCCACGTCCACCGGCAGGTCGACCGCCAGCTTGCGGAGCGCGCTCGCCGCCTCGTGCGCGAGCACCGGATCGCCGAGCGACCGCACGCACGCCGCGGCATCGACCACCGCCTGCAGCTCGTCCGGCTCGAAGCAGAGCGACGCGAGCGCCTGATAGCCGTACCGGTCGATCCGGTTCGGCTCCGTGCGCCGCCCCTCCGGCACGACGAGCGAGAGATAGGGGAGGTAGAAGTCGCGGCGCCGCAGCCGGTACGCCCCCGCTTCGTTCCCCGCCTCGTCGGGGACCGACTCGATGGCGACGCCGAGCTTCCGCAGCTCGTCCTTGTCGCGCTCGAAGGTGCGCTTGAGCGACTGCTCGATCGTGTCGCGCCGCGCCGCATCGCGCTCCTCCTCCCCCGCGCGCAGCTTCGCCCAGTACTCGGGCACGTCGCGCGCGAGCTCGGCGAACGTCGCCGGCAGCGACCGGCCGAGCAGCGCGGCGATGAGATCGATCCAGCGCTGGAGTTTCGCGTGCTGGCTCATGACTCGAGCAGGTGGAGGATCCGGTCGGGGATTGCCTGAACGATTCTACACCGCTCTGACAGCCCGGAGAAGACGAGCGCCGACGACAGGAGCTCCGATGTCGCCGCTCTTCTCCCCAGTGTCCCCGGTGTTCGATCGTGACGCCCAGCTATCTCGGCAACCAGAGCGTGAACGTCGAGCCCTGCCCTGGCTCGCTGCGGAGCGTGATGTCTCCACCGAGGAGGCGCGCGATGCGGCGGCTGATGGCCAGGCCCACACCGGCGCCGGATTGCGCGTCCGGGTCGAGGCGTGTGAACTCCTGGAAGATCCGCTCCTGGTTCTCCTCGGGGATGCCGGGGCCCGTGTCCGCGACGTGGACGACGATCCATTCGCCGCGTCGAGCGTTCCTCTCCTCCACCCGCGTCTCGACCCGCACGTCGATGCGCCCCGCGGGCGTGTACTTCACCGCGTTGGAGAGGAGATTGCCGAGCACCTGGCGCACGCGCCCCGGATCGGTCTCCACCTGCAGCTCCTCCGGCCCCTCGAACGACAGCGCGAGCCCGGCGACCGTGGCCTGCGCGCGGAAGTCGTCGAGCGAGTCGCGCGTCAGCTCCACCACGTTGACGACCTCGCGCACGAGCTTGAGCTGCCCCGACTCCGCCTGCGCCAGCTCGAGGAGGTCATTGATCAGCTTGAGCGACCGCCTGATCGCGATGCGGATGCGCCCGACGCTCTCCCGCTGCTGCTCCGTCAACTCGCCGAAGACCCCGTCCTCGAGCAGCTGCGCGTGTCCGTCCGCGACGCCGAGCGGGTTCTTCACGTCGTGCGAGAAGCCGCGCATGAGGCGCGTGCGGCTCTCCGTCAGCCGCTCGAACGCCTCGCGGCGCTCCTCCGACTCCTCGAGCAGCTGGAGCCGCCGGAAGGCGAGCCCCGTGAGGTCGCCGAAGATGCTCGCGCGCTGCGTCTCCTCGGGAGAGAAGAGGGGCCGCTCCGGCCGGCGCAGCAGGAAGAGCGCGCCGACCGGGTTCGAGTCGCCCAGCGGCACGACGAGCGCCGAGCAGTCCGGGCACTCGTGCGCGAGCGGCCCCTCGGCGAGCGGTCCCTCGAACTGCGTCATCCGCTCCACGTGCAGCGGCTCGTGATGTTCCGTGACGCGCTTCGTGTACGACCCAGCGAACGGGACGCGGCGCTCGAGCGGCTGCGCGATCTCACCGGCGAGCGCCACGACGTCCACCCACGCCCGCGCCTCGTCGATGCGCGTCACGAACGCGCTGTCGGCGAACGTGGCGTCGACCGCGCTCGCCGCGATCTGCCAGATGACGTCCTCCGTGGTGAACCGCGCCGCGACCGCGCTCACCGCCTCGCGCAGCGCGCGCTCTCCGCGCGCGAGGTTGTCCGCCTCCTCGCGCGCGCGCTCGGTATCGCGGTAGAGGCGCGCGTTGTCCACCGCGAGCGCCGCGCGTGCCGCCACGCTCTCGGCCAGCTCGAGGTCGCGCTCGTCGAAGCGGCGCCCCGAGTCGCCGTTCACGAGCGTGAGCGCGCCCAGCGTGCGTCCCCGCGCCTCGAGGGGCGCGATGATGATCGAGCGCGTGCCGAGGACCGCGGCGAGCCGTCGGAGCGCATCGTCGCTCCCCGTCGCCCGGCGGACCCAGTCGGGCGTCACCTCCGGGATCAGCTGCGACCGTCCCGTGCGGATGACCTCGGGGACGCCCCCCTCGCTCGCGGGATCGCGGGAGTAGCCGGTGAGCGCGTGCGCCAGATCGGAGAGCTCGGGATCGCGGTGCGCGACCTCGACGCGGCGGATCCGTCCGTCGGGCTCGACGAGATCGATGATGCTCCAGTCGGCGAGCTGCGGGATGGCGAGCCGCGCCACGCCGGCCAGCGTCTTCTCGTAGTCGAGCGACGACGCGAGCGTGCGGCTCGCCTCGGCCAGGAACTGCTGCGCCAACGCGAGCCGCCGCTCCTCGTCGATGTCGGTGACCGTGCCGAGCCAGCGGACGATCTCCCCCGACGCATCGCGCTCGGGGAGCGCCTCGCCGAGGAACCAGCGATACTCGCCGGACGCGCTGCGGAGCCGGTACTCGACGCGGTAGGGCTCCCCGGTGGCGAGCGCATGGCGCCAGCGGGCGACCACCGTCGCGCGGTCGTCGGGGTGCACGAAGTCCACCCACCGCTCCCCCTGCAGCTGATCGGCGGTGGCGCCGGTGTACTCGAGCGTCCGGTTGTTGACGAAGATCTGCCTGCCGTCGCGCTCCGTGCTCCAGACGTGCTGCGGGATCAGATCGACGAGGGTGCGATAGCGGGCCTCGCTCTCGCGCCTGGCAAGCTCCGCCTCCTCGGCGTCGAGCACGGCATGACGCTGGGTTCTCTTCATCGAAGCGGTGGCGTCGCAAGTCGATTGCCAGCGCTTGCTCGGGCTCAACTGATGTGCCGCAGGGTCGAAGAGCGTCAACTGCCACGACACGTGCACCACGAGGGGGCACCCTTCAGCCTGCCCTGAGCGCAGTCGAAGGGTGCCCCCTCGTGGTGCAATGCTGTTGCAGTTGCACGTCTCTGTGGTTCATCTGTTCGGCCCGGCCACGTGGACGCCGGCTGGTCGGGGGAGGATTTCCGACTGTCGCCGAGCGGGTCCGTGCCTAAGTTGAGCGGTGTCTGACCCGTCGTTCACCCAGTCCCCGCCGACCATGCCACGTCGTCGTGCCGTCCTCCTCGCCGCGCTGTTTGCCGCGGCGTTGCCCCAGTCACTTCTCGCCCAGCCGCAGCAGCGGCTCGACTCGACGGCGCTCGCCGAGCGGTGGCGGGTCGAGCGGGAGCTGCAGTCGCTCGCCGTCGTCGAGCGGAAGCTCATGGTCCCCATGCGCGACGGCGTGCGCATGCAGGCCGACATCTATCGCCCGAAGGACACGACGAAGGCCTATCCGATCGTGTTCAGCCGTACCCCGTACAACTTCAACTGGTGGGACGTGCGCAACGGCGCGCCGTCCGCCTCGCTCGGCGCGGCGCTCGACGCCGTGAAGCGCGGCTACGCCTACGCCGTGATGAACGAGCGCGGGCACTTCTTCTCCGAGGGGAACTACGACATCCTCGGCCCGCCGGTGACCGACGGCGAGGACGCGATCGAGTGGCTCTCGTCGCGCCCGTGGTCGAACGGGAAGGTGGGGCTCATCGGCTGCTCGTCGACGGCGGAGTGGCAGATGGCCGTCGCGGCGCGGAAGCCGAAGGGGTTGGGGACGATCATCCCGCAGGGGTTCGGCGCCGGCGTCGGCCGCGTCGGCCCCTACTACGAGCAGGGGAACTGGTATCGCGGCGGCGCGGTGCAGATGCTGTTCATCGCCTGGCTCTACGGGCAGCAGAACCAGGTGCGGCCGATGTTCCCGCCGGGGACGACGCAGCAGCAGCTCGTCGAGGCGTCGAAGCTGTTCGACCTCGCGCCGCAGATGCCGCCGGTGGACTGGGCGCAGGCGCTCCGCCACCTCCCGTCGATCGACATCATCCGCGCCGTCGGCGGGCCACAGGGGATCTTCGCCGACTCGATGCCGGTGCCGACCGGGGGCGCGATGATGATGCGCACCCCGAACGACTCCGCCTGGTATCGCGGTGGACTCTTCCACGACGACATGCGGATCGACACGCCGGGGCTCTGGTTCGTGTCGTGGTACGACGTGTCGTCGGGACCGAACCTCGCGACGTACAACCACGTGCGGAAGACGGCGAGCCCCGAGGTCGCCGACCAGCAGTACCTCGTGATCGCGCCGACGCTGCACTGCTCGTACAAGCGCGCGACGGAGAACACCGTCGTCGGCGAGCGGAGCATGGGCGACGCGCGCCTCGACTACGACGCGCTGACGTGGGGGTGGTTCGACACCTTCCTCAAGGGGGAGCGCACCGGGCTCCTCGATACCCTCCCCAAGGTCCGCTACTTCACGATGGGGCTCAACAAGTGGCAGAGCGCCTCGACGTGGCCCCCGGCGGGGGCGCGGCCGCTGACCTTCTACCTCTCGAGCGGCGGGAACGCCAACACGCTGAACGGTGACGGCAAGCTCGTCGCGCGCGCGCCGTCGTCGGACAAGCCGGACCGCTTCACCTACGACCCGATGAACCCCGTCCCGTCGTACGGCGGCAACGTCTGCTGCACGGGGAACGCCGTCACCGGGGGCGCGTTCGACCAGCGGACGATGGAGGAGCGGCAGGACATCCTCGTCTACACGAGCGACCCGCTCCGCGACGCGACGGAGGTGAGCGGCCCCGTCGAGGTGACGCTCTACGTCTCGTCGGACGCGAAGGACACGGACTTCACGGTGAAGCTCCTCGACGTGTATCCGGACGGCCGCGCGTACAACCTCGACGAGACGATCCAGCGGGTGCGCTACCGCGAGGGGTACGACACGCCGGAGACGCGGATGCAGCCGGGGCAGGTCTACAGGGTGACGCTGTCGCCGATGGTGACGAGCAACCTGTTCGCGGCGGGGCACCGGATCCGGATCGAGGTCTCGAGCAGCAACTTCCCGCGCTTCGACCGGAACATGAACACCGGCGGTCGGAACTGGGACGAGGCGACGGGGGTCGTGGCGCGGAACGCGGTGCACCACTCGTCGAAGTACCCGTCGTCGATCACGTTGACGGTGGTGCCGGCGAAGCTGGTTCCGTGAGGCAACTGCGACGGCATTGAACCACGAAGGAGCACGAAGGGGCACGAGGGACTGCAACAACAAGAACATTGTCTTTTGTTTTCCCTCGTGCCCCCTCGTGCCCCCTCGTGGTTCAAAGCCGTTGTCGTGACGGAGCCTGGATGCCCCGCGATCAGTCGACTGGCGCCAGTCGTCTGACGACGCGGCCGGAGTCGTTCAGGAACTCGAGGCTCGCTCCACCGAGCGAGTCGACGCGGAGGCGGAGGCGCGCGCGCCCGGCGGGATCGGCGAGGGAGAGGATGGCGGCGCCGTCGGCGCTGCGGCCGACGTAGAGGCGCTCCTTCGGGAACCACGGGCGCAGCGCGCGGAGCGAGTCGCGGCGCGCCACCGTGTCCTGGTTCGCCAGCGCCGCCTTGTAGCGCCGATCGAGGGTGGCGCTGGAGAGGCCGAGCGCGTAGTCGTTGATCGCGAGCCCGGCGCGGCGGCGGCCGTTCTCGTCCACGTACTGGAGCGCGATCGTCTGGTCCTGCTCGTACTGATCGAAGGTGAGGCTGCCGACGGCGGTGTATCGCCCCGTCGAATCGCGCCGCCCCTGGAAGATCAGCCCTCCGTTCTCCGACTGCTCGTCGTTGTAGAAGATGAGCCCCGCCCGCGTCCCCGCCGGATAGCCGAAGGGAACCCCGCGCTCGAGCGGCCCCGGGGTGCGCTCCATGTTGCCGAGCACCAGCCGCAGGCGCCCGTCCTTCTCGACCACATTGAGGCGCTCGACGTCGAGCTCCGTGAAGCGCTGGCGCTGCGGCGTGTTCCGTCGGAACCCGACGAGCAGCAGGACGCCGAGCAGGATCGTGCTGACGGCGGCGTGGAGGCGGAGGAAGCGGAGCTGGCGGGCGAGGTTGCGCGTCATGGTGATCGATGGAGGGCTGAGTGGAATCGCGCCCCATCCTGCCACCCGCTCCTCCCGCGCGCCATCGCGCGTTGACCAACGCCGCGGTCGTGGTGACGAGCGGCGGGCGCGCGGCGCGGCGCCCGTCCTATATTGCCGGCATGACGGCCCTTTCCGGTCCCGCGCTGGGAATTTCCGCGCCCGTCGCCGCGCGGTCAGCGGACGAGGACACGCTCGCGAGCGAGCGCTGGACGACCCATCGCATCGCGTGGCACGTCGCGTTCTGGGCCTTCCACGTGGTCAACGAGCTCCTCATCTCCGTCGTCGAGGGTCGTCCGCCGCTGCGCGTGTTCGCCGTGAACCTGCCGATGTACTTCACGCTCGGCGCCGCGGCCTACGCGAACATCCTCGTCCTGCTGCCGCGGCTCTGGCGGGCGGGTCGCCGGCTCGGCTACGCCGCCGCGCTGCTCCTGACCTGTCTCCTCGCCGCCACCCGCTACGCCGGATGGCAGCTCGGCGCGCTCGCGTGGAGCGAGACGCTGCTGCGCCTGACGAGCCGATGGAGCTTCACCTGCTTCCTCTATGCCGGCTCCCTCACCGCGCTCGATCTCGCGGTCCGGCACGCGCGCGAGGCGCGACGGCGTGCGGAGCGGGACCGCGCCCACGCCGAGCAGACGCTCGCGCAGCTCCGGGCACAGCTCAACCCGCACTTCCTGTTCAACACCCCGAACAGCCTCTACGCGCTCGCCGTCGCGAAGTCGCCTGCCCTGCCGGGGCTGATCCTCGAGCATGCCGCGCTGCTGCGCGACGCGATGGAGCAGACGCGCGTCGCCGCCGTCCCGCTGGCGCGCGAGGTGGAGTTCGTGGCCGGCTACATGGAGCTCGAGCGGCTGCGTCTCGACGCCGGCGCCGAGGTGCGCTTCGAGGTGCACGGCGTGATCGGCGACCAGCAGCTCCCACCGATGCTCTTCGCCCCGCTCGTCGAGAACTGCTTCAAGCATCTCGCCGTGGGCCTCGACGGTCTCGCGTGCGTGGAGGGATCGCTGACCGTGCGCGAGGGCGCGGTGCATCTCGCGCTCCGCAACACGCACGACCCCGGGCGCGAGGCACCTCTCTCCACCGGGATCGGTCTCGCGAACACCCGCGAGCGCCTGGCGCTCCTCTTCCCGGGGCGGCACACCCTCGAGGCGCGGGCGGAGGGGCGATGGTTCCTGGTCGACCTGCGCATCACGCCGTGAGCGCGCTCGCGCGGTGCCTGATCGTGGACGACGAGCCGCTCGCGCGGCGCGTGATCGAGGGCTACGTCGCCGACCATCCCGCGCTCGTGCTCGTGGCCAGCGTGGGGAGCGCGGCCGACGCGGTCGCGGCGCTCGCCCGCCATCGGATCGACCGCCTGCTGCTCGACGTGCAGATGCCGCAGCGCACGGGGACGGCGCTGCTGCGCGACCTCCCCACCCCGCCGGCGGTGATCTTCACGACCGCGCACGCCGAGCATGCCGTCGAAGGATTCGAGCTGGGCGCCGTGGACTACCTCCTCAAACCGATCCCGCGCGAGCGCTTCGACCGTGCGATCGCGCGTGCTGGCCCGCTCCTCTCCCCCCTCGCCCGCCGATCAGGCGATCTACCTCCGGGTGGAGCACCGCCTCGTCCGCGTGTCGCTCGACGACATCCTGTTCGTCGAAGCGTGCGAGAACTACGTGCGCGTGCACACGGCGGCGAAGGTGCACATGACGAAGCGGACGATGCGGGAGATGGAGACGGAGCTGGGGACGCACGGCTTCCGGCGCGTGCATCGCTCGTATCTCGTCAACCTGCGTCGCGTCGATCGGGTGGATGCGGACGGACTGGTGGTGGCGGGACGGCGCGTGCCGGTGGGGCGTCGGCTGCGGGAAGGGGTGGTCGCGGCGTTGCGCGTGGTCTGACCTGGCGCCACGAAGGGCACAAGGGACGGCAACGGCGATGACGCTCGGGCGACGAGTCGGGGCCAGACTCGACCATGCGTCCGTCTTGCCCGCTCGGCGCCGAGGAGCGCATCCTATGCACATGTCGAGCCTGGCCAGGGAGTGGAGCGCCGACGAGGTGCGCGCGTTGCCGGAGGACGGCAACCGGTACGAGGTCGTCGACGGGGAGCTGCTCGTGACGCCGGCGCCCGCATTGATTCATCAGCGCGCCGTGCGTGGGCTCCTGGGTCCGCTGGATGCGTATGTGACCCGCCAGGGGCTCGGCGAGGTGGTCTTCTCTCCGGCCGACGTCGCGTACGGCCCGCGCACGATGGTGCAGCCCGACCTGTTCGTCGTCCCGCACGTCGGGGGCGTCGCTCCACGGCGATGGGACGAGCTGGGGCCGCTGCTGCTCGTGATCGAGATCCTCTCGCCGTCCACCGCGCGGCGGGACCGCTTCACGAAACGCCGGCTCTACCAGCGCGAGGGGATCCCCGAGTACTGGATCGTCGATCTCGACGCGCGCGCTGGGTGTCGAGCCGGCCGGGACGCGACATGACTCGCCAGTCTTCCTCCCATCGCCGAAGGTCGATGCGCCGAGCGACGTCGTCGGGCACGTCGCGCAGGTACTGGTCGCGCGTCCCCTCGGCGGTCAGGTGCGCGGTGGCGTTCTGGACGACGAGGCCGCGCACCCGCTCCGGCGCTCGCATCGCGAGGTGCAGCCCGACCGGCGCGCCGTAGTCGTGGAGGTAGAGGAAGAAGCTCTCGACCCCGAGGCGCGCGAGCAGCCCATCGACTAGCTCCGAGAAGCGGGCGAACGTGGGTCGTGCGATCGGTGGGGAGGCGCCGAATCCCGGCAGGTCGGGGGCGACCACGAAGCAATCGTGCGCGAGGAGCGCGATCACGTCGCGGAACGTCGCCGAGGAGCTGGGGAATCCGTGGATCAGGAGGAGCGGCGGGGCTGCCTGGTCGCCCGCCAGACGGACCGCCAGCTCGGCGCCGTCGAGCTCGAATCTCGTCTGTTCTTGCTCGCGCATCGGTCGCTGGTCCTCTCGACTGTGGTGCGGTTCGGGCTCCTCAAGCGCTGAACCACGGAGGCGCGGAGACGCGGAGTTTTCGCAGAGAAGTGCAACTACACACGGCATTGAACCACGACGAGACACGACGAGACACGACAAGTGCCTTGGTGCTGTCGTGTCTCGTCGTGTCTCGTCGTGGCCACTTGTCTTGTCTTTCCCTGGAGCCCCCTCGTGGTTCAATGTCGTTGCCGCTCTTCACGCCCTTCACGGCTTCGCGGTGACAATGAGACGACCCAGAGATTGAGCCGCAGAGGACGCAGAGGTCGCAGGGAACTGCTCCGTCCCATTCAGACGACCGAAGGCGTCACTGTCAGACCCCCATGCGAGACTCCGGGTGCACCCGACACGGAGAATGCGCATGCCCGACTACCCTGCCCCGGACCGGTCCAACTACCGTCCCAACGGGACGAAGACCGTCGACAATCCGCAGCTCGACATCGGCTGGACCGACTGACCTGCCTCACCTTCTTCTTCTCGCGGCTCGGGCTGGAGGCGCTGACGCGAGAGGAAGCAGCAGAACTGCTCGAGCGCGAGGAGCTGCTCGTCTTCCTCACCGACCTCCGCTCGGCGTATCCGGTGCCGATCGAGGACGCGGCGGGGCGGCCGATGTGGTCGGTGAACGTGGTGCTCGGGGCGGATGATATGGACCCGCTGGTGTGGTGTGGGCTCGGGCTGGAGGCGTATCACTAATCGGCTCCTCCGGACGCGGCCTCCCTACGCACCAGCTCGTGGATCACGGAGGCCGTGATAGGTGCTGGATCCGGTCTTCGAACACTCGTGGCTCCTCGCGCCTCGCTGGCTGGTACGAGCTGGGACACGGGCGACACGGACAACGGCACGGGCGACACGGTATGTCCCTCGCGCATTCCAAGACTGTAGCCGTCCCCCGTGTACTCCGTGCCCCCCGTGGTTCAACGAGTTGTCGTTGCCATTCTTCGCGTCCGTCGCGGCGCGATCGCTTCGTCAAGCGGCGGCTCTACCAGCGCGCCGGGGTTCCTGAGTACTGGATCGTAGATCCCGATGCCCGCGCGATCGAGCGGTGGCGCCCCGGGGACGAGCGCGCGGAGCTGCTCGAGGAGCGTGTCGAGTGGCGGGCGTCGGACGAGGCGGAGCCGCTGGTGGTGGAGCTGGAGCCGCTGTTCCGGGAGGCGCTCGATGGGTAGCGCGAGCGTCAACCGATGAACCACGGAGACACGGAGACACGGAGGGAACACGGAGAAGAACTATTGCTACCAACGGTAGCAGTTGCAGTCCTCTGTGGCCGATTCTATGTCTCCGTGCCTCTGCAATTCCTGCCGTCGACTCGATGCGACGCGGCCGTCGCGTCTAGCGCTGCGGCGTCTTCGCCGGGGCTCCCTGTTGGGCCGCGCCATCCGACTGCGTCGCCGTGGGAAGAACGAAGATCGCGATTGCCTTGCCCTTGCGGTCCCCCCCGACCCCGAACAGCGCCTGGGCGACCTTGCCGCCTGTGCCTGGCTCCTTGATCGAGTCTAGGATGACGCCATTCGCGCCGACCTGGCCTGCCTTCTCACGCATCGACTTAAACATTTTCTCTTCGTCGGTCGAGCTGTAGTTACCGGTCGAGTTGAGCAGCGCCACCTCCTCGTACTTTCCGGGCACCTGATCCGCGGTGCGATAGATGGCGACGAGGTGCTCCGGCACTGGCGGACGAATCGATCCCGCACCGAGGCGGGTGGCCGTCGTGCGGACGCAAGCGGTGCTGGAGATCATGACCGCAACGAGGATCGCCAGCGAGCGGGGCAAACTTCGCATTGCTGTCTCCTGATCGAGTGTAGGTGCGCAGGTGTCAGTAGACCACCACGAACGCCGCGGTCCAACCAGGGATCATCTGCTGCATCGTCGCGGTCCAGACACCGTTGACCAGTACCAGCCCGCACCAGAAGTCGGTCGCGCTCATGCCATCGCTGACGGCGAGCCAGACGCCGGCACCCGTCGCGCTATGCGTGTAGCACGACATGAAGGGCGGCCGAGCGGGGTCGCTTCCTGCGGCGGCGGGTAGTGCCACGGCCACCGTCCCGTTCGCCCCAGCCACGGCGGTGAAAGTCACCCGCGTCGTCCCCGGTGCTCCGGCCGGGCCAGGCAGGCCCTGTGGCCCAGCCGGCCCCTGAGGACCCTGTGGTCCTTGCGCACCCTGCGGGCCGGCGGGACCGGTGGCGCCGTCGGCGCCCTTGCAGGCGGTGAGAGACGTGGCGAGGAGCAGAGCGAGGCACGCGAGTGCGCGCGCGATCGAGAGGCGAGACATGACGATGTGGTAGCTGGTGGGAGCTCGAGGGCAGGACTGCGATGCGCTCGAGTATCGGCGGAGGCTCTGACAACTGGCCGCTCGCGCGGCAGGTGGCGTCGTCCGCCTGGTAGGTGGGCGCCCAGAATATTGCGCCACCTTCACGCACGCACCGTCACTCAATGGGCAAGGCGCGACCGTTTCGATCTCGGCGCCACTAGTTCACGAGCCTCGACAGGAGAACCCGGCGCCGCAGACGCGGCTCTTCGGTTCCTTTCCCCCTTCCCTGACCTGTGGAGCTCAGAACGCCACTTGCAGCTTCCGTTCGGCGCATCCCTCGCAGACCGCCGAATCGTACATCCACTCCGGCGGGTTCATCTCGCGACACGACAGGCACCATCGGTACCTGCGCAGCCGTGACGCACGGGCGCGCACGATGGACCTCGCTACCTGGGTGGGACTCGCCTGTGTGAGCGTGAAGGTGGATTCGGGACGAAGCGCCGGCTCAGGACCGTGACCACGCCACGCGACGCCGAACTCGTACACGGAGAGCGTGTCGTCATCGATCTTCACGGCCACCTCACCGGGCTCTCCGCCAACGAGAGTCGGGCCATCGCTGGTCACCGGCGCCGGGAGCATCGAAGTCACGAGTTCACGCCACGCTTCTGGCGACTGCGGCTGATCGAGGCGGCGAAGGGCGCGCAGTGCCGCGTCGTGATCGATCGAGTCGGTTGCAGGGAAGCGGGACGTGGGCCGGCCCCTCCCGTGGCTGCGGTGGCGTCCAGATCGCGCCCTCGAGCCGAGCGTCGCCATCGTCCGCGTTCCAGGACGATCCGAGCTGCAGCAGGTGCTCTCGATGCTCCCACATCACGATGGCGGACACCAGGGCGTCGACCGCGTCCTCGGAGGATTCGGCGTCGCGGCGTACGCGTTACGGCAGATCGCGGAAGCGTTCCAGGTAGCTCCCTCGAGCGGCCGGCCGCGCCCCCGCCTCCGATCTGGAAGGTGCTCTTCGGGGGGATGCCGTTCACCTGGCCGACTTCGAGCTCGGTGCGTCGAAGGTGCGCTTGCAACTCCGGTCGTGTCTTCCCCGGGCGGCCCCAGAAGGGAGGCGCACATTCGCGCAGCCAGGTTTCCCCCTGCTCTGCCACCACATGCCAGAAGCTGGGCGCGTCTGCCACCGCGAGCTGCGCGATGTACCAGCAGGGGAAAGAGAAGGCGAAGTCGAGGCCGACGATTACGTGCTGATCGAGTATCGACAGCTCGACGAGATGGCGAGCCATCGCCTGGCGATCACGTCCGGCTTCAAGGCGCACGACCTCGCCGCCGACGACCTCGGCAAGCCAGCTCTTCTTGGCGCTGGACGAGGCGTCGCCGGACCAGTCGATGGCGATGATGCGAGGCAGGTTGCTCATTCGGCGAGGAATCGCTCATACCGTTCCGCCAGGAAGTCCCGATTCGGCTTCAGCTCCGCCCGCCCAGGAAGGTAGAGCCGCGATCCTTCGACCTCCTGCAGGCCGTGTCGCAGCATCGGCCCGTCCCGCTCCTCGAGGATGTCCTGCCGCACATGAACGCGAGCATCCGGATCGATGCCGATGATGTGCACGTCGTAGGCGGAGTGGTGAATCTTGCACAGCCCGAGGCCATTGGTGACCACTGGTTCCCCGCGGGGATCGCGGTCCGGGAGAATGTGCGCTGCGTCGAGCAACTCGACATGACGTAGTCGGCAGATCGCGCACTGGTCCCGGTACGCGGACAGCACCAGCCGCCGAAACTGCTGCTGGTGCAGGCGCTGGAGAACCGCGCGCGTGGCGTACTCGCGCCGAGCAGCGGTCTTCACCGAATCGCTAGCCGACGCGGACACCAGTTCCTGATCGGCGACGATCGCGAACTGCAGTCGAGCGGGATCGTCGCCGATCACGTAAACGGGAGCGATCGCGTCGTAGATGCCCGGATCTACCGCGACCAGGTAGATGAGCGGGCGCTGATCCCACATCGCCCGACGGAGCGCTCGATTGTCCGAGTTGTTCGGGTCGTCGCCCTGATACTTGTAGAGGATCAACCCGGCATCGGAGTCGTGGACGTCACCGTACGGCGACTCTACAGAGGTGTGAATACACAGCGCGGCTCCATCGCGGCCCAACACTTCGGGCTTATGGATGCCCCGGTATCTGTTCCAGATCGGCACGCGCTCCCCGCGGATCGAGACGCCTTCCGTGAGCAGGTCGCGCGGAATGCGTCCTCCATGAAGCGCGCGGAGACGCTGCACGAAGGCGAGGGCGGCAGCGCGGACTTCGTCGTCGGCGAGGTAGGTGGGCACCTCAGATCGAGCTCCAAGAGATGATCGAACGTCCCCGCGGCAGGTGGCTCACTGCCCCATGCTCGGCTCGAACCTGATCCCGGCTGCCGGATACGCCTCCATCAGCCGCTCCATCGCTGGGATGGCGTTCGCGCCCCAGCCCTTGGTGAACGCGTAGGTCCGGCCGCCGAAGTGCAGCAGTTCGCCGTCGCGAGCCAGGTAGCGACGGGCATCGATGCGCGTGGCGCCCTCAGTGGTCGTTGCGTTCAGCGCAACGCGGAATCCCTCTGCGTCGTGCTCCCCGTCGACTGATATCCACATCCGGTTGTACCCGACCGTATCGCGCACTTCTTCCGGCCGTCGTCCCAGATCGGTCACGATGTGCCGCACTGCGTGATAGACCAGTCGGCGCTTGGGTAGGTGACGGTGAACGGCGGTGCCCACGCGAAGGTCGTAGCGAGTCCAGTCGCGGCCGTCCGCCGTCGCGGATCGCGTGCGCCGCGCCTTCTCTCGCACCTGCACCTGATACTCGGTCGCCTCGCGAAGCGGGATCACCTGCTCCACCTGCACGAGCAACTGCTCGCCGAGCTGGTAGGGCTTGAGCTGGACGCAGCGAATGTCGAGATCGCGCTCGTTGAGCCACATGACGGAGGTCGTGAGCTCCCGCGAGAAGTCAGCGGACACGAGGACGATCCGTACATCCTGCGCAAACGACGACTCGTCGGGTTCCTCCCATCCCAGAAAGTCCAGCAGCGTAGCCCGCGCATCCTCCGATGCCGTCGGTTGCTGGCATCCCACGACCCGAACTCCTCGGCGATCACCAGCGTGTCCGGGGACACGATGTCGACGCTGGCGCGCAGCATTCGCTGGAGATCGCCGCGTTCGCGGACGCCGGCGCTGCCGAAGGTCGTCTGCGCGACGGGCGTGATCGCGGAGCTGGAAAGGGCGTAGAGGGGCATCGGTCAGACCCGGAACACCTTCATCACCTCGTCGCCGAGGTGGTTGATCACCTTCACCGCGATCCGGCCGCTCCTGGGCTTCTCGAACGGCCGCGAGACGTCGCTGTGCAGCGTCGCCCACGCCGCGTGATCGATCTCCGTCCTGAGCGTCGTCTTCAACGCACCGTAAGGGTCATTGGCGCCCAGGAAGTACGCATGACGGACGAAGAAGCTCTCCTCGTTGTAGTCGGTGTCGATGAACCAGCAGGCGATCCCCGACGGGTCGTCGCTCCGCACCTCCCCCGTGGTCGGGTCGAAGACGTCCACGCCCTTGATCTTGACCCTGATCCGTCCGTTGTCGGTAGAAAGGATGTCGATGTCCAGCTCCCCGAAGATCACGAAGACGTTCCCCTTTCCCGTGCTCTTGAGGTCCTCGGCCATGTGCAGGTCGGCGTTCATGCGCGCCTCGAGCACGGCGAGCTTGCCCAGCTTGTTGACGTTGGTGGTGTGCGGCTCGAAGCTGAACGCGCAGGCGATCAGCACGTCGAATCCCGCGTCGGCCGCCTCGCGCGCCGCCGCCACCCGGTCGGGGCGCGTCACCGTGCCGAACTCGGGGCCGATGAAGATGGCCGCCCGCCGCTCCGCCTCTCGACGGCTACGTAACCACTGGAGCGAGCGCGGGGAGGTGACGCGGTCCTCCTGGCGCGTCTGCTGCGGAAAGGACCTTGAACCCTCACGTGAGCTCCGGGGCATGGGCGCGACCACGGGACGTTTCGAGCGGGTACTTGAGCGCATTTCGACGCAGCTTCGACGCGATAGCCTCGGCTAGATCGATTCGAGAGCGCGCACACAGGAGCAGCAGACAAATGCCGACGTCGCCGATCTCTTTGACGAGTGCGTCACGGCGTGGCCCGCTGGCGATGGCCGAATCCGCAGCATCGGTTGACGTCCTACGAAGCAGCGCGAGCACTTCGCCAACTTCGGAGGCGAGCGCCATGGCCAGATTCTTGGGGTCGTGAAACTGGCCTCACTCTCGATCTTCTGCGAACGCGATCGCAGCTCTCGACAGCGACGCTAGCGTCCGCGACTGCCTATCCTCGGAAGATGCTGTCATTGTGCCATTCGAGGAGGTGCCGTGAGGGGAATTGCTCTTCTCTTGAAGGCCGTCGAACCATCGTCCGATCGAGATCGTAGTAGATCCTGCCGTTCATCCAGGTTTCCTTCAGCTTGCCACTCACTCGAAAGTTGCCTTCGGGCGTCACGGTGACATACCCTAGATCGAAGAGCTTGTGCAGATCTGATCTCAGCAGCAGGCCATTGTCGACACGATGCTCTCCGCCTCGCGAGACTGGCTTGATGTGGGCTGCCTCGAGCACTGGAAGCGTTTTCTCACCTGTTACAGCACATCGCTTCGCGTAGGCGTCGGAGACAACCAAGCGAAACGCACCCTGTCCGAGACGTGGACGTATCAACACGGGATCGCCGAACATCGGGGCAGTGGGTTCGGCGGCGTGTCGCCGAATGGGCTGCATTGCGGCATGAGTAATCCCCCATTCGTGCAGCCGCGCGCCCGTCTCGGTGTCGAGCCCGAAGCGTTTACCTTGGACGAGACTGAGGTGATAGTCGGGCGGGGTCGGGAGCCAATCCCGCTCGCTCAAGAAAAAGGGCTGCGTAAGGACGATGCAACCGATCTGCGTATCCGCGGTTGCGGGCAACGAACCATTCTTGGCACGATAGCGGTTGATTGCATCGAACAGCGCAGCGAATGATGCGACTCCATTCTTCTCTCCGAAGGCGTCCCATGCACCGGAGAGCGGATATAGCGACGAAGTGGCGAAGACTCCTCCGCCAGCGATCATGTTGATCGGGCTCTTGAGCCGAAAGAGAAATAGGTCGCCTGGCTTGAGCGCGCGAAACTCCGTCGACCCACCGGGCTGCCAGAAGTTGACCTCATCGAGTGGACTTCGATCCTGCAAGAATCGAAACCACTTCCTGTCGGTTGGGTAGACGTATACGCTCATGTAATGCCATCGCTCCTTTCTCGGACTAAGGCAGCTGTGTGCCCTAAGGCTTCGTGGACGGCGGCTCGTCGTACTCGACTGAAGTATTGATCTGGGCCTGAACCCCCGGCGGACTTCTTCGGAGCTCGGCTGGCCATCGGGCGGCGTCGAGGATTCGTCGTGGTCAGGAGGTCGCGCCGCTCGCCGCCTGCGTCGGCTCTCCGAGCAGGATCTCGAGCAGCGCGAGATTCATGTAGAAGTTTGAGCGCCCCACCTTCACCTTCCGCAGGATCCGGCCGGCGGCCAGCTCGTCGAGGTAGCGCGTCGCCGTGAGGCGCGACACCCCCAGCTCCTGCTCGACGAACTGGATCTTGGTGTACGGATGGGAGAAGAGATTGTTGATCAGGTCCTGGCTGTAGAACTTGTACCGCTCGCGCACGCGGTGCTTCACGTCGAGCAGCGCCCCCTTGATCGCCGAGACCGTCGCGATCCCTTCGCGCGCCGTCTCCTCGACCGCGGTCAGCATGTACGCCACCCACTCCTCCCACGCGTCGCGCTCGCGCACCGCCTGCAGGAGCCGGTAGTACTCCCCCTTCGTGCGCACGATGTGGCGGCTCATGTAGAGCACCGGGGTGTCGAGCAGCCGCTCCTTCACCAGGAAGAGGACGTTGATGATGCGTCCCGTGCGCCCATTCCCGTCGTAGAAGGGATGGATGCTCTCGAACTGGTGGTGGATGAGCGCCATCCGCACGAGTGGATCGACGGCGAGTCGCTCCTCGTTGACGAAGCGCTCGAGCTCCTCCATGAGATGCAGGACATCGCGCCCGTCCTGCGGCGGGGTATAGACCACGCGCCCCTCACCGTCCTTCAGCGTCGTCCCCGGCACGCGCCTGAATCCCGCCTCGTTGCGCTCGAGCTCTCCCTGGATGCGGATGATGTGGTTGTTCGTCAGCACTCCGGTCCTGCTCACCAGCTCGAACCCCACCCGGAGCGCCTGCCGGTAGCGGAGCACCTCCTTGGCGGCGGCGGTGCCCGGCCCCTCGACCAGCGCGGCCTCGCGGAAGACCTCGTCGTGGGTTGTGACGATGTTCTCGATCGCCGAGCTGTCCTTGGCCTCCTGGATGCCGAGGGTGTTGATGAGGATCTCCTGGTTGGGGATCGACGCCGCCACCCCCTTCAGCTCGGCGAGCTGCCGGCTGGCCGCGTTGAGCCGCTTGAGCAGGAGCGGAGTCTCGAACCGAGCCGGATCGAGTGACTCCAGGGGGGAGATCGGGAGGGTCACGCCCTGGGGAGTAGCGAAACGTGCATAGAAAAGTGGACTTTACTATACACGTACGTCGCGAAATGTATAGCAAGGGGGGCATATGCTCCCACGATCCCGCCCCTCATCGCGCGGAGACGGTCGCGGCGACCTCCGGGGCGAACTCGTCCAGCAACGCCTCGAACGCCTGCGCCACCTTCGCCTCGAAATCGGACTCGATCCGGTAGACCTCGGTCAGCTGGGCGAGAGCCAGGCGGCCGAAAGTGCCGAGGTGGTTCACCGCCGGCACCCAGTAGGTCTCCATCGTGGACTTCTTCTCCTTGGCGTCCTCCCCCGGTAGCCCTTGATCTCGCCGACCAGGTAGAGGAGGTCGTCGTCGCTACGCCCGTTGTCCACGAGCACGACGAAGTCGGGGATGTAGCGGCGGCTCTCCGATCCGAACCGGTACGGGACCTCGGGAGCGAGAGCGAATCGAGAGCCCCCGCCTTGCCGCGCCCCTTCCTCGGCATGTCCTTCCGGATGTTCTCCCAGAGGTTCCGGAACATCGGCATCTCGTTGCCCGGGATGTTCTCGGCGACGGGAACGCGCGGCAGCTTGACGATGCCGCACTCGATGGCATCCATGAGCGAGAAGTCGCTCATCGTCCAGGGGAAGAGCGTCCCTTCGGCGTAGCCCGACCCGCGGAGGAAGAAGGGCGTAGCCGACAAGTCGAAGACGCGTGACAGGCCGAGCTTGCGGTTCACCGCCTCGACTCCGGAGATCCAGAGCCGCGCCGCCTCGTTGTTGCGCTCGGCCTCCTGCTTCTCCTCTCCCTTCAGCTCTTCGTCGTCCTCCTCGCGTGGGCGCTCGCGATAGCAGTGATGGGCCTCGTCGTTCAGGACGAGGATGTTCTTGAGCCCCATCAACTCGGGCATGACCCGCTGGATCATCTGCCCTTCCGACTCGAGCGTGTTGAGCTCCTCGCCGATACGCCCTTTCAGCAGCGCGCGCCCGCCCTTCGACAGCTCCACGCGTTCGCGCCGCTTGAACGCGTGGTAGTTGGTGATGACGATCTTCGCCCGATTGACATCCTCCTGCATGTCGAGCGGCACCAGCTCCCGGCTCGCGTAGTAGCTGTCCGGATCGTTCGGCTGCAGCACGCGCAGACGGTCCCGAATGGTGATCCCCGGCGTGACGACGAGGAACCCGCGGGAGAACCGCTTCGAGCCGGGGCGGCGGATCGCGTTCACGGTCTGCCAGGCGATGAGCATGGCCATGACCGTCGTCTTCCCGGCGCCGGTGGCCAGCTTCAATGCGAGTCGAGGCAGCCCCGGATTGGCATCCTCGTTGGCGTTCGCGAGATGCTCGAGGAAGCGCTTCCCCTCGCGGTCGGTCGGCGCGACTTCGGTGAGCCAGATTGCCGTCTCGACCGCCTCGACCTGTGCGAAGAACGGACGGACGTTCGTGAAGGCGTGGTGCCGCCAATGCTGGAGCAGGCGTGCCGTCTCCGGGGTCACCCCCCAGTTCGAGGGATCCTTGATCTCCCGCCAGTGATCGACGCGACGGCGCAGCTCGTTGATGATCGAGGTCGGGTCGTACTGCTGCGCGGCGGTGGAGACGCCAGCGCCCTCATCGAAGACGAGCGACGCCTGCGACTCGCTCTGCTTGGCTCGCTTCCGCTTGCGCGGTTTCGGAATGGGTGTGATGAACCGGACCGCCCGGCGTGCGTCGACGATGCGCTGTGTCGGCTGTCCCTCGTCGTCGAGCTCCCAGTGTCTCGCTGGATACTCGTAGGGCGAGTTGAGGATCGGCTGCGTGAAGAAGCGGTTGTCCATGGGAGACAAACTTCGTTCGGCAGCAGCCGGCGCGACAGGGCTTGCCGCCACCCATCCAGAACTCACTGACCGCAGGACGCGATGAGCGCCGCTTTGGCAGGCGCCAGGAGCGTATCGGGCCCAGAATCGGTCATGATCGGGTACCGCGCGTGCTCCATGCTGGGCAGTAGCTTCATCGCCAGGACGGCTACGCGCAGCGAGTCCGCAACCCACTGCGCCCGAACTGCCTCGCGATTCGATGCCTCCTTGAACCCACTGGCCTGCTTCACCGCCTCCTTCGCCTCTTCGTACTGCTCTCTGGCACTTTTCGTCCAGTACGAGCTGCTGTACTCGGAGGCAATCGCTTCACGCGACCACTTCAACGCGAGATCTGAGGCGCTGTTCGCCCGCATCTGCTGACGACCCGCACTCGTCCGGGCCGTGATCGTCGCGATGTCGGCCTCGATGCTCCTGGCGGCAAGCTGCATCACGCAGTCGTAGCGCGGTGTCGGCACCACCTTCCGCAGTTCCGCGAGTACGGACTCCTTCGCCGCGACGAACTTCTCCTTCTGCTCGAATGCCTGACCCCAGGTGACACCACCCTCGTTCTCTCGCTCCACCCAGCGAACGTACTCCTGGGTGAGCGAGCGATTGCGATGGAGTAGAGGAGTCACAGCAGCACGGTTCGCCGCTTCGGCCTTCGACTCGCCACACGCGACAATGGCGATTCCGACGATGACCAGGACCACGCGCATCGCCGTACGCCCAGCCGTATCAGGACGCACATCCCACCTCCGCAGCATCCGCCACCATGTTTCGATAGTTTCGCTCGTCAGAATACGTCGCCCCCGCCGCTGCGAGATACGCCTTCCAGAATCGTCGCGCGGCGGCCCCACGACTCGTCCGCACATCTCCGCCGACGGCGAACACGCACACCCCGCGGAGGTCGGGCATCCTTCCCTGCACCTGTAGCTTGGCGATCCATGCGGAATCAGGGATTCCGCCCGCTCTCTCCATGTTCAGCTCCGGGGTCGAGTTGAGCATGTCCGAGAGCAAGAGCAGCGTGGTCGAACGCCCGCCGCCCGACCTGGCATAGTCGGCGGCCCGCTGAAGAGTCATGAGCAGATCCGTGCTCATGATGGTCTTCGACCGCTTCGGATCCACGAATCCCTGCGCGATGATGCGCGCACTGTTCTGGAAGTATGCGACCTTCTTGCGGTCGCTCCCGGTGGGCTTGTCCGGTCGCCTGGCAGGGGGGATCGAGTCGTCGAACTGGCGCGCGGCGTCGTTGTTGGCCCGATACGTCTCGACGAGGACGAGCCGGTCGCCGTTCTGCATGCGGCCGATCATGCCGTTGATCAGCCGTCCCGCCTCCTGGAGCTGGGTCGGCGTACGGCTCCCGGAAATGTCCACGCCGATGACGTACTGGTGCGCTGGCAGACGCGGCGCGTCCGCACCCGCGTCGGTGCAGCCAGCGATGACCACTCCCGCGAGGGGGGCCAAGCGTCGATATCGACCTCTGCGCCGCAGCAACGAGTTCATGCGGCAGCACCGGCCGCGCGAGGCGAGGGACGGGGGGCGAGGTGCGCGAGGGCGAGCTCCAGCTCCTGCAGCTCGTCCCGAAGCCGGCGGAACTCGGCCGGCTCCACGAGCTCCAGCTGCTCGTTCACGGGGGGGAGGTCGAGCTCCGGGGGCGTATCGAACGCCTTGATGTTGGCGGGATCGAGACCGCGCAGCCGGGCATTCTCACCACGGAAGCGCGGCACCACACTCATCAGACGCTGGACCTTCGACTCCCAGCCGCGAAGCGGGTGGGCGTTGAGCAGATGTCCGACCCGGCTGACCGCCATGTGCGCTTGGCCTGCCGCAGCGCGCGCCTCGTGGTCGACGGCGAGCTGCTGGCCCTGCAGCTCGACGCACTTCTCGCGGAGCTTGACCAGGTCCGGGTGCTCGCCGCGCTTCTCCCCGAGATCCGCCTGGGCGGCGGCATAGCCAAGGACCGCGGCGGTGATGACCAGCGCGAGATTGAGGAACAGGATGGGCCAGTTGTTCGTCTGGACCGTCGCCGCGTACCGATTGTCCTCCTCGTGCTGCGCGAGCGCGTCTCGCAGCTGCATCAGCTTCTGACTCTCGGCGATGATCTCCGACTGGCTCTCCGCCGGAATCGACTTCAGGCGCGCCTCGGACGCCTCGACCGCGCTCCGATCCTGCTTCACTCGCTCGGCGGTGAGCTCGGCGATGCCTCCGCGAGACGCGAACAGGAATCCGAGCACGCACAGGAGGCCGGCGAAACTGAGCCCTCCCTTCACCGCGAACTCGCGGCGGTGCGCTCGGATCGTCATACTCGCCGCCGCATGATCCTGCGGATCGAGCGCGAACCATGCCCTCGCGGCCCGGCCGGCGAACTTGCCCAGCACGACGAGCACGACGACGGCGACCATCGCCACGATGACGGCCTCGATGTGGGTCGCCCATTCCATCAACAGCAGGTGGCCGCCCGCGCCGAGGCTCGAGTCATTGACGTTGTCGGCGATGGATCCAGCGACCTTTGCGAGCGCGGAGTTCATGGGCAGCAACAGTCGGAAGACCGGAAAGTTCGCCATGAACTCGACACAGCCCAGCGCGAAGGCGCCGAGCCAGAAACCCCACCCCGGGATCATCTTCCCATACTTTACCGGTCGCTCGTCCTTCTCCGTCTCGCGCCGGAGCTTCTCGATGCGCTGCTCGCGCTCCGTCAGCTCGAGCCTGATCGTCTCGAGCCGCGAGATCCTGGCGCGCAGCGTCGCGATGTGCTCGCCGAGCACGCGTCCCGTCTCGGCGATCGCATCCTGCATCTTCGTACGGACCCGAAGCTGCCAGTCGCGGAAGAGCTGCCCGCAAAGTTTCGCGAGTACCTGCTCGGGCTGGAGCGCCTCGGTGCGCGGCACGTCGTGTCGAGGCAGGCCGCGCTCCGCCCACTCCTTCGCCCATTGCTCGGCGTTGCGCTCGATGACGTGCACCTCGCGCTCGAACCAGTAGTTCGTCCGCTTGGTGATGCGATGCACGCCGCCGCCGTCTCCTTCATCTGGGCCAGCCACGTCGATATCTGGCGAGGCCGATGCACTCGACGTCACGTCATCGAGGCCAACAGGCACCAGCATCGTCCCGATCGCGGCGTTACCTGCCGGCGGGACATAGGACGGACTGAAGGACGCTGATCCGCTTCCGCCGGGCGCACCGACGTTCGACGGACCGGCCTTGGAGAAAGGTCGGGGCCAGGACGACATTGGTGATGTGCGTTACTGGATTTTTGTTGCGGAGGGCAGGCCAGTATGCTGGACGAATGATCAGGACGCCATAGGACTTCTTTGCCGATCACACGCTGCGATGGGGTTCTGACAGTCGCGACGCAAGCTTCCTGAGCGCGCTCTCAGAAATGCGACTCCTCCCCAGCCACGTAGGTCAAGTGCCGAAAAGTGTGTAGTTCGCTTCTGGGTGGCGGTGGGTCAGGCGGCGCGCGTGGTGCGGAGCACGTTCTTGACGTTGAGGGTGGGCGAGGCGGGGATGAGGTAGCGCCGCTTCGCCCACTGATCGTTGCGATCGGCAGCGAGCGCGCTGGCGAGGCGGAGGAAGCTGGCCTCGTTGGGGAAGACGCGGATGACGCGGGTACGGCGGCGGATCTCCTCGTGCTCGCGCTCGAGCGCGTTGGTCGTGCGCAAGCGCCGCCGCGCCTCGGCTTCCTGGAGCATGTAGAAGCCGAGGGTCTCGCCGAGCGTCACCTCGAGCCAATCGGCCACGGCCGGGAGCGCGGCGCGTCCGGCGCGCAGCGTCGCCAGGAGCTGCTGGCCGCGCTGTTCGGCCGCGGCCCGAGTCGGCGCTGCCCAGACGTCGCGCAGCCCAGCGAGGAGCGCCTCCTGCCGCGTGGGCGTGCTGACCTTGGTGAGCGTGTTCCGCAGGTAGTGCACCTGGCAGCGCTGGTGGACCGCCGTGGGGCCGAAGCGCTGGATCGCGGCCGTGAGCCCCGCATGCTCGTCGCTCACGACGTAGGTGACGCCCGTGAGCCCGCGCTGATGCAGCTCCGTGAAGACGCGGCTCCACGTCGGGCCGCTCTCCGTGGTGCCGAGCCAGACGCCGAGCGACTCGCGATAGCCGTCGGCGCGCACGCCCAGCACCCAGAGCACGGCGGTCGAGAGCACCTGTCCCTCGCGGCGGATGCGCTCGTCGAGCGCGTCGATCACGAGGTAGGGGTACGCCTGCGCGTCGAGCTTGCGGGCCCGCCACGCGGCGAGCTGCGTATCGAGCTGCTTCGTCGCGCGGCTCACCGTGCTCGCGCGCACCGTCGCGCCGCAGAGCACCTCGACCACCTCGCGCACCTTCCGCGTCGAGATGCCCTGCAGGTAGCACTCGGCGAGCAGGGTGACGAGCGCCTGCTCGTGGCGCTGATAGCGGGCAAAGACCGTGGGCTCGAAGATCGACGCGCGGTCGCGGGGGACGCGGAGCGCGATCTTCCCCACGCGCGTGACGAGCTGGCGCGGGCGGCTGCCGTTGCGCTGCCCCTGCCGCGCCGCGCTCCGCTCAAAGGGAGCGGCGCCCAGGAAGCGCGCGAACTCGGCCTCCAGCATCTCCTGCAACAGCGTCTGCATCATCCTGCGGCGCGCCTCTGGCGGGGGTGCGCCGGGCGACGGGGACGCGGCGGGGAACATCGCGGCGGCACGCGCCGATTGCGGGAATTGCTGGAGCAGCCGCTTCGGGCTACCATCCGAAGAAGAAACGGTCATCGGTCAGCTTCTGGGCTTCGTGGGGCGGCAACCCCACTGGTGAATGGCTCACCCAGAAGATGGACGGTGGCCGTTTCTGCATCTCGCAGCGGCCACCGTCCGAACTACACACAATTCACGAAGGGGCACGAAGGAAAAGGCAAAAGACCATGCTATTGCTGTTGCCGTTGCCGTCCTTCGTGCCCCTTCGTGCCCCTTCGTGGTGAAAAGCAGTTGCAGTTCTCTGTGGCCGTTCTCTGTTCCTCTGTGGTGCATCTCCGGAAACGCCGCCAGCAAAGGCAGACCTACCCCCGCAGCGCGACTCCTCCACTCCCCTCCCCGATCGCCCCCGCCCCCAGCATCACCTCCAGCGCACGCTCGCACGCTTCGACGAGCGCCGCCGAGCTCCGCCCATAGCCGAGCAGCGCACGCACCTCGTTCACCAGCTCCTGCCGCGACAGTGAGCCAGCGGCGCCGAGCACCAGCCGGATCGCCCCCTGGTACTCCTCCGGCGCGATCCGGTCGGCGGGGATCCGCATCCCCGCCCGCGAGCGTACCGTGACCGGAGCGCCAGGTCGCTGCAGGAACTCACCGCGCAGCTCCACCGCGCGGTCGTTGACGGCCGTCTTCACCGCCTGCGCGATCTTCGTCTGCACTCGACTCCCGAGCCGCGTGCTCCACATCCCGGCCACGCGCGACATCACGTCGTCCACGTGCACCGGCGACTCCACGTCGACGACGCTCACGACCGCCGATACCACCCGCGCGATCGGCGTCTCGAGGATGTCGCTCGACGCGAACCGCCCCTGCCCCGGCGCGAGCTGGTACTCCGGCACGACCGGCCGCACATAGGAATCAGAAGGAAGCGTCCCCCCCGGCGCCGCGAGCGCCTGCGCGAGCCGCTCCGCCTCCGCCGCCGCCTGCTCCGCCGCCGCGCGCGTGCGCGCCTCCGCCGCCTGCTCCCGCTCCTCCGCCGCGTTCCGCTTCGCCTGCTCGATCGCCGCGACGAGGCGGTCGATCTGCCCCGCGCGATCCTTGAACCAGTCGGTGGACCAGACCCGCACGATCGTCCAGCCGCGCCCCTCGAGCACCTGCTGCCGGAGGCGATCTCGGTCACGCGCCGTCTCCGACGCGTGATACGCGACCCCGTCGCACTCGATCCCGCAGATCCACCGCCCCGGCATCTCCGGGTCGCGCACCCCAAGGTCGATGCGGTAGCCGGCGACGCCGACCTGCGGATCGACCTGGTAGCCGCGCCGCACGAGCTCCGTCAGCACGTCGCGCTCGAACGGCGACTCGGTCGCCGACTGCGCGCTCGCGATCGCGCTCTCCAGCCGCCCGTGCTCCGCGTACTTCAGGAACTCGCGCAGCAGCCGTGGCCCCTGCGACGCGCCCGCGGCGGGGCTGATGTCGTCGCCGCGCATCGACGAGAAGACGCGCATCCGCTTGCGCGCGCGCGTCGTCAGCACGTTGAGGCGGCGCCACCCGTTCTCGCCGTTGATCGGGCCGAAGTTGTAGCGCAGCCGCCCCTCGGCGTCCTTCGCGTAGGTGACGCTGAGGAAGATCACGTCGCGCTCGTCCCCCTGGATGTTCTCCAGGTTCTTCACGAAGAACGGCTCTGGACGATCCTTCGCGAAGAAGAACTCGATCGACGGGTCCTGCCGGCGGCGCAGCTCCAGCTCGTCCTGGATCGCGAGCTGCTGCCGCATGTTGAAGGTGCCGACGCCGAGCGACTCGTCGGGACGCGTCTTCACGTGCTCGACGACCGCGTCCACCACGCGGCGCGCCTCGGCCATGTTGAGCCCCTTCCCCTCGTACACGCCGTCCTGCACGTACTCGAACGAGAGCCCGTACTCCGAGCCCCCCGTCTCGACGCTGGGAAAGGTGTAGAGGTCCGCGTCGTAGAAGCTGACGTTCGAGAAGGTGATCAGCGACTCGTGCGCGCTCCGGTAGTGCCACTTGAGCCGCGTGACCGGGACGCCCGCTCCCATGTACTCCTCGAGCACGCTCTCCGCGTCCTCGTACATCGGCAGCCCGTCCTCGCCGACCGGGGCGGCGACGCCCCCCGCCGAGATGGCGAAGAAGTTGGTCGGCGGGAGCTGCTTCGGGTCGCCGACCACCACGAGCTGGCGGCCGCGCGCGATCGCGCCCACCGCCTCCTCCGACGGGAGCTGCGACGCCTCGTCGAACAGCACGAGGTCGAAGCTCGTCGTCGCGCCGTCGAGATACTGCGCGACGCTGAGTGGGCTCATGAGGAAGCAGGGCTTGATGGCGCGGATCGCCGCCTCCGCCTGCTGGATCGTGCGCCGCAAGGGGCTCAGGTTCCGCTGCCGCGCCATCTCCTTCCTCAGGAATGGCATCCCCGCCGCGGCATCGGGCTCCTGCAGCTTCCGCTGCACGCTCTCGCGAAGCCGCGTCACGAGCTGCACGCGGTTCTCGTGCAGCACGCGCTGATCCAGCTCCCGGAACTCGGCCACCCGCTGCTCGTGGCTCAGCGTCTGGAACTGCCGGAGCGCGGGACGATCCTTCACCGCCGCGTCCAGCCACTGCTGGAAGAAGGCGCGGCGGAAGGCGCGCGGCAGCTCGCCGAACGGCACCTCCCCCTGCATCGCCTTCGCGACCATCGACGCCGCCGGCGTCTCCGCCGCCGTCGCGCGCGCGCCCTCGAACGCCGCCCAGCGCGCGGCCAGCGCGCGCTGGCCGTCCAGCTCCGCCACGCGCGCGGCCATCGCCGCGTAGCTCCGTGCGTCGTGGTACGACGACGGCCACCGCACGAGCGAGGTCAGCTCCGCGACCGTTCTCGCGAACCGCTCGACCGCGTCGGCGAGCCGCGTCACCGCGCTCACGTCGGGCTTCGCGGTCGTCGCGACCTCCAGCAGCTGGCGCGGGAGACGATGCAGCGCGACGAGCCCGCGCAACTCGGCCACCCAGGCGGCATAGGCGTCGAGTGCCGAGATGTCGCTGGCCTCCCCGCGCCAGTGCGCGCCGAAGAGCGCGCGGGCGCGCGGGGCCGCCTCGTCGAGACGCTTCCGATCCGCCTGCAGCCGGTCCACGAGCCGCAGGTCGGCCGCCTGGTCGAGGAGCGGCTTGTCGTAGCCTGCCTTCCTGTAGGAAAGCCAGCGCCGCTTGATCGAGCGCCAGCGGCCGTCGAGGAAGGCGAGGAACGAGAATGCTCCCTGCGCCTTGCGCTCGACGTGCGCGGCGTCCGACGCATGCTCCTGCTGCAGCGCGTCGTCGGTGAACCAGCCGCCGGTGCGCGCCGCCAGCTCCTGCACGCCACGGACGAGCGCGATCAACGCTGCCGGCTCGGCCCCCGTGTCGTCCCACATCGGGCCGACGAGGACCTCGAGCGACGCGCCCGGCGAGCGCCCGACGACCTCCGCCGCGCGGCGCGCCGTCTCGAAGCTCGTCGCATCCGTCACCGACAGGCCGAGCAGCCGCTCCACCTCGGCCGCGCGCTCGACGAGCGCCGCGTGCTGCACGCGCGCATCGCCGACGAGCATCTCGATGCGGTCGAGCGTCGATTCGCCGTAGTAGGTCGCACCGGCGTCGCGCCACGGATGCACGCGCGGGTCTCCCACCGGCGTCGCCTGCGCGGCGAGATCGCCGAGCCGGCGTCCGATCTCGGCGAGCGTCTCCGGCGTCACGTCATCGATCGCGCCGTCGAGCGGGAGCTTGGGCGCGTCGAGGACGAGCCCCAGCTCGCCGAACCCGCGATACGGCGAGAGCGCGAGCGTCCCGTGCGGCGTGTGCACCGCCGCCACGTACTCGTCCAGCGTCGTCCGCACCCTCCGGAGCCGCTCCCCCGACGTCGCGCTCCCCTGTGGGCGCTGGAGCGACGCGTCGAGCGCCGTCCGGATCTCCTGCATCACGGCCCGCTTGTTCGCCTTGGTCGAGTGCATCTCGAGGCAGAACTCGCCGAGTCCCGCGGCGACGAGCCGCGAGTGGACGACGTCGAGCGCCGCCATCTTCTCGGCCACGAACAGCACCGACTTGCCGGCGCCGAGCGCCTGCGCGATGAGGTTGGTGATCGTCTGCGACTTGCCGGTGCCGGGCGGACCCTCGAGCACGAGGTCGTGCTGTCGCGCCACGGCGGCGATCGCGCGCAACTGGCTCGAGTCGGCGTCCACCACCTGGAAGGTCTCCTCGGGCGGGAACTCCCGGTCGAGCGGCATCGTGCGCACCGGCTCGGGGAGCCCGATCGCCGTCGACCCCTCGCGCGTGATGAGCTGCTGCACCAGCCGGTGATCGGCGAACACCTCGGCGTTCTGCTCGAGGTCCTTGTACATCACCAGCTTCTGGAAGCTGAAGAGCGCCAGGTAGATGTCGGTCGTGACGCGCCAGTCTCTCTGGTTCGCGATCGCCGCGGTGGTGCGCGCGAACAGCTCCTGCACGTCATAGTCGGTGCTCTCCGACAGGTCGGGGAGCTCGGGCAACGTGATGCCGAAGCTCCGCCGCAGATACTCGGCGAGCGATGGGTTGACCATCGGGTCGTCGTCGGTCGCGCGGACGACGTACCCCGAGCGCGCGCTGCGGCGCGTCAGCTCGACGGGAAGGAGGAGGATCGGCGCGCGCAGCACGACGTCCGACTCGGCCGACTCCTTGTGATGGAGCATCCCGAGCGCGAGGTAGAGCGCGTTGACCCCCTGCTCCTCGAGCGTCGACCGCGCCTGCTCGTCGAGCCGACGGAGCGACTTGTCGAGCGCCTCCGGCGTCGCCGCGCACTGGAGCACGTCGTCCCGATGCCGCGCGTCGAGCGCGTCGGGGTCGTACGGCGCGAAGTCCGCCTCGAGCGAGTGGTCCTCCTCCTCGTCCTCGATGGCGGCGACGGTCGCCGTGCTCGCCGCCGCCTCGGCCGCCGCCTGCTTCTCGCGCGCCGGCGGCGACGCGAGCGTCGGATGGAAGCGCATCGCCTCGCCGCGCAGCGCGAGGTGCCGGAACACCTCCGCCGGCTGCTCGTCCACGATCGTGACCGTGGACACCTTCTGCACCCTGAAGTTGAGGGCGCGGTTCCGCTTCGAGAGATCGAGGAGCTGCTGCTTCCAGTGCGTCAGCGTGCTGGCGACGCGCGCGGCGACGGGCCCGGTGAGCGGCGGGCGCGCGGCGCTCCCGGGGGCACCGGCGATCGGCGGTTCGAAGCGGCGGTCCTGGTCGGCGGGCGGGGCGGGACGCGGCGGGATGGTCATGCGACTGCGCGAGTGATGTGATGCAGGTCCGACTCGACCGTCGGCGGTGCGGCAACATAAGCGCGAGCACCTCCCCCGCCATAGAGCGCCCCACTGTTCGATCTCGTACCGGCCCCGACGGTCCCGGCCCGGCCCATCGCGAGGGACTGCAACGGCAACAGCAAAGGCTTTTGCTTTTCCTTCGTGCTCCTTCGTGCGCCTTCGTGGTCCAAAGCTCTTGCCGTTGCCGTTCTCTGTGGCAGTTCTCTGTGCCTCAGTGTCTCTGTGGTTCAACCCTCCCGAGCTGGCGCCCCGATCGAGCCGCGTCCATGATAGTCCCCGCCGCTCGCCAGCCATCTCATTCACGGAGGCGCTCGTGCAGAAACGTCCCCTCAGGACGCCGTCCGGCCGCAAGCTCACCGCCCGGCGCGACACGCTCGACTTTCGCGATCGCCTCTACGCGCCGACCCTCTGCGACGTCGCGCCGGAGGTGCCCCTCGAGCAGTACCTCGAGCGCGGCGTCCCCGTGCTCGACCAGGAGAACGAGGGCGCCTGCACCGGCTTCGCCCTCGCCTCCGTCGCCAACTACCTCCTGCGCTCGCGCACGGTCGGCCCCGACCGCCGCGCCGTGAGTCCGTGGATGTTCTACGCCCTCGCGCGGCGCTACGACGAGTGGCCCGGCGAGGACTACGAGGGATCGAGCATCCGCGGCGCGCTGAAGGGATGGCACAAGCACGGGGCCTGCGCCGACCGCTTCTGGGGGAGGAAGGGCGCGCTCCCCGGCGCCACCGGCACGAAGCGGGATCCGTTCGTCGACGGCCTCCTCCGACCGCTCGGCGCCTACTACCGCGTCGATCATCGCGACCTCGTGGCGATGCACACCGCCATCACCGACGCCGGCATCCTCTACGCGAGCGGCGACGTGCACGGTGGATGGGACGACGTCGCCCCCGACGGGAAGATCGTGCAGCAGAAGGCGATCCTCGGCGCCCACGCCTTCGCCATCGTCGCCTACGACCGCAAGGGGTTCTGGATCCAGAACTCCTGGGGCGACGACTGGGGACGGCAGGGGTTCGGCCACCTGAGCTACGACGACTGGCTCGCCAACGGGACCGACGTCTGGGTCGCGCGACTCGGCGTCCCCGTGCAGCTCGCGCCGGCGACGACCGCCAGCGCCGTCGCGACGAAGGGCGCGGGAACGACGCGTGCCGCGGCCGTCCGCGACCTCAGGCCGCACATCGTCAGCATCGGCAACGACGGCGTCCTCCGCCCCGGCGGCGAGTACGGCACGCGTCCGTCCGACCTCGACGACACCTTCGCCCACATCGACGACACCATCGCCCGCTGGTCGCGGAAGCGCATCCTCCTCTACGCGCACGGCGGACTGGTGGACGAGCAGTCGGCGGTCGAGCGGGTGGCGACGCTGCGCACGACGCTCCTCGACCAGGAAGTCTATCCCCTCGCCTTCATCTGGAAGACCGACTACTTCACGACCATCGGCAACATCCTCGCCGACGCGGTGAAGCGCCGGCGCACCGAAGGCGTGATCGACGCGACGAAGAACTTCATGCTCGATCGCCTCGACGACGCGCTCGAGCCGCTCGCGCGCGTCGGCACGGGAAAGGCCGCCTGGTCGGAGATGAAGGAGAACGCCCTCCGCGCCTCGTCGGAGCAGCAGGGGGGCGCGCGCCTCGTCGTCGACCGGCTCGGCGCGCTCCTCGCCAGGCACCCCGACCTCGAGATCCACGTCGCGGCGCACAGCGCGGGGTCGATCTTCATGGCGCCGGTCGTCCGCCGCATCACCGCGAACAAGGGCGCGGGCGGACTCAAGGCGCGCGTCGCCTCGCTCTCCCTCTGGGCCCCCGCGTGCACGATGCGCCTGTTCGACGAGGAGTACCTCCCCGCCCTCACCGCCGGCAGCGTCGGACGCTTCGCCCTCTACACGTTGACGGAGAAGGCGGAGCAGGACGACAGCTGCGCGGGGATCTACCACAAGTCGCTCCTCTACCTGGTCTCCAACGCCTTCGAGGACAGGGCACGCATCCCGCTCTTCCGCGACGGCGTCGCGCTCCTCGGCATGGAGAAGTTCGTGCGCGGGCACGCGCCGCTGCAGTCGCTCTTCGCCACCAGCCAGGCACAGTGGGTGCGGGCCCCCAACACCGACGACGAGGGATCGCCCGGCGCCTCGCGCGCACTGCAGCACGGCGCCTTCGACGACGACAGGGCGACGCTACTCGGGACGCTGGCGCGCATCACGAGCGTCGCCATCCCCGCAGGCGCATCGCCGGTGAAAGCGCCGGGGGCGCCGCGAGGGCGGCGGGCACGTTCGAGATAGCCCGGATCGAATCGCAGGGGGTACCACGGGTGGTCCTGACACTCTCCGTCCGCCCATCCGTAGTGCCCCGCGATAGGGTTTCTCGAGGAGTCGCCATGCGCATCGTCTGGACGCTCGCCAAGATTCTCGTCGTGCTCGCCGTCGCGATCCCGCTCACGCTCGTCGTGCTCGGCACCACGATCGGCATCCTCGGCGTGCTGATCGCCCTCTTCAAGCTCACGCTCAAGTTCGCCGTCGTCGCGCTCATCGGCCTCGGCGTGTTCAAGCTCGGCATGCGCCTGTTCGGCTCGCCCAAGCAGCCGCAGCCGATGCCCATCCGGGAACAGCTCCCGCCCGCGGATCCGTACTACGAGTCGGCGATGCGGGAGCTGGATCGGGAGTTCGGGCGGTCGCGCTGAGAAACTGCTGAACCGCCGAGACGCAGAGGCACCGAGGAATCGCAGAGCACTGCAGCGGCGGTTGTTTGTCGTATCATTCCATGCAGCGCTCTGCGGCCGTTCGTTGCGCTTCTGCATCTCGGCGGTTCAGCAGTTTCGACTCCCCCGACGAGCGGAGTTCGTGTGACCGGACGGCCCGCGATGGTGTTGAGACGTCGTCACCACTCGCTGGAGGCTTTCGATGCGACGCGTCGTCCTCCTCCTCGCCGTCACCCTCGCCGCCACCGGCGGGGCGCGTGCCCAGACGCAGCAGGCGCGCATCGCGCCGACCTGCAGCGGCGCCGAGTACCGGCAGTTCGACTTCTGGATCGGCGAGTGGCGGGTGAAGACCGCCTCCGGGCGTGCGATCGGCTCCAACCGCGTCACGCCCGTCGTCGGCGGGTGCGCGCTGCGCGAGGAGTGGCAGGGGACCGGCGGGAACGACGGCACCTCCCTCAACTTCTACGACCCCGTCGCCCGCGTCTGGCGGCAGAGCTGGGTGGACGATGGCGGCCAGCCGCTCGAGCTGCGCGGCGGGATGCGCGCCGGCCGCATGGTCCTCGAGTCCAACGCGGGGCGGATGATGCAGCGCATCACCTGGATCCCCTTCAGTCACGACAGCGTGCGCCAGATCTGGCAGCAGTCGAGCGACGGTGGGCGCCGCTGGCGGACGGTCTTCGACGGGATCTACATGCGCGTGTATCCCTGACGCGGTCCGCGCGCCGGGCTCGTCGTGGCGACGCGCGTCGTCCGTGCGCGTTGACCTCGTCGGATGTATGATGGGTGCCCGCGCGCTACCGGTGCCCATGCCCACGCTCGATCGCCCGACGTACCTCGAAGGACTGGTCGATCCCCTCTTCGCCGGTCCCGGCGAGATGCGCGCGCACTGTCGCGCCTTCGAGTGGACGGCGACGCCCCTCGGCCCGCCGGCGAGGTGGCCCACGAGCCTCCGCAGTGTCGTCGGGATCGTGCTCGCCTCGCCGGTGCCGATGTGGATCGGTTGGGGCCCCGACCATCGCCAGCTCTTCAACGATGCCTGCCTCGCCCTCGGCGAGCGCTTTCCGGTCGCCCTCGGTCGCCCGGCGGCGGAGAGCGGCATCGAATGCGGGACGCTCGACGCCGCGCTCGCGGGCGGCGCGCCCGTCGTCGGGAGCCCCGCTCTCTCCTGCCGCTGCTCGCCCATCCCAGACCCCGACGCCCCCGACGGCGTCGGCGGCGTGCTGGCGATCGTGGAGACGACGCTCGGCGAGGCGCGATACCGCACGGTGTTCGACGCGATCGACGAGGCGTTCGCCATCCTCGAGGTGATCGTCGACGGCGATCGCGCCGTCGATCTCCGCTACCTCGAGGCCAACCCCGCCGCGGTGCGGATGAGCAGGCAGGACCACCTCGTCGGCCGGCGGCTCCTCGACTTCGCGCCGGGGATCGAGCCGTACTGGCTCGAGCTCTTCGGCCGCGTCGCGACGACGGGCGTCGGCGAGCGCCACGAGCTCCCCGCGTCGCCGAGCGGGCGCACGTACGATGTCTTTCTCTTCAAGGTGGGCGCGCCGCACGAGATGCATGTCGCGAGCATCGCGCACGACGTGTCGGAGCGCGCGCGGCGCGAGCGGCAGGAGACGCTGCTCACCGAGATCGCGCTCGAGCTGGTGGGGCTCACCGACATCGAGCCGACGCTGACCCGGCTCGGCGAGCGCATCGGACGCTTCTTCGGCGTGACGTGGTGCCGCTTCGACGAGGTGGCGGACGACGCCGCCGTCGTCACCTACGGCTGGAGCGACGCGGGGGCGCCACCGCTGCGCGCCCTCCACGAGCTGCACGACTTCCGCGCCGACGAGCAGCCGGCGGCCGTGCACGACGTGCGTGCCGATTCGCGCTTCGACGCCGCGCGATTCGAGGCGCACGGCGTGCGCGCGTTCGTGCTCGTCCCGCTCGTGCGCGACGGACGGACGCGCTTCCGGATCTCGATCGTCGCCGACGCGCCGCGTCGATGGTGCGACGCCGAAGTCGCGCTGCTGCGCGAGATCGCCGAGCGCATCTGGCTGCGGCTCGAGCACGCCCGCGTCGAGGAGGCGCTGCGCGCGAGCGAGGAGCGCTTCCGCACGATGACCGACGTCGTGCCGGACCTGCTGTGGGAGAGCGAGCCCGATGGCACGACCCCCTGGTACAACGCGCGCTGGTACGAGTACACGGGGCAGACGCCGGCGGAGGCGCGACGCACGCGGTGGCTCGATGCGGTCCATCCGGACGACCGTGCCCGCTCGGCCGCCCGCGACGCGCACGGAACGGAACGCGGCGGGACGCTCGTGCAGGAGCTGCGCATCCGCCGGCACGACGGCGCGTACCGGTGGTTCCTCGTGCGCTCCGAGCCGCTGCACGATGCCGGCGGATGCGTCGTGCGCTGGCTCGGCGCGGCGACCGACGTGCACGCGCAGCGCACGGCGCTCGAGGAAGTGGAGTGCCTGATCGCCGAGCGCACCAGCGAGCGCGACACCTTGCGGCGACAGCTCGCGGGCGCGGAGGAGGCGGAGCGGCGGCGTCTCGCGCGCGAGCTGCACGACCAGCTCGGGCAGCAGCTCACCGCCGTCTCGCTCGGGACGAGCGACGCGCTGCGCCTCGCGACGACGCACGACGGCGCGCACGCGGCGCCGGACGCGCCCCTCGTCCGCCGGCTCGCGGGGCTGCAGGCGCTCGCGCGCGAGATGCAGAGCACGACGCGCTACCTCGCCCTCGAGCTGCGCCCGCCGGAGCTCGACGACGTGGGGCTCGAGAGCGCGCTCGAGACCTACGTGCGCCAGTGGTCGGCGCGCTACGGCGTGGCGGCGGAGGTGGCGGCCACCGGGCTCGCCGACCATCCCCTCCCGACGGAGGTGGGCTCGACGCTCTACCGCATCGCGCAGGAGGCGCTCACCAACGTCGCGAAGCACGCGGCGGCGACGCAGGTGAGCGTGATCGTCGAGCGGCGCGACGCCGGAGTGCAGCTGGTGGTGGAGGACGACGGCCGCGGCTTCGACGTCGAGCAGATCGCGCGGCGCGCGCGGACGGAGCGGCGGTTCGGGCTCGCCGGAATCCAGGAGCGCGCGATGCTCGTCGGCGGGAGCGTGACGCTCGAGTCGTCCCCGGGACAGGGGACGACGCTCTTCGTGCGTCTCCCCGCCGGCGAGCCCGCGACCCCGTCCCCGCTCAGCGCGCCCTGAACGCCGCCGGCGCGTCCGCGTCGGCGAGCGCCGCCAGGTCCAGCTCGAGCGTCGTCGCCCCGCCGTCCGCCTCGGCGCCGACGGTGAACGCCCCCCACGCGAGCCGCCGCAGCTCGGCGCGTCCGCCGACCACCGGCACGACCGGGTCCTGGTCGGCGAAGGTGTCGTGCAGGTGGAAGACGACCTCCCCCTCGAGCGGCGCGCCTCCCTCGGCCGGCTCGACCCACAGTCGCACGTCGAACCAGTCGGGATCGCTCGCGACGGGGGTCACCTTCGCGCGCAGCACGCGCCCATCGCGCTCGGCGCGTCCTCCCCACCGCCCGCGCTGCGGATCCTCGGGATCGCCGACGGCCGGTGCCGGGGGCGCTGGAGCAGGGATCCCCGGCGCCTCCGCCGACGGCGGCGCGACCGGGAAGACGGCGGTGTCCTGCAGCGCCGCGCGCGCATGGGCGAGCGACGGCCGTTGCGGCGCGTGCGCACCGCGCCGCGCCCCCGGCGGCACCACGAGCCGCTCGGCGACGACGCGCTTCGACAGCTCGGCGCTCGCCAGCGCCGCCTGCGCCTTCTCGCCGGCGCTCGCCGCCGCCTCCCGGATCTCGCGCAGCTCGACGCTGATCCCGGTCGGCCCCACGGAGAGCTTGCCGAGGTTCGAGTGGAGGACGCGGGGGAGATGCAGCACGACGACGGGGATGCCGAGATAGAGGAGCGTCGTCGCGTCCACCCCCACCCACCGCACGGGGTCCCACATCCGCAGCACGCCGGCGGCGAGCAACAGCACGACGACGATCCCGGTGGCCACCGTCGAGAGCGTGGCGAGCGTGCGGCTGCGCGGGAGGTCGGGGGTCGGCTGCGGGTGATCGGCGCGGCGGTCGTAGCGCGACATCGGGCCACCTCGAGGACGGATCGGGGGTGCACCCAACATGGGCGTGCCGGATCGGATTGCAACTACCGCCCTCGGCCCCGCTCGCCTCGACCGTCAGCGGGTGCCGATATTCTCCCGGAGTCCAGTCGCCACCCCACCCTCTCACCCCTGCGAGCGACACCCATCACCGACATCGCCCGACTGCTCGGCGCGCTGCGCTTCGCCGCCGAGCGCCATCGCACGCAACGCCGCAAGGGGGCCGACCATCGCCCCTACATCGAGCACCCGATCGACGTGGCGACGACGCTCGCCACCGTCGCCGGGATCACCGACCCGGAGCTTCTCTCGGCGGCGCTCCTCCACGACGTGGCCGAGGACACGCCGACCTCGCTCACCGAGCTGGAAACGCGCTTCGGGCGCACGGTGCGCGACCTCGTGGCCGAGGTGACCGACGACGAGTCGATTCCGTGGGCCGAGCAGAAGCGGCTGCAGGTCGTGCACGCGCCGGGGCTCTCACACGGCGCGAAGCTCATCCGCATCGCCGACAAGCTCTGCAACGTGCGCGACATCGCCCTCAACCCGCCGCCGTCCTGGTCGCTCGACCGCCGGCGCGCCTACTTCGAATGGACGAAGGAAGTCGTGGACGCGATGCGAGGCACGCACGCGGCGCTGGAGCGCGAGTTCGACGACGTGCAGGCGATGGCGTGCCGCACCGTGGAAGTGCTCGGCGCGATCGAGAAGCAGCCTCCGTGATTCAGGAGGTCGTTCGACGTTCGTCGTCGAGCCACGCGACCGCCGACTCGCGGTCGCGGAAGACCATGATGCCGCACGGCCCCGGATGCATCAGCTCCACCATGCGCGCGACTCCATAGAGCGCGTCGCGTGGGGCGACGATCGCGATGCGCGACTCGGCGGTGAAGCGCGAGCGTGCGCCGAGCTCGCGGATCGCCCCCGCCGTCAGGTGCATCCGGTCCGCCGCCGAGAAGTCCACGAGCGCCTGCCACCATGGCTCCGCCTCGGGCGTCTGGTGCAGGGCGCGCTGCAGGCCGAGCACTTCGTCGTCGGTGACGTCGCCGCTGAAGGTGACGTGAACGAGCTGGCGGGGAACGTCGAGCTGGAGGGTGGCGGGCATCGGGGGGGAGGGAGAGCGGTGAGCCGTTCGCCGAACCCCGGTCACCCGACCGGCGTCACAAACTCGGGATGGGAGCCGCGGGAGTGCGGCGGGCCGCCGCCGGTCTCTTGCGCGAACCGCATATGTTCTACAATATCGAAACAATGCCGACCCCGAGACTTGGGACCCTGGAGCTGGCCGCCTTGCTCGCCGTCGCCCGCCTCGGCGACGATGCGTACGGGCTCGCCGTGCGCCGCGACCTCGCCGAACGCACGGGGCGCGAGCATTCCATCGGCGCCGTCTACACCACCCTGCAGCGGCTCGAGGACAAGGGGCTGCTGCGATCGCGTGCTGGCGATCCGCTTCCAGTGCGCGGCGGGCGCTCCCGCCGGCTCTTCACGCTCACCGGCGCCGGATCCCGCGCGCTGCGAGACGCCGAGCGGCTCACGAGCGCGATCTGGGCGGATGTCGGGGCGATGCGCCCGAGGCCTGCGTGACGCACTCCGCCCTGCGCGAGCGCTTCGCGCCCGGCGCGCGTCGGCGGCCGCCGGCCGAGCGACTCCTGGCCGCGCTCGCCGTCGATCCCGCACTGATCGAGGCCGTGCTCGGCGACCTGGCGGAGGAGTACGCGGCGCGGCGGGCGCGCGACGGCGAGCTCGCGGCGCGGTGGTGGCGGGCGCGCGAGTACGCGCTCACCGTGCCGCCCCTCGCGTGGGGCGCGTTCCGGCGGCTGAGCGTCGAGGCGCAGGTTCGCGTCGTCGCGTGGACGTCGGGCGGAGTCCTCGCGCTGGGGTTCGTGGCGTTCCTCCTGTCGCTCCGCGCGGGCCCGCCGGCGCGCCTCGTGGTGGCCGCGCACGGACAGGCCGGCGGCGTCGTGGTCAACAACGAGCGCCGCCCGGTGCAGCTGCCGCTGCGCGTGCTGGACGCGGCGGGGCGGCCATTGCCGACGACCGGCGTGCGTTACGAATGGGTGTCGGGCGTGCCGGTGACGCTCTCGCCGCAGGGC
>Ga0182741_1000773_pt1 | contig 45238 bp, 37 predicted proteins | sample eDN5th37CBELigOP_FD_128874 | JGI IMG/M metagenome (GOLD analysis project Ga0182741, IMG submission 128874) | Enriched Organic Plus compost microbial communities from Emeryville, California, USA - eDNA 5th pass 37_C BE-Lig OP (version 2) (version 2) ... | reverse complement strand
GCCCGCCGCAACGCGCGCGCGGCGGCGTGCAGGGTCTGTCCGGTCGTCATCACGTCGTCGATCAGCGCGACGTGGTCCGGCAGCGGGACGTTCCCGGCCACGAATGCCGCGCGCAGGTTGCGGCGGCGGTGGCGCGCGTCCAGCTCCGACTGCGGCGCGGTATTTCGGACGCGCCGCAGCGCACCCGGCAGCAGGGGCAGATCGAGCCGGCGCGCCAGCGGCCGGGCCAGTTCGAGCGCCTGGTCGTACCCGCGCTGGCGCAGCCGGCGGCGATGCAGCGGTACCGGCACCAGCGCCTGCGGGCGGGGCTGCTTTTCGAGCAAGGGAACCATCAGTTCGGCGAGCAGGCGTCCGGCGGCCAGATCGCGGTGGAACTTGAGCCGGGGCAACAACCGGTCCACCGGGTCGCCATAAAGGAACGCCGCACACACCGCGTCCAGCGGCGGCGGCCGGCGCAGGCAGGCGCCACAGCGGCCCGGGACGGGCAGGGGCAGCGCGCAGCTGTCGCAGGCGGCATGGTTCCACGGCAGCCTTTCTCGGCAGATGACGCACAAATCGATGTCGTTCGAACCTTGTTCGCGACAAATCAGGCAGCGCGGCGGGAGCAGGAGCCGGCCGAGCGAGGCCAGCCAGTCGTCAACTTTCATCGCGTCCTTACGGTTGACAGATAGGGGCGGGATTTCCAGACTGCGCGACTTTATCCGCGCGAGTCCGCGATGTCCGCTCACATTGAAACGCCCGAGGTCCGCCACGACTGGCGGCGCGAAGAGCTGCTGGCCCTGTTCGATCTGCCTTTCCCGGAATTGCTGTACCGGGCGGCGGCGGTGCACCGCGTCCATTTCGACCCGGCCGAGGTGCAGGTGTCGACGCTGCTGTCGGTCAAGACCGGCGGTTGCCCGGAAGACTGCGCGTATTGCCCGCAGGCGCAGCGTTACGACACCGGCGTGAACGCGCAGAAGCTGATGGACACCGAGCAGGTGCTGGCGAAGGCCCGCCAGGCCAAGGCCGCCGGCGCGTCGCGCTTCTGCATGGGCGCGGCCTGGCGTTCGCCCAAGGACCGCGACATTCCCAAGGTCGCCGAGATGATCCGCGAGGTGAAGGCGCTGGGCCTGGAGACCTGCGCGACCCTGGGCATGCTCAGCGGCCCGCAGGCCGCGGCGCTCAGGGAGGCCGGCCTCGACTACTACAACCACAACCTGGACACCGCGCCGGAGTTCTACGGCGACATCATCCGCACCCGCGAATACCAGGAGCGCCTGGACACACTGGCGCACGTCCGCGACGCGGGCATGAAGACCTGCTGCGGCGGCATCGTCGGGATGGGCGAATCGCGCGAGCAGCGCGCCGGGCTGTTGCAGGCGCTGGCGAACCTGCCGGCGCATCCGGATTCGGTCCCGATCAACCGGCTGGTGCAGGTCGCCGGAACGCCGCTGCACGGTACGGTCGAACTGGATCCGTTCGAGTTCGTGCGCACGATTGCGGTGGCCCGCATCGTGATGCCGCGCTCGATGGTGCGACTGTCGGCCGGACGCGAGTCGATGAGCGACGAGCTGCAGGCGCTGTGCTTCAGCGCCGGCGCCAACTCCATCTTCTACGGCGAGAAGCTGCTCACCACCGGCAATCCGGATACCGGACGCGACCAGGCGCTGTTCGCCCGGCTGGGCCTGCGGCCGATGGCGGTACAGGTGGAGAACTTCGACGAAAGTCACAGAAGCAATGTTACCGGCGGCGCTACGGTGCACGCCGACATCACCGCGCCGGCCGCCTGCTGCGACCACGCGGCCTAAGTCGTTGTGCTCAGGGGGAATCTGGCAGACGGGCCCGGCGCCGGACAGGCGGCGGCGCCTTGCATCGCGGTTCCGGCCACGCGGCGCGATGACACTTGCCGTCCCGTTGCCAGGCTGCCCCGTCCGTCATGACCCGCCCCGACCTGCTTGAACGCGTAAACACCCAACGCAAACTGCGCGCCGCGCAGGGACGCTCGCGCGTGCGCCGTACGGTCGCCCGGCGTGACGGCGTGCGGGTGGAGGTCAACGGCCGCTGGCTGATCGAGTTCGCCGGCAACGATTACCTGGGCCTGTCGCAGCAGTTCGAGGTGTTGAACGCGCTGCAGGACGCCGCCGGCCGCGAAGGCGCCGGCGCGGGCGCCTCGCACCTGATCACCGGCCACCATCTCGCCCACGGCGCGCTGGAACAGGACGTCGCCGACTGGCTGGGCTATCCGCGCGCGCTGTTGTTCGGCAACGGCTTCCTCGCCAACCTCGCCGTGCAGCAGGCGCTGCTGGAAGATGGCGACGTCTGCGTGCAGGACCGCCTCAACCACGCCAGCCTGATCGACGCCACGCGCCTGGCCGGCTGCAAGCTGCGCCGCTATCCGCATCTGGATCCGGAGGGCGCGATGCGCCAGTTGCGCCAGGCGCCGGACGGCGCGGCGATGCTGGCTACCGACGGTGTCTTCAGCATGGATGGCGACGTCGCGCCGCTGCGCGCGCTCAGCCTGGTGGCGCGGATGCAGCAGGCATTGCTGTACGTCGACGACGCGCACGGCGTCGGCGTGCGCGGCCCGGAAGGACGCGGCAGCGTCGCCGAGGCGCGCATGGGCGTGGAGGAAGTGCCGCTGCAACTGGTCACGCTCGGCAAGGCGCTGGGCGGCTACGGCGCGGTGGTGGTCGGCAGCGATGCGCTGATCCAGCATCTGGCGGAAACCGCGCGACCCTACATCTACACCACGGCGCTGCCGCCGGCGCTCGCGGCGGCCACGCGGGTCGCGGTGCGGCACGCGCGCCGGGATCACTGGCGGCGGGAAAAACTGCAGGGACTGGTGGACCGGTTCCGCACCGCCGCGCAGGGACGCGGGCTGGAACTGATGGCCTCCGACACGCCGATCCAGCCGGTCCTGTGCGGCAGCGAGGCCAACGCGCTGGCACTGTCCTCGGCGCTGGAGAGCGCGGGATTCTGGGTGCCGGCGATCCGTCCGCCGACCGTGCCCGAAGGCAAGGCGCGCCTGCGCGTCACCCTGTCGGTGCTGCACACGCCGCAGGACGTGGATCAACTGGTCGAGGTGCTGGCGCGTTCGTGGGACGCCGTGCGCCGCATCCGCAACGTCGGCACCTGAACATGCGGCGCCCGTATCGCCGGCCGCCGTCCTGGAATCGGCGACAATAGGCACCGTCATGCCGCCGATCCCGCCGGCGGATTCTCCTGCGCCGCATCGCATGCATATCGAAGTCGTGGGCCAAGGCCCCTCGCTGGTTCTGATTCATGGCTGGGCCCTGCACGGCGGCGTGTTCGCGCCGCTGGTGGAACGGCTGGCCGCGCGCTGGACGCTGCACCTGGTGGACCTGCCGGGCCACGGCCACAGTCGCGACTCCCCGACGCCGCTGGCATTGCAGGCGTGCGTCGCGGAGATCCTGGCGCGCACGCCGCCGGCGGTGTGGCTGGGCTGGTCGCTGGGCGGCCTGTTCGCCATGCAGGCCGCGGCGACGTCGCCGCAGGTGAAGGGCCTGGCCCTGATCGCCGCGACGCCGCGTTTCGTGCGGGGCGACGATTGGCCGCATGCGGTCGAGCCCTCGGTGTTCCTGCAGTTCGGCGAGGACCTGCGACGCGATTATCGCGGCACCCTGGAACGCTTCCTCGCCCTGGACACGATCGGCTCCGAACACGCGCGCGAGGAACTGCGCACGCTCAAGCAGACCCTGTACGCACGCGGCGAACCCGCGCCGCAGGTCCTGCAGGAAGGCCTGCGCCTGCTCGAGCAGACGGATCTGCGCGACGCGATCACCGGCCTGGCCCTGCCCAGCCTGTGGATCTCCGGTCGCCGCGATCGGCTGGTGCCCGCGGCGGGCATGCGCGACGCGGCGGCGCTGGCGCCGTGGGGCCTGCACGTGGATATCGCCGGTGGCGGACATGCGCCGTTCCTGGGCCATGCCGATCGCGTGGCGCACGAACTGGCCGACTTCCTCGCCGCCGTCGGCCATGCGCCGGACGGTCCGCACGGGTGAGCGACGTCCGCCTCCCTCTTTTGATTGGAACCCCTCGATGAATTCCCAGTTCGACCACCGCCACATCCGCCGCGCGTTCTCGCGTTCGGCCGCCGGCTACGATGCGGTCGCCGTCCTCCAGCACGAAGTGGAAAAACGCCTGCTGGAATCGCTGGAGTATCTGGGCGAACGCGAACCGCGGGTGGTGGTGGACGTGGGCAGCGGGCCGGGCCATGCGGCCGCGGCGATGCGCAGGCGCTGGCCAAAGGCGCAGGTGCTGGCGCTGGATCTGGCGCTGCCGATGCTGCGTGAAGCGAAGAAGCAGGCAGGCTGGTGGAAACCGTTCGCGCGGGTGTGCGCCGACGCGCGCGCGCTGCCGCTGGCCGAAGGCAGCGTGGACGTGCTGTTCTCCAACCTGTGCCTGCAATGGGTGGAGGATCTGCCGGCGGTGTTCGCCGGCTTCCGCCGCGTGCTCAAACCGGGCGGCCTGCTGCTGTGTTCCACGTTCGGCCCGGACACGCTGCAGGAACTGCGCGATGCCTTCGCCCACGCCGACGACGCCCCGCACGTCAGCCGCTTCACCCCGATCGCGCAGTTCGGTGACGCGCTGATGATGTCCGGGTTCCGGGATCCCGTACTCGACCGGGATCGCTTCACCCTCACCTACGCGGATCTGCCGGCGCTGATGCGCGAACTGCGCGCGATGGGCGCGACCAACGCGATGTCGGCGCGCCGCCACACCCTGACCGGCCGCCGCCGTTTCGCGGCCGCCAGCGCCGCCTACGAACCGCTGCGTGGCGCGGACGGCAAGCTGCCCAGCACCTGGGAAGTCATCTATGCCCACGCCTGGGCACCGGAGCCCGGCGCGCCGATCCGTGGCCAGGGCGAAGAGATCGCCAGCGTGCCCGTGTCGCGGATCCCGATTCGCCGGCGCGGCGAATGACGGAGCGCGCTGCGGCGCGCGCAGGATGCGATGGGTGCTCCGCGGAGCGGTTTCGCGTCCTCGACCGTCCGCGTCAGCGGCTGACCTGCGCGATCCAGTCCTGCAGGTTGTAGTAGTTGGTGACCCGCGCGATCCGATCGTCGCGGATGTCGAAGAACGCACCGCCCGGCAGCACGTAGGTCTGGCCCGTGGCCGGCGGAAGGCCTTCGTCGGCGTGCAGGTACTCGCCGTGCACGACGTATTCGGCGGCGGCGCGGTCGCCATCCAGCGAAGCGAGCACCACGATGTCCCGCAACTGCTCGCGGTAGCTGGCGTTCATCCGGCCCAGGAAGGCGGCGAAGGCTTCGCGCCCGGTTTCGCGCGCGCCCTGGTTGAGGTCGTGCACCACATCGTCGGTGAGCAGCGCCAGCATGCCGTCCCAGTCGCCGCGGTTGAACGCGGCGTAGTAGGTCAGCACCAGCTCGGTGGCGCGATCCTGTCTGCGGTTGCCGTCGATCTTCATGCGCGTGGCCTCGTCGGTGCAAACCCCGGATGATACTCCCGGACCGGCCAGCCGCGGACTTCAGCGCGCCTGCGGCAACCGATCGCGATGGAAGAAGTAGACCTCGGCCAGCAGGAAACGCCAGCGCGTGGTGAAGCTGCGGAAGCGGCTGGTCGGCGTGGGCGAACCCAGCGCGTCGATGCCCAGTTCCCGGCTGATGCGCAGCGCCCGCGCCATGTGCAGCGGGTCGCTGACCACGATCGCGCTGTGCAGGTCGTGGGTCTGCATCAGCGCCGCGGCCTGGCGCAGGTTTTCGTGGGTGTTGCGGGAAACCGATTCGATCAGGATGGCGTTGGCCGGGATGCCCTGGCGGATGGCGTAACGGCGACCGACCTGCGATTCGGAAAAACGCGCGCGGGAGCCGCCGTAGCCGCCGGTGAAGATCAGGGTCCGGGCCATGCCGCGCTTGTACAGATCGATGCCGTGGCGGATGCGTTCCTCGAACACCGGCGAAGGCTTGGCGTCGTAGGCCGCCGCGCCCAGCACGATGATGGCGTCGGCGGGCGCGGCCTGGTCGCGCTGGCCCACCCAGGTGATGTACGCGGCCACGCCGGCGAGCCAGAGCAGCAGCAGCGCCAGCAGGCGCAACAGCCAACCCCGGAATCCCGTGCGCCGCCTGCGCCGCGCGGCGATGACGCTCACGCCGGCCCCCAGGGCAGGGCGTCCAGATCGACATTGCCGCCCGAGAGCACCAGCCCCACCCGCTGCCCGGCGAACCGCTCGCGATGCTTGAGCAGCGCCGCCAGCACCAGTGCCGAGGAAGGCTCGACCAGCAGCTTCAGGCACTGCCAGAGCAGCCGCATCGCGCGGATGGTGTCCTCGTCGTCGGCCACCAGCACCTGGACCCCGTACTGGCGCAGGGCGGCGAAGTTGGGTTCGCCGATCGCCGTGCGCAGGCCGTCGCAGATGGTGTCCGGGGTGAAGTCCGGCAGGCGCCGGCCCGCCGCCAGCGAACGCGCGGTGTCGTCGGCGCCGGCCGGTTCGGCCGCGTAGATCCGACAGGCCGGGGCCATCCGCGCGGTGGCGATGGCGGTGCCGGTGCTCAGCCCGCCGCCGCCGACCGGCGTCACCACCGCGTCGAACGCGCCGTGGCTGTTGTGCAGTTCCAGGATCGCGGTGCCCTGTCCGGCGATGACCGCCGGATGGGTGAAGGGATGGATCAGATGGGCGCCGGTCTCGGCCTGCACCCGGGCACAGGCGGCTTCGCGCGCGGCCTGGGTCGGGGCGCAGCGGTGGATGGTCGCGCCGTAGCGCTCGATGGAAGCGAGCTTGGCGGCCACGGCGCCCTCGGGCACCACGACGTGGCAGGGAATGCCGCGGGTGCGGGCCGCCAGCGCGAGCGCGCCGCCGTGGTTGCCGGAAGAATGGGTCACCACGCCGCGCGCGGCCTCGGTTTCCGGCAGCGACCACACCGCGTTGCAGGCGCCGCGGAACTTGAATGCCCCGCTGCGCTGCAACGGCTCGGCCTTGAAGAACAAGGCACAGCCGGCCAGTCGATCCAGTTCGCGCGAATGCAGCACCGGCGTGGCATGGGCGTGGGGCGCGATGCGGGCGGCGGCGGCCAGGATGTCGTCGAACGTGGGCAGGGTCTGCGGCATGGACAACAGGTTAACGCACCGCCCGCCGGGACTGGACGCGTCCGGCAGCGACAACGCCGGATGAAGCACCCTTGCGCGCGGGGCAGGGTTAAGCACGGATTCAATCCGCGGGCCCGATGCTGACCACCGCAGGAAATGTCAGGGGCTGCACATGAAACCAAGATGGCTGATCATCGCTGCGTTCGCCGCGGCCGCATTGAGCGGTTGCGCGACGTACGACCATGTCGGCGCCAGTGCGGCCGGCGGTTATTACCAGGGTCGCCCGGTGGTCCGCTATTACGACGCCTACGGGTACCCGGTCTACGGTGGCTACTATGGCGGCTATTACAACCAGCCGTACTACTACGGTCGCCAGCCTTATTACGGTTATTACGGTCCGTACTACCCGTACTATCCGCCGCCGGTGCATCGTCCGCGGCCCGGCCACGGCCATGGCGGCTACAAGCCGCCGCCGGGCAGCGGACCGGGCGGTAACCGCCCCGCGCCGTGGCGCGACCCGACCCGCGGCGCCTGGCGCGAGCATGGCCAGCAGCCGGCGGTGCCGGGCCAGCCGCCCCGGCAGGTCAGTCCCCGCATGCCGCCCCGCGTTTCCCCGGGCTCGCCCCCGCGGGTCTCGCCGGGCGCGCCGTCGCGGCCGCAGGCGATGCCGCGCAGCATCAACGAACGGCCCGCCGGCGTTCCCCGGATCCAGCCGCGGGGCGGCCGGGTCCGGGTCATCGAGAACTGATCCACACGCCCCATCCACCGGCCGTCGGCCCGTTGGAATCCAAGTTGACCGGTTGCGTCGCTTTCTGACGTCACAGGCGATAAAGGTTCCATGTCGACGTCCGGTGGGGAGTTCTGGATCCCCCCTGTTCCGGTCCCTGCCGGGCGTCGGCGCCCCTTCAAACCCGGCTCCGGCCGGGTTTTTCATTGCCCGACGCGGTATCCTTCGCGCACAAAAAAAGGCCGGCAGTCCCCCGACTACCGGCCCCGGCATCCCCGCTGTGCGCATGGCTGGCCCCTGTTCCAATCCCAGCCCACGCCCCTGTCGCTTGCCACACCGGGTGCCGGGGATATTTCGCAGGAAGCGTGCCAATCCGGCACCATCGCCGACACCCTCCACCGGGAAGGCGCGCCGCCCAGGCTGAACACGAACCATGAACCACGACTTCTACCGTTACGACGTCATCATCATCGGCGGCGGCCACGCCGGCACCGAAGCCGCGCTCGCCGCGGCCCGCGCGGGCGCGCGCACGCTGCTGCTGACCCACAACGTCGAGACCGTCGGCGCGATGAGCTGCAACCCGGCCATCGGCGGCATCGGCAAGGGCCATCTGGTCAAGGAGATCGACGCGCTGGGCGGAGTGATGGCATGGGCGGCCGATCGCGCCGGCATCCAGTGGCGCACCCTCAATGCGTCCAAGGGACCGGCGGTACGCGCGACGCGCTGCCAGGCCGATCGCGCGCTGTACCGGCGCGCCATCCGCAGCGCGGTCGAGGCCCAGCGCAACCTGACCGTGTTCCAGGCGGCGGTGGACGATCTGATCATCGAGGCCGAAAGCGTGCGCGGCGCGGTCACCCAGACCGGACTTCGCTTCCACGCGCCCGCGGTCGTGCTGACCGCGGGCACCTTCCTGGCCGGCAAGATCCATGTCGGCGAAACCCAGTACGCCGCCGGCCGGGCCGGCGATCCCCCCGCGACCGCGCTGGCGCACAAGCTCCGCGAAGGGCGCTTCGTCGTCGATCGGTTGAAGACCGGCACGCCGCCGCGCATCGACGGGCGCACGCTGGACTATTCGGTGATGGAAGAACAACCCGGCGATGATCCGATGCCGGTGATGTCCTTCCTCGGCAACGTGGCGGACCATCCCGCGCAGGTGTCGTGCTGGATCACCCACACCAGCGAGCGCACCCACGAGATCATCCGCAACGCACTGCACCGCTCGCCGTTGTACACCGGCCAGATCGAAGGCATCGGCCCGCGCTATTGCCCGTCCATCGAGGACAAGGTCGTGCGTTTCGCCGAAAAGGCCAGCCACCAGATCTTCGTCGAGCCCGAAGGGCTGGACGTGGTGGAGATCTACCCCAACGGCATCTCCACTTCGCTGCCGTTCGACGTGCAGCTGGATCTGGTGCGCAGCATCCGCGGTTTCGAGCAGGCCCACATCACCCGCGCCGGCTACGCCATCGAGTACGACTTCTTCGACCCGCGCGGCCTGAAGTCGTCGCTCGAGACCAAGGCGGTGGCCGGCCTGTTCTTCGCCGGCCAGATCAACGGCACCACCGGCTACGAGGAAGCCGCCGCGCAGGGCCTGATCGCCGGTCTCAACGCGGCCCGCTTCGTGCAGCAGAAGGAGGCATGGTCGCCGCGCCGCGACGAGGCCTACATCGGCGTGCTGATCGACGATCTGATCACGCACGGCACCAACGAGCCCTACCGCATGTTCACCAGCCGCGCCGAATACCGGCTGCAACTGCGCGAGGACAATGCCGACCAGCGCCTGTCCGGCATCGGTCGCGAGCTGGGCCTGGTCGACGACGCGCGCTGGGCGCGCTTCACCGCCAAACAGGAAGCGGTCGAACGCGAAACCGCGCGCCTGCGCGCGCTGTGGGCGACTCCCAACAACGCCCTGGGCCGCGAGCTGGAAGCCGTGCTGGGCGTGGCGGTGAGCCGCGAGACCAACGCGCTGGATCTGATCAAGCGCCCGGAACTGGATTACGCCCGGCTGATGCAGGTGCCCGCGCTCGGCCCGGCGGTGGACGATGCCAAGGTCGCCGAGCAGGTGGAGATCGGCGTGAAGTACGCCGGTTACCTGGATCGCCAGCGCGAGGAGATCGAACGCCAGCAGCGCAACGAGGCCACGCCGATTCCGCAGGGTTTCGATTTCGCCGGCGTGCACGGACTGTCGGCCGAAGTGCAGCAGAAACTGGCGCGCGTGCAGCCGCAGACCGTCGGGCAGGCCCAGCGCATTCCCGGCATGACCCCGGCCGCGATCTCGCTGCTGCTGGTCCATCTCACCCGCGCGCGGCGCGCGCAGGTCGCATGATGCGAATGGCCTGATTGCAAGCGGGAATCGAACAGGAAACGATGTGACGCAAGCGGAAACGGACATCCACCCCATCGCGGCGGAGAAGCGTGCCGCCATCCTGGCCGCGCTGGCTGACATCGAGCGCCAGCAGGGTGTCCGTGTCGTGTTTGCCTGTGAATCCGGCAGCCGCGGTTGGGGTTTCTCTTCGCCGGACAGCGATTACGATGCACGCTTCATCTACGTGCATCCCGCCGAGTGGTACCTGAGCGTGAACGAACGGACGCGTCCAGGCGCTCCCCAGCGGGACGTGATCGAGCTTCCCATCGATGATGAACTGGATGTCAGCGGCTGGGATCTGCGCAAGGCCTTGCGTCTGTTGTCCAGGTGCAATCCCACGTTGTCCGAATGGCTGCGCTCACCCATTGTCTATCGCGAGGATCCGGACATCGTCGGGCGCCTCCGCGAACTGACGCAGAGCCATTATTCGCGGCTGGCGGCGTGGCATCACTACCACAACATGGCGAAGACGAACTTCCGCGGCTATTTGCGCGGCGAGCGCATCCGCACCAAGAAGTATCTGTACGTCCTGCGTCCGATCCTGGCCTGCCTGTGGATTGAGGAATCCGAACAGCCGCCACCGATGGCGTTCGAGGCATTGTTGGACAAGCTGCTGCCAAATGGAACGGTACGCGAGGCCATCGATGCACTGCTCGTCATCAAGCGCGCCAGCGGCGAGGTTTCCGATGGTCCACGTATTCCGGCCATCAGCGATTTCATCGAGTCGCGGTTGGAACGGATGGGACGGGAAACCATGCAACTGCCCGTTCGCGACGCGGGGGACGGTCCGCTGGATGCCTTTTTCCGCCAGGCGATCGGCTTCTCCGCGCGTTAGCTGGCGGATCTGGCAGGCAGGGCGTACGTTCGCGATCGCCCGGCGAAAAGACCGCGCCGCCGTCGCAGCGGCGCGGTCGCAGTGGCCTACTCCGCCGGCAAGCCCATTTCCTTCAGCAGGTGCGGTGCCGGCTGGACCTTGGCCATCAGCCAGCGCATGTAGCGCATGTCCACGTGCACGGCGCGCTTGTAGCGGGGGTCGAACATCCAGCTGGCGCTGACCGATTCCCAGTTGCTGTCGAAGTTAAGGCCGATCAGCTGGCCGCGCGCGTTGAGCACCGGTGAACCGGAGTTGCCGCCGGTGGTGTCCAGGTTGGTCAGGAAGTTGACCGTCTGGGTTTTCAGGGCGGGATCGGCGGTGCTGCCGAAGTCGCCCTTGGCGATCGCCGCCAGCAGCGGTTTGGGCGCATCGAACGGCACCGCGTTGGTGTTCTTCTCGACGATGCCGGCCACCGTGGTCACCGGTGAATAGGTCACGCTGTCGCGCGGGTGCAGCGATTCGACCTTGCCGTAGCTGACCCGCAGCGTGCTGTTGGCGTCGGGATAGACCGAGCGTCCCTGGCTGCGGTACCAGCCGGTCAATGCCTGCATGTAGGCCGGGCGCAGGCGCAGCAGATCACCCTCGCGCTGCTTGCGCTCGTTCTCGATGCGCAGGAACGCGGGTTGCAGTTGCGCGGCCAGCGCCAGCAGCGGGTCGGAGGATCCGGCGATGGCGGCGGGATCGGCCTTCAACAGGCCCACGCGGGTGGCCTCGTCACCCAGGGCCGTGCCGCCGTAGACGCGCGCGAGGGTCGCTTCCAGGCTGGCGGCATCGCGCCCGAACGCGGCGTCGAATTCCGGCAGGCGCTGCGCGTCGGGCAGCTTCTGGTAACGGCCGACCAGTTCGGTCAGGAAAGCGCGCTCCATGCCGGCGTCGTAGCGGCGCTGCACCTGCTTCAACTGCCCTTCGATGAGGGCGAGATCACGTTCCTGGTAGCCGCCCTCGCGATCCGCATCGGGCTTGCCGCGTTCCAGCGCCAGGCGCTGCAGGGTGATCGCGCTGCGCAGCAATTGGGTGCGGCCATCGATCATGCCGACCAGCAGATCGCGCTCGCGCATGGCGCTGCCCTGGTCCAGCAAGGCCTGGGCCTGGCCGATGCGCGCGCGCACCGCCTTCGCGTCGCCGCCGGACTTCTCCAGCCACGCGTACATCGCCTTTTCCGCATCGGCACGCACCTGGATGGCGTTGCTGCGGCGCAGTCCTTCCAGTTCGCCGCTGAAACGCTTGCTGCTGTTCTTCAGGCCGGACAACTGGCTGGCGTACTTCACGCCCGCCTCCGGATCCGCCTTGCTCCGCTGCTGGACGATGCCGATCAGCGCGTCCAGGATTTCCACGTTGGCCGGCAGGCCCCATTCGATGCGGTCCTTGAACTCGCTGGCGAAACGATGGCGGTAGGTGATGCCGGGATAACCGGCCAGCATCGCGAAATCGCCTTCCTTCGGTCCGTCGAGGGCGACCTGCAGATGCGCCGGCGCGCGGTAGGGCACGTTGTCCGGGCTGTAGGCGGCGGGCTTGCCGTCCTTGCCGACGTAGGCACGCAGCAGGGTGAAGTCGCCGGTGTGGCGCGGCCACATGAAGTTGTCGATCTCGTCGCCGTAGTTGCCGATCGCGCGCGGCGGCGCATAGACCAGCCGGATGTCGCGCAGCTCCAGCTGCTTGATGCGATAGAAATCCGCGCCGTAGTACATGGTGGCGACGCTGCAGCGCATTCCCGCCTCCTGCTCGCATTCGCTGACGATGCGCTTGTTGGCGCGATCCACCGCGTCGTAGTACTCGCGCCCGGTCTTGCCCTCGGCGGCCTTGAGCACCTCGTCGGTCACGCGATCGAAGCCCACCGTCACCAGCACCCGATAGTCGGGGTTGGCCGGCAGTTCCGCGCTCCGGTCGGCGGCTGTATAGCCTTCGTCGATCAGGTTCTTCTCCGGCCTGGAGTTGTACTGGATGACGCCGTAGGCGACGTGGTGGTTGGTCAGGACCAGGCCGTCGGCGGAGACGAACGCGCCGGTGGCGCCGCCCACCTTGACCACCGCGTTCAGCGGCGGCCGGGTCAGGTCCGCCAGCGCCGCCGGATCGCCTTCGAAACCGGCCTGCCGCAGCGGGCCGGCCAGTTGCGGCAACTGCGCGGGCATCCACATGCCTTCGTTGGCCTGCGCGGGCAGGGCCAGGGCGATGCCCAGGGCCAGGGCGGTGAAAGGCGTGCGTGCGCTCATCGGCGGAAATCCTCGGCAAAAAGACAGCCTGCGACGATAGCGGCCCGTGCCGTGCAGGGCAATTGCGGGTTTTTCCGGGGTCCCGCCTGCGGCCGGGCCGCGCCTCAGACCGCGCCGAACGCCACTGGCTGGCCGATGAATTCGCCGTAGCGGGCGGCGGCCCGGGCGAGTGCGGCCTGATCGCGCTTGCGCGGGGGGTGCAGCGGCGTCAGCGTGAGCGTGGCGCCCTGCCGGCCCAACGTGCGTTTCCATAGCGCGCTGACGCGGCCATCGACCACCACGCTCGGACTGACCAGGCCGTTGATGCCGATCACTTGGCGGTTGTGGGCGGCGTCCAGCGCGACACCACGGTCCTTGTAACCGACCAGGTATTCGTCAAAGGGCGGCAGCAGGTGGACAGCCGGACCCGCGGGTGCGGAAGGCTCCGCGGATTCGACGAACCAATACCGCACGCCTTCGGATTCATGCAGCGAAAGTGCGGGTTTCGCAAGCTCCACCGCCGCCTGCGCATCACGCAGGGTCAGGCCCGACCACCAGGCCAGATCCGGCACGGTGGCCGGCCCGTGCCCGGTGAAATAGCGCCGCGCCAGCTCGGCCAGCGCGTCATCGCGGTCGCGCGGCGCCACCGGCGGCACCCATTCCTCCAGCAGCACGAAGGTCGGTTGCCTGCCTTCGCGCGGGCCCTGGCAGATCAGCCCTTCGTGGGCGAGCCGGCCGAGGATGTGCAGGCCGCGTTGCCCTTCGGTGTCGATGCGGTGCCCGGCCAGTGCTTCATAGAGTGCGCCGCGGGTCATCCGCTTGCCGCCTTCGAGCAGGCGCGTGACCACCTCGGCACAGCGGCCGGTCGTGCGCGCATCCAGGCCGAAGTCGCGTTCCTGCCGCGCGCGATCGCGGTCGAGCGCGCCGCTCGCCATCAGCGACAGCATCCAGCGCGCGTCCTCCGGTGCCACCAGGTGCAGCGTCCCGCGCATCGGCCAGGTGCGCACGATGCGGCGCTCGGCGATGGCCTGTTCGATATCGGCTTCGCGCGCCCCCGCCGTGCGCAGGCCCACCGCCCACAACGATGCGTAGTAATCCTGCGCCTGCATCGCCAGCAGGTGGCGGACGGTGGCGGCAGGATCGTCACCTATCGGAGCGCTGATGCCCTGCCGATGGAGGCGTTCGGCGGCGATGGTGGAAACATTGCCCATCGTTCAGCGCTTGAGCTCGAATACCGCCCTCACATTCTCCGCGTAATCCACCGTCGGCTGGATGTAGCGTCCGGCGGCGCTGTTTGCGGTGACGGTGACGCTGTCCAGCGTTTGAGCCCGGTATCCGAACTCTACCTGGGAGGTGGCGCTGTCGATGCTGTAGATGGGCCCGAGCGCCATACCGAAGGCGCCAGCCGTGTCGTTCGCCTGATCACGGGCATGCTGGATCGCCTTGCGCTTGGCCTCGGCGCGAAGTTCGCCGGCGCGGGTGGATTCGAATACGAGGTTCCTGAAGCCCGTGGCGCCCGATGCGAGGCCCGCGTCCATCAGGTCGTTGAGCCTGTCGATCCGCTTCAACAGAACGGTCACGGTCCGGCTGGCCTCATAGCCGTTGGACACCCGTTTGCCCGAGTCGGTGTAATCGACATCCTCGGAAGCCTGCAGGCCGCCTGCTTCGATGTCCTCGTCCGCGATACCGAAACCGGAAAGGGCTTCCAGCAGCCGGTTGACGCCTTGATCCACCGTCTTCTTGGCCTGCAGCGGCTGCGCGGCGCGCGATGCGAATTCGAAGCTCAAGCGCGCGCTGTCCGGTTTGACGGTGACCTTTCCCTGGCCCGCGACCACGATGTGTGGTGCATCGGGAAGCGGGGTGCCGGCGAAGGCGGAAGGCGCGAGGGCGAACAACGTGGCGAGCAGGAACTGACGCATGAAATGTCCTTTTTTCCGGCGAAGCGGGCGACTGTTCTATTTCTCCCTGCGCCAGTTGATCGAACCGCGGCTTTCGATGGTGCTGGACTCGATTTCGATGTCGAAGCCCTTGCGCAGCAGGTACTTCAGGGTCACCGCCGAACCGGAACCGACCATCGACACGCCGTAGCTGACGTACAGGCGCGGCGAGAGGTACTTGCCGACGCCGAAGACCGAGCCGCCCAGCGTGCGCGATTCCAGCACGCCGGCGTCGTCCAGGCCGATCCTGGCGCCCAGCTGCGACGCCAGCAGGCCGGCGCCGGCCGACAGCGCCGAGGAGGCGGCGTTGATGCGCTGGCTTTCGTCGCTGCTGGCGCTGTTGAGCGATCGGCCGAGCACCAGGTACGCCAGCGCCTCGGATTCGGAAGTGGCCGGATCCGACCAGACTTTCGCGCGTGGCTGGCTGGCGCGGCCGGTGACATCGATGCCGGCGGTGACGCCGGCGCTGATCACCTCGCGCTGCGCGCGGATGTTGATGCGGGGATCGCTGACCGCGTTGTTGCTCCAGGTCAGTTCGCCGCGGGTGATCTGCAACTTCTGGCCGTAGGCTTCGTAGCGGCCGTCCACGTCCAGGCGGCCGGTCGCGACCATCTCGTGGCCCAGGCGCGAGCGCACCCGCATCTTGCCGCCCAGAGAACCTTCCAGGCCGTAACCCTTCAGCGCGACCTTGTCGCCCAGGGTGATGCCAAGATCCAGATCCAGCCGCGAACTCGGCGTCCGTTCCGGATCCACCGGGTCGAGCACCACCACGTCCTCGGATGCGGAAACGCCATCGTCGAGTTTCTCCACGTCGATGTTCGCCGACGGCACGGTGACTTCGCCGCGCACCTGGATGGTGTTGTCGGCGAAACCGACCTGGATGTCGGGCGAGGCGATGGCGCGCAGATCGGTGGTGTCGGACACGAGCACGTTGTCGCCGCGCACGTTGAACTGCAGCGGCGTGGTGTCGTTGTTCCAGCCCAGGCTGCCGTCGATCCGCAACAGGCCTTCGCCGGACTTCACGCTGCCGTCGATGCGTGCGCTGCCGTCGGCCAGCGCCACCAGCCGGGCGGCGCCGTCGGCGAGGGTGATGCCGAGCGCCGGCAGCTCGCCGGTGAACTCGGTCAGTTCCGCCTCGCCGGTGAGCGCGGGCCGGCCACGGGTGCCGGCCAGGCCGATGTGGCCGGCGAGCTTGCCGCGCGGTCGCACCAGGTCCGGCGAGAACAGTTCCAGCCAGAACAGCCGCGAATTGTGGAAGTACAGATCGCCGCGCAACGGCGAGAACTCGTCCCAGCCGGTGTTGACGGTGGCGTCGACATAACCGTTGCCCTTGAAGCCGCTACCCAGCCGCGCCTGGATGCGTTGCGGATTGAAGTCCGCATCGAAGGTGAAGTTGTCGTAGCTGATCAGTTCGCCGCGGGCGTTGTTGCCCAGCTTCATGCCGCCTTCCAGCGAAGCCAGATGGACCTTGCCTTCCCAGGCGTTGCCACGCGGGCGCAGGCTGGCGTCGAGGGCGAGATTGCCGCGCAGGACCAGCGGTCGCCCGCTGTTCTGCGGCAGCCACGGATGCACCAGCGTCAGCGGCAGGGAATCCGAACGCAGGCTCAGGCCACGGCGCGGCCAGTCGGCCTCCGCGCAAAGGGAGCCGCCATCGCTGGAAGCCAGGCAGGTGCTGCCCAGCGTCCAGTTCTCGCCGCGCTGGGCGAAGCGCGCGGGTTGCTGCAACTGCCACGGGCCGCCCTTGGAGGGCGCGATGCGCAGGGTGTCCAGCGCTCCCTGCCAGTTGTCGCCGCGCCGCTGCGCGCTGCCGGCCAGCGCGATCGCGCCCATCGGATTGCGTGCGTCGCCGTCCACCCGCAGATCCTCCACCGCGCCGCGCGCATCCAGCCGAAGTTGATCCAGCACCATGCCGACGTTGACCGCGCTCGCGCGCACCGCCAGTTCGCCGTTGCCGCCGCGCCAGGGCAGGCGCCCGCGCAGGCTGACGGTTTCGGCGCTCCAGTCGTTCCAGCGCAACTGGCTGCCGGCCAGGTCGGCGTCGACGTCCGGCGCGGTGCGTGCGCCGCTCAGCTTGACCGTTCCCTGCAATGTGCCGCTGCCGGTCGGCAGCAGATCCGCCAGATGCAGCGGCGACAGCGACGCATCCACCGCGAGCCGGTCGCCGATCTTGCCCTTGGCCTGCACGCGGCTGCCGCCGAGCGTCATGGCCAGTTGCCCTTCGCCGTCCTCGCCATGCAGCGCGAAGGTGCCGCGCGCGTCCAGCGGCCGTCCCCGCAGGCGCCCGGCCAGCTTCGGCAGATCCAGGGTGGCGTCGAAGCCGCCGGCCTCGCGGGCCTGGCCCCGGCTGCTGAAGTCGCCGGACAGATCGCCGTCCCAGTCGGCGAGGAAATAGCCGGGATCGAATCCGGCCAGCTTCGCCCTCATGTCCCACTTCAGCACCGGCGTCCACGCGACGTCGCCGCCGGCGTCGAGTTGTCCGGTCGGCATCTTCGCGCTCAGCGTTTTCACCGTCGCGCGTTCGCCGTTGCCGGCGGCGTCGAACGTGACCCGTGCTTTCTCGTCCGCGCGGACGAAATCGGCCTTGCCGACCGCCGCCCACTGCGCCAGCCGTCCGGCCACGCCCAGATCGGCGTTGGCGCCGATGGCGGTCTCGGCACTGTCGCCCCAGCGCAGCCCGCGCGCATTGACGGCGAAGCGGAACTGCGGGTTTGCCGGATCCTTGAAGTCGGCACGCCCGCGCAACGTGGTGACGCCTTCGAACGCGCGCACCACCAGCGGTTCGACGGTCAGCACTTCGTTGGCGATGGCGACCTGCGAAGGATCGATCACCAGCGTGGTCTGGTCCTGCACGATGCGGCCCTGCAGGGTCGCCTTGCCGCCCGCGCCGTCGGCCTTCAGATCGAAGGCCAGCGGCAGGCTGTCCCCGGTGAGCGCGAGGGCCGCCAGGTCCAGCTGTTCGGTCCTGCCGGTGAAATGCCAGGTCGGATTGTCGACCCCCTGCAGGGTGAGCAGCACCCGCACCGGCGCCGGCGCGTTGCCGGCCAGCGCCATTTCCATCCGCTGGATGTCGCCGCGCGCGACCAGGCCCAGGCGGGCCGGTGCCTTGCCCGCCGGCGCGGGGAACACGCCGGTGACCCGCAGATCGGTGCGGTAGTCCTCGCCGGGCGCATAGCGGCCATTCGCGTTGAAGTCGCCGCGATCGGTGTCGAGGGCGAGTTGCTCGGCCACGAAATAGCCGTTGCCGATGTCGATGCCGCCGCGGCCGCGGCGGATGTCGATCACCGGTTCGCCCGCCTGCGAGACGGCGAATCCGTCGATGGCCAGCGTGTCGGCCTGGATCGCCAGCGGCATTTCGATCTGCGGCAGCGATTCCGGCCAGCGCGGCAGTTCGAACGGCTCGTCGCTTTCGGGGACGTCCAGCGTCGCGTTGCGGATTTCCAGTGCATCCAGCCGCAGGCGCTTGCCGAGCAACGGACGCAGATCCGGATCCAGGTACACCCGTTCGGCGGTGAAATGGACCTTGTTCCAGCGCAGCTCCACGCCGTGCAGGGTGAGCGGGCCGGCCAGCGGACCTTCCACCTGCTTCCAGGTCAGCGATGCGTTGGCCGGGAGCCGTGCCACCACCTGCGCCAGCAGGACGTCGCGGCCCGCCACCGTCTGCAACAACCAGTACAGGCCGAAGCAGAGCAGGAGCACCAGCACGCCGGTGCCGATGGCGCTGCGGATGGCGAGCACGCGCATGCGCGCGCGGCGGCGCGCGCGCAGTTCGGCGATGCGTGCTTCGCGCTCTTCCGGGGTGATGTCGTCGGCGGGCCGGCTCACAGGTCGGTTCCGATGTTGAGGTAGATCTGGAACTGCGAATCGGGATCGTTCAGGCCGTGCGCCAGATCCAGCCGCACCGGGCCGATCGGCGAACGCCAGCGGAAGCCGACGCCCACGCCCGTGCTGAGATCCGGCATGCCGCCGTCGAAGGCGCTGCCGGTGTCGACGAACACCGCCCCGCCCCAGGGCCCGCCGCCCGGGTAGTACTCGTATTCGGCGCTGGCGGTGACCACGTTCTTGGCGCCCAGCGCGTACTTGCCGATGCGCGGCCCGACTTCGCGCCAGGCGTAGCCGCGGATGCTGCGATCGCCGCCGGCGAAAAAACGCAACGACGGCGGCATGCCGACCAGGCTGCTGGTGAAGGTATGGCCGTACTCGCCGCGGAAGATCAGCGCGCTGTTGCGGCCGAACTCGCGCGACCAGCGCGCGCGGATGTGCGCCTGCAGGAAACTGGCATCGGAGCCGGCGCCTTCCACGCCGCCGCGCAGCAGCACCGATCCGGCCAGCCGATCCGGCCGGTTGGACCCGACCGGCGCATTGAGATAGTCGGCCTGCAGCGAGGGATAGGTGAAGGTGGCGTAGCGATACTCCGGCGATTCCAGCTCGTTGCCGTCGGCGTCCTCGTAATACGCCCAGCGCTCGCGCAGCGCGTGGATCGAGGCGACGGCGGTCCAGTCCTCGTTGATCTGGCCGCTGCGGCTGCCGATGAATTCGATGTGGCGCAGATCGATGTAGTCGGTCTGCTCGTCGCTGGCCTGCACCGCGATGGTGTACCAGCCGTCCAGCCATTTGAATGCGGGAATGCGGTACTGGGTCAGCAGGGTCTTGCGGTTCTGCGCGTAGTCCAGTTGGGTCGACAGTTTGTGCCCACGTGAGTTGAGGTAGCGCCGATCCACGCCCATGCGGATACCGGCGCCGCTTTCGGAGCCGTAGCTCACGCCGGCGGTGTAGATGGTGCGCTTGGCCAGGCTCAGGTTGACGTCGATCGGGACGCGGCCGTCCACCGCCTTGTCCGGGTTGGCCTGGATGTCGATGTTGCTGAAGTAGTCCAGCCCCACCAGCGATTCGCGCAGGCGATCCAGCTTGCCCTGGTGGAAGTAGCTGCCTTCCTCCCAGTACACCAGCTTGTCCAGCAGTCCTGGCTGGAACTTGCTCTGGTGGAACGTGGTGGGCCCCATGTCGTAGCGGATGCCGCTGACCCAGGCCAGATCGATGTCGGCGGCATGTTCGGCGCGGGTGACCTCGACGCGGCGCTGGGTGAAGTCGGCGTCGAAGTAGCCGCGATCGGCCAGGCGCCGCACGATCTTGAGCTTGCTGGCTTCGTAGGTGGTGTGATCGAAGATGTCGCCGGTGCGCGGGGTGAACGCGGCCAGATCCTCCTTGAGGTAGCGATCCTCGCCGCCTTCGCCGTCGATGCTCAGGCTCGCGCGGCGCACGCGCACCGGTTCGCCCTTGTCGACCCGGATGACCACTTCCACCCGTTCATTCTGGCCCCCGCCGCTGCGGTTGGCCTGCACCTGCACGTCGGGCGAGTAATAGCCGAACGGTTCCAGCGCTTCGCGCGTCTGCGCGACGGCCTCGTTCAGCAGGTACTCCAGCCGCGATTCGCCCAGGCGCTTGCCGAGCGTGTCGTTCAGGGACAGGGCGACGTTGATGTTCTCCACCATCGCTTCGTCCTCTACCCCCTCGATGCGGACCTTGTCGATGGTGGCCGCGGCCCAGGCGGAGCCACTGGCGGCAAGCAAGGCGATCACGGTGGCAAGGGGGACGATTCGTCGCATGCGGGCAGGATAACCGGCGAACGGATTTTCGGGTTAAAGGTACATGAGGGCGCAGCCGGACCTCGAGGCGCGGGTCCGGGCCGATGCTGAACGATGGCGTGGATGCCGCCCGCGGATCGGGGCGAGCGTTCGACCGCATGCCCGCGACGACGGAGGCCGATGCGGGGCGGGCGATGTGGTTTCCCCGCGGGCGCGGGGAGACCTTGGGTTCAGACCGAGAGATGCTCGATCGCGGCGACCGCGCGGAAACGATCGGCCAGGCGCTTGAGCAGGGCCAGGCGGTTGGCGCGGATGGCCGGATCGTCCGCGTTGACCATCACGTCGTCGAAGAATGCATCCACCTGCGGACGCAGCCGCGCCAGCCGGTTCAACACGCTGACATAGTCGTGGCGGTGCAGGGCGTCGTCGGTGTCGCCGAGCGCGGCTTCGACCGCTTCGGCGAGCGCGCTTTCCGCCGGCTCGCTCAACAGGGCGCGATCCTCCATCGCCGGAATCGCGATGTCGGCCTTCTTCAGGATGTTGTTGATGCGCTTGTTGGCGGCGGCCAGCGCCTCGGCTTCGGGCAGGCTGGCGAACGTGCCGATGGCGTCCAGGCGGGTGTCGAAGTCGTACAGCGAAGCCGGCTTCAGTTCGGCGACCGCGTTGAAGTGCGCGGCCGGCACGCCCTTGTCGGCGTAATAGCCGCGCAGGCGATCGAGGATGAAGTCATGGAGCTCGTTCGCATCCGCCTGCACGCCGCGCGCCGCGAGCGCGCCGTTGGCGCGCGCGAGCAGGGCCGGCAGGTCGAGGTTGAAACCGCTCTCGATGATCGTGCGCGCCAGGCCCAGCGCGTTGCGGCGCAGGGCGAACGGATCCTTGTTGCCGGTCGGCTTCAGGCCCGCGGCGAAACCGCCGGCCAGCGTGTCCAGGCGCTCGGCGATCGCCAGCACCTTGCCCAGCGGCGAGAGCGCGATGTCGTCGCCGGCGAAGCGCGGCTGGTAGGCCTCGTCGATCGCCAGCGCGATCTCCTTCGGCTCGCCCGCGGCCAGCGCGTAGTGGCGGCCGGCGATGCCCTGCAGTTCCGGGAATTCGTTGACCATGCGCGATTGCAGGTCGTTCTTCGACAGCGCGGCGGCGCGGCGGGCCTCGGCCGGATCGGCACCGACCTGCGGCGCGATCACTTCGGCCAGCGCGGCCACGCGCGCGGCCTTGTCCGCCACGCTGCCGAGCTTGGCCTGGTAGGTGACCGAAGCCAGTCCCTCGCCCATCGACAGCAGGCCCTGCTTGAGATCCTCGTCGAAGAAGAAGCGCGCGTCGGAGAAGCGCGGTCGGATCACGCGCTCGTAGCCCTTGCGGACTTCGGCCACGTCCTGCGACTCGATGTTGGCGATGCCGACGAAGTGCGCGGTCAGCTTGCCGGCGTCGTCCAGCACCGGGAAGAATTTCTGGTTGATCTCCATCGTTTCGATCAGCGCTTCCTGCGGCACCGCCAGGAACGCCGGCTCGAAACCGCACAGGACCGCGGCCGGCCATTCGGTCAGGCAGACCACCTGCTCGAGGTTGTCGTCGGTGATGCGCGCCACGCCGCCGGCGCCCTGCGCGGCCTGGTTGACCGCCTCGACGATGCGCCGCCGGCGCTCGTCGGCGTCGACCAGCACCTTGGCCGAGCGCAGCGCATCCACGTAGTCGCCCGGCTGGCCGATCCAGACCGGCTTGTCATGTTCGAAGCGGTGCCCGCGGCTCATGCGGTCGGCCTTGACGCCCAGCACCTCCGCTTCCACGACGTCGCCGCCCAGCAGCAGCACCAGCCAGTGCACCGGCCGCGCGAAGGCGTAGTCGTGATCGCCCCAGCGCATCGGCTTGGGAATGGGCATGCCGGCGATGGCCTCGCGCAAGATCTCCGGGAGCAGGTTCGCGGTCTTCGCGCCGGGCTTGATCGCACGATGGACGAAGCGCTCGCCCTTGCCGTCGGTGGTGCGTTCCAGCCGGGCCCAGTCGATCCCGGCCTTGGCGGCGAAACCCTGCAGCGCCTTGGTCGGCTCGCCGTTGGCGTCCAGCGCGATGTTGAGATACGGCCCCAGCACTTCCGACTTCTGTTCCGGCTGTTCCGTGGCCACGCCCGGCAGCAGCACCGCCAGGCGGCGCGGCGTGTACAGCGGCCTGGCGTCGCCGCGCCGGAAGTCGATGCCGCGCCTTTCCAGCGCGGCGATCACGCCGTCGAAGAAGGCCTGCGCCAGTCCGGGCAGCGCCTTGACCGGCAGTTCCTCGGTTCCGAGTTCGATCAGCAGGGATTTTTGTTCGCTCATGTCGTGCAACCTGTCTTTTTGCCTGTCCCGCTCGGAAGCGTTGGCAGGGCAAGGGGATTGCTCCCATCCGCCCTTCGGCCACCTTCCCCCGCGGGCGGGGGAAGGACGTGTGTCATGGAGTCCGGTTTTTCAGGCCGGGGAAGCCGAGCTTCTCGCGCTGGGCGTGGTAGGCCTCGGCCACCGCCTGCGCGAGCTTGCGCACCCGCAGGATGTAGCGCTGGCGCTCGGTCACCGAAATCGCGCGGCGCGCATCCAGCAGGTTGAAGCTGTGCGACGCCTTGCAGACCTGCTCGTAGGCCGGCAGCGGCAGGCCGGCCTCGACCAGTTTCATCGCTTCGGCCTCGCAGGCGTCGAAGCGATGGAACAGTTCGGCCACGTCGGCGTACTCGAAGTTGTAGGTGCTCTGCTCGACTTCGTTCTGGTGGTAGACGTCGCCGTAAGTAACGATGCCCTGCGGGCCTTCGGTCCATACCAGGTCATAGACGTTGTCGCAGTTCTGCAGGTACATGCACAACCGCTCCAGGCCGTAGGTGATCTCGCCCAGCACGGGCCGGCACTCCAGGCCGCCGGCCTGCTGGAAGTAGGTGAACTGGGTGACCTCCATGCCGTTGAGCCAGACTTCCCAGCCCAGGCCCCACGCGCCGAGGGTCGGCGATTCCCAGTTGTCCTCGACGAAGCGCAGGTCGTGCACGCGCGGATCGATGCCCAGCGCCTTGAGCGACTCCAGGTACAGCTCCTGGATGTTGTCCGGATTGGGCTTCATCACCACCTGATACTGGTAGTAGCGCTGCAGGCGGTTGGGATTCTCGCCGTAGCGCCCGTCGGTGGGGCGGCGGCTGGGCTGCACGTAGGCGGCGTTCCACGGTTCCGGTCCAAGCGCGCGCAGGAAGGTGGCGGGATGGAACGTGCCGGCGCCGACTTCCAGGTCCAGCGGCTGGATCAGGACACAGCCCTGGGAGGCCCAATACTGGTTCAGGGTCTGGATGAGTCCCTGGAAGGTCACGGTGGGAGTCGAAGTGGCGGCCATCGGCTTATCGTGCACTGCGGAAAAGCGGGCTAGTATACGGGGGAAGCCCCCGCCCCACCTTCGTTTGCCCGCCGTGGACGTTCCCGTGAAAGCGCCCTTCCTCATCGTCGAAACCGGCCAGCCGGTGCCCTCGATGCGACGCTATGGCGGCTTTCCGCACTGGATCCGGGTGGCCGCGGGACTGGAGGCGGACGACGCCGTGGTGAGCAATGTCGAACGTGGCGACGCCTTGCCGCGCCGCGAGGGATTCGCCGGCGTCATCGTCAGCGGTTCCGCGGCGATGGTCACCGACCGTGCTGACTGGAGCGAGCGCAGCGCCGACTGGCTGCGCGAGGCCGCCCACGAGGGCGTGCCGGTGCTGGGCATCTGCTACGGCCACCAGTTGCTGGCGCATGCGCTGGGCGGCGAGGTCGCCTACAACCCAGCCGGGCGCGAATCCGGCACCGTGACCATCGATCTGCATCCGCACGCGGAAGGCGACCCGCTGTTCGCCGGCCTGCCGGCCCGGTTCGCCGCCCATGCCACCCATGTGCAGACGGTGTTGCGGGCGCCCGAAGGCGCCACCGTGCTGGCCCGGTCCGAACAGGACCAATGCCATGCCTTTCGCTGGCGGGACCGGGCCTGGGGCGTGCAGTTCCATCCGGAGTTCGCCACCCACCACATGCGGGGTTACGTGCATGCCCGCGCCGAGCACCTGCGCAACGAGGGCCGCTGCCCCGGCAGCATCGCCCGCGGCGTGACGGCGGCGCCGCAAGCCCGCAAACTATTGCGGCGCTTCGTCGCGCACGCACGCGGGCTGCAGGCCCGCTGAGCTTTCTTTCCACGGATTACCGATGAGCATGATCAACAAGGTGCCGGCCAGCGCCGGCGCGGAATGGCTGCTGGGCGGATTCGCGCTGCTGCGCAGGGCGCCGGCGGCGCTGGGCATGCTGGCGGTGCTGTGGGGCCTGGCATCGACGCTGCTGATGGCGCTCGCCAGCACGACCGGCGTGACCGTGTTGCTGTACGCGGCGCAGTTCCTGCTGATCCTGGCCGGTCCGTTGTTCTTCGGCGCGATGATCTGGGCCGCGCGCGAAGTGGACCAGGGCCGGCCGGCCCTGCCGGCGCACCTGCTCCAGCCGATCCGCGACGGGCATGGCCCGGCCCTGCTGGCAACGCTGTTGCCGCAGGTGCTCGCTTCGTTCGCGCTCGGCCTGCTGCTGCTGGTGATGATCGGACCGGATCAGCTCAAGCACCTGGGCGAGGTGTGGGTGCAGATGCAGGCGGTCGCCGCCGAGGGCGGCCAGCCCGATCCCGCGCTGGTGAAGGATCTGCCCGCCGGGCGCCTGCTGCTGTGGATGCTGCTGGTGGCGGTCACCTTTGTCGGCATCAAGTGGATGACCTTCATCGCCGCGCCGCAGATCCTGTTCACCGGCACCGATGCGGTCACGGCGATGCGCAACAGCCTGCGCGCCTGCGCGCACAACTGGACCGCGATGCTGGTGTTCTATCTGCTGGCCGGCATCGCGATCTTCGCGATCACCTTCGGCTCGCTGCTGCTGGTCGCGATGCTGCAACTGGTGGCCGGCCCCGTCATCGCCGTGCTGCTGTGGCAACTGGTGCTGCTGGCCGTGCTGACGCCGGTGCTGGCCGGCGCCATGTACACCGCCTGGCGCCAGATGCTGACGCCGGCGGGTGCGCCCACGTCGACGGCGGCATCGTCCACCACCCACATCGAGGTCTGATCGGCCGCGTGGCTTCCGCGCGCCGGATGCCCGCCTAGGCTCGGTGCCCGGTTCCCAGGTACTCGGCGCTCTGCATTTCGATCAGGCGCGAGGCGGTGCGTTCGAACGCGCCCTGCAGGCGCTCGCCGGAATACAGCGCGACCGGCGCGGCATCGGCGGTGCACACCAGGTTGACCTGGCGGTCGTAGATCTCGTCGATGAGGTTGACGAAACGGCGCGCGGCGTCTTCGTTGAAACGGTCGAAACGCGGAATCCCGCCGAGCAGCACGGTGTGGAACTCGCGCGCCACCTCGATGTAATCGGTGGTGCCGCGCGGCCCCTCGCAGATGGCGGCGAAGTCGAACCAGACGATGCCCTTGCCGCGGCCACGCACCGGAATGCGGCGGTCGTCGATGACGATGTTGCCGTCGCGGGTGGCGCTGCCGGCGCTCAGCTCCTTCCAGCGCTCGCACAGCCAGGCATCCGACTGCGTGTCCAGCGGCGCCCGGTAGACCGGCGAGCGGGTCAGCGCGCGCAACCGGTAGTCCTCTGCGCCGATTGCATGGACTTCCACGCAGTATTTCCGCAGCAGGGCGATGGCGGGCAGGAAGCTGTCGCGCTGCAGGCCGTCCTTGTAGAGGTTCTCCGGCGCGGTGTTGGAACTGGTCACCAGGGTCACGCCCTCGGCGATCAGGCGTTCCAGCAGCCGTCCCAGCAGCATCGCGTCGCCGATGTCGGTGACGAAGAACTCGTCCAGCACCAGCACGCGCAGGCGGTCCCGCCACTCCTGCGCGATCTTTGCCAGCGGATCGCTCTGGCCCGCGTGTTCGCGCAGGCGTTCGTGCACCCCGCGCATGAAGCGGTGGAAGTGGGTGCGGTACTTGCCGCCTCCGCCCCCGCGCGCCCGCGGCGCATCCGGATGGAAAGGTTCGAGCGGCAGGCCGTCGTAGAACAGATCGATCAGGAACGTCTTGCCCCGGCCCACGCCGCCCCACAGGTACAGGCCACGCACCGGCTCGGGCTTCTTCCAGAAGCTGGACAGCCGGTCCAGCCAGCCGTCCTGATCGTCTTCCAGCAGCGCGAGGTGGATGCGATCCAGCTCGGCGAGCGCTTCGTGCTGCGCGGGGTCGTCGCGCCAGCGGCCTTCGGCGACGCCGCGCGCGTAGGCCTGCGACGGCGTCGGGGGCGCCGCGGTATCGCCGTCCGCCATCATGCCTCCGGCAACCAGGCTTTCATCGCGTGCTTGATCGCACCGCGCAGGTCCATCAGCTTGCGGTGGAAGAAGTGGCTGGTTTCCGGCATGCGGATCACTTCGGGCGGATCCTTCAATCCGTCGATCCAGTCGTACACCGCCTGCGGCTCGACGATTTCGTCCTGTTCGCCCTGGATCACCAGCCACGGGCAGGCAGGCGGCGTGATCGCGGCGAAGTCCCAGCGTCCGGCTGGCGGCGCGATCGCGATCAGCGCGTCGGGCTTGAGCGTGCCCGCACAGCGCAGCGCGACATAGGCGCCGAAGCTGAAGCCGGCCAGCCACAGGCGATCCCCTGGCCGCTGCGCGCGCACCCATTCCGCCACCGCCTGCAGATCCTCGGATTCGCCGTCGCCGTGATCGAAATCGCCGGCGGAGCCGCCCGTGCCGCGGAAGTTGAAGCGCACGGTCACCGCGCCCAGTTCGCGCAGGCTGCGCGCGGTCATCACCACCACCTTGTTGTGCATGGTGCCGCCTTCGGTCGGCAGCGGATGGCAGACGATGGCGACCAGCCGCAGCGGCGTGACGCCTTCGTCGGGCCATTCGACGGCCACTTCCAGCGGACCGGCCGGTCCGGGCAGGGTGAGGTTGGCGGTTTGCGCGGGGAAATCGGGAATCGGCATGCGCCAATGATAAGCCCTGGCCTTTCGCGGCCGCGCCAATGCTCATAGTCCGGACGTTGCCGTACCCGCAATGCTGTGTCCGGCATTCCGCCTTGCGGCCGACATTGCTGCGGCGCACAATGCGCGACTCATCCCGCCCGCAATGCCCGGTTTTCCGGGATTTCCGCCCGCATGCGCCTTCCCCTCGTCGCGCTCGCCGTGAGCGCCTTCGCCATCGGTACCACCGAATTCGTGGTGATGGGCCTGCTGCCCCAGATGGCGCACGATCTCGGTGTCTCGATTCCTTCCGCCGGCATGCTGGTATCCGGCTATGCACTGGGCGTGGTGTTCGGCGGACCGCTGCTGGCGATGGCGACCGCGCGCCTGCCGCGCAAGACGGTGCTGCTGGTGCTGATGGGCGTGTTCGTGTTCGGCAACCTGCTGTGCGCGCTGGCGCCGAACTACACCACGCTGATGGCCGCGCGCGTGATTGCCGCGCTGGCGCATGGGTCGTTCTTCGGTGCCGGCGCGGTGGTCGCCGGCCACATCGCGCCGCCCGGCAAGCGTGCGCAGGCCATCGCGCTGATGTTCACCGGCCTGACCGTCGCCAACATCCTCGGCGTGCCCGCCGGCACCTGGCTGGGCCAGGCGCTGGGCTGGCGGGCGACCTTCTGGGCGGTGGTGGCGCTGGGCGCCGTGGCGCTGATCGCGATCGCCCGCTACGTTCCCGTCCTGCACGATCTGGCGCCGCCGCGCCTCGGCCGCGAACTGCGCGTGCTGCGCGAGCCGCAGGTGCTGCTGGCGCTGGGCATGACCGTGTTCGGCTTCGGCGGCGTGTTCACGGTGTTCACCTACATCGTGCCGATCCTCACCGACGAGGCCGGCGTCGCCGGCCATTCGGTGGGCGCGATCCTGGTGCTGTTCGGCCTGGGCGCGACCCTGGGCACGCTGCTCGGCGGCCGCCTGGCCGACTGGAAGCTGATGCGCGCGCTGACCATCGCGTTGTCCGCGTTGTGCGTGTTCTTCCTGCTGTTCGCCGCGGGCATGCATCTCAAGCCGCTCGCGGTGGCCGGCGTATTCCTGATCGGCTTCATCGGTTTCGTCGGCGGGCCGGGCCTGCAGGCGCGCTCCGTGCAGCAGGCCAAGGATGCGCCGTTGCTGGCTTCCACGTTGAACCAGAGCGCGTTCAACCTGGGCAACGCCGGGGGGGCCTGGATCGGCGCGAGCCTGCTGGCGCACGGCGAGGCCTACCCGATGCTCGGCGTGGCGGCGGCGATGGTGACCGCCACGGGAGTCGGGCTGACGGTGTTCAGCGCCCTGCTGGAACAGCGCGCACGCCCGGCCCTGGCCTGCGAAGGGGAAGGCGGCGCCTGACGCCCCCCGCGCGGGTGACGCGCGGCCCGTCATGTCCTCGGCATTGCGTGACGCGCGGAGCGGCGCGAGCGGAACGCGGTGAACACCCGCCATGCCGAAGTGGTGCGTGCGCGCCTGAGTCGTGTGCCAGGAAGGGAACCCGGGGCCGCGTCGCGTCAGTCCGCCGGCACCGTGCGTTCGCGCGCCCATTCGCGCAACGCGCCGACCTGTTCGGCCATCAGCACCGACAGCGGGCGCGTGTTGCGGATTTCCTCCATCAGCAGCACCGTGTCCAGCGCGCGCTGTTCGCCATGCGCGGTGTACAGCGCCGCGACGATGGCCTGCTCCAGTTCGGCGCCGGAAAACCCGTCGGAGGCCGCCGCCAGCGCCGGCAGTTGCAGATCGTCCACCGGCAACTGGCGCCGCGCGAGATGCACGCGCAGGATCTCCACGCGGGTGTCGGCATCCGGCAGATCGACGAAGAAGATCTCGTCGAAACGTCCCTTGCGCAGCAGTTCGGCAGGCAGCTCGTGGACCTGGTTGGCGGTGGCGACCAGGAATACGGGCGCCTTGCGTTCGGCCATCCAAGTGAGCAGGTAGCCGAGCACGCGCCGCGACACGCCGCCGTCCTCGCCGCCGCTGGCCAGGCCCTTCTCGATTTCGTCGATCCACAGCACGCAGGGCGCCAACTGCTCGGCCGAGGCCAGCACGGTGCGCAGGTTCTTCTCGGTCTCGCCGTGGTACTTGTCGTACAGCGTGCCGAAATCCAGCCGCAGCAGCGGCACGCCGAAGCCGGCGGCGGTCGCCTTGGCCAGCATCGACTTGCCGCACCCCTGCACGCCCAGCAGCAGCACGCCGCGTGGCGGATCCAGCCCCGGCGGCGCGTTGCCGGCGAACACCGCCCGGCGCTGTTCGATCCAGCGCTTCAGCCGGCGCGCGCCGGCCACGTCGGCGAAGCGCGCGGTGTCGTATTCGTAGTGCAGGTGGCCGCTGCGGTTCAGCAGTTCGAACTTGAGCCGGGTGAGCTGCGGCAGGTCGTCGGCGTTGAGCGCGCCATCGGCGTGGATCAACTGGCGGGCGATGCGGCGCGCGTCGGACAGGCTCAGGCCCTGCAGGTTGCGCAGAATCTGGCGGGCGGCATCACCATCCACGACCACCCGCCGCCCGCCGTTCTCGCGCGCGTAGCCGTCGGCTTCCTCGCGCAGCATTTTCTGCAGCGTGGCGGCATCGGGCAGGCGCGGGCTGAACCGCACGGCCATCGATTCCAGTTCCGGCGGCAATTCGATCCTGTGGCCGATCAGCACGATCACGTGTGGCAGGCAGTTGCGCCGCTGGATCAGGTCGCGCAGCGCGCGCTGGCTGCTGGCGTAGCCGAGGTAGGGATGGAAATCCAGCAGCAGGTAGATGCCGCGCTGATCGGCCTGGCGCATCGCCTGCAATGCGGCGCTGGCGTCGGGCGGGCCTTCCGGTTCGTCCTCCCGGTCCATGTCGATGCGGCGCAGGCCTTCGGTGATCGTCCATCGGTACAGGGCCCGCCACACCTGCGAAAGGGCCTGGCGGAACAGGTCGACCGCGCGGGCCTCGTCCTGGGTCTCGATCACGATCAGCGGGGTGTTGGCCCGGATCAGCGCGGTCAAATCCTGGAGTTCGTTCATGAAAGCGTCGTTCCCTCGGAGAACGAAAGATAGCAAAGCGTTTCACGCGGCGTGGACGCGCCGGGCGATTCCCGACCGCCGGCCGCCGGTGTACCCTGCGGCTTCCCGGGCAACGAGGTGAGCGCATGAAGACGATTCTGGTCGCCAGCTCCAAGGGTGGCGCAGGCAAGAGCACCATCGCGACGAACCTGGCGGCGAGCTTCGCCCTCGATGGCAAGCGCACGGTGCTGGTGGATGCGGACCCGCAGGGATCGGCCACCCGCTGGGCCGAGCGCCGCGCGGAACTGGAAAGCGCGGTGCTGCCGGTGGACGGCACCGGTCGGCGCGGATGGCGCGACGCGGTGCCCGACGATGCCGACCGGCTGGTGATCGACGCGGCGGCCGGCGCGATGGCGGTGGACCTGGAATCGTTCCTGGACGAGGCTGACGCCGTGGTGGTGCCGGTCCTGCCTTCCGCGCTGGACATCGAAGCCACGGTCGGTTTCCTCAACACCCTGGCCAAGGTGCCGCGGGTGCACAAGCGCAAGCTGCCGGTGGGCCTGGTGGTCAACCGCAGCAAGCCCTGGACCAACGCTTCGCAGCAGGCGGTGGAAATGTTGTCCACCTGGCCTTACCCGGTGGTCGCGCAGTTGCGCGACACCCAGGCCTACGTGGTGCTGGCGGGGCTGGGCCGCAGTCTGTTCGACTACCGTTCGGCCCAGGTCCGCGATCATCAATCCGATTGGGATCCGCTGCTGAAGTGGATCAAGAAAGCCTGACCAGGAAGGAGTCCCCGCCCCGATGCGCCAGTTGATCCTGCTGCGCCACGCGCACGCCGAGCCCGCCATCGCCGGGCAGTCCGATGTCGATCGGCCGCTTTCCCCGCAGGGCCTGGCGGAAGCCGAGGCGGCGGCCCGCTGGCTGGCCGAGCACGGACTGGTTCCGGATCGGGTGCTGTGTTCGCCCGCGCGGCGCGCCCGGGAAACCCTGGAAGCGGTGCTGGAAGCCATCGGCTATGTCGAGCAGCGGCTCGAGGACAGCATCTATGAAGCCACCGCCGGCACGCTGGCCGAGCTGGCCGACAACCACCGCGAGGTGGAACGCCTGATGCTGGTCGGCCACAACCCGGGCTTCGAGCGCCTGGCGGCGTTGATGCACAGCGGCCAGTCCGGCGATTACCGCGGCATGCCGACCGCCGCGGTGGTGGTGCTGAGCCTGCCGGCGGACGCCGGCATCGAACCCGGCGTCGCCACCCTGTCTTCGTTCTGGTGGCCATGACGCCGTTGTCCGGCAGAACCTGGCTGGGTGCCCTGGGGCTCGGCCTGTTGTGTGCCTGGCCGGCCTGGGCGGGAGGTGACAAGGGGTTCGATCCGGCGCATACGCGGCTGGGCTTCGAACTGCGCACGCGCTGGGGCCAGCGCCTGGAAGGCTTGTTTCCGCAGTACGAAGGGCAGGTGCGCGTCCTGGAGGACGGCCGCCAGCAGGTGCATCTGCGCATGTACACCCGCAGTGTCGAAATCGTCGGCTACCCGCGCTACACCGAGTGGGCGCGCAGCGCCAAGTTCTTCGAGGCCGATCGGTATCCGGTGGTCACCTTCGTCTCCAAGCCCTATTCGCCGCAGTTGCTGCGCGAGGGAGGGCTGCTGGAAGGCGATCTGAGCATCCGCGGGATCAGCCGGCCGCGCAGCCTGAGCGTGGCACCGGCAACCTGCGCGCGCCCGGCCGTGGACTGCGACGTGGTCGCCACCGGCGCGGTGCGCCGCAGCGATTACGACATGGACGACTGGAAGCTGGCCGTGAACGACCGCGTGGTGTTCGTGCTGCGCGCCCGCGTCAGGGACGGGGCACACCAGTGAACCTGTCCCTGCTACGCAACGCCGCGCGCAGCGCGGCGATCCTGTTGTCGCTGGCGTGCACGGCCTGCGCCGGCTTGAGCGAGGCCCAGCGCGACCGCGCGGCCGGCATCGCGCTGGCCGCGCGCTCGGACGTTGTGGATTGCCGCGCGCCCGACGCCTGCGCGCTGCCTTCTCCGCTGCACGATCTGGGATCGCGCGCGCTGGCCGTCTCCACGCCGCGGGCGCCGAAGCACTACGCACTGATCCTGGATCGCGGCGAAGACTCGCTGCTGGCGCGGATCAACCTGATCCGCAGCGCCCGCCGCAGCATCGACCTGCAGACCTACATCTTCGACAAGGACGACAGCGCGCGGCTGGTCATCGACGAACTGCTGGCCGCGGCGCGGCGCGGCGTGCGGGTGCGGTTGCTGATCGATCAGCTGTCGGCGATCGCGGATCTGCAGATCCTCGGCGCCCTGGCGGGCGCGCACCACAACTTCGCCATCCGCATCTACAACCCCAGCTTCGGCAAGGCCAAGCTCAACTATTTCGACTACGCCGGCAGCGTGCTGTGCTGTTTCCGCCGCTTCAACCAGCGCATGCACACCAAGCTGTTGCTGGTGGACGAGGAAATCGGCATCACCGGCGGGCGCAATTACCAGGACGACTATTACGACTGGGACGCGGAATACAACTTCCGCGATCGCGACGTCCTGGTCGCCGGCCCGGAGGCGCGCGCGATGGCCGCCAACTTCCAGGCGTTCTGGGAGGCGCGCAGGAGCATCCCGGCGGAGCGCCTGAACGACGTCGGCCGCACCCTGCTGCGGGGAGGTGTGCCCGACATGCCACCGGCGCGCTTCCTGCGCCCGGAACGGGTGGCGGCGATGGCGCGGGACGCGGGCGATCCGGCGGTGATCCGGGAACGCCTGGTGGAAGCCGCGCTGCCGGTCGGCGAGGTCAAGTACGTGGCCGATCTGCCGCGGAAGCATCGCCGCGAACACGGCAGTGACGACGCGCCCTCCGCGCCGGAGCTGGAAACCCTGATCGGCAACGCCAAGGAGGAAGTGCTGCTGCAGACACCCTACCTGGTGATGTCCAGGCAGGCGCAGGAGATCTTCCGGATGCTGCGCCAGCGGCAGCCGCCGCCGAAGGTCATCGTGTCCACCAACAGCCTGGCGGCGACCGACAATCCGGTCGTGTACTCGATGTCGTTCAAGTACAAGCGCCGCTATCTGCGCGAGTTCGGGTTCGAGATCCACGAGTACAAACCGTTCCCCGAGGACGCACCGGTGGATTACGCCACGCTGATGCCGGAGGGGCCGCCGGTGGCCGTTGCCGGCGCATCCACGGGCAGCCGTCCGCGCGGTCCGTCGGGTTCGCTGGGCCCGGCGTCCGCTTCGTCGGGCGGCCGCCGCGAGCCGGCCGGCGAAACCACCCGCAAGCTGCAGCGCACCGAGGCGCGTCCTTCGTTCCTGAGCAGCGGCGCGGCGACCGGCCCGGTGCCGCTCAAGCGCGCTGGCGTGCGCATGGGCCTGCATGCGAAGTCGATGGTCATCGATGGCCGCATCGGCGTGATCGGCACGCACAACTTCGATCCGCGCTCGGAGACCTACAACACCGAGAGCGTGGTGATCATCGAGGACGAAGCATTCGCGCGCGCGCTGGCCGAGAGCATCCGTCGCGACATGAAGCCGGAAAATTCCTGGCTGGTGGCGCGCAAGGTCAAGCCGCCGGTGTTCTCCGGGCTGGACTACAGCCTGGGCAAGGTGTCCGAGGCGCTGCCGCTGTTCGATCTCTGGCCGTGGCGCTACGCGACCAGCTACGAGTTCTTGCCGGGCCCGGATTGCCCGGAACCGCTGTCGCCCGGCGATCCGCGTTTCCACCAGTGCTACCGCTCGGTGGGCGACTTCCCGGAGGTGAACATCGGCCCGAAGTGGTTGTACACCCGCATCCTGACCGCGTTCGGCGCCGGCCTGGTGCCGATCCTGTAACGGCCGCCAGCCCGGCGCGCTGGCCTAAACTGGGCACCTCCCCAACCCCACAGGACATCGTCATGGCTTTCCGCCAGCCCGTCGATCTCGACGCCATCAACGCCCACGCCCGCAACAGCCTGGTCGGCCACCTGGGCATCGTGCTGACCGAGGCGGGCGAGGACTGGCTGCGCGGCACCATGCCGGTCGACGCGCGCACCCACCAGCCGTTCGGCATCCTGCATGGCGGCGCGTCGGTGGCGCTGGCCGAGACCCTGGGCAGCATGGCCGGCAACCTGAGCGTCGATACCACCCGCGAAAGGGTGGTCGGGCTGGAGATCAACGCCAACCACGTGCGTGCGGTGCGCGAGGGCGTGGTCACCGGCACCGCGCGTGCCCTGCATGTGGGACGCACCACCCAGCTCTGGGAAATCCGCATCGAGAACGAAGCCGGCAAGCTGGTCTGCGTCTCCCGGATCACCCTGGCGGTGTTGCCCGCGGCCGGCCCGGCGGCATGACGGCGCCCGGCCGCCGCCACCGCCGCGCACCGGCTCCGTTTCGCTGAACGCGGGCATCCGGTATCGTGGGCGGATGAGCCTGACCCCCACTCCTGCCGCCGGACGCGGCGGTGTGGCGCGTGCGTTCCGCTACCTGTACCGCGTGCCGCTGCTGCTGATCCACCTGCTGGTCTTCCTGCCGCTGACCCTGCTGTCGATGGTGCCGCTATGGGCGGGCCTGGACGTGGGCGGCGAGCGCCTGGAACACCGCGTCGTCCGCCTCTGGTCGGCCGGACTGATGTGGATCTTCGGGTTCCGCCTGCACCGCGAAGGCGCGCCGCTGCCGGGGCCGACCCTGTTCGTCGCCAACCACGTCAGCTGGGTCGACATCGAGATGCTGCACAGCCAGCGCATGATGGGCTTCGTGGCCAAGCGCGAAATCCGCGGCTGGCCGGTGGTGGGGTGGCTGGCCGAACGCGGCGAGACGATCTTCCACCAACGCGGCAGCCAGGAATCGCTCGGCGGCGTGCTGCACGAAATGCTGCTGCGCCTGCGCGCCGGGCGCTCGGTAGGCGTGTTCCCCGAAGGCCGCACGCGCGATGGCCGCGAGGTCGGGCCGTTCCACGCGCGCATCTTCCTGGCCGCGGTCGAAGCGGAAGTGCCGGTGCAACCGGTCGCGTTGGTCTACGGTCCGCACGCCAGCGCGCAGACAGTGGTGGCGTTCGCGCCGCGCGAGAGCTTCTTCGCCAATTTCCTGCGCTTGCTCGGCGAGCCTTCGCGCGAGGCGGCGATCTGCTTCCTGGAACCGATCCGGGTCACCGACATCGAAGGGCGCCGGCGCATCGCCGATCTTGCCCGCGAGCGCATCATCGCGGCGATGCGGTAAGCTCGGCCGCTTCGGCGGGTGAGGGGCCCGCGATGACAACGCGAAGGGGAAACCATGGCAGCACGTTGGTGGAAGGCAACGGGTCTGGTGCTTGTGGGCGTGGCGATGGCCGCCATCGCGGTGGCGGAAGGACCACCACGGACGCCTTCCGCCTCGCCTCCGCCACCCGCGCCGGCCATCGTTCCCGACGACATTCCGCTGGCCGCCGCCGATGCCGCCGCGGTCGACGTGCCCAGTTCGCCGCGGGCCTGGGGTGGCCCGCGCACCGAGCGGGAACCCACGCTGTCCGATCGCGTGGTCGACTACCGGATCCAGGTCCGCCTGGATCCGGAGAAGCACACGCTCAAGGGCAAGCAGCAACTGACGTGGCGCAATCGCAGCGATCGCCCGGTCCGTTCGGTCTATCTGCATCTGTACCTCAACGCGTTCCGCAACGAGGGCAGCACCTTCTTCAGCGAGCAGCGCAACCTGGGTTTTGATTTCCGTTCCGATGTGCCGATGAAGGACGGCGAGTGGGGCTGGATCGACATGACCCGGGTGATGCAGGCCGGTGCGCCGGTGCCGCAGACCTTCGTCCAGCCCGACAACGGCCCCTCCACCGACATGACCGTGGTCCGGCTGGATCTGCCGCAGCCGGTGGGGCCGGGCGCCAGCACCACGCTGGACATCGATTTCGACGCGCAGCTGCCGCGGGTGATCGCGCGGACCGGTTACTTCGGCAGCTTTCACCTCGTCGCGCAGTGGTTCCCCAAGATCGGCGTGCTGGAACTGCCGGGCGAACGCGGCGCCACCACGCCGCGCTGGAACGTGCACGAGTTCCATCTGCACAGCGAGTTCTACGCCGACTTCGGCAGTTACGACGTGACCCTGGACGTGCCGAGCGGATATCGCGTCGGCGCGACCGGCGAACTGCAGGGCGAGCCGGTGGTCGCCAATGGCCGCAGCCTGCACCGCTACGTGCAGCATGACGTGCACGATTTCGCCTGGACCGCGGACAAGCGTTACGCCGAACCGCTGCTGGGCGACTGGACCGGGCCGGGCAGCCCGCCGGTCAAGATCCGCGTGCTGTATCCGCCGGAGTACAAGGCCAGCGCGGCGCCGGCGCTGAAGGCGACGCAGGAATCGCTGACCTACTTCTCGCGCACCCTGGGACCGTATCCGTACCGCACGGTGACGGTGGTGATTCCGCCCTACAACGCCACCGAGGCCGGAGGGATGGAATATCCGACCTTCTTCACCGCCGATTCGTTCGAAGAGGTGGCGCCCTTGGGCATGAACGCGCTGTTGCTGGATTTCGTCACCATCCACGAATTCGGCCACGGCTACTTCTACGGCATCCTCGCCTCCAACGAGTTCGAGGAACCCATGCTCGACGAAGGCCTCAACGAATACTGGGACCAGCGCATGCTGCGCGAGGCCGGCAAGCGTTACGTGATCGCGCCGGAATGGCTGCGGCGGCTGGGCATCCGTCCGCATCTGGGCGAATTCGAACTGGAGCGCCTGGGCGCGCGGCTGGACGATCCGGCCGACGGTACCGGCGCCAATTCGTGGGGCCGGCTGTCGAGCAGCAGCTACGGCGCGGTGTACTCGCGCACCGCGACGGTGATGCGGGACCTGGAGGCGCAACTGGGCACGCCCGCGATCGAAAAGGCGTTCAAGGACTACTACGCCACCTGGAAATTCCGCCATCCCAGCATCGCCGATCTGCGTGAGTCGCTGGCGGTCTCGACCGGGCGGCGCGACGTGGTCGAGCGGGTATTCGCCCAGCAGGTGTACGCCACCCGCAAGGTCGACGATCGCATCGAGCGTTTCACCAGCACCGAAGTGCTGCCGCTGGCCGGCGTACAGATCGAAAAAGGCAAGCGCGTGGACGTGACGGAAGCCGAGCGCGACAAGCGGATCAGCCAGCGGCGCGAGGCATGGAAAAAGGCCAATCCCAAGGCCAGCCCCGGCAGCGGGCCATTCCCGTGGCGGACCACGGTGCTGGTGCGCCGCGAAGGCGTGGCCGTGCCGCAGACGCTGGTGGTGACTTTCGCCGACGGCAGCCGCGAGACCGTGCGCTGGGATGACGATGCGAGCTGGAAGCGGTTCGCCTGGGAAAAACCGAGCAAGGCGGTGTCGGTGCAACTGGACCCGCAGAAGCTGCACTACCTCGACGCCAGCAAGCTGGATGACAGCCGCACGCTGGAAGCCGACGGCCGCGCCGCCCGCCGCTGGAGCGCGGATTTCGCGGCGCTTTTCCAGGCCCTGCAGACTTTCCTGGTGAGCCTATGAACGCACGTTCCCGTTTCGGTTTCTGGCGCCGGTTGTTCGGCGCGTTCGGCGGTGCGCTGCAGTGGCGCGTGCTGGTGCTGTGGATGATCGCGCTGGGCCTGGTCGCGCTGATTGCGGCCTTCCCGGTATGGCGCGCGCTGGATGGTGCGCTCGGCCATACGATCGATGCCGCCCGCCACGCGGTCGGCCTGGATGCGCTGGCGCTGGCGGATCTCGGCCGCGTGGTCAAGCAGGACGCCAGCATCGGTTTCGGCGTGCTGGTCAGCCTGTTGCTCAGCCTGCTGTTGTCGCCCTGGTTGACCGGCGTGATGCTGGCCGGCATCCGCCACGGCGCGGCGGGCGGGCTGGGCGTGCTGGCCGGTGAAGGCATGCGCGAGTACGGACGCCAGTTGCGGCTGATGATCTGGTCGCTGCTGCCGCTGGGCATCGCCGTCGGGCTGGGATCCTGGTGGATGGACATCGCCGCCACCCATGCCGGGGAGGCGGTACTGGCGTCCAGCGCGCGCAACCGGGAGCGGCTGGCGCTGGCCGCGGCGGTGCTGGTGTTCATCCTCGCGCACGCCGGCATCGAACTGACCCGCGCGCGCATCGCGGTGCTGGACGACACGCGCTCGGTGATCCGCGCGTGGTGGCGCAGCGTCAGGTTGTTCCTGCGCCGTCCGTTCGCGGTGCTCGGCCTGTACCTGCTGGTCTGCATCATCGGTTTCGCCGTGGTGCTGGCGCTGGCCTGGCTGCGCAGCCGCGTGGCCGGCATCGGCTGGGGAACGTTCCTGCTGGCGGTACTGTGCGCGCAACTGGTGGTGGCGGCGCTGGCCTGGGTGCGGCTGGCGCGCCTGCGTGCGCTGGCCGCGGTGGTGGAGGACGACGCGGCCCGCCGGACCGCCTGACGGAACGCAGCATGCCGCCGCGCGGTTCCGCGCGGCGGTCCTTTTTTGGCGACAATGGGGCCCTCTTCCCCGGCAAGCCCGTCGTCGATGCTGACCGCCGCCGACTACCGCCCCCCCCGCTGGCTGCGCAATCCGCACCTGCAATCGGTCCTGGGTTCCAGTCCGATCCGCCGCCGGCGCGGCATACACGCGCTGCTGCGCGCGGGCGCGACCACCGTGGAAGTCATCGTCGATGGCGGTGACGGCGTCCGCCTGCAGGGATTCCACAGCCATGTTCCCGGACGCGCGCCGCGCGCACTGGCGGTGCTGCTGCACGGCTGGGAAGGCAGCGCCGATTCCAGCTACATGCGCATGACCGCGGCCGAACTGCTGTTGCGCGGCTTCGACGTGTTCCGCCTGAACTTCCGCGATCACGGCGATACCCACCATCTCAACGAGGATCTGTTCCACTCCAACCGCCTCGACGAGGTGGTGCATGCGGTGGGCGATGTCGCCCGCCGCTACGACGCGCGGCCGATGGTGCTGGCCGGCTATTCGCTGGGCGGCAACTTCGCCCTGCGGGTGGCGCTGCGCGCGCGGCAGGCCGGCCTGCCGCTGCTGCGCGTGGCGGCGGTCTGCCCGCTGCTGGATCCGCACCGGACCATGGAGTACATCGAGAACGGCCTGCAGATCTACGACTGGTATTTCCGCCGCAAGTGGCGCAGCTCGCTGCTGCGCAAGCGCCAGTTGTTCCCGGAGCGCCACGCCTACGACGACGCGGTGCTGGCGCAGGACATGCGCGGCCTGATGCGCTGGCTGGCCGAGCGCCATACCGGGTTCGGCACGCTGGAAGCCTACTTCGACGGCTATTCGATCGCTGGCGAACGCCTGGCCGGCCTGGAGATTCCTTCGGACATCCTGATGGCGCAGGACGATCCGGTCATTCCGTTCGAGGATTTCCAGAACTGGCATCTGCCGGCGAGCGCGCACCTGGAGATCGCGCCGTGGGGCGGCCATTGCGGTTTCATCGAGAACGCGGCCTGCGATGGCTTCGCAGAGCGCTGGGTCGCCGATCGCCTGGAGGCGTCACTCGCCGACGGCTGAGCCGGCGCGCGCTACCATGACGACCGGTTCAACATCAGCAAGGAGTCTCCGCGCATGCGTATCTGGAGCCAGAGTTTCGAGCCCGGCCAGCCCATTCCCGCCGAGTTCGCCATGGGCCGGCCGGATGGATTCGGCGGCAACCGCAATCCGCACCTGGCTTGGGACGACGTGCCCGCCGATACGCGCTCGTTCGCGTTGCTGTGCATCGATCCCGACGCGCCGACGGTGGCCGAAACGGTCGGGCGCGAGGACATGGAAATCCCGCACGACCAGCCGCGCGCCGATTTCGTCCACTGGGCGATGATCGACGTCCCGGCGGACGTGCGCGAAATTGCCGCCGGCAGTTGCAGCGATGGCGTCACCGCGCACGGCAAGGCATCGCCATCCGGCCCGGCCGGCGCGCGCCAGGGCCTGAACGATTACACCGGGTGGTTCGCCGGCGATGCGCGGATGGGCGGTGATTATCTGGGCTACGACGGTCCCTATCCGCCGTTCAACGACCAGCGCGTGCATCGTTATTTCTTCCGCCTGTATGCGCTGGATGTGGCGCGGCTGGATCTGCCGGCGCGCTTCACCGCCGCGGACGTGCAGCGCGCGGTGCAGGGACACACGTTGGCCGAGGCGGCGGTGCACGGCACCTACACCCTCAATCCGCGACTGCGCTGAAAGCGCGGGCCGGGACGCTCGGGACACGGCGGCTTCCCGCTGCCGTGCCGGACGGCGACTGGAAACGGAAAAGGCCGGATCCCTGCGGATCCGGCCTTTTGTTTTCCCGGGCTTCCGGGCGCTTTATCGCTTCACGTTCTCGGACTCGACCACCATGTCCAGCACGTAGGCGGTATCGGAAGCGTCGGCGGGCACCGGGTTGCGCTTGTAGCGCTTCACCCGCAGCACGTTGCGGATGCCGGCTTCATGGGTGTAGCCCTCGATGTCCTCGTAGAAGTTCTGCCACTCGCCTTCGCTCGACTTCACGCCCTTGTCGTCGTACTGGATCTCGCGCACCTGCAGGCACTGCTTGTTCGGGATCAGGGGATGGCTGCACGGCTTGGTTTCGGCCGCGACTTCCAGGAACGCGCGTTCGCCCGGGCCGCCGTAGCGGGTTTCGGCGGTGGGTTCGCCGCTGAAGTCCAGCACGTCGCCGCTGGCGGTGGTCAGGGTCAGGCGCGCGTCGGCGCCGCCCTGCACGGACAGCGTGGAGCTGCCTTGCAGGCGCTTGCCGGCTTCGGCGTCCAGCGCCATCAGCTTGCTGTCGGCGCAGGCCATCTGGGTGGCTATGATCTGCGCCACGGTCAGCTTGTCGCCTTCCAGCGTATAGCCGCCACCCATGTGGTTGCAGGCGTTGCGGATACCCAGTCGACCGTCCACGAAATCCAGGGTCAGCGGCTGGTCCGCGCGCACGAACAGCGCGTCGATGCGCTTGCCCTGTGCGTCCTTGGCGTCCTGCAGGCGCCAGTGGTAGGCACCCAGCGCGGCGGTGCCGGTGGGCGCGGCCGACGCCGGATCGGCCGCGGGCGCGCTGGCGGCGGCCGGATCCGGGGAAGCCGGTGGCGGCGTGTCCTGGGCAGGTTTTGCGCAGGCGGCCAGGGCGATCGGCAGGGCGAGCAGGATGAGTCGTTTCATGGGGTTCTCCTTGAGGGTGACCGATGCAAACGGTTGGCGGCCCGGGACGGGGTGAATCGTCGATCCGTTCCGCTCAGGTGCCGTTCGGGGAAGCGCCGATCCCCGGGTCGCCGCATGGCGCTGGCGTGGCTCAGCTTCCGGCGGGCATCAGCAGCAGCAGCAGCGCGCCGAACACGATGCGGTAGAAAGCGAAGCCGGTGTAGCGGTGCGACTTGATATAGCCCAGCAACCATTTGACGACGATGAAGCCGGTCATCGTGGCGGCGGCGAAGGCCAGGCCCACTTCGCCCCAGTTCTCGCTGCCGATGGCGCCGTCCTTGACCAGTTCCAGGAAGGCGTAGCTGCTGGCGGCGAACATGGTGGGAATGCCGACCAGGAACACGAATTCGGTCGCCGACGAGCGTCGGCTGGTACCGGCCAGCATCGCCATGAAGATGGCGGCGGCCGAACGCGAGGTGCCGGGGAACACGCCGGCGACCACCTGTGCCAGTCCGACCAGCACGGCGACCTTCCAGGTGATGTTCGGCTGGTCGCCGCGCCTGCCGGCGAAATGTTCGGCCACCAGCATCCACACACCGCCGAGGATCAGCGCCCAGGCGATCGGGGTCAGTGTTTCGGGCAGTTCCCAGCCGGCCAGCCGGACCGGCAGGCCGACCAGCGCGGTCACCAGGAAGGCGGTGACGATCTTGGCCAGATAGTCGCGGTTGGCAGGCTCGCGCCAGCCGCGCGCCAGTTCCCACAGGCGATCGCGGAAGACCAGGGTGATGGCGAGGATGGCGCCGGCCTGGATGACGATGTTGAAGAAGTCGGAGCGGTGGCCGAGCCAGCGCTCGGCGATGAGCAGGTGACCGGTGCTGGAGATGGGCAGGAATTCGGTGATGCCTTCGATGATGCCGAGCAGGAGCGCGGCGAGCAGATCGGTCATGGGGTGCGGGCGGGTGGGCGTGGAGCGCCAAGGATAGAGGATTCACGATGCCTCATTCGGGTGCATTCAGCGTTTCATATGCACCAACACAGTGCTTGGGCGGGTTCCTGCAAAATCACAGGCCCTTTCAAAACAATCACTTGGAAGCAAGTTCCGGTTGGCATGCTGCTTGCTGAAGAGAAGGCACGTTCCTACCAACCCGAGGTTCCAAGATGTCTGCGGACAATGTTGAAAAGCTGATCAAGGACAACAAGGTCGAGTTCGTCGACCTGCGATTCGCGGACGTCCGCGGCGTGCAGCACCACGTCACCTTCCCGGTCAGCATCGTCGAACCCTCGCTGTTCGAGGACGGCAAGATGTTCGACGGCAGCTCCATCGCCGGCTGGAAGGGCATCAACGAGTCCGACATGGTGCTGCTGCCCGACGCCGGCACCGCGTTCCTGGATCCCTTCACCGCGGATCCGACCGTCGTGCTGACCTGCGACGTGCTGGACCCGGCGACCATGCAGGGCTATTCGCGCTGCCCGCGCGGCGTCGCCAAGCGCGCCGAGGCCTACCTGAAGTCGAGCGGCATCGCCGACCAGGCCTTCTTCGGCCCGGAGCCGGAATTCTTCATCTTCGATTCGGTCCGCTACGCCAATGAAATGGGCCACACCTTCTTCAAGATCGAATCCGAGGAAGCGGCCTGGAACAGCGGCACCAAGTACGAAGGCGGCAACAGCGGCTACCGTCCGGGCGTGAAGGGCGGCTACTTCCCGGTCGCGCCGGCGGACACGCTGCACGACATCCGCGCGGAAATGTGCAAGACGCTGGAGCAGGTCGGCATCGAAGTCGAGGTGCACCACCACGAAGTGGCGACCGCCGGCCAGTGCGAAATCGGCACCAAGTTCAACTCGCTGGTCAAGAAGGCCGACGAGCTGCTGACGATGAAGTACATCATCAAGAACGTCGCCTTCCGCAACGGCAAGACCGCCACCTTCATGCCCAAGCCGCTGGTCGGCGACAACGGCAGCGGCATGCACGTGCACCAGTCGCTGGCCAAGGGCGGCACCAACCTGTTCTCCGGCGACGGCTACGGCGGCCTGTCGCAGATGGCGCTGTGGTACATCGGCGGCATCTTCAAGCACGCCCGCGCCATCAACGCCTTCACCAACTCGGGCACCAACAGCTACAAGCGCCTGGTGCCGGGCTTCGAGGCGCCGGTGATGCTGGCCTACTCGGCCCGCAACCGTTCGGCGTCCTGCCGCATTCCGTGGGTGTCCAACCCGAAGGCCCGCCGCATCGAAATCCGCTTCCCGGATCCGCTGCAGACCGGTTACCTGACCTTCGCCGCGCTGATGATGGCCGGCCTGGACGGCATCAAGAACCAGATCGATCCGGGTGCGCCGAGCGACAAGGATCTGTACGACCTGCCGCCGGAAGAAGAGAAGAACATCCCGCAGGTCTGCTCCAGCCTGGACCAGGCGCTGGAAGCGCTGGACAAGGATCGCGACTTCCTCAAGGCCGGCGGCGTGTTCAGCGACGACTTCATCGACGGCTACATCGCGCTGAAGATGCAGGAAGTGACCAAGTTCCGCGCGGCCACGCACCCGCTGGAGTACCAGCTGTACTACGGCAACTGAGCAACCGCGGCGATGGCGACGGAAACCCCTCCCACCCGTCGCCATCGCCGCACCTCGACCCGGCCGGGGAGCCGGGGAGCCACGACGCTTCAGGGAGATCGCAACACCAGCACCACCGGCAACACAGGGGAACACGACAGAGAGGAACACAGGAGAGATCCATGAGCCGCCACTCCCTCCCACGTCACCTTCCGTCACCGCGTTGCATCGCGGCGATGGACGGTGCGGCTCATGGATTCTTCCGCACCGAGAACGTGTCCGCCGCCAGGGGGCTGCGCGCACGGGTGTCCTGAAACCACCGGCCGGCTGCGGCCGGCCGGTTCCATCCACCATCGGGGTATGCGCATGAAACTGATCACCGCCATCATCCGGCCGTTCAAGCTCGACGAGGTCCGAGAATCCTTGTCGCAGGCGGGCGTGTCCGGCATCACCGTCACCGAAGTGAAAGGCTTCGGTCGGCAGAAGGGCCACACCGAGTTGTATCGCGGCGCCGAGTACGTCGTCGACTTCCTGCCCAAGATCAAGATCGAAACCGTCGTCACCGACGAGCGACTGGATGCCGTGATCGAGGCCATCCAGCAGGCGGCCGGCACCGGCAAGATCGGAGACGGCAAGATTTTCGTGACCACCATCGACCAGGTCATCCGCATCCGCACCGGCGAAGTCGGCGCGGACGCGCTCTAACACTCGGAGCCCCACATGAAGACTCGACTGTTCGACGGGTGGAAAGCCCGTGCGCAAGCGTTGTGCCTGGCCGCGGTGTGCGGCGCGGCGATGATGGGATTCGCGACCGGCGCGTCCGCGCAGGATCCGGCAACGGCACCGGCCCAGGAAGCGGCCGCCGCCGCGGTCCCGGCAAACACGGAAGCCACGCCATCCGTGGCCGCGGCCACGCCGGTCCCCGCGACGGCACCGGCCGAAGCCGCGCCTGCCGATCCCGCGCCGGTGGTGGAGAAGGGCGATGTCGCCTGGATGCTCACCTCCACCTTGCTGGTCCTGCTGATGGTGGTGCCCGGCCTGGCGCTGTTCTACGGCGGCATGGTGCGGTCGAAG
>Ga0182741_1000772_pt1 | contig 45254 bp, 32 predicted proteins | sample eDN5th37CBELigOP_FD_128874 | JGI IMG/M metagenome (GOLD analysis project Ga0182741, IMG submission 128874) | Enriched Organic Plus compost microbial communities from Emeryville, California, USA - eDNA 5th pass 37_C BE-Lig OP (version 2) (version 2) ... | reverse complement strand
TAGCCTTATTCTTCCATTTCACCGGTATAAACCCAATCGTTAAGCGGATATGGACGCCTGCTTGGACACTCTTCAGTGGCGGAGTCTGTTTCCTGTTCCTGACGGCGTTCTACTGGATCATTGATGTGGCCAAGAAAGACAGATGGTCCTTTTTTCTGAAAGTAATCGGCGTCAATTCGATTGCAGCATATGTCATTGCCGACGGCGGCATTCGGACGTTTTTTGACCGGTCGCTTCATATTCATTTAGGACAGGGTTTCGATCAGCTGTTCGGCTCGGCTTACGCGACATTGGTCTCCGGATCTCTCGTGCTCTTGCTGGAATGGCTGGTGTTGCATTGGATGTACAAACAGAAAATTTTCATTAAGATATAAGTGGGAAATCACCGATGCAAATTGAGAACTTAAATTTATACGAATGAAGAAGCTTAGTTATGGAATTGCACAGGGCCTATTGGTAGCGTGCTTTTGGGCATTCGCCATCGGGGTCAGCGCGCAGGAGGCCGAGTCGGACGATCAATATTACGGTATAGCGGACTTTGCCTCAGTCAAGAAATACGATACGCATGTCCACATCAATAAATATGACACAGCTTTTGTGAGGCAAGCTGAACAAGACGGCTTCCATTTGCTGACGGTGAATGTTAATACACCCTACTATCCCGCGTTGGAGGTGCAGCAGGAGGTAGCGCTGGAGTTAAAGCACGCATTTCCCGAACAAGTGGCGTATGCAACGGCCTTTGATGTGACGGGCTGGGGCAAACGGGGTTGGTTAAAGAAGAACTTGGCGTATCTGGAGGACTCATTTGAAAAGGGTGCAATTGCGGTAAAAATCTGGAAAAATATCGGTATGTCTCTGCAAGACAGAAAAGGCAATTTCGTGATGGTCGACGATCCGAGTTTCGAACCGATCATCGAATGGATTGAAAAACATCAGATCACCTTGCTTGGACACCTGGGAGAGCCATTGAATGCCTGGTTGCCGGTAGAAAAAATGACAATCAATGGCGACAAACGCTATTTTACGGCACATCCCGAATACCACATGTTTGTGCATAAAGACTATCCACTCTACCAGGATCAGATCAATGCCCGGAATCATTTGCTGGAGAAGCATCCCAACCTGCGCTTTGTCGGTGCTCATTTGGGAAGTTTGGAGTGGGATGTTGACGAGCTGGCAAAGTGTCTGGATACCTATCCGAATATGGCAGTAGATATGGCTGCAAGGATTTCACACCTGCAACACCAGTCGATTGCAAACCGTGAGAAAGTACGGAATTTTATGATTAAGTATCAAGATCGGCTGATTTACAGTACAGATCAGGCATTGATGCCGGAAGCAGATCCTACGTCGACGGCTCAGAACCTCCATCAGGTTTGGTTGCGCGACTGGCAGTTTTTTACGTCTGATGATCCCATGGAAGTGTCCAGTGTCAACGGAAAGTTTAACGGGCTGAAATTGCCGAGGCAGGTAATCGATAAAATTTACCGGATAAATGCCGAGAAGTGGTTTCCAGGTATTTAAAATGGTTGCCTCTCTTAAGAAGTGATGGCCAGCAGCCGATCCCTTACGAGCAGGCAAGCCCCGATGATGCCGGCTTTATCGCCCAATTGGGAGATGCTCAGTTGGGTATCGTTATTGACCAGGCTGAGAGAATACTTATTGAGTGCGTTTTTTATCGGGAGCCTGATATAGTCGCCCGTTGCAGAAAGGCTGCCGCCGAGGATGATTAATTCGGGGTTGAAGAGGTTGACCAACGTGGCCATGCCTTTGCCGATTTTCTCACCTGCTTCCGTAATGATTTCAATGGCAAGGGTGTCGTCGTTATTGGCCGCCTCGATGATGTCGTCCAATTTGATATCATCCAAGTTAACCCGTTTGTTTGTAACGATGCTGCTTGCTCCTTGGTTTATTTTTTCCCGGAAAAGGCGGGTGACCGCTTGTCCAGAAGCTTCTGTTTCCAAACACCCTTTTTTTCCACAGTGACATAGGATTTCGTTGCTGAACATCGGAATGTGGCCGAGTTCGCCGGCAAAGCCCGATTTGCCATAATACAACTGGCCGTTGACCATGATTCCCATACCGATACCGTGATCGAGGTTAACAAACAAAACGTTCTTTTCGTCTTTGACGCCGCCGCTGCAAAATTCGCCATAAGCCATTGCCCGGGAATCGTTTTCTAAGTACGTGTGGATTCCTACAACAGATTCAATGATCTTACTTAGCGGGTCCTCGTGGAAATTAAAAAAACTATAGCTGTAGCCCGTCCGGTAGTTGATACGTCCGGTAAGATTGACTCCAATGCCCAGGATTTTTTCCCGGGGTACAGCGCTATTGCCAATGAATCCATCGATGGAGGAGCACAGTATATTCAGCGAATCTTCGGTATTATTAAGGTGGTACGGAATTTCCATGGAAGCCTTAATGAGATTGCGCTTGAAGTCCATTAGACCGATATTGATGTAAAAATTTTTCACCTCGACACCCACAAAAAATGCCGAATCGGGTTCTAATCCATACATATTGGGTTTGCGACCGACACCAGAACCGGTTTTCCCATAATCTTTTGCCAGGCCATCAACGATCAATTCGTTGACCAGTTCGTTGGCTTTTGGGATACTGATATTTAATGTTTTGCTAAGATCCGTGAGGGTAGTGTTTCCATCATTAGCAAACAGTGTTAAAACACGTTTTTTTAATTGTATGTTTTTATAAGCTACACCCGACAATTCGGGGCTGTGTAAGTCTTCGAAAAAAGTGGTACTCTGCTGCGTCATTATATTGGAATATGCTCAATGGATGTTAGCTAGGCAAAGATACATATTTTTAAAAAAAATTAAAAATAGCAATGATTTATCTGTGTTTGATTGGAATTGTAGGCATAGAACCCCATTTTTATTTCCTTTGAACAATCGGATCCCATCATTATATGTAAATAAAATTGATAAAATCAACATATATAAAAAAATAATTTAATAATAATTTGCTTAATTTGAAAATATGTTATTATTTAGCGGTGCAATTGGAAACGCTAACAGCCAATTATACCGAAATAAACAAGGGGTAGGACGAAAATTAAGCAGAAAGAGGCCAATGGAACGTTGATCGTGGCCATTTTATAACTGAGTTACTATGATAGATGCAGAGAATTTAGCGAAACTTTACCGGGATAATCTATTAAGTGATGTAATCCCTTTTTGGCAGAGGAATGCCGTAGACTGGACAAATGGCGGATATTTTACCTGTTTGGATCGAAAAGGGAAAGTATATGATACCGATAAGTTTGTGTGGTTGCAGGCACGTCAAATATGGATGTTTTCCATGCTGTACAATAAGCTCGAAAAAAGGCAGGAGTGGTTGGATGTAGCCCTTGTGGGCGCAAAATTTTTAGAAAAGCATGGCCGAGATGCCGAGGGGAATTGGTATTTCGCACTTAACCGGGAAGGAAAACCTCTTGTTCAGCCATACAATATCTTTTCCGACTGTTTTGCAGCGATGGCGTTCGGTCAGTTGTTCCAAGCAACCGGTCTCGGTAATCACGGGAATCTTGGACGCGATACATTTAATAACATTTTGAAGCGACGTCAGAATCCGAAGGGGAAGTATGCGAAGGGCGTGCCGGGCACGCGTAACTTGAAAGACTTTGCATTGCCGATGATTCTTTGCAATCTTGTCCTTGAACTGGAGCATCTACTGGATGCCCCCTTGGTTACGGATACCATCCAATATGGTATCAACGAAGTAATGACAACCTTTTACCGCCCCGATGAACGGGTGATTTTAGAGGCGGTTAACCTGGATGGAAGTTTCTCGGATTCCTTTGAGGGCCGATTGGTTAATCCGGGCCATGGATTGGAAGCGATGTGGTTTATGATGGATCTGGCGGAGCGGTCAGGCGATAACGAACTGATGAAAAAGGCCGCAGATATTACCCTGCAACTTATGGAGTACGGGTGGGATCGCACACATGGCGGTATTTTTTACTTTTTGGATGTCAAACAAAAGCCACTACAGCAATTGGAATGGGACCAAAAGTTATGGTGGGTACACATCGAGGCGCTGATCAGTTTGGCAAAAGGCTATCTACATACCGGCGATGAACGGTTTAGCCAATGGTTTAGTAAGCTACACGACTACACATGGGCACATTTTCCTGATATGGAATTCGGCGAGTGGTATGGCTACCTGAATCGCCATGGCGAAGTGCTGTTGCCCTCCAAGGGCGGAAAATGGAAGGGATGTTTTCATGTGCCCCGGGGATTGTATCAATTGTGGAAAACAATGGAGGCAATCGCAGAAAAACAACGACAGCTGATAACTCAGGATAAATAGTATGGCTTTTGTAACCACAGATCAATCCGCGGCTAGCCAAACCGCTAGACAACGTGATACGCTGGCACTGACCATTTTGGCGGTACTGTATTTCATGATGGGATTTATAACGTGTCTGAATGATACGTTGGTGCCATTTTTCAAAACCGGGTTTACATTGAGTTATGCCGAGTCTTCGTTGGTGCAGTTCTATTTTTTTCTGACATATGCGGTCATGTCCATTCCTGCCGGGAAGATCGTGGAACGGATCGGGTATCAGCGTGGAATGGTAACGGGATTTGCCACGGCCGGTTTCGGCGCGTTGTTATTTTTTCCTGCCTCCTGGTGGCACCAATACTCGCTTTTCTTATGCGCCCTTTTCATGCTGGCAATCGGTATCGTGCTGCTTCAGGTGGCGGCCAATCCCTACATTACTTTACTGGGAAAGCCGGAGACAGCTTCTTCCCGGCTTGCGTTGATACAGGGGGTGGGGTCATTGGGCACAACCTTGGCTCCGCTCTTCGGTGCGCATTTCATTTTATCAGAAATTTCGGCCTCAGCCGCTTCTTCGGATGCGGTAAGCAGGCCGTACCTAGCCATCGGTGGCGTACTCTTCCTGATCGCATTGGCGGTGTATAAAGTGGCCTTGCCGGCGGTGGGCAGCCAACCCAGCCAGCCGGACCGTACAGATGACACACAACCGCGTAAAAGTATCTTCGCCTTCCGCAACCTGAAATTCGGCATGGTGGGCATTTTCATGTATGTGGGGGCGGAAGTAGCAATCGGTACGTTCCTGACCAACTACATTGCAGATGCATTGCACATCGAAGAGCACTTGGCAAATAGTTACGTGTCTTTGTATTGGGGCGGCATGCTGGTTGGCCGTCTGATCGGATCGTTTGTGCTTAAATTGGCTCGGCCCAATGTAGTGCTCCGGTGGGCAGCAGCAGTCTCCGCATTTCTTATCGTACTTTCCGTCCTGTCGTCGGGGAGCATAGCCGTTTGGTCAATGATCGCCGTCGGACTTTGTAACTCCGTGATGTTTGCCATCATTTTTTCGTTGTCTATAGCCGGCTTGGGCAGTTATGCAACGCGGGCATCTGGCATGCTTTCGTCGGCGATTGCCGGCGGTGCCGTTATTCCCTATCTCCAGGGATTGCTGATCGATCGTTTCGATTGGACCACCGCATTCCTGTTGCCGATGGGGTGCTACCTCTATATCATCTTTTTTGCCTTAAACGGTTATAAATCCAAACTTTCATTATTATGAATACCCGTGTGGATCGTCAACTATTCCTCCTCCTCTTCCTGCCTTTGTGGGTGTCTGTGTCGTTAGTAAGTGCTGCCGAACCTGTGCTCCGCTTTCACGAGAACGGTCGGTTCAAAATTATCCAGTTTACCGATTTGCATTTAATTTCGGGCGGTAGCTTCGACGCGAAGACGGATAGTTCGATCCTTCTTATGGAAAAGCTGATTATCGAGGAACGACCCGACTTGGCAGTATTGACCGGCGATTTGGTTGTTTCGGGAGGAGCACAGGAACTTTGGAAAAAGCTTGTGCACCCTTTCGTCAAACATAGATTGCCATTCGTGGTGCTGTTCGGTAACCACGATATCGAATCGGATATGCCTAAAGAAAAAGTACTGGCTTTTTTAAAAACAGTTCCCTATAACCTCACGTTCAATGCGGATGATTCAATTGACGGTGTAGGAAACTGTGATATTCCGATTATGGGATCGCATGGTGGTGAGAACTGGATTCTGTACATGCTGGATTCGCATGCCTATCCGGAAGACGATCGGTTTGGGGCTTATGACTGGGTGAAACCCAACCAAATTCAATGGTACCGGAACGAACGAGATGTACATATTGCCAAAGCGGGACGTGTCCTCCCGTCACTGGCGTTCTATCACATTCCGACACTGGAATATGCGGTAGTCTGTCGGGATAGCAATACCGTCGGATCAACGCTAGAAGATGTGTGTTCGCCCACACTTAACACCGGATTGACCGCTGCGTTTATGGAACGGGGGGATGTGTTGGGGACGTTCGTAGGCCACGACCATAATAACGATTTTATCGGAACGTACCGCGATCGTATAGCATTGGCGTATGGGCGTAAAACAGGTTATGCCGCAGCTTACAAAGAAGTACTGGAACGCGGGGCGCGGGTGATAAACATCTATGAGGATGAACGACGGTTTGACTCGTACATCCGTACGCTGAGCGGTAAGGAGGGTGTTTACTCGTTTGAGCAAGGGCTTGCCATAGCCAATCACCCCATAGCCAATGGGTCATTTATCCAGGAAGCGTTGGTAGCTCGGTGGGACGATGCCCGGTGGCAGGAAGAATTCCGTACGCTGAAAGCGATTGGCATGAAATATCTCGTACTGGCGCCTACTTACCTTGTAGATAAGCAAAAGCACGTCAGCACATTATACCCAAGTATGCTATCTGGTGTGACGCCGCGTGACAGAGACATCGTCGATGCTTGCTTGCGCAATGCGGAGAAGGCCGGTTTCAGGGTGTTCTTAGGTCTTAATTTCGATGAGCACTGGTGGCAGGCGGATTTTACGGGCGACTGGCTGAACCGGCAGATGGAGTTAGGTAACCGGGTGGCCGACGAGTTATACGATCGTTATGCAGAGAAATATCCACGGGCGTTCTATGGTTGGTACTGGGTGTGGGAAGTTGCCAATATCGATGTGTTGCACAAGCCGGAAAGCCAGTTGGCGTTGGCCAAGGCGCTCAACGTGAACCTGGACCACATCAATGCGCGGTATCCTGAGATGCCTTTTATGCTGGCACCGTATATGAATCACCAGCTGGGAAGTGCGGCAGAATATGCTGAAATATGGCGGCAGGTGTTTTTACATGCCCATTTTAAGGCGGGTGATATCTTTGCACCGCAGGACTGCGTCGGCGCTGGTGGATTGGAATTGCAGCAGGTGCCGGAGTGGTTTGCAGCACTGGGAGATGCGGTAAAAACTAAGCCTGAATTGCGCTTCTGGTCGGATGCCGAAACCTTTGATCAGCGTTTTTGGACGAGTGCACCCATTGGGCGCTTCGTGGAACAGATGGAAGCGGTAAAACCTTATGTGAGTGGCATCATCACCTTTGCATATAGCCACTATTACAGCCCTAAAGATGGGATAGACGATTTTCATCGTGCATATGCCGATTATATTGGTGCAGGCGCAACTGATGGTCGGCTTATTCTGCCTCTTGTCTCGGATGCGAAACGGACGCAAGGTAAGAACGGGGTAACCCTGACGTGGCAGCCAGTGGATGAGGCTGACATAGCCGGCTACTACATCTACCGCGATGGGAAACGTGTTGCTGACATACAACGGAGGAAATCGCAGACGCTTGCTTCCCACTTCGTTGATAAAAGCGGCGACTCCTCATATGCCTACACGATTACTGCCTACGACGCTAGAGGTGTAGAGTCTGAGCGAGTGACGTTTTGAGTGCACATAATTTGAAATTACCGGATTAATCAATTGATATGCTAAACAACTACTTTTTAATGAACAGGTTATGAAAAGACAGAAAATGTCGCTAATCAAGCACGGACGTTGGCACGTCCTGATGCTAACCATCTTCAGCTTGGCGGGCTTTCAGGTGGGGTATGGCCAAACAGGCTTGGTGAAAGGGCAGGTAACTGACGCAAAAGGAACCGCTTTAACCCATGTCACCGTCTTCGAACGGGGAAAGACTAATCACACAGAAACAGATGAAAAGGGCGCGTTCAGCGTTACCGTCAGCGATCAAAAGACGAGTGTATTGGTGTTTTCATCCATCGGCTACGAAACGCGCGAAGAGATGGTGGCCGGCCGATCGTCGATTTCGGTGACGATGAATGAAGCAATCAATGAATTGGATGAGGTTGTGGCAATCGGTTACGGAACGGTGAAGAAAAGGGATGTGACCGGTGCGATTGCGTCGGTTCGCGGTGAGGAACTGATGAAGACCAACCCAACCAGCATCAACCAGGCGCTTCAGGGTAAAGTTGCCGGGGTTGTTGTGAACCAGGCAGATGGCGCTCCCGGTGCAGGTATCAACATCCAGATACGGGGTGCGAACTCCTTTACAACTAGCACCGAACCGTTGTATGTTATTGACGGGGTGCCGTTTAATGGTGGAGAGGCTCCAGGAACGGACTATGCAACCAAACAAACCAATAACCCGCTTAACCTGATCAATCCGCGCGATGTGGTTTCCATCGAGATACTGAAGGATGCCTCGGCTACGGCTATCTATGGGTCGCGGGGTGCGAACGGTGTGGTGTTGATTACCACCAAAGCCGGACAGAAAGGGAAGACAAAGGTCGATTTCAGTTCAAACGTGACGATGTCAAACCCAGTAAGCGCGATTGATGTGCTTGATGCGGCAACGTTTGCCGAGTATCGCAATGAAATGGAACGTAATAAGTACCTGTACGATGGAGGCACTTTTGTGGACGAGTCTAACCTACCGTTCCCGATCCCGGGCAGGTACAGTTACGCGACGGCCATCGATCCCACAACCGGAAAAGAAATCCGTATCGATAGCACCTATATGCCGAGCCCTCAGGATTACCGCGACGGTTATATGGGAGGTGGAACCGATTGGCAGGACCAGATATTCCAGACCGCTTGGTCGCAGGATTATAACCTCAGTATATCCGGGGGAGACGAAAAGGGTACGTTCATGTTCGGTTTGGGCAGCTTGGACCAGCAAGGGGTAATCCTGAATTCGTATTTCAAACGCTACAATATCCGGTCAAACATCGAACGTAAGGTAACCGATTGGTTCCACTTCGGAAATTACCTGACGGCGTCAAAATCCCAGAACCGCATGGCCAGGACCAATTCCGAAACGTACGGCATCATTCCTTCCGCATTGGGATTCAATCCGACCCGGACGATATTTGACCCCGATGAGCCGTCCGGGGTATCGGAAGATTTTTCTAACGGTTTGTCCAATCCATATCTGTATGCACGTACGGCTAAGAACCTGTTGGGGTCGATGACGGTAAGTAACTCAACCTATGCACAGGTGAATCTGACGGACTATCTGAATTTCCGGCAGAACCTGGGCTATTACTACAGCCAGAGTGAGCGTGATATCTATTATAACCGCTACATCAGCGGAGGTATCGCGCCAACCAATGGTTATGGTGCTAAGTATGATAACTTTTACGAAAGTGTCACGTTGCAGTCAACACTCAATTTCAATAAGTCGTTTGGCAATGATCACCGTTTCGATGGTGTGCTTGGGTGGACCTATGAAAATGTCATTTGGGGTGGTAAAAGCATGAGCGGCTCCAATTTTCCCAATGACATTACGGAAAACAACGATATGGGCGGAGCATTGCTCCCCGATCCACTTTCGTCGAGCAAGGGTAAAAGCTCGTTGATGTCTTACCTCGGAAGGGTGAACTACGCGTTTATGAATCGCTATTTGTTCACGTTCAATTTCCGTCGTGACGGGTCCAGTCGGTTGTCACCCCAGGGCAGGTGGGCCAATTTCGCTTCATTTGCGTTGGCTTGGCAGCTTTCTGAGGAAGCATTTATCAAAAATCTGGATGTGTTTGACCAGTTCAAACTGCGGGCCGGGTATGGCGAAACGGGTAACCAGGGCGTGAGCGCCTATGCGACGCGTTCACGGATGACTGCGCAGAATTACCCGTATGACGGTACGTTGTCCAGTGGTTACGCCGAAGACCGATGGGGCGGGCCGGCTGCTCCCAATTTGAAGTGGGAAAATACCAAGCAATATAACGTAGGTCTGGATGTAGCCTTTTGGGATAACCGCGTTGGTTTTGTGATAGATATTTATCAGAAGAAGACAACGGATCTGCTGCAATATGCATATATTCCGCTGAGTACCGGGTTTTCCACCATCGCCACAAACTACGGAAATGTAGACAACCGGGGGTTGGAAATTGCAGGCGATTTTGCGTTGATCAGGAAGAACGATTTCAGTTGGTCCATGAATGCCAATATCGCATTTAACCGCAACAGGATCAGCGGGCTGGATGCTGATCAATTCTCAGACGTGGTGTGGGGAATGGAAAGTATGTTCCTTCGCAGGAATGAATTGCCCATCGGTACGTTGTACGGTTATCAGGAAGATGGTTTTTATGACAATGAAGCGGAGGTTCGTGCGGATCCTGCGTACCGCAACGAGTCCGATGCCAAAATACGCAGCATGATCGGGCAGGTGAAGTACCAGGATATTAATGGCGATGGCGTCGTCGATGACCGGGACAAAGCCATCATTGGTGATACCAACCCGAAATTTACGTATGGGATGACGCACACACTTAGCTATCGAAGCTTTTCATTCAGCTTTTTCTTGCAGGGCATCTATGGAAACGATATTCTGAACGCCAACTTACGCGCTTTTGATCTAGCAAGCACCACCAACATGCCTCAGTTTGTGTGGGATGAGCGTTGGACAGCGGATAACAAGGACAATGCAGCGTTTCCCCGGCCGGATATTACTTTTACGCGCAGCCTCCGGGCTTCCGATCGGCTGGTGGAAGACGGCTCGTACCTGCGTTTGAAAAACGTAAGCCTTGGTTATCGTTGGGAAGAGCCGATTCCGCAGATTGGATCGGTTAATTTCACGCTTGCGGCTAATAACTTGTTCACAATTTCCAAATACCGCTGGTATGATCCAGATGTCAACGCTTTTGGCAGTGATCCTGCACGGCGTGGTGTGGACATGGCTTCTTATCCGTCAGCGCGAACATTCACCTTTGGTCTTCAGGTTTCATTTTAAACGGATTCATATATAAAACAGATAGCGATGAAAAGTTTATCAAGAATCTTACTGGCTTGCGCGATCATCGCGTGTTCAGGGTCTTGTAAAGACGCCTTGGAAGAGGAAGCGTTTACGTTTGTCTCCGGCGAGGATTTAGTTAAAGAAGGCAATTATGCCGAATTGGTTGCAGGGGCCTATAATACCTTGACCTTCCCTTTTGAATGGGGCAATTATCACAATGTTGTTAATTTTGATACGGACTACCAAAGCGGGCCAACATGGGCATTCGGTGAATTGGGTGCCGGCAATTTTTACGAAAACGGATCGGCAAAGAGTTTTTATCAATCGTATTATCAATCCATCCACCGTGCCAATTACCATTCTTATTTGATCGCACAGATGGATGTGCCGGAAGATGAGAAAAATAATGCCATCGGCGAGCTGAAGTTCCTGAAGGCGTGGGCTTATTTTAACCTGGTGCAGTTTTATGGCGATTTGGTATTATACAAAACTTCCGTCTCCGAAGGAGCTCCATTGTATCAGCCACGCGCGCCGATCAAAGAGGTGTATGAGCACATTATTGAGGAGTTGAAGGTTGCGGAAGTGGGAATGTACTCAACGAAAGACCCGAAGTACAAAAAGGGACACCCTTCCAGTGGTGCAGCTAAGGCCCTGTTAGCGAAGGTATATTGTACCATTGGATCGGCGTCGATGCCTACCGGCAATCAGGTTTCCGTGATGGGTGGGATTCCGTCCTACCTGGATGACGATGGGAATACGGTGCGGGTTTCTTATCCGAGTAAACAGACATTTTCAAAGGATCAGGTGGCTGGATATGAAGGTTTTGATTCGCAGGAATATTATCGTCTGGGTATGGAAAAGGCAAAAGAGCTGATTGACTTGGGCGACTTTGATCTGTTCGCTTCGCAGCAGGAGTTGTGGGCGCCTGCAAGCAAAAATGGGAAAGAGTTTATATTTTCCCTTCAAACCATCGCCGGGAATGAAGCCCTGAGCAACTTTGTGGCTACGGACTATGCAGGATATTTTAATGAAAAAGGGGTGCTCACAACGGGATATTATGTGCAACGTGATCATTGGTATCAGTTGTTTGATGACGGGGACGAACGCGTTACCTGGGGGGTAGTGCACCGGATTCCGTATACCTATGACGACAATACGGGTACGTTATATTATTGCTATTATCCGGCTAAAGACAGCGTGAAGGTGCGCTTGGGCCTCGATGGATACCAACCAACCGATCAGTTGCGCTATGACGCACACTTGTATGGGTCTAAACTGATGAAATTCAGGCAGGTCACTGTTCCACTGGATGGTAACCGGACGGATTTCAATTTCCCGTTCTTGCGGTATGCAGAAGTATTGTTGCTTTATGCCGAAGCCGATAATGAGGTGAATGGAGGACCTTCTGCGCGTGCCATCGACGAGGTGGACAAGTTAAATGCGCGAAACAAAGCCCGGCTTGCTTCCAAAATTGCGGAATCAGCGCCCTGGACACAGGAATCGTTCCGCTCGTATATTCTGCAGGAGCGTGTGAAGGAGTTTGCTGCAGAAGGAATACGCCGCTTTGACCTGCTGCGGTGGGGCATTTACCTGCAAACGATGAATTCCATTGGCGGCAACGATGAAAATGGAGTGGTTAAGCGCCGTGAACAACGGCACCTGCTGTTGCCATTGCCTGCGGACGAAGTCAATACGAATCAATACATTGAATCCAATAATCCTGGATGGTAATTTTGAATCATCAGCAAATACCAGACGATGAAAACAAGAATTTCAAAACCGATTTTGATATGTTTCGCAGCAATTGCTTTGATGCAGATTGTTGCCTGTAAAAAGGAGTCGTTGGAAATCGGAACTCCGGTTGCCACGAAAATCTCAGCGGTTACAGACCTAGAAGGAAGTATTGAAGGGGGGAGTATGGGCGATTGGATCGCTCTGCACGGCTCCAATCTTTCCGATATTGCAAGTATCCGCGTAAATGATGTTGAGGTTGATTTGGAAGAAATCTACGAGGAAAACGATGTTGTTTTTATGCAGGTTCCTGTGCAGCTTCCTACAGAGGTGACTGACAAGTTATATCTGACAACACCGGGTGGAGAGGTTGCTTATGACTTTACTGTAAACGTTCCTGATTTGGAATTGACCAGCATGTTTAATGAATATACTCTGCCAGGCGATACCATCCGTATTTATGGACGGTTTCTTCAATTGTATGAGGTGGATAGTCTTAACTCCGTAGTCGTGTTTGGTACCCATGAGTCGCCGGTGATCGCATCGACCGAAACCTATATTACCGCTCGGGTACCGCTGGCTGTTGAGCCGAATGTAAAGGTTGTACTCAAAAACCAGAAGTATGATGTGGAAGCGGTTTGTCCCGGATTTTATCAGGACAAGAACCACGTAATAACTTCGTTCGATACGGACTTCCCTTATACTAGTGCTACCGGTGCCCAATGGGTTGGAGAATGGGCGAATCCTAAACCTATTTCAGGAAAGTATATCCGGTTTGAAGTGGATCAGGCCACGTATCCCGATGGCCTGGGGTGGTTTTACTTGATGGAAAATAGCTACAACTATACCTTGGATATGGTTCAACATCCGGAAAACTACGAGTTGAAATTCGAATTGAACATGAGCATGCCCATCCAACGTACCAACTTCTTTATCTACTATTATTGGGCGGTTGCACCCGGCCCGCTTGGCGGTGAGACGTTCAATGTACAGAACGTAGGGAGGTGGCAAACCATATCGATTCCACTGGAAAAAATCATACCTACGGGTAATACAGGTACATCCACGGCTTATTCGCTTAATTTTAGAGTCGAAAATTATGCACCCGTTGAACGTGTAGCTATGTATTTTGATAATTTTAGGATTTACAAAAAAGGAGATTAAGCTCATTATGTTTCGATACGTCAAACTTTTAGTACTTGCCTTGATGGGATTAGTCCAAGCGCAGGTTGTATGGGGAGCGGAGTCAAAGTATGTATACCTCGATCAATTGGATGTAAGATATATGCTTCAGGATTGGGGCACCCCGGCCGTCAACAAGTCTATCATGGGGACACCGCTGTCCGTGGCCGGTGTTGGGTATTCGAGAGGTATCGGAACGCACTCCATCAGCAGGTACATGTTGCGAGTGGACGGGAAAGCCCGGTCCATTTCTGGATTTGCTGGTGCCGATGATCGAAATGACTATGATAGCGATATGGAGTTCCAAATCTTGGCCGACCGGCAGGTACTATGGTCCAGTGGCATCCTGCGCAAGGGAATGCCAGCACAGCCATTTGAGTTGGATTTATCCGGAGTAGATAAATTGGTCCTTATGGTCCGGGAAGCGGGAGATGGGATTATGTACGATCATGCGGATTGGCTTGACGTGAAAATCGAAACAACAGGCGAAGTGGTTCCACTGCGGGTTTATCCGGAATCCATCGCGAAAGATAAATATATCCTGACCCCTGCACCGAGCAATACCCCCCGAATCAACTCTCCCAAGGTATTCGGTGTGCGTCCGGGAAATCCCTTTAGCTACCAAGTAGCTGCGACGGGTAAACGGCCAATGAAATTTACAGCTTATCAGTTACCTGCGGGTTTATCGATCAACGAAGAAACGGGCTTAATTACGGGGGTGCTGAAACAGGCCGGCAGGTACTATGTGGTAGTACGGGCCGATAACGAAGTGGGCGGTGATTATCGCCGCATTCGTATCGAGGTGGGTGACAAAATCGCCCTAACCCCGCCGATGGGCTGGAATAGCTGGAACAGCTGGGGAATACGGGTCGACGAACAAAAGGTTCGGGATGCCGCGGATCTGATGAGCAGTAAACTGATGCACCACGGATGGTCGTATATCAACATCGACGATGGGTGGGAAGCTTCGAGTCGTACCGCATCCGGGGAGCTTCTGGGAAATGAAAAATTCCCCGATTTTAAGGGGTTGAGTGACTACATCCACTCCAAAGGTTTAAAATTCGGGGTATATTCATCGCCGGGGTCGAAAACCTGCGGCGGACACCTGGGTAGCCTGCGGCATGAGCTGATCGACGCCAAGACCTGGGCCAACTGGGGCGTAGATTATTTGAAATACGACTATTGTTATTACTTTGAGGAAGCGCCCATTCCGACGGAAAACTTGATTAAAGCACCTTATCAGGTGATGCGTGATGCGCTGGATCGGGTAAACCGGGATATTGTCTATTGCGTGGGATACGGTGCTCCCAACGTGTGGTACTGGGGCCAGGAAGTTGGCGGTAATCAATGGCGGACGACGCGGGATATTACCGATGAGTGGAATGTGGTGATGGCGATCGGTACTTTCCAGGACGTGTGCGCCCACGTTACCAAACCGGGGCAATACAACGATCCGGATATGTTGGTGGTTGGCAAGATCGGCGGGGGTTGGGGTACCGAACTCCACGAAACGCTGTTGACCCCAGATGAACAATACAGTCACGTGAGTCTGTGGAGCTTGCTGTCTGCACCACTTCTAATCGGGTGTGCGATGGATGATATGGATGACTTTACCTTAAACCTATTGACAAACGATGAGGTAATCGCCGTAAATCAGGACCCGTTGGTGAGTCCTGCGGAAAAGTACATCGTTGAAAACGGCCAGATATGGACGAAACGATTGGAGGATGGTTCGATGGCGGTGGGATTCTTCAATATCGACCCTTATTATATCCTTTGGGACAAAAGTAAGGAAACATCCATTCAGCATCGGCAATATCCCATGGCGATCGATTTATCGAAATTGGGACTCGGAGGAAACTATACCGTGCGGGATTTGTGGCGGCAGGAGGATATTGGTACCGCAACAGGCGATTACGTCGCGGAGGTGCCTTATCACGGTGTGAAGCTCTTAAAGTTTATGCCCATTGAAAAGTAAAAGATGTGTTAACGCAAAACGAGATGAATAGACGTAATTTCTTAAAGTTCTCCGCATTGACCGCAGCCGGAACCGGACTAGCGACATCAGTTTTTGCCGGAAAGGGAATGGCAATAGATCCTTTGGACGCCGCCATTAAGCCCATATCGGGCTCCTGGTTTGAATTCCAACACCTGCTTCCTGCCGAAGGGGAATACTGGGATCCCGATTTGGCTGCGTTCACAGAGGAACAATGGAAAGAGAAGGTGAGAGAAATCAGTGAGCTTGGGTTTGAATACTTGGTGATCCAGGAGGTGGCATTGGATGGGAAAGCTATTTATCCATCCAAGTTGGCTCCTCAGTTTAAATTAGGATGTGCCGATCCATTGGAAGCCGTATTAGCCGCTGGCGACGAAGTGGGTATGAAGTTCTTTCTGAGCAACGACTTTTGGGATGATTGTCAGAAAGGGGAGTTTCTTATGACAGACCCGGGTATCCGTAAACTGCGGGCTAAGGCGATGGAAGAGATCACGGAAAAATATGGACACCATAGCTGTTTCTACGGTTGGTACTTTCCGAATGAATCCTATCTGATGCCTTATTTTGATGAAAAGTTTGTTAAATACATGAACGAATGTTCGCACATTGCGAAGTCGTTGATGCCTGCATCCGTTAACATGATAGCTCCCTATCACATCAAAGCCGAGAAGGCTGACGATAATTTCGTGCGCCAACTGGAACGGATGAACATCGATATCATTGCCTACCAAGACGGCGTAGGTGTGAACTCGGTGAAACTTGGAGAAGCTGGAAAGTATTTTGAAAGCCTCTATAAAGCCCATCAAAAGGCCTCAAGGGCCCGTATTTGGGCAGACATGGAGGTGTTCTACTTCGAGAAGGGAACCAAAGATAATCTTTTGCCGGCCGATTTTGAGACACGTATCATTCATCAGATGAAAGATATTTCGCCTTTCGTTGATAAAATTTTGATTTACCAATATATTGGGTGTTTCAATAAACCAGGATCCACGGCCTACGCCGGCCACAGGAATCAGGAATCGGTGCGTTTGTATAACCAGTATAAATCGTGGCTGGACAGCCGTGGTGGCAAAGGCTAAATAGATAAGTAATAATTTTTTTTCGATCGCCTTTACACGAGAAGGCTGCTATCTTGTCTCCTAATATGAAGCGTGTATGTGCTGTTTGGTACAGGTATGGGGTAAAGATAGCGCCGGAAAGCAAAGGGGGGCATTTATTCCATTAGGTATTTTTATATTATGCATTTAGTTAGAAATAAGACCAGGATATTATGCGGCGTCGCAGCGGCATTGGCCATGGTACAAACGGCATGTACGTCACCGAAATCGGAACCGGTAGCTGTAACGGATACCATAAGCAAAGCAGCGCTAATGGATAAAATCAAAGGCGGTTGGGCAGGTCAAACCATCGGTGTCACGTTTGGATGGCCATCTGAGTTCAAATACCTCGGAACGTATATCCAGGATTATGAAACAATTCGTTGGCACGATGACTATGTAAACGAGGCGATGACGACGTTTCCGGGCTTGTATGACGATGTTTATGTAGATCTGACATTTGTGGAAGTTTTTGAAAAATCGGGAATTGACGCGTCTTTGGATGAGTTTGCAAAAGCATTTGCGGCAAAGGAATATGAATTGTGGCATGCCAACCAAGCGGGTCGTTACAACCTGCAGAACGGTGTGCCTGCCGAGCAGGCCGGTCATTGGTTACACAACCCCCATGCAGACGATATTGATTTCCAGATCGAAGCTGATTTCGCCGGTTTGATGAATCCTGGAATGCCGGGCGCAGCAACGTGCGTGGCGGATCAAATCGGCCGGCTGGTGAATTCGGGCGACGGCTTGTACGGTGGCATCTATGTGGCCAATTTGTATGCGCTGGCGTTCGTGCATGATGATCTTTCGTTTGTGGTGGAGAATGCCCTACGGGCTATTCCTGAAGAAAGTAATTTTTATAAATGCATTTCGGATGTCGTACGTTGGCACGGGCAGTATCCGGACGACTGGAAACAAACTTGGTTTGAGGTGCAAAAGAAATGGGCAGAAGAGGTCGGGTGCCCCAACGGCGTATTCCACCCGCTCAATATCGATGCGAAGCTGAATGCCGCCTATGTGGTGATGGGACTGCTGTATGGAGGGGGCGACTTTACCCGGACCATTGAGATTGCAACAAGGTTAGGCCAGGATTCGGATTGCAATCCGGCTACGGCGTTTGGCGTATTGGGGGTGATTAAAGGATATAGTCAGATTCCCCCTGAATGGCTTGAACCACTGCAAAAGGCTGAGCATCGCCAGTTTAGTTACACAGACTTATCGCTGAACGATGTGTACGCGATGGGATACCGGCATGCATTGGCGTCCATTGCCCATCAGGGTGGAGATACGACGGGCAATGTGATCCGGTTGCCGAAAACACCGGTGGCAACGGTAGCGTTTGAGGAAAATTTTGCGGGTCATTTCCCTGCGGGATTGAAACCGCTGGGCGCAGTTTTTGCCGATCGCTATGTGTTTGAGGTGGACGGAATCGGCTTTGTGATCCGCGGCCATGCCGCAAAGAAATCTTCCGATGCTCCAGATCATGTGTTGCGCGCTGGTCTTTATATCGATGGGAAAGAAGTGGAGCAGGCGAATTTTCCGACTGATCCAAAAAAAGCACGGACTGAGCTGTTTTGGAGATATCAATTGCCGAAAGGGCATCACAAGATAGAAATCAAGGTGCTGAACCCCCATCCACAGTACGAATTGCGTACGGTGGACTGTTTGGTTTATGGGGATAAACCGTACGGGGGGATGAGAGAGTCAGAATAGAAAATATGAGCTTGATGTTCATGCATAACTGCCAAACAAAAAGCATAACAAATGAATGCAATACTAAATAGAAGAACTTTTATTCGCTCTGCGGTCGTTGCCGGGGTCGGATTGGGTATGTTGGGGCGATATGATGTGCTGGGAAAGGCGCTGGCGCCGAAGGCCGGAAAGCGGATCGGTATTATCGGACTGGATACGTCGCACAGCGAGGTGTTTTGCCGCATGATCAATGGTATGGGCGATGCAGGATTAGATTTCCGGGTAACCGTTGCTTACCATCCGGCCACCAACCGCGATGTACTGAATCTGGTGCCCTCGGTATCCAAGGCGTTGACCGATCAGGGAGTAACCTTGGTGGATAGTATGGAGAAATTGTTGGATACCTGTGATGTCGTGTTGTTGGAAACCATAGACGGCAATCCCCATCTGCAACAAGCACTGCCGGTGTTTGAGGCTAAGAAGCGTGTATTTATCGATAAGCCGCTTTCGGCATCCCTAGCGGGCGCAAAGGCGATTGTTGCTGCTTCCGAGCGGTATAGAACGCCATTTTTTTCGTCGTCTTCGCTGCGCTTTGATCCGAATGTACAACAGGTGATGCAAGGTTCCATCGGTCGGGTAAACGGCGCAGATGTGTATACACCGGCTGAATTGGAAGAAATCCACTTGGATATGGCGTGGTATGCCATACACGGGTTGGAGATGCTATACGCGGTATTGGGGCCGGGGTGCCAACGGGTATCGCGAACCTTTACTCCAGATGCGGATATGATTATGGGTGTTTGGGCCGACGGGCGTATCGGCACGGTACGTGGCGTCCGAAAATGGCCGGTTGGTATCGCTGGTACAGCCTTTGGCGAGAAAGGAACAGCCCCACTTGGGCCATTCTCAGACCAAGCCTATCAGGGGCTTGTGTCGCAGATCATTCAGTTTTTTGACACCGGCGTTCCACCGGTGAACGCGGCAGATACGTTGGAGATGTTTGCGTTTATGGAGGCGGCAGACCGCAGCAAAAAGCGGAATGGAAAGGCGGTGCGACTAGATGTATAAGGGAATTTGGATAGTCATCTGGGAGCTACTTTGGATGCCCCGGATAGTCTTTGCCCAAGCGCCTGCTGCGCAGGACACTCCAGTGGAAGTGAAGGTGATGACCTATAATATCCGAATCGCTAGTCCGCCATCTAAAGGGTGGGAGTACACAGATTTGCATGCCGTGGCCGAGGTAATTAACCGGGAGAAGCCCGATCTGGTAGCGTTACAGGAAGTGGACGTTTATACCGAGCGTTCGGGTAAGGCTTCGCATCAGGCGCGCGAATTGGGTGAACTTACGGGAATGCATTGGCATTTTGCCAAGGCGATTGACCGGAGCGGTGGGGATTACGGCGTAGCGGTATTATCACAGTACCCCATTGTTTCTACACAGAGTTTCCAGCTTCCGGTTACCGCGCATTCCGAGGGCGAGATCAGGGGCTGCGCATTGATTACCGTACAGGTAGGTGGAAGGGAAGTCGGATTTATGTCAGCCCATTTGGATCACCAAAGTGATGAAGATCGGCTGCTGCAAGTTAAAACCCTCAATGGCATTTTGAGAAAATATCGTAACCTCCCAGTGATTTTCGGGGCGGATTTGAATATGGAGCAATGCAATCCGATAGTGAGGAGATTAAAAGCTCAGGTGTCTTTTCTGTGCGATTCTTGTACCTTGACCTTCCCGTCAGACACACCGATGGTAACCTTGGATTACCTGATGCTGAACAGGAAGGCGCTGAAAGATTTTGAGGTCATCGAATACAAGGTGATTCCGGAAGTGTATGCCTCCGACCACCGGCCTGTGGTATTGCAGTTGAAAATGAAGGTAGAGTAACAAAGAAGTGCGATGAAGCTATTTTTTTCAATATACGTTATCATTTTTTTAGTTGTAGCCACCGCCTCGTGCACGGGTGGGAACAAACCTAAGCCGACTGTCGCTCCCGACAGCAGCCGTTATACACGCACCGTACTGGCTGAAGGCCTGGATGAGCCGATGGAGATGGTGATCCTTCCGGGCAACGATGTGCTGTTTGTGGAGCGCAAGGGCGGGGTACGGCTGTACAAAGACGCTACGAAGGAGCTCCGTGCAGTGGCTAATTTCGAAGTGTTCAGCGGCATCGAAGACGGGTTGCTAGGAGTCGTTGCCGATCCGGATTACGAGAAGAACCACTGGCTGTATTTCTATTATGCGGTGGCGGGCGAGAAGGCGGTAAGCAGGCTGTCGCGGATGGAATTCCGCAACGATAGCCTGCTGCGGTCGACAGAAACCGTCATCCTTGAAATTCCGACACAGCGTATCTACTGCTGCCATTCGGCGGGGTACCTCAAGTTTGACAAGGCTGGCAACCTCTATCTCTCCACGGGCGATAACACCAACGCGGAAGAGACAAATGGTTACACGCCGGTGGACGAACGCCCCGGCAGGGAACTGTCCGACGACCAGGCCACTACAGCCAATACCAACGACCTGCGGGGAAAAATCCTGCGGATTAAGCCACTGCCGGAAGGGGGATATGCCATACCGGAAGGGAACCTGTTTCCAAAGGGCACAGCGGGCACACGGCCGGAGATCTATGTGATGGGTGCGCGCAATCCCTACCGCTATAGCATCGACGCCGAAACAGGTTACCTGTATTTCGGGGATGTCGGTCCGGATACCAAGCTGAAGGCCTCGGACGGCGAGCTGATGAGCTTCGACGAGATCAACCAGGTGCGGAAACCGGGGTACTACGGCTGGCCCTACTTTCTGGGTAACAATGAGGTCTTCGGGAAATACGATTACGCGACGGGAGAACTCGGTCCCGGAAAGGATCCTTCGAAGCCGCTGAATGAATCGCCCAATAACACCGGAATGCGGGAATTGCCTCCGGCCAGGCCCGCAATGATTTGGTATGGAAAGAATAATTCGAAATATTTTCCATTGGTGGGCAACGGCGGAGCCAGCGCCATGGCGGGACCTGTTTATTACAGCAAACATTTCAAGAACGCACCGTATAAACTTTCCGATTATTACGACGGGAAGCTTTTTATCTATGAATGGATCAGGGGATGGATCATGGCGGTCAGCTTTGATGAAGCCGGGAACTTCAAAGAGATGGAACCTTTCCTGGACCATTGGAAGTTCGATGCGCCCGTGGATATGCAATTTGCATCTGACGGCGCGATTTACCTACTGGAGTACGGTACAAACTGGTTCTCCAAGAATACCAATGCCCGGTTGATACGCATCGAATATGCCGAGGGTAATCGTAAGCCGGTTGCTTCCATCACCGTGGACAAGCAATACGGCGCGGCACCGTTGACCGTATCCCTGTCGGCTAGCGGATCCATGGACCATGACGAGGGGGATAAGCTCTCCTTCAGCTGGCTTGCTGATGGGGATAATTATGAGGGTGCAACTGCCTCCCATACATTTACCAAGCCGGGGATATACGACGTGGAGCTGACTGTAAGCGATAACCATGGCGGTAAGGGAACGTCGTCGACCCGCATTTATGTGGGCAATACACCGCCGGAAGTCCATATCCGTACAACTTCCAACCGCAGCTTCTATTGGGATGGCGTGGCGTTTGATTATGCGGTGGAGGCAAGGGATAACGAAGACAGCGTGTCTGTAGGAGATGTGGCTCTTGCGTTCGGCTATATACCCCATGGCAAGGACGCCGCGTTGGTGCTAAGCGGTGGACAGGATCCGAACAGCCTACGTTACCTGAAGGGACAGCAACTGATTGCCAACTTGGACTGTAAATCCTGTCATTCCATTGATAAAGAATCCGTAGGCCCTACGTATCAGGCAGTGGCTGTCCGGTATGCAGGGAAACCAGGGGTTGAAAACCTGTTGATCGATAAAATCATCAAGGGAGGCAGCGGCAACTGGGGCGAGCGTGCGATGTCCCCGCATCCCGAATTGGCGGAAGGAGACGCACGGGAAATGGTGCGCTACATCTTGTCGCTGGGACAACAGCGGCAAAAGCTGCCGCCGGAGGGATGCCTGCTACTCGATGCACATCGCGACAGGGATACGGACGGTGTATACCTGCTCAGTGCCCGCTATACGGATCAGGGTGCCAACGGGATCCCGCCCTTGAACGGACATGACCACATCCTGCTGCGCCACCCGCTGGTGCAGGCCGAGGATTTTGATGCGGGTAACGTAAGCATTGCGACGGTTACCACAGCCTTTATGTCGTATGTGTACGGAATCCGCAACGGCAGTTACATTTTATTCCGCGGGGTTGACCTGGCACATGTACGCCATATCGGCTACCGGGCGCAGGCCAGCGGTGCCGGAGGTACCGTCGAGCTGCACCTGGACAGCATCGGTGGGCCGGTGGTTTCCCGTTTGGAGATACCGGCGGGTAATTTCAGCGGTGCGGAAAGCGGCTGGAAGGAGATGGTGGGATCGGTGGACGAAAGCCCGGGAAAGCATGACCTTTACTTCGTATTTGTGAACGGTGAGGCGGGAGATAAAGCACTGTTCAGCATCGACTGGCTGAAATTCTATAACCGGTAAGGGAGAGTTATGCCGATATCGCTGCGATTCCGGCTTTCGCTGGCCATGTTCTTGGAATTTTTCACGTGGGGTGCCTGGTACGTTACGCTGGGAACCTATTTATTCGATCGGTTCGGCGCAAGCGCTGTGCAAGTCGGATCGGCCTATGCCAACTTTTCCCTTGCCGCAGCGCTGTCGCCGGTGTTTGTGGGGTTGGTGGCCGACCGTTATTTCGCGGCCCAGCGGGTGCTGGGTGTGCTGCATCTGCTGGGTGCGGGCGTATTGATATTGCTGGCGCGTACCGACGATTATGGGCCGTTTTGGTGGCTATTGCTGCTGTATACGCTGCTGTATGCGCCCACCATGGCCCTGATGAATTCCGTTACCTTTCGGCAACTTAGGGATGGAGGCAGGGAGTTCCCCCTGATCCGGGTATTTGGCACGGCAGGTTGGATCGTTGCCGGACTGCTGCTGGGTTACCTGGGCATGGAAAGCAGCGCATCACTGTTTTACCTGGCGGCGGGATCCTCTGCAGTGCTCGGTCTGGTGAGTTTTACACTTCCCGATACGCCCCCGGACCGCACGGAAGGTGCCAGCTTGGGTTCCGTGTTGGGGAAGGAGGCATTGGTATTGTTCAGGCAGCGTTCCTTTTTGGTGTTTTTTCTTTCCTCGCTGGCAATCTGTATTCCACTGTCTTTTTATTACAGTTTTGCCAATCCGTTTCTGAACGACCTGGGCATCACGAATGCAGCGGGAAAGATGACCCTGGGACAGCTTTCGGAATTTCTGTTTTTACTGGTGATACCGCTTGCTTTTAAACGGTTTGGTATCAAAGCGATGCTTGCCGTAGGGATCGTCGCCTGGGTTGTCCGTTATGTGCTATTTGCCTACGGCGATGCGGACAATCGGATGGGTATGTTGTACGTTGGCATCCTGTTGCACGGGGTATGCTATGATTTCTTTTTTGTAACCGGGCAGATCTATGTAGACCGTGCTGCGGGCGAGCGTATCCGTAGTGCCGCACAGGGTTTAATTACCTTCGCAACGTATGGGGTGGGTATGCTGATCGGGTCGTATGTCTCGGGGCTGGTCACCGGACGGTTTGCCCTTCCAAAAGGAGGGGGTGTGCAGTTTGACTGGCAAGGGGTTTGGCTTATCCCGGCAGGCATAGCCGCAGCAGTATTGGTGGTGTTTTTAATCACGTTCCGTGAGGAGCAACGTGAAAAGGTGAATAACAACAAACGTAATAATAAGGATAACGCAAATGAAGCACGCTAAAAAAGTACGTGTACTGGTTGTAGGTTGTGGCAATATGGGGGCTTCTCATGCGGCGGCCTACCACGCAATCGATGGTTTTGAAATCTGCGGACTGGTTTCCCGGGGTGCCAGCAAGAAACAACTCAATGAACAGCTGGGGGGTGGCTATGCCTTGTTTGATGATTATGCAACGGCGTTGACAGAAACCCGCCCGGATGCGGTCTGTATATCAACGTATCCGGATACGCATGAAGAATATGCCATCCAGGCCATGGAGCACGATTGCCACGTCTTTACCGAGAAACCGCTTGCCGATACCCTGGAAGGGGCTAGGCGTGTTGCGGCTACGGCCGAACGGTTGGGCAGGAAGCTGGTGATAGGTTATATCCTGCGGTACCATCCTTCCTGGCAACGGTTTGTTGAATTGAGCGGGCAACTGGGAAAGCCTTTGGTGATGCGGATGAATCTAAATCAGCAGAGCCATGGCCGGATGTGGGATGTGCATCGTAATCTGATGAAAAGTCTCAGCCCCATCGTGGACTGCGGGGTGCATTATATCGATGTGATGTGCCAGATGACGGGAAGCAAGCCGGTTCAGGTGAACGCCATCGGGGCAAGACTTACCGATGACATCCCAGCAGATAACTACAACTACGGCCAGCTGCAGATCCGTTTTGAAGACGGTTCGGTAGGGTGGTATGAGGCGGGGTGGGGCCCGATGGTGAGTGAAACAGCGTTCTTTGTAAAAGATGTTTTCGGACCAAAGGGATCGCTTTCCATTGTAGCCAAAGATGCAGGGGGAGTGGGCAACTCAGACAATGTGTCTGCCCATACGAAAACGGAGTCACTGCGACTGCACCTTGCGGATCTGGATAATCATAACGCATTTGTGAGGCCAGACGAGTGGATTGACCTGACGGATGAGCCGGATCATCAGGAGTTGTGCAACCGTGAGCAGCGTTTTTTTCTGAAAGCAATTCAGGAAGATTTGAATTTGACCGAGGTGACAGCTCATGCCATCAGCAGCCTGCAGATCGCCTTGGCCTGTGACGAATCCGTGAAAACGAGTAAACCGGTCTACTTGTAATTACCATTCTTGTGAATCTGGATTGCTTTTTATAACTTTTTAGTGAAAGGATGGGAATAAATGCATTGAAAATATAACTTTACCCATTAAATACAGAAACTAAAAAGCAACATACTCAATGAACGAAAAAAGCACAAACAGTTCTGCGGTATCCCGCAGGGATTTTATCCGGTTGGGCGCTGCATCTGCGGCCGGATTTATGGTGGTTCCCCGGCATGTTTTAGGAGGAAAGGGATTTATTGCACCGAGTGATAAACTGGTCGTAGCCGGTATCGGTGTGGGCGGTAAAGGGGAATCTGATATCGCCATGTTCGACCAAAGCGGTAAGGCACAAATTGCCTACTTATGTGATGTGGACGACCGTAGAGCGACCAATTCCGTGAAGCGGTTCCCGAATGCGAAATATTACAAAGACTACCGGGAGATGCTGGATAAGGAGCATAAACATATTGACGCGGTGTCCGTTTCCACGCCGGATCATAATCATGCCATCCAAGCACTGGCAGCCATGCAATTGGGTAAACATGTATATGTGCAAAAGCCATTGACGCATGACGTGTGGGAAGCACGCCTGCTGACGAAAGCTGCGAAAAAGTATAAAGTTGTTACCCAGATGGGAAACCAGGGAGCTTCCAGTGATGGACCCCGCGACATTCGGGAATGGGTAGAAGCGGGACTGCTTGGCGATGTCCACACCGTTTACTGCTGGACCGACCGGCCGGTTTGGCCGCAGGGCATCGCGTGGCCTAAAGCTACCGCCCCGGTTCCCCAGGAGCTGGATTGGGACCTGTGGCTCGGTACTGCGCCCCAACAGAATTATGTGGATAAATTGGTGCCGTTTAATTGGCGGGGATGGTGGGACTATGGAACCGGCGCACTGGGCGACATGGGATGTCACCTGCTGGAGGTTCCTTTCAGTGTATTGGGGCTCACCTATTTGCAGGATGTGCAGGCAAGTGTCGGAACGGTATATGTAGATGAGTTTAAGCGGGGATATTTTCCCGAAAGCTGCCCGCCTTCCAGTCACGCGGTCATGACATTCCCGAAGACGGCGAAAACAGCAGGTCCCATTAAATTACACTGGATGGATGGCGGCATACAGCCGGAACGCCCGGACGAGCTTGGACCCAACGAAGTATTCGGAGACGGCGGTAACGGCATCCTGCTTGTTGGCACGAAAGGGAAAGCATTGGCTGATACGTATGGACAGAATGCCCGCCTTTTGCCTTTATCCCGTATGGAGGAATTAAATGTCCCCAAGAAATATGAGCGTGTTCCCGGTGGAGCTGAAGGACACTATGCACAGTGGGTGGAGGCTTGCTTGGCCGGTTATGGAAAGAAAGCCGTTAGTGCTCCTTTTGAAATTTCCGGTCCGCTGACCGAGGCGTTGCTGATGGCGAACCTGGCCATCCGTGGAGCAGATCTGCAGATCGATGGAAAGTATCCTGCAAGGAATATGAAGCTACTTTGGGACAACGATGCAATGAAAGTTACCAATTTTGATGAAGTGAATCGCTTCGTGAAGCGGGAATACCGCAGAGGTTGGGAAATAAAGGAGAGCTGATTTCTCTCCGTATTTCATAAACCGAAAGTAGGCTGTCTCACTAAGACAGCCTTTTTTGTTTGTCGGTTGTTGTTGAAATTTAATTGTAATGCTGGCTAATGTGAGAATGTGTTTTTGTTTACAAAAATATACTAATGGGATGTGAGATACTATCCCTGTCTCTGGGGGCGCACGTTCCATTAGCGGAATATTTAATTTCAAAATTCTATATTTGCTTTTGTTTACATTTTTAATTCGTATGAAAGAAGATTCGCTTTCTGATAAGGTATATACTGAAATCCGAGGAAAGATTTTGTCAAACCAATTGGCGCCGGGAAGCAGGCTTAAAGAAGATGTTTGGGCAAAAAAGATGGAGGTGAGCCGCGTGGCTGTGCGGGAGGCACTAAACCGCTTGTTAGGTGAGGCGATGTTGGAGAAGGGTGAACGTGGAGGATATTTTGTCAAGTCTATGAATATGGACGATATCCGAGAAATCCGGGAACTCAGGGAGGTGCTTGAGCTCGGTGCCTTGCAGATGGCGTGTGAAAAGCTGGAAGAAAATGATATTCGGGAATTAGAAAAGATTTGCAACGATTTCACTAATATGGTGAAAAGTGGTTATTTCGGCGGTGCCTGCGAGGCTGACGTCAAGTTTCATGAAACCTTGATAAATACGGCACGAAATCAGAAGCTCAAAGTCATTTATATTTCCAGCAACATACCGTTATTTCATTTCAAACTCGGGCGTTCCAGCAGTCACATGGATGATTACGAGCAGACCGATAAAGAACATCGGGAAATTTTGGCAGCACTAAGGCGCAGGGATTTTGAGAGTGCCAAAGCCGTTTTGGTAGCGCACCTGCGCAGAGGCGAGCTTGAATCGTTGGACGTTGGATAGCGTGTTCACGCTATCTGGTTTTATATAACAGTACAGGGCCTTTGTGGCTGTTCTCATGAGGTTTCCCCGCCTTTTTGCGCGGGGTGGCCGCTTTTGTGTTGACCTCAACTAAATAAAAAAATCAAATATTTTTGTTTGTATATAAAAATTGTTCATTTTTGTATACAAAATAATCCGATTATGAAAAGAAAAACCTACTTTGTTATTTATCACCGATTGTTGGTGATGTGTTGTTGCTTACTCATTCCATGGGTGCTATCTGCCCAGGAATCTAGGGAAGTAACCGGTTTAATTACCGATTCGTTACAGATGCCTATGCAGGGAGTAACTATTAGTGTTAAATCGCGTTCGACCCTTGCGACCAGTTCCGATGTAAATGGCCGGTTTATCCTCTCGGCACCCAAAGATGCGATACTTGTATTTTCATTGATTGGATATCGGACGGTTGAACACCCGGCGCAGCATGCCGATCCATTGTCAATTGTCATGTATCCAGATGTTTCAATGCTGGAAGATGTGGTTGTTGTCGCTTATGGAACACAGAAAAAAAAGGAAGTGGTCGGTTCGGTCACTAGCATCAACCCTTCTGAATTGAAAGTACCCTCCAGTAATTTAACCACAGCGTTGGCTGGCAGGCTCGCAGGTGTTATTGCTTATCAGCGCAGCGGCGAACCCGGCCAGGATAATGCGAATTTCTTTATCCGCGGAGTTACGACTTTCGGCTATAAAAAGGATCCGTTAATCCTGATAGATGGTGTGGAGTTATCGACAACGGAATTGGCGCGCCTGCAGCCTGACGACATTGCCAGTTTTTCCATCATGAAAGATGCGACGGCAACTGCTTTATATGGTGCTCGCGGGGCGAATGGTGTGATCCTAGTTACGACGAAAGAAGGAAAAGTGGAGAATGCCAAATTCAGCTTCCGTTATGAAAATTCGTTTTCCGCGCCGACGAAAAATGTGGAGCTGGTAGACCCCGTTACGTATATGCGAATGGAAAACGAGGCGGTAACCACGAGAAATCCCTTGGAGATAACGCCTTATTTGGAGAGCAAGATCGACAATACCGAGGCAGGCATGGACCCACTGGCGTTTCCGACCACGGATTGGCGGAGGGAACTGTTTAAGGATTACGCCCACAACCAGCGGATGAATTTCAGTCTTACCGGTGGAGGGGCTGTTGCACAATACTATTTGGCTGGCACATATAATCAAGATAACGGTGTGTTGAAAGTCGATGGAAGGAATAATTTTAATAATAACATCAGGTTGAATAGTTATGCCTTGCGGTCGAACGTAAGTATCAATGTGACGAAGACTACTGAGGTAGGTGTCAGGTTATATGGGACGTTTGACGACTATACCGGACCGATTTATGGTGGTGCCGAGATGTACAGGATGGTCATGCGGGCAAACCCGGTTCTCTTTCCGGCCTATTACCCCACTACCGAAAGCTATAAATATGTGCAGCACATTATGTTCGGAGGGTCTCTCCAAGGGAATTCCTTAAATCCATATGCCGAAATGGTCAAGGGTTACAAGGACTATTCCAAGTCGTTAATGTTGGCGCAATTGGAAATGAAACAGAATTTGGCTTTTGTGACGGAAGGGTTGACTTTTAGGGGGATGCTGAATACGAATAGGGAATCCTATTTCGATGTGACCAGGGCATACGCTCCTTTTTACTACGGCTTAGCTGGTTTCGATCGCCAATCCAATGTTTATACGTTAGAGGCCATCAATCCCAATTCAGGAACAGAGTACTTAGGGTATGAAGAGGGGCCGAAAATCGTCCGCACGAACTTATATGCCGAGCTTGCCCTGAATTATAACCGTACGTTTGGTGACAAACATGGTCTCAGCGGCCTCCTCGTCTACAATATGCGTAATTTTCTAGAGGGCAATGCGTCTTCGCTACTTAAGTCGCTGCCCTATCGCAATATGGGCCTTTCCGGTAGAGCAACATACGCATACGATGACCGGTATTTTGCAGAGTTTAACTTCGGTTACAACGGTTCCGAACGCTTTTATGTGGATAATCGCTTTGGATTTTTCCCTTCGGCAGGTGTGGCTTGGTCGGTGTCCAATGAAAAGTTTTGGGGAGGGATGTCGGATGTCGTGCCGCGGTTAAAGCTGCGTGCAACCTACGGATTGGTAGGGAATGATGCGATCGGAAGTGCGGAGGATCGTTTTTTCTATCTCTCTACTGTGGATATGAACAACGCGACGAGGGGTGCTACGTTCGGAACAAATTTCAACTATACACAAAGCGGGGTACTGGTTTCCCGGTACGACAACCGATTGATTACTTGGGAAACCGCAACCAAAGCCAATTTCGGTTTGGAGTTTTCACTTTGGAATAAAGTTGATGTGCAAGCAGATTACTTTACTGAATATAGGAAAAATATCCTGATGGACAGGGCGTCCATCCCCGTAACGATGGGTCTTTCTGCCCCGGTACGGGCCAATGTGGGGGAGGCTTCCGGAAAGGGGGTTGATTTCTCCGTCGATTTCAACCATACGTTTTCAAACGGGTTTTGGCTCGTCAGCCGTGGGAATTTTACGTATGCGACAAGTCGCTTCGAAGTCGTGGAAGAGCCTGAATATAACGAACCCAACTTGTCAAAGCGGGGGTATTCGCTTTCGCAGCAGTGGGGCTACATCGCCGAGCGGCTGTTTATCGATGCGGCGGATGTAGCGAATTCACCAACCCAGAATTTCGGGATATATGAAGCCGGTGATATCAAGTACAGGGATGTAAATGGCGATGGTATCATCTCTACGTTGGATCAGGTACCCATCGGGTACCCCACGGACCCCGAAATTATCTATGGTTTCGGCTTTTCCGCAGGGTTTAAAGGATTGGATTTCTCCTGTTTTCTACAAGGCTCTGCGTATTCTTCTTTCTGGATCAATCAGAACGGGTCTACCTCGCCGTTTGTTAACAACAACCAGGTGCTGAAAGCGTATGCGGATAGTTATTGGTCGGAAGAAAACCGGAATATCTATGCGGTATTGCCCCGGCTTTCAAAAACATTGAATGGAAACAACAACCAATTGAGTACCTGGTTTATGCGCGATGGGAGTTTTCTTCGGCTTAAATCCGTGGAACTTGGCTATACACTTCCCGAAGTCTTGTCTAAGAAGATTTATTTAAATAACCTGAGGGTATACCTTTCAGGCACCAACTTGGCCAATTGGAGCAAATTTAAGCTGTGGGACGTAGAAATGGGAAGCGAAGGGTTGGGGTATCCTTTACAGCAAGTATATAACCTGGGCGTGCAAGTTGGATTTTAGAAGAACTTGAATTATGAAACCTGCATAAATAAAAGGACATGAACTAAGCGAAGCGATCTCTTGAACGCTGCTGAAACATACAAGATGTGAAAAATAATTTATGCAAGCTTCATCACCGATAAAGAACAAATCAATCAGATGAAAAGTATAAAAACCTTAATCGTTATCCCGTTGTTTCTGGTGTCGTCGTGCACCTACCTGGATGTGGTGCCGGATAATGTGGCAACGGTAGATAATGCGTTTACCATGCGGAACACCGCTGAGAAGTACCTGTTCACCTGTTACTCTTACTTACCTAAAACGGGAAATCATATCTATGACCCAGCAGTGCTGGGAGCAGATGAAATGTGGTCGATCCGGGAAAACTGGGCGTCGCTGTCGGTTGTCCGCGGATTCCAGAACGTCGTAAATCCCTTTTTTGACTATTGGGTTGGCTATGAGGGCGGGATTCCGTTGTTCCACGGTATACGAGATTGTAATATCTTTCTTGCCAATATCCATAAGGTACAGGAATTGACGGAATTGGAACGAAGGCGATGGATCGCGGAGGCGAAATTTCTAAAAGCCTACTACCACTATTTTCTGCTCCGTATGTATGGCCCCATACCGATCGTCCGGGAAAGCCTACCGATTTCTGCGGGCATAGAGGAAGTAAAAGTGTACCGGGAACCCATAGAAGAGTGCATGGCCTATATCCTGCAATTGCTGGATGAAGCAGTAGTGGATTTGCCCGAGCGGATTGAGGCTGAAGAAACAGAATTGGGCCGGATAACCCAGGTAATTTGTTTAGCGGTCAAAGCCCAAGCGCTGACCCTGAATGCCAGTCCGTTGTTTAACGGAAATCCGGATTATGCATCTTTTACCGATAATCGGGGGGTACAGCTATTTACGGCGACCTATGATCATGAAAAATGGTTGTTGGCTGCCGAAGCGCTCAAAAAGGCTATCGACTTGGCGCATAGCGTAGGCAATAAATTATATTATTACAGCGAAAATGATCCGAATGGGGCGATGGTTTCGGAACGCACCAACCTAACAATGAATATTCGGGGTGCAGTAACAGCCAAGTGGAATCCCGAAATGATCTGGGCAAACCCCAATGATTTGGTCACCAGCCAGCAGGCTGAAGCCCAGGCCCGGCTTGACGGCAATACGCCCGGTCTAGCCAGTACCAGCGGCATACTGGCACCGACCCTGCGGATGGCAGAATTTTTTTACTCAAAAAACGGGGTGCCTATCGAAGAAGATAAATCCTGGCGTTACGACGACCGATATGCATTACGGAGGGCAACTGCCGAAGACATCCACTACATCCAGGAAGGATATGAAACCGTGGAGTTGCATTTTGACCGGGAGCCCCGGTTTTATGGAAGTCTTGCCTTTGATGGTGCGATTTGGTATGGGCAGGGCCGGAAATCAGAGACGAACAACTGGTATGTACAGGCTAAACTTGGGCAGTATTCGGGAGGAAAGCCCTCAAACGGGTATTCCTCCACGGGTTACTGGCCAAAAAAGCTAGTAAACGCAGACAATGTATACTCGGCAACGAATAATTATACCATCGTTCCTTATCCGTCGCCGATTATCCGGCTCGCGGATTTATACCTGATGTACGCGGAGGTGCTTAACGAATATTACGGCCCCACGGAAGAGGCTTATCACTACATCGACTTGGTCCGGGCCCGGGCGGGTCTGGGGGCGGTGGCGGAATCGTGGCGGTTGCATTCATCCGAACCCGAAAAACCGAGCACCCAAGAAGGGCTGCGTGAGATCATCCATCAGGAAAGGGGAATAGAGCTGGCGTTTGAAGGCGTCCGGTTTTGGGATGTACGCCGATGGAAGAAGGCTATTCAGGAATTCAACCAACAGGTCAAAGGGTGGAACCTGCTTCAGGAAACAGCCGAGGAATATTACATCCCGACCGTATTGCATTCCCGTCAATATCAATTGAAAAATTACTTCTGGCCCATCCGGGAACACGATCTTATTGTAAATAAAAATCTGGTGCAGAATCCCGGATGGTAGCTCGACAAAAAAATAAACAGATGAAACGCTTCAAACAACTCATATATTTAAGTATCGGCCTTTCTTCGCTACTGGCTTGCAAGGAAGAGGTGCCGACTGCACTTACGGATGATGGTAATGCCCCCGGTAAAGTGTCTAATGTGACCGTCGAAAATCGGAACGGTGGTGCCAAGCTGACCTATTCGTTGCCCAACGATGCCAACCTACTTTATGTCAAGGCCGTGTATGAATATCCAGCGGGAAATGTCAAAGAGGTGCGGGCATCGGCCTATGTGGATAGTTTGGTTATTGAGGGGATTGGCGATACCAAAGAACTGGATATTTCGTTGTTTTCCGTTAGCCGTTCCGAAAAGGTTTCGGAATCGGTTCAAGTTACCATCGTACCGATGACGCCGCCCGTCCAATTGGTCGCCACGTCATTAGAAGTAGGTTCGGAATTCGGTGGGATTTCCATTCATTTTCTCAACGAGCGGCGTCAAGATATCATCATCGAAATTTTGAAGAAAGTCGCCAATGACTGGACGAATCTCGATGCTTATTATACGAATAGTAAGGAAGGCTTGTTCACGATTAGGGGACAGGAGGCAACATCCACGGAGTTCGGCTTGTACGTCCGGGATAAATGGAAGAATAAGTCGGATACGCTTGTGGTCGAATTGACTCCCTTATATGAGGTGCAATTGCCATCGCCTACACCGGTCACGATCCTGCCAAATGATTATAACCAACACTATGCAGGACTAAACTATACCTATATGTTCGATGAAATTGTATCCGAAGGGAATTACATGGGAACTTTGTTGACGGAAAACTCCAATCTACCCCTGTCTTTCACACTTGATTTCGGAAGCCCCGTGAAATTTAGTCGCTTCCGGTATTGGATGCGCCAAGGCGATGCCCATATTTATAATTATGCAACTCCCGAAACATGGGAAGTGTGGGGATCGAATGAGTTGACGGCCGATTGGGATAATTGGACAAAGATTATGGATTGCAGAGCTGTCAAACCGTCTGGACCTGGCACACCGTTGACGACCGAGGACCGGGAATTGGCCGCCCGGGGTCTTGATTTCCCTTTCCCGGCAGGAACCGAACCTTATCGGTATATCCGATGGAAAACAACAAAAACTTTTGGTGCATTGAATGCGGTGCAAATTTCGGAACTGGCTTTTTATGGAGGTAGTAATGAAGAATAAAAAAATTACAGGTATCCTCACTGGAACAAAGCGGGGCCTGGCGATGCTAGTTATAGTAACTGTATATGGACTATCGTCCTGTAAGAAGATGGATGCCACATATCGGGATTATGTAAAAGGAGGAGAAATCGTCTATGTCAGCAAAGCAGATTCCGTCAAAATCTATCCGGGAAACAACCGGATGTTGCTGACATGGTGGAAAGGAACCGATCCCAAAGTATCGTTGGCCCGCGTTTTTGGTGAGGATGGACAGTTGCTCAAAGAACAGCAGGTTGGAAAAGGAGTCATTGGACAATGGCAGGAAGTCTTATTGGAGGATATGCCGGAGGGCACCTATTCGCTGGACGTGGTCACCGTGGATGATAACGGTAATACCTCAATCAAGGTGACGGTGCCCGGTATCTCCTATGGACCGAGATATGAAGCTTCGTTACAGACGCGGCGACTTGAACAGGCGGTGTATCTAAATGGAAATGCCTATGTCAACTGGCGCGGACCAACCCCCGATGCGATTGCAACGGAAATTGTCTATGAGGATATAGATGGCCGGGAAATCACCGTGCGAACACCCGCCGGTGAAAACCAGACAGCGCTTGAGAAGTTTAAGAGCAGGACGCGATTTAAATACCGGACGTTATTTAAGCCAGCCAGCACGTCAATCGACACTTTTTATTCGGAGTATGTGGATGTCGAGCTGGAATACCTTTTGGATAAAGCTAAATTCAAACGATGGAATACAGCCGATTTTCCGTACACGGAATACGAAATGGGCAGTATATACAATATCGAACGGTTGTGGGACGAAGTATATACCGAATATGGGTACATTTACCTGGAAACCGAACCGTTACCGCGGAGCTTTACCTTCGATCTGGGGCAGCTTGCCCGTATTGAGCGTATCCGATTAAGCCCAAATTGGAGCTCGCAGTTATATAAAAATGGCAACATCAAGAAGGCCGAAATATGGGGGTCTGCGACGCCCGATGTGTCGGCTGACTTTTCGACCTGGACCTATTTGGGTACACTGGAGTCGTTCAAACCTTCCGGGCTCCCGTTGGGTGAATCCACGCCGGCAGACCTGGCGTACGCTCAGGCAGGTGAGAATTTCCAATTGGTGGATGATGCGCCTCCAATACGTTATATTCGTTTCGTTGTGCAAGAAACATGGTCGGGATCCATTTCCATGCATATTACCGAGCTCACATTTTGGGGCGATGTGATTGAACCCTGAAAAACCAATAAACTTTTAAATCAAAATAGTAGAAATATGAAAATGAACGACAAGATGGATGCAGTAAATCAGCCATCAGCATTTACTTCGGACAACGCACACTCGAGAAGACGCTTTTTGCAAGCTCTTGGTGTTGGGGCGGCCGCAATAGGGCTGCAACAGATCAGCTGCTCGGGAACCAAGCAGGTAGCACAAGCCAATACCGGAAGTGGAGTTATCGACCTCACTTCCATTCCGGGTTTTGAAAAGACAACCGCGGACCCGCGCGCTTCGGAAGGGTGGCAGTCGATTTCCGATCGTAAAATCAAAGTCGGACTGGTGGGACACGGTGTTTGTAAATTTGCCGTGCAATTCGGCTTTCAGGATCATCCGAATGTGGAAGTGGTGGCTGTGAGTGACCTTTTTCCGGACCGCCTTGCCGAAATGGCTAAAATCGCGCGTTGCGACCGGACCTACCCATCGCTGGAGGAAATGCTGAAAAAGGATAAAGACATCGAGGCGGTATTTTTAGCAACCGATGCTCCCAGCCATGCCCAGCATGCAATTATGGCACTAAATCGCGGCTTGCACGTAGCTTGTGCGGTACCGGCGGTATGGGGGTCATTGGAGGATGCTGATAAACTGTATGAAGCCTGGAAAAAAAGCGGGAAGAAATACATGATGTTTGAGACTTCCGCGTATCACGAAGATGTCCACGTCATGCGTGAATTGTATAAACGTGATTTTTTCGGAAAGATCGTCTATTCGGAGGGAGAGTATTATCATTATTTCGGTACTCCGCTGGATGGCTATCGGAATTGGCGGAACGGCTTGGTGCCTCAATGGTATCCAACACATTCCAATGGTTATTATGTCTGTGTGACCGGCCAGCGGTTTATGGAAGTTTCTTGTTTGGGGGTACCAAGTATCCTTGAGCAATTCCAACCGCAGAATAATGTGTACAAGAATCCGTTTGGAACCGAAATAGCCACATTCCGTACAAGCGAAAATGGAATTTCGAGGATGGCTGTAAGTTGGGATACCGCCGGTTTCGGGGCCGAAGCGGGCCGGATCAGGGGTGAAAAAGGATCCTATTACAACAATCAATTTCAGGGGCTGACGGATCAGGTGCCGGCCATCAAGCGTCCGCCACTTCCACCGGGCGTTGATGCCGGTGGTCACGGCGGAGCCCATGGTCACTTAACCAATGAGTTCGTCACGGCTGTTATTCAAGATCGGGCACCTTTGGTGGATTTGCCCATTGCGCTTAACCTGACGGTATCCGGAATCGTTGCGCACCAGTCTGCGTTGAAAGGTGGAGAATGGATGAAAATACCACAATATCGATAATTAGTGCAAGTTACCAAACGGTGGATCATTTCAATTAATAGGGTCCAGTCAACGGATCCAAAGGGAGCATACTATGATAAATAATTGGCCGAAATCGGCAGAAACAACGAAGAATAACGAAAAATGGATTCCCGGGGGGGTGGTGTCACTGAACCGGAAAGCAGAGCCTAACATCTGCTTTGCGAAAGGATTAGGAAGCCGGGTATGGGACATTGAAGGGCGGGAATACATTGACTACCAAGCGGGATTTGCTGCTGCTTTCCTTGGGCACAACGACCCGGATGTCAACGCAGCTGTAGCGGATTCAATCCGGGAAAATTTAGTGTTGATGGGAGCCGGTCCAACGAACCTTGAAGGAGAGTTTGCAAAGTTGTTCTGCGCGAGCGTCCCAACGGTCGAGAAAATACAGATTACAACAACTGGATCTGAGGCTACCTACCATGCTATCCGGATTGCACGCGCAGCAACGGGAAAGACGCATGTCATCATTATGCAAGGCGGGTATAATGGCTGGCATAACGATGTTGCAGGCAACGTGATCAGCAATTTGGAGGATGTAGGGGAACGGGTGTCGCCGGGAGAGTATCCCTTCGATCCGCTTTCGGCGGGAATTCCCGCGGAACACCGTTCGCTGATCCATGTGGTCAACTACAACGACTTGGAATCCGTCAACTACATCGTTAAGCGTTTCCCGGTAGCATGTATTCTTTTGGAACCTGTTCTCCAAAACATTGGCATTGTAAAGCCATTGCCCGGATACCTGGAAGGCTTGCGGGAGTTGGCGGATGAACAGGGCTTCCTGTTGATATTCGACGAGGTGAAAACTGGTTTCCGCCATGCATTGGGAGGATACCAAAGCATTTGCAAGGTAACACCGGATTTAAGTACTTTTGGAAAAGCCGTTGCCAACGGTTATCCATTCGGGGTCATTGGGGGCAAGGCCAAATACATGGATTATTTTGTGCATCCGTCCCGGGATAAACGGGTGCTGATAGCGGGAACATTTAATGCGCATCCCATGACCACCGTTGCGGCCATTGCTACACTACGCAAACTTTCTTCTCCAACGTTTGGCGTGTATGAACATGTAAACAAACTTGGGCGTATGTTGGAAACGGGGTTGAATGACATTTTCTCGGATTTTGACAAGCCGTTTTACGTGGCTCGGCAGGGGTCTGCATTCTGTGTGTATTTCATGGATCACGCCCCGGTAGATTACCATGACTTGGCATCAAATCATGACTTCGCCTTCGACAGATCCTACCGCATGCAGCTCATCGAAGCAGGTATCTTCAATTTTCCGCTTCCGATAAAGCAAGGCAGTATCTCGTATGCGCATTCGGTATCCGACATTGAAGAAACACTCGAGAAGACCAAGAAGGTAGTAGGTAAATTAATCGAAAAACAAAAGGTAGCGACAACAATTTAGGTACGAGCGAACCGATGAAAATCACGTCTATAGAAACGCATGTCTGCAATGCACGGATGCGCAATTGGATATTTGTAAAGGTGGTAACGGACCAGCCGGGGCTGTGGGGATGGGGAGAGGCAACGCTTGAATGGCATACCCGTGCCGTGGTTGGTGCGGTTGAAGACATTTCCCAGCTTCTTGTCGGGGAGGATCCCCGCCGCATCGAGCACCTGTGGCAGATGATGTACCGTCAGCATTTTTGGCACGGCAACGGTGTGGTGCGTGGCACGGCCATCAGCGGGATCGACATCGCCCTATGGGATATCCTTGGGAAGATTCACGGCGTACCCTGCCACGAGCTTTGGGGCGGGCGGGTACGGGACTACATCCGGCTATACTGCCATTTGGGTGGGGGTAGAATGGAAGACTTCTACCAAACCAGACCCGATGATGCCAAACGTTTCGGCGAACTGGCCCTGCAGGCGGTTGAAGAAGGATTCACAGCGTTCAAGTCGATGGCTGTCCCCGAAACGATGCCGCTGGAAGGGCTTGTTCCGATCCGGTATGCCGAGGCGTGTGTCAGATCCATGCGCGAGGCAGTAGGCGATAACATTGATATTATGGTGGATTGCCACGCACGGCCCAGCCCGCTTATGGGGATGCAATTTGCGAAAGCATTGGAACCCTATGGCCTGTATTTTTTCGAGGAACCTTGTTGGCCGGAGACGATGGATGACCTGGCGCTGATTCAGCGGGCAGTTGCCACTCCGATTGCCAGTGGCGAGCGGTTGATCACCGTGCATGCCTTCCGTGAATTGCTTGAAAAACGCGCCGTTAGTGTGATCCAGCCGGATATTACGCATTGCGGAGGATTGAGCGAAGTCCGGAAGATTGCGGCAATGGCGGAGGCCTATCGGGTGGCGGTTGCCCCACATAACCCGCAGGGCCCGGTCAGTACAGCCGCGTCCATTGAGTTCGGTTTCGCCACTCCGATGTATAGCATTTGTGAAAGTGTGCATCAAGATGTCCCTTGGCGGGAAGATGTAGTGAGTGAAGGTTTCTCGGTCGAGCGGAAAGGCCGTATTGTACGCCCGAGTACCCGGCCCGGATTAGGTATTGAAATCGATGAAAATGAAATCAAAAAACATCCGTTCGAACAGGAAGTGCTGCAGCGGACGTTTTATAAAGACGGCAGTGTAGGCGATTGGTAAACACAATACATCGATGAACAAAAACTTAAAATACCAAACCGCAGCCATTACCGGTGGTTTGGGAGACATTGGCAAAGCTATTTGCCTGGCGTTTGCACGGAATGGCACCTCCATTGCCTTGTGCGATATCCGACCGTCCGAAGAGGCGGCTGCCTTCCTTTCGTTATTGGGCGATAGTTGCGGGGTCGAATGCACGTACCACCAGGTGGATGTAGCCGATCCGAACCAGGTGAAAAGTTGGCTGGGAGTTGTTTCAGGCCAATTGGGGATCCCAAACGTGGTTGTTGCCAATGCCGCGCGGGTTACGCTTGCGCCTGCGCTGGAAATTACGCCGGAACAATGGAATCAGGAAATCAACGTGAATTTGAACGGTGCTTTTTACATGATCCAGGAAGCGGCACGCCTCATGGTTAATGGGGGCATTCCCGGCCACATGGTACTCATCGGCAGTTGGGCTGCACATCAGGTGCACCTGGACATGCCCGCTTACAGCGTAGCCAAGGCGGCTTTGCGCATGCTCTGTAAATGCATGGCGTTGGAATTGGCTCCAAAGGGGATTTTGGTTAACGAAGTTGCCCCCGGTTATGTACAGGCTGGCCTAAGTGGAAAGATCTGGAAGGAACGGCCGGATTTGTGCGAACAGGCTGCTGCCAGGGTGCCTACCGGGAATTTCATCAGCCCCGAAGCGGTAGCTGAAGAAGTGCTGCACCTGTGCCGTCCGGAAAACAGGAACATCACCGGATCGACGTTGCTGATGGATGGGGGATTGTCATTATCTTAAAATCGTACATGGGAACACGCTACGGAAACGAAACCGCGAATACAGCTTTTTTTGGATTAATCGGGGTTTCACGGCGGGAAATCAATCCGCCATTGGGTATCTATGCGCGCAACTGGGGCGCAGGTTCAACCGATATTTCCGTTGGTTTTCACCGGCCGTTGACGCTTACCTGCTTGACCTTCCAGACGTATGCCGGAGAGCAGCCGCTGGTACTGATCGGGGCCGATTTGGGTTGGTGGAAAAGCGCGGCGGACGAACTGAAATTGCGGAAAGGCATTCTCGATTCACTGGGGCTGGAGGAATCCCGGTTGATGTTTTGCCTATCCCATACCCATGCAGGCCCCAGTTTGTCTACTGCCGATGCGGACAAACCGGGTGGTGAGTGGGTTGAACCTTATCTTGGCCAGTTGAAGGAAAAGGCGGTCGATGCCGTTCTGGAAGCACTTAACGCGGCTGCTTTGTCGACGTTGGAATGGCGATACGGAACCTGTGACCTGGCGACGAATCGTGACTTGCCAATTGAACAGGAACGACGCGTAGTGGTCGGTTTTAATCCAACGGCGGAAGCAGACGATACGCTGCTCATCGGGCGGGTCACGGATGCCGATGGAAATGTGACGGCTACCCTGGTGAACTATGCATGCCATCCCACGACACTGGCGTGGGACAATCGGCTCCTGTCCCCGGATTACGTGGGCGCCATGCGCGAATTGGTTGAAAGCCGCACCGGTGGTTTGGTGCTGTTCCTGCAGGGTGCTTCCGGCGAGTTGGCACCGGCGGAGCAATACGTAGGTGACACCGAAGTAGCGGACGCACACGGACGTCGGCTGGGTTACGCCGTACTTGCAACGTTAGAAGGCATGGGAAACAAAGAAACCATATTGAACTACAGCCACGTGGTGGAGTCGGGTGCGTCATTGGCCGTATGGAACCGGCGGAAGATGGCCCCTTCGGCGCAGATAGCAGCCGTACGATCGCAGGTAGCTATGCGGTTGAAAGATATGCCCACTTTATCTGAAATCGAAGCTCAGTGGTTGGCCTGTACAGATCTGGTACTGAAAGAACGATTGTGGCGGAAGAAAGAGATCCGGAAAACGGTGGGTGAAGGGGATACTTCCGCCATGCCCCTGTGGGTGTGGCGTATCGGGAATGCCTGTTTGGTGGGGCAGCCCAATGAGGCGTATTCCGGTTATCAGCAATCGGTACGTGCCGCATGTGCTCCGGTGCCAGTCTCGGTGATCAATATTGTCAATGGCTATGCGGGTTACCTTCCTCCCGAAGACCGGTATGGTGACGACATGTATGCCGTTTGGCAAACTCCTTTTGCTGCCGGCGCGCTGGAGCAACTGGAGAAACAGACCATCGATCTATTGAAGCAGATTTTAAGTTAACTTTTTGACCCAATGGTTTCTAATTTTACAACACTTGATATGTTAATATTTGCGGTCTACTTGCTGGGGATCGTAGGCCTTGGTGTGTTTGCCTCTCGCAAAGGCAAGGATACCAATCGAGATTATTTTTTGGCGGGCGATAAGCTTCCCTGGTGGATGGTGGGAGGGAGTATTATTGCTGCAAATATCAGCAGCCACCAACTTGTGGGTGTAATGGGGGTGGCATATGACCGTGGGTTTGTGGCAATGGTGGTGGAGTGGGGCGCTATTCTGATTGGTTTTAATGCGTTGTTATGGATTTTTCTTCCTTTTTATTTGCGCAATGGCTTTTACACTATGCCAGAATTTTTGCAGCGGCGATTTGGGGCGACATCGAAGACCATTTATGCACTGTTGGTATTGCTTACCTATATTTTTGTCGAGATCAGTGCCGTACTTTATCTCGGTGCGCTTTCGCTTCATGCATTGCTGGGCATCCCAATGTCTACAAGTGTAATCGCTCTTGCAGTGGCTACGGGAGTCTATACCGTTTTGGGAGGCCTTAGGGCTGTTATCTGGACGGAAATGGTGCAACTGGGCGTATTGATTCTGGGTATGATTGCGCTTTCTTTTACAACCATTGACGCTGCGGGCGGGTTTTCGGCGGTGCTCGAAACTACAAAAGATTGGAAATTGATGATGCCAGCAGACGATCCGGATTTTCCGTGGACAATGTACTTGGGAGGGTTGTTATGTATCAGTGTGTTCTATAACGCGACGAATCAATTCATCGTGCAACGGACGCTGGCGGCAAAAAACGAATGGCATGCGCGGATGGGCGTGATTTTCGGTGATTATCTCAAATTTCTATTGCCGTTTTTAATTATTTTTCCTGCATTGGTAGCTCCTAAGTTGTTTCCCGATCTGGAGAAACCAGATTTGCTTTTCGCGATGTTGGTAGAACACTTGCTTCCCACGGGGCTGGTTGGGCTTGTGATGGCGGGGTTGATTGCGGCGGTCATGTCACATCTGTCCGGGGCAATCAATTCATGTACCACGATCTTGACGATGGATGTTTATTTGCCTTATATCCGCCCGAAAGCAACCGAAAAAGATTCCGTTCAATTTGGGAGGTTGTCTGGGATGGTGGTAATTGTATTGGGGATTGTATGCACGGGTTTATTGGCATTATATTCTGAGAAGCCGATATTTATCTATTTGATGAATGCATATGGCTATTTTACACCGGGTATTGCCACAATGTTTTTATTGGGGATTTTGTGGAAACGGACAACGCATGCCGGTGCGATTTCTGCAGGGTTGCTTACCGTTCCGCTTTCGCTTGCACTCGAATTTGCCTTTCCCGAAATGTCGTTTTTCAATCGTACAGGTATCGTGTTTTGGAGCTGTATGGCCGTTTGTGCACTAATCAGTTTCGTGACGAAACCGAAAACGGATGCGGAGTTGACTGGCCTTATTTGGAACAAAAGCAGTTTATCGCTACGCCCCGAGGAACGGGTCCAGCAACGGGGGCTACGAAATCCGTTTATCTGGTGGGCGCTGATTACGGTGGTTGTGTTATTCTTTTATGTCAAATTTGCTTAATACGATAAGGAACAGATGCAGGTTAACGATCAGATACGTATCGGGGTAGTGGGAGGGGGATTCGGTACCAGCTTTTATTTTCACCTTCACCCTCACAGTAAGGTAGAAGCCGTGGCGGCAATGTTACCCGAAGAGCGGGTTAGGCTACAGTCGACTTATGCGTGTTCAAAAGTCTATGGGTCACTGACCGAGCTGCTTAAAGATCCGTGCGTAGATGCGGTTGCGCTATTTACTCCCGCGCCGCTGCATGCACAGCATTCCGTGGAAGCACTTCATGCAGGAAAACACGTAATGTGTGCGGTCCCAGTGGGATTGAGTGTCGAAGAGTGCGCGATGGTAAAAGAAGCGGTCCGGCAAACTGGACTTACCTACATGATGGCCGAAACAAGTGTCTACCGGCAGGACACAATCTCTGCCAAACAGTTTTTCCGCGATGGTTTATTCGGTGAGCTGATGGCAGCGGAAGCAACCTACCACCATCCGGGATTGGAAGACTATTTTTTTGATGCGATGGGAAAACCTACCTGGAGACATGGGCTGCCACCGATGCTATACGGTACCCACTGCACTTCCTTTTTGATTGGGGTTACCGGTGAGCGCTTGGCATCCGTAAACTGCATCGGTTGGGGGGATGATAGCGCGCTGTTGAAAGGGAATCGGTATAACAACCCTTTCTGGAATGAAACGGCCTTGTTCAAGAGCGAACGGGGAATTGCGTTTCGCGTAAATATCAGTTGGAAAGGTGCGTTGCTTCCAACGGAGCGATGCGAATGGCATGGAGAAAAAATGAGCTTTTACAGTAAAGACCCCCGGGGTGTGGACGCTTTGGTGGTGAAGAGAACCCGGGCCATAGGGGCCGATGATGCAGGATTCCTTACCCATGAGCCATCCGTTGAATCTTACCGGCAACCGCTGTGGTGGCAAACTGAACTGTTACCTGAATCCCTTCGGATAGATAGCGGGCACTACGGATCCCATACGTTTATCACCCACGAATTTGTGAACGCTTTGATTCAGGGACGTGAGCCTGAGGTGGGAATCGAAGAAGCCATTGCTTATACCCTGCCGGGCATTGTAGCCCATGACTCAGCGTTGAGGGGTGGAGAGAGTTTAGCAGTTCCTACTTTTGACCAATTATAACCATGGGGCATGGGAAATCTCGAAAACAAATGGCAAATAGCCGTTCCGGTTGCCTGTACGCTCGGCGAAGGCCCCATTTGGGAATCGCATTTGAATCGACTGCTTTGGGTGGATATTTTAGAGGGGGTGATCCATGAATGGTATCCGGATTCAGGCATTCACCGGGCAAACCAATTTCCGTTTAAGATAGGAGCCATCGTATTTAACGCCGACGGCGCGATAATCGCCGCAACGGACCAGGGCTTTGTCTGGATCGACTTGGATACAAAAAAGACGGAAGTGATTGCCAACCCCGAGGCAGACCTCCCGGACAATCGCTTCAATGACGGAAAGTGCGACGTTATGGGAAGATTTTGGGCGGGTACGATGGATGGCATAAACGGCCAACCTGGAGCAGGCAAACTGTACATGTTAGATCACGACGGCAGCGTTGATGTAAAAATCGATCCGGTTAGCTGCTCAAATGGATTGGCGTGGAATCATGACAACAGCGTATTTTATTACATTGACACACCATCCCGACAAGTTGTTGCGTTCGATTATGAGGCG
>Ga0182741_1000770_pt1 | contig 45315 bp, 45 predicted proteins | sample eDN5th37CBELigOP_FD_128874 | JGI IMG/M metagenome (GOLD analysis project Ga0182741, IMG submission 128874) | Enriched Organic Plus compost microbial communities from Emeryville, California, USA - eDNA 5th pass 37_C BE-Lig OP (version 2) (version 2) ... | reverse complement strand
TGGATCAGCCCGGCCTGGGCATAGCCCGCCGTCACGGCCGAGCCGTGCGCCTCGCCCGAGAGCGCATCGAAGGCCTGGCGCGCACCCGCGACGGTCGATCCGAGCACGGTGTTGTAGAGCCGGTTGCCGGCGCCGAGCGCCTCGACCGCATCGGCGGTGTGATACTGGTTTTCCGTCACGGCCACGGTGTGGAAGGCCATCGGCACCGGCGGGGCCGGGGGAACCGGCGGAGGCGGAGCCGGAGGGGTTGGCGGCACGGTCTTGCGGACCATGGTGAGCGTGACCGCATCGGCCGTATAGCCGAGCGTCGGCGTGATGAAGGCAAACTCGGTGCTCTGGGTGCCCGCAAAGGTGCCGGTGCGCCCGCCCTGGGCGGTCAGGATGGTGTAGGCATGGTCGGCCAGGAAGTTGATGCCCTGGTCGGGCAGGATCTGCACGGTGCCGCCGTTGAGCGTGGCGGTGCCGGTGGCGGCAATGCGGTCGGAGCGGCCGGCGCCGTCGATCTCAACCGCATAGAACGAGCCGGGGCCGAACGAGAGGGGACCGGCGACATTCAGGGTGCCGATGGAATTGCCCGGTGCCACTGTGCCACCGCTCTGCAGGCTAAGCCGCCCCACCGTGCCGGTGCCGGACAGCGTGCCCCCCGTCACCGTGACGGGCGAGGAGGCGAGCGAGCCGTTGACGGCCAGTTGTCCGGCCTGGACATAGGTCGGGCCGGTCATGGTGCTGGCGCCGGTCAGGGCAAGGCGGCCCGATCCGGACTTGAGGAGTGAGCCACCGCCCTCGATCGGCGCATCGAAGGTCAGCGCGTCGGTATGGTTGAACGCGAGGGTGCCGTCATTGACGAGGCGGGAGGTGGAGAGGATCCCGCCCGCGCCGCCGGTCCCGACCCGCAGGGCGCCGTCCGTTCCGACGATGATCGTGCCGGCGCTGACGCGGCCGCCCTCGGCCAGCGTGAGGACATCCACGTCGGGAACTCCAATCGTGGAATCGCCGACCGCGAGGGCGCCGCCGACATCGAGCCTGGAGCCGGTGCCGCGCACAGACACATTGCCGTAGCCGGTCATGGCCAGGAGCGCCATGTCGCCGGTGGTCGTCATGCGGCCGCCGTTCAGGATGTTGAGGTCGAGATCGCCGATCCCGCCGCTGACCTGGGCCATGTCGGTACTCAGCAGCGAGCCTGCCCCGGTGATCGTGACCGTGCCGCCGATCCAGGCGAATTGCGGCGTGGTTACACGACCGCCATCCGCGAGGGTCAGGGTGCCGATACCCTGTACGGACCCGCCGTCGAGATGGCCGCCCTGTTCGACCGTCAGGGTGCCGCCTGCCACCATCACGTCGCCGTGGGCCTTGAAGCTGCCCCGGAGGTTCACGTCGCCACAGCTGCAGATGTCGAGGTTGCCGCCGATCTCGCTGTTGCCGGTCAGCGTCATGGCCGTCGCGGTGCCGTCGATGGCGAGCGATCCGGCGCCCAGGAACGACCCCGCGAAGGTGGTCGCCTTGTCGGACAGGCCGGTCGTCAGCGACGCGCCGCCCGCGATGGTCACGGTGCCGGCGCCGGAGAGGGACCCGACCGCTTCGTCGCCCATCGTGACGGCGAGGGTGGCGCCCGCATCGACCGTGAAGTCGGAGAGGGCCGAGAAGGCGCCCGCAGCGCCGCTCGCGAGCGTACCGGCCGAAACCACCGTCTCGCCGCTATAGGAGCCGGCGCCCGTCAGAGTCAGTGTGCCGATGCCCTGCTTGAGGACGCGCCCCGATCCGGAAATGTCACCGGCGAAGCTCCAGGCATCGGAGCGGTCGAAGGCAAGCGTGGCCTGGTTGGCGACATCGCCGGCCAGATTGCCCGAGGTGCCGCCGGATCCGATCTGCAGGGTGCCGGCCTGGATGGTCGTGAGGCCCGTATAGGTGTTCTCGCCGGACAGCGTGAGCGTGCCGGTGCCGGACTTGGTCAGAGAGCCGCCGATGCCGCCGCCGATTCCGCCATCCTGGATTACGCCAGCGACGGTGGTCGACCGGCCGTTAGCGCCGACCGTCAGCTCATTCGCGCCGAGGCGGAAGGTGCCATTGCCTTCGATTGAGCCCGCCGTCAGCTTTCGGTCGAAGGCTGGGCCGAAGGTGCCAGAGAAGTCGACAACGCCTCCGGCATTGTTGATCAGCCGCGCATTGCCTCCGGTGCTCCACCCAAAGAACTCGGTGAGACCACCCGCATTGGTGGTCACGACGCTGTTGCCGGCGTTGCTGCCCTCCTGAAACGACGTCACGCCGCCGGCATTTGCGGTGAGCGTGGCGGTGCCCGCGTTGCTGGTTCCGAGGAAGTACGCGTAGCCATTGGCGGTCGAGAAGACCATGCCGCTGGCATCGAAGCCGTTCCGGAGCTGAAGGAAGCCGCCATTGACGTTGACTGGACCGGAGCCCAGTGTACCTGTGCCGTTGGCGGCCAACGAGCCGCCACTCACGGTCGTGCCGCCGAGATAGGTGTTGACGCCGGTCAGGGTCAGGGTGCCGGGTCCCCGCTTAGTCAGGCCGCCGTTGCCGGAAATAGCGCCGGACAGCGTCATCAGGTTGCCCTGATCGTCGATGGTGCCTATGCCGCTGGCCAGAGTGATCGGGTTGGCAAGGGTCAGCCCAGCCGCCGTCGCTTGCAGCGTCGTCCCGGAGGCCATGTTCAGGGCGCCAGTGCCGAGCGCGGCGCTGTGGCCCACCGCCAGAGTGCCGGCCGATAAGGCCGTGCCGCCCGTATAGGTATTGGCACCTGTCAGCGTCAGTATACCCGACCCGGTCTTGGTGACTCTCCCGGCGCCGGAGATGACTCCGGATGCGAGAAGGTTCATTGGGGTCGAAGGGGATGACGTGACCACGTCAAACGATAAGGCAGAGGCGGCGCTGCCGAGGCTGATGCTGCTGCCGAGCGTCAATCCTAAGCTCAGCGGCACAATGGTCGCTGCCGCACCTGGTGCGAGAACAAGGTCGCCCACCAGGTTCGAGCCGGTCAGCAGATTTAACCTGTTGCCCGTTCCTTCGAATTGGATCGCGGATGCTCTTGTGATGCCGTCGCTGTAGAGCCCGCCGCTGATTATGCCGGCATTAGTGATCGTAGAGTTGCCGCGGGCAATGATCCCAGCCCCGGCCGGAGCGCCGTTGCCGGCGCCGCCAATGATCGTTCCGACGTTGGCGAGGGAGCTGCCGGAGCCGGCGAGATTGACGCCCGCTCCGCTGAAGCCCGAACCGACGCGGCCGGAAGTGTTGCCGAAGCCGCCGATGCCGCCGATGCCCCCTGTTATGGTGCCGGTGTTGACGATGGTGGAACTGATGCCAAGCACCATGAGGCCGTCGCCGCCGCCGCCTCCACCACCACCGAAGCCTCCGTCTGCACCGTAGCCCCCGGCGCCACCAAAAATGAAGCCGTTATTGGTGATCTGTGCCCCTGTCCCTACCGATGCGATGCCGGTCCCACCGCCACCGCCGCCCCCGCCGTTGCCGCTGCCGGTGTTAAGGACGGCCCCGCCCGCCCCGCCTGTTCCACCCTCGGTCGTGGCACCGGCGTTGATCGTCAGGTTCGAGCCGTAGAAATAGATTCCAGTGCCTCCTCCTCCGCCGCCGGCGCCGAAGTTATTGCCGTCGCGACCGTCTTGTCCTGCCTCACCTGTCTCGTTCACGTTGATAGCGACGGAGCTCGACCCGCCGAAAGTGTCGCCGACGGCGCCACCGTTTCCGCCTAGGTCGTCACCGTCCGCTCCCTTGCCGCCATTGCCTCCCGACCCCGGTGAGCCGGGCACAACGATCGTATCGACGCCAGAAAGAACACCGGCGCCGCCGCCGTCGCCATTGCCCGCGCCGCCGCTGCCCGAACGCCCCGGTTGGCCGATGCCGCCGGGGGCGCTGCAGTCTGTGGTCGCTCCGGGAAGGCAAGCGGCCGATGCCGAAATCGGAAATCCGGTAAGGCCCAGGGTCACTGCGATGGGAAAGGCTGCGCCGAGGCAAAGACCCGAACTCGTGAAGGAGGGCAGGGCGGCCGTGCCCAGAAGGGCTGCCCGCAAGGACCGCTTTCCGGCAGGCTGACGCGGACGAACGGGGATGTCACCGGCCCGTCCGAGTGGCTTCTGCAGCGCGCGGTCGAAACGGGACGAATAATGCATGGGGCCTCCGCTGCGGCACGGAGGCGCAAATCAGAGCCGTCCTTGGCCGGGAGCGGAGTATTGTGAGAAAAAGCCTAGTCGTTCTACCAACAATTCCGTTTGGTAAGGCATTTCTCCCGGCGTGTTACCTTGCGGCAACGCCAAGGCTGACATGGGTTCGGGATCGTCTCGTGGGAAAAAAAGGTCCGGAAGGTTCCGGGCCTACTCGTCGATGCTGGCGGTCTGGACCGGGTCGAGATCGCGGCAGACGCCGGTTGCCTTGAGCTGGCTGTGATCGCGCGGGTCGCAGGAGCTCTGGACGAACATGCGCCACTGGTTCTCTGTGCCGTAGAACGTGTTGCGGTCCACGTCGCCCGTCACCCCGGGCACGCGGCCGGTGGTCGTGAACTGCCAGAAGGTCCAGCGGCGGTTGCTGTAGCGCTCGTGCGGCTCGGCCGCGACGCTGCGGATCCAGAAGGGATAGTCGTGGAACTCGCCCTCGAGGATCTCCTTATGGAACGTGATGTCCGTATAGATGATCGGCCGCTTGCCCGTATGGGCCTGCATTTCCTTGAGGAGGACGTCGATCATGGCAAGGGCCTGCTCGCGTGGCACCTTCTTGGGGCAGTTCACCGATTCGCCGTTCCATTCCACGTCGAGGACGGGCGGAAGCGCATCGGGATCCTGCGGAACGTTCTTCTTGAACCAGGCAGCCTGCTCATGAGCGGGCCGGCACCAATAGACGAAGTGATAGGCCCCGCGCGGAACGCCGGCGTTCTTGGCGCCCCACCAGTTTTCCAGGAAGCGGTTGTCCACATGGTCGCCGCCCTCGGTCGCCTTGATGAAGGCGAACTTGGTCCCGGCCTGGCGCAGGGCCGCCCAATCGACCTTGCCCTGCCATTTCGAGATGTCCACCCCATGGACCGGCAGCCGGTGGGCGGAGGCCACACCCGCATGGGGCTTGGCATCGCTCTTGGCCGGATAGCGGCTCGACGGGGCGATCGCGCAGGAGGCCACACCAAAGGCGAGCGCTGTCGCGGCCGCAAACCGGAGCACCCGGGCGACATGGGAGAGGGGAGTGGTTTTCTTCGAACGGCGGGTGGTGCGACGGCGGGGCATCGGCTTCACAGTCAGTACGCTTTACCTATCACATCACCGATGACCCAATGACCTTAACAGATCATTGCGAAAACGGATCCGAAACGAGTTTTACAGGCGAAACCACAGCGTGGCTATTCCCAAGAAGGAGAAGAAACCCACGATATCCGTGATGCTCGTCACGAAGGGCCCGGACGAGACCGCCGGGTCGACCCCGAACCGGTTGAGGGTCAAGGGCACGAAGATCCCGCCGAGGGCCGCAAAGAGCAGGACGCACATCATCGCGAGGCCGATCACGAGCCCGATCTGAGCCGTCTGGAACCAGATGGCCGCAATGACGCCCATGATGATCGCGAAGGCGACCCCGTTGAGGACGCCCACCATCGCCTCGCGGCGGATGATGCGCCAGGCATTGGCACGGCCCAGTTCCCTGGTCGCGAGGGCGCGCACCGCAACCGTCATGGTCTGGGTCCCGGCATTCCCGCCCATGGAGGCGACGATGGGCATGAGGATCGCCAGGGCCACCATCCGCTCCAGGGATTCCTCGAACAGGTTGATCACGTTGGCGGCCACGAGGGCGGTGCACATATTGGCGAAGAGCCAGGGAAAGCGGCTGCGCTGGGTGTAGAAGATGTTGTCCGAGAGCTCCTCGTCGGACTTCACGCCGCCAAGCGCCTTGATGTCCGCGTCGGCTTCCTCCTCCAGGACGTCGACGATGTCGTCCACCATCATGACGCCGACGAGCCGGTTGGTCTCGTCCACCACGGCGGCGGAGACGAGGTTGTAGCGCTCGAACAGGCGCGCCACTTCCTCCTGATGCGCGGTGGCCTCCACCCGGTCGGGCTCGTCCGTCATGATCCCCTGGATCGTGGTCGGCCGCTTGCTGCGCAAAAGCCGGTCGAGTGGCACGGCTCCGAGAAGATGGCCGGCCGGATCGATGACGAAGATCTCGTAGAAGGTGTCCGGCAGGTCCGCCGTCTCACGCATGAAGTCGATGGTCTGCCCCACTGTCCAGAAGGGCGGGACCGCGATGAACTCCGTCTGCATGCGCCGGCCGGCGCTGTCTTCCGGATAATCGAGCGAGCGCTGGATGGCCACGCGCTCGATGGCGGGGAGCTGGCCGAGCACCTCCGCCTTCTCGTCATCGTCGAGGCTTTCGAGAATCGTGACCGCGTCGTCCGAATCGAGATCGCGGACGCCCTCGGCCACCGTGGCAGTCTCGAGTTCCTCGAGAATCTCCTCGCGGACGGCGTCGTCCACCTCCGTTAGGGCCGTGAAGTCGAAGGCCGAGCCCAGGAGTTCGATGAGGCGAGGGCGGTCCTCCGGCTCCAGGGCCTCGATGAGATCGCCCAGGTCGGATTCGTGGAAATCGTCGACCAGATGCTGCAGGCGCTCCTTGTCGGAGGTCCGGATGGCCAGGCTCACGGCCTCCAGGAAGGCGGAATCAACCTCGCCGTTCTCGTCCCGGAAGCTCAAGGGATCCATTGCCACGCCAGGAGGCGAGGGAGGCGGCGTCCGGTGGTCGACGTCCTGCATGAGCCTTTCCCCTGAAGAGGTCCGACGGCCTTTTAGGCGCGCGTCCGCATGGACACAATCGCCGGAAGACCGGAGGAACGAGTTGGTTGGCAGCGTTTCCCCAATGTCGGTTCAGCCATTTCTCGAAGCTGAGCCGGCGCATGAAGGATTCGGACAAAGCGGTTGCAAAGACGAGTGAAGCGGCTTCACGGCCCGATGACAACCGCGCCCAGGCAACAAAAAAGGCCCCGTTAGGGGCCTTTTTTCGTGCGCCTCGAGAGCGCTCGAAGGTTTGGTGCGGTCGAGAGGACTCGAACCTCCACGGGTCTCCCCGCTACCACCTCAAGGTAGTGCGTCTACCAATTCCGCCACGACCGCGAAACCTTCGAAGCCAGGGGTGTTTCCCCTGACGCGGCGGTGGCTATACAAGATCGATTGCGCCACCGCAAGCCCATCCGGTGAAGACTTCTCGACGGTGCCGAAGTTCGGCTTTCCGCAGGGTGAGTTTCACCGGTCGGGCCGGGCTCCTATAGCGGCCCCGTTCGGGTTCGTCCACTCGGAAAGTCATGGTTGACCCCATATCTGTTCCGGGACCACAACGGCGCCGGTCTTCCATCCGGCCGAGGAATTAAACCGTGTCGAGCCTTCGCGATCATCTCGTCGATTCCTTCCTGCCCGCAGCCGGCTCCGCGCCTGTCGAATGGGCGATTGCCGAGGGGCTCACAGGCTATGACGAGGCCGTGGCCTTCATGGAGGCGCGGGCGGCCGCCATCGCGGACGGGAGGGCGCCCGAGCTGGTCTGGCTCGTGGAGCATCCGCCGCTCTACACGGCCGGCACCTCCGCTAGGACGGAGGATCTGGTGGAGCCCGACCGGTTCCCTGTCTTCCAGAGCGGGCGGGGCGGGCAGTACACCTATCACGGCCCCGGCCAGCGGGTCGCCTATGTGATGCTCGATCTCAAGCGGCGCCAACCAGATCTGAGGCGCTACGTGGCCGCCCTCGAAGCCTGGCTGATCGCGGCCCTCGCCGAATTCAACATCCGGGGAGAGCGGCGGGAGGACCGGGTCGGCGTCTGGGTGCGCAGGCCCGAAAAGGGCGCTTCCGTCGAGGACAAGGTCGCGGCCATCGGCATCCGGGTCCGGCGCTGGGTGAGCTTTCATGGCATCAGCCTCAACGTGGAGCCCGACCTGTCCCATTTCTCCGGGATTGTGCCCTGCGGCGTCCGCCAGCATGGGGTCACGAGCCTCGTGGATCTGGGCATTCCGGTCACCATGCCCGAGGTCGATGCGGTCCTGCGCGGGACATTCGAGGAGATCTTCGGCCCCACCGAGCGCGCCGAAGCGCCGTTGCTTTCCGGCAACTAAGGCGGGGTTTTCCACCGCTCAGGCGCCGGGAGTCCTCCCCAAGCGGGCTTCATGCTCTAAGCTTGTCCGAACGGTTGATCATCGGCGGATAATCCATGCATCGCGCGCTTCTCGCTTCCCTCGTCGCCCTGGCCGCTTCGGCATGCGCCTATACCCCGACCCCGACGGAGGCCATCCACATCGTCGATTCGCCCGCCGACGTCCGGTTCTGCACCCGGCTGGCCGAGGTCAGCCCCACGGTTCCGACGACGCCCGGCTTCGGCTCCGCCACCCAATCCATGCTGGAGGCGACTGTCGCCCTCGGCGGGACCCATCTGTATCTCCAGCAGCGCTCGGCCGACTGGCTCCTTGTCCGCGGCATTGCCTATCGCTGCGGCCCCGGGCCCGCACGCGAGACGGTTGTCATCCGCGCGAAGGGCTAATATCGGGCAGGAGAACGGCCGTCCGAGCCGCTCGGCTTCCGCAGGGCCGGAGGCCGCGCGTCATCGGCATTTTCGCAAGGATCCGACGACGTGCCAGTCATCGCCACATCTGCCGATCTGACCTCTGATGCCGCCCGCGCGAACCGGGAGGCCTGGGCGGGGCTGTCGCGCGAGCTCGCGGACAGGCGGGCCGCGGTCGCCGAGGGCGGTCCGGCCAGGGCGCGCGAGAGGCATCTGGCTCGGGGCAAGCTCCTGCCGCGGGAGCGGGTGACGCGCCTCCTCGATCCCGGTGCGCCGTTCCTGGAGCTCGGCGGGCTTGCGGCCCACGGCATGTACGACGACGCGATCCACGGGGCCGGGATCATCACAGGCATCGGGCGTGTGGCCGGGCGTGAGGTGATGATCGTCTGCAACGACTCGACCATCAAGGGCGGCACCTATTACCCGATGACCGTGAAGAAGCACCTCCGCGCCCAGGAGGTCGCCCGCGAGAACCGGCTGCCCTGCATCTACCTCGTCGACTCGGGCGGCGCGAACCTTCCTCACCAGACTGAGGTCTTCCCGGACAGGGAGCATTTCGGGCGCATCTTCTACAACCAGGCGACGCTCTCGTCCCTTGGCATCCCGCAGATCGCCTGCGTCATGGGCTCGTGCACGGCGGGCGGTGCCTATGTGCCGGCCATGTCGGACGAGACCGTGATCGTGCGGCGCCAAGGCACCATCTTCCTCGGCGGCCCGCCCCTGGTGAAAGCCGCCACCGGAGAGGTGGTCTCGGCTGAGGATTTGGGCGGCGCTGACGTCCATGCCCGCCAGTCCGGCGTGGCGGACCATTACGCCACCGACGATGTCCACGCCCTTGCGATCGTCCGCCGGATCGTGGGCACGCTGAATGCGCGAAAGAGCGTCGATATCGATCTCACCGAGCCGGTCGAGCCGCGCTATTCCATCGAGGATCTGGACGCCATCGTGCCGACGGACCTCAAGAAGCAATACGACATCCGCGAGGTCATCGCCCGGCTGGTGGACGGCTCGGAGTTCGATGAGTTCAAGCGTCTCTACGGCACGACCCTGGTGACCGGCTTCGCCCGCCTCTGGGGCATCCCCATCGGCATCATTGCCAATAACGGCATCCTGTTCTCGGAGAGCGCCCTCAAGGGCGCCCACTTCATCGAGCTGTGCTGCCAGCGGCGCATTCCGCTCCTCTTCCTCCAGAATATCTCGGGCTTCATGGTCGGCCGACAGTACGAGGCGGGCGGCATCGCCAAGGACGGGGCCAAGCTCGTGACCGCGGTCGCCTGCGCGCAGGTGCCGAAGATCACCCTCCTGGTCGGCGGCTCCTTCGGCGCGGGCAATTACGGCATGTGCGGGCGGGCCTATTCACCGCGCTTCCTGTTCACCTGGCCGAATTCCCGTATCTCCGTGATGGGCGGCGAGCAGGCCGCAAGTGTCCTGGCGACCGTGCGGCGCGACAATATCGAGGCCGAGGGCAAGGCCTGGAGCGCCGACGAGGAGGAAGCCTTCAAGGACCCGATCCGCCGCCGATACGAGGAGGAGGGGAGTCCCTACTACGCCACCGCGCGCCTGTGGGACGATGGCATCATCCTACCCTCCGAGACGCGTCGCGTCCTGGCGCTTGCATTCTCGGCCGCCCTCAACGCTCCGATCCCCGAGACGCGGTTCGGCGTCTTCCGGATGTAGCGATTCGCTCGCCGCCGGCGGGCCGGTCCATGGTTTGATCTTGTCCTGCGCAAGTCTCCACAAGTCTTGCGCAGGCAGCTCCGAAGAGCCGAAAAGAAGACGGAAGTGGCCTGAAAAATGTTGCGTGGCCGCAACACCCATAAAGCTTCCTGTTCCTGCCCATCTTGGCCCAAGCTCCGCCAAGATGCCGCCATAAACGAAGCTCACCTCAGGACCCAGGCTAAACTGCTTCTAACCCAAGGCTTTACGACAAAGCGACCGCGAGCAGCAGAGCATTAAGCCTTCTTGGCTTTTGCTTTCGGGAGTCGTTGCGTCCAAGGCGCGGCACGTGGCAGATCATCCTAAGTTCCGTAACCGAACGTAACTAGGGTGAAGGGCCGGACTGGAAAGAGCACACGCAATGGATGCGCGCCGGATCGACAAGTCGCGATTGCCCAGCCGTCATGTGACGGAAGGGCCGGCTCGCGCTCCGCATCGCTCCTACCTCTACGCCATGGGCCTGACGAAGGAGCAGATCGACCAGCCGCTCGTCGGCGTCGCGACCTGCTGGAACGAGGCCGCCCCCTGCAACATCTCCCTCATGCGCCAGGCCCAGGCCGTGAAGAAGGGCGTCGCCTCCGCGTCCGGCACGCCGCGGGAGTTCTGCACCATCACGGTGACCGATGGCATCGCCATGGGCCACCAGGGCATGAAGGCGTCGCTGCCGTCCCGTGAGGTCATTGCCGACTCGGTCGAGCTGACCATGCGCGGCCACTCCTACGATGCGCTTGTGGGCATGGCCGGGTGCGACAAGTCCCTTCCGGGCATGATGATGGCCATGGTGCGCCTCAACGTGCCGTCGATCTTTATCTATGGCGGCTCGATCCTGCCGGGCTCGTTCCGTGGCCGCCAGGTCACGGTGCAGGATCTCTTCGAGGCGGTGGGCAAGTATTCGGTCGGCGAGATGTCCGACGAGGACCTGACGGAGCTGGAGCAGGTCGCCTGTCCGTCCGCCGGGGCCTGCGGCGCGCAGTTCACGGCCAACACCATGGCGACCGTGTCCGAGGCCATCGGCCTGGCGCTGCCTTATTCGGCCGGTGCCCCGGCGCCTTACGAAATCCGCGACCGCTTCTGCGCCATGGCGGGCGAGATGGTGATGGAGCTCATCGCCCGGAACATCCGCCCGCGCGACATCGTCACCCGTAAGGCGCTGGAGAACGCCGCGACCGTCGTGGCCGCCTCCGGCGGATCGACGAACGCGGCCCTGCATCTTCCGGCCATCGCCCACGAGGCCGGCATCAAGTTCGATCTCTTCGACGTGGCCGAGATCTTCCGGCGCACCCCCTATATCGCGGATCTCAAGCCCGGCGGCCGCTACGTCGCAAAGGACATGTTCGAGGCCGGCGGTGTGCCGCTCCTCATGAAGACCCTGCTGGATAACGGCTTCCTGCACGGCGACACCCTGACGGTTACGGGCCGCACCATGGCCGAGAACCTCGCTTCCGTGAAATGGAACCCCGACCAGGACGTGATCCGGCCCGCCGACCAGCCGATCACCCCGACGGGCGGTGTCGTCGGCCTCAAGGGCAACCTCGCACCCGAAGGTGCCATCGTGAAGGTGGCCGGGATCCCCGGACACAAGCAGACCTTCCGCGGGCCCGCGCGGGTCTTCGACGGCGAGGAAGCCTGTTTCGAGGCCGTGTCCCAGCGGCGCTATCAGGAGGGCGAGGTCCTCGTGATCCGCTACGAGGGGCCGCGCGGCGGTCCCGGTATGCGCGAGATGCTCTCCACCACTGCAGCCCTGTATGGCCAGGGGATGGGAGACCGGGTGGCCCTGATCACCGACGGCCGCTTCTCGGGCGCGACCCGCGGCTTCTGCATCGGCCATGTGGGGCCTGAGGCGGCCGTGGGCGGACCCATCGGCCTCCTGGAGGATGGGGACATCATCGCGATCGATGCGGTCCGGGGCACCATCGATGTCGAACTTTCCGAGGAGGAACTGGCCCGTCGCCGCGCCGCCTGGCGCCCGCGCGAGACGAGTTCCGCCTCCGGCTACCTTTGGAAATATGCGCAAACCGTGGGGCCTGCGCGGGATGGGGCTGTGACCCATCCGGGCGGCGCCGCAGAAAAAGAAACCTATGCGGACGTCTAGACTCATTGCCGTCGTTTTGGGGGCGGCCGTCTTCTGCCCTGGCGCAGCCCTGGCGCTCGATGCAGCGCCGCGTCCGCAGCCATTGATGCCGGCGACGAAATACGGCTCGGTGCGCGAAGCCTTGCGCACCGGGATGCGCGACTACAATGCCGGGGACAAGCTCGGCGCCGTGCAGGCGCTGGAATATGCAGCCGGCCAGGGGCACACGCTCGCCCTCTGGAAGCTCGGTCGCATGTATGCCGATGGGGACGGCGTGCAGCACGACGACCTGAAGGCCTTCGAATATTTCTCCAAGCTCGCGGACCAGAATGCCGACGAGAGCCCGGATTCCCCGAACGCTCCGGTGATCTCAAGCGCCTTCGTGGCTTTGGGCACCTATTTCCTCGACGGAATCAAGGGCTCCTACGTGGCCGCAAATCCGACGCGGGCCGTGGAGATGTTCAACTACGCGGCATCCTATTTCAGCGACTCGAACGCCCAGTACAACTTGGCCCGGCTCTACATGGAGGGCACGGGAGTCGAGAAGGACGTGCGGCTGGCCGCGCGCTGGCTGAACCTCGCGGCTGAAAAGGGCCACCACCCGTCCCAGGCGGTCCTCGGCCATCTGCTCATCACCGGGCAGGGCGTACCGCGGCAGCGGGCCAGGGGTCTCATGTGGCTGACGCTCGCCCGTGAGGCGATCGATCCCGCCAAGGACCAGTGGATCGCGAAGCTCTACGACGATGCCTTCTCGAATGCGGGCGAGAGCGACCGCAAACTCGCCCTCGCGTTGCTCGAGCAATACATTCAGTCACGCCACTAACGTTCCGGATCTGAACGAAATTCGGCGTTCATGCTCGCCAGTCGATATCGAGATCTACCATGACCGGGACGTGGTCCGACGGCTTGTCCCAGCCGCGGACCTCCCGGCGGATGGAGGCCGTTCGGAGCCGGTCCTGCGCCTGCGGCGAGAGGAGCAGGTGGTCGATCCGGATGCCGTTGTTCCGCTGGAAGGCTCCGGCCTGATAATCCCAAAATGAATAGAGGCCAGGCTGGTCGTTGCAGGCCCGCACCGCATCGCCGAAGCCCAGATTCAGGAGGGTGCGGAACTTGGCCCGGCTCTCCGGGCGGTAGAGGGCGTCATTGAGCCAGGCGGCCGGGTCGGCCGCATCTTCCGGCTGAGGGATCACGTTGTAGTCGCCGCAGAGCACCAACGGCTCCTCCAGGACGAGGAGGCGCTGCGCATGGGCCGTGAGCCGGTCCATCCAGGCGAGCTTATAATCGAATTTCGGCGTGTCGACGGGATTGCCGTTAGGCAGATAGATCGAAGCCACCCGGACCACGCCGCTTTCGGTCGAGACGACCCCTTCGAGGTAGCGGGCCTGCTCGTCCGTCTCGTCACCCGGCAGGCCGCGGCGGACGTCTTCGAGCGGGCGCTTGGACAGGATCGCGACGCCGTTATAGGCCTTCTGCCCGTGGGTGACGACGTTGTAGCCCAGGGCCTCCACGTCGCTCCTCGGGAACGCCTCGTCCATGCATTTCAGTTCCTGCAGGCAGAGAACGTCCGGCTCGGCGCTTTTTACGAAAGTGACGAGGTGGTCCAGTCTCTGCTTGATCGAATTGACGTTCCAGGTGGCGATCCTCATCGTCTCTCTCGCATCGTCTTTCCAAGCCGTTTCATCGGATGTTCGCCCAAGGCTGGCAAGGTAAAACCGGAATCCATCAACACGGATGCTCTCCATGCCGGCTTCCTGGTTCGCCCCGGTCGATAATTACTGCGAACGGACCGACCCGTCCTTCTGGTCCGAGCCCCTGAATGCCGTCACGAACGTCGCCTTTCTGCTGGCGGCGGTCTACGCCTTCGTCCATTGGCGCAGGGCAGGCGGGCGGGACGTGGCCGTTCTCTGGCTCATCGCCGTGATGGCGGTGGTCGGCATTGGGAGCTTTCTCTTCCACACCATCGCCGAGCGCTGGGCTCTTCTGGCCGACGTGGTGCCGATTGCGGTCTTCATCTACGGCTATTTCCTTCTGGCGATGGGTCGTTACCTGTGGCTCAGGCCTATCGCGGCCATTCTGGCGACCGCCGCGTTCATGGCCTTCAACATCGGGTTCGAGCCCCTCTGGCGCAGCGTCTTCCCACAGGTAACGCTCAACGGCTCTCTCGGTTACGTGCCGGCCGTAGCCGCTCTCCTGGGCGTAGGGCTCGCCTGTCTCGCCGGGAAGGAGCGGGAAGCCGGCAGGGCGCTGCTCACGGCTGCTGCCGTGTTCGCCATCTCCCTTACGTTCCGCTCCCTCGACCGGTTCCTCTGCACGACATTGCCGACGGGAACGCATTTCCTGTGGCATGTGCTCAATGCGGTCGTGCTCGCGATTCTCATGGAAACGGCGATCGCGCACCGGAGGAAGGAGATCCGATGATCGAGATCCACGGCTATGCCATCGTGTCCGATGACGACCGCATCGCGGATGCGGAGGGGCGGATGCCTGAGGCCCTGCGCAGCGAGGCGGACTGGGCCTATTTCCAGGCGGAGCTCGACCGTTCGGCCGCGACCGTGCTCGGGCGCCTGGGCCATGAGGCTCACCCCAATCCACGTGGGCGGTTGCGCATCGTCGTGTCGTCCTCGGTAGCGGGGCTGGAGCGGCGCGCGGATGGCTGGTGGTGGAACCCAGAGGCGACGCCCTGGGAGGATGCCGTTCGGACCATCCTTCCCGCAGGCGGGCGCATCGCCGTCCCGGGCGGCCGCAGGGTCTTCGACCTGTTCCTCGGCATCGGCTACACGGCCTTTCACCTAACCCGGGCGGAAGGCGTCCGGATCCCCGGCGGCGTCTCCCTGTTCTCTGCCTGCGACGGCGACGCGAGCGCCGAAGCTGTTCTGGGTGGAGCAGGGCTCGTCCCGGGGGAACGCCAGATCCTCGACCCGCGGGGACCCGTCACTCTGAATATCTGGAGACGCGCCTGACGCCGGGCGCCTTTGGCTGCCCTAGGATCGAAACCTTGGCAGGGTTGGTACGTTGATCCCTGAACGGTAAGGGAGAGAGGCCATGCGATACCTTCCCCTGACGGCTGCCCTTGCGGGCCTTGTTCTGGCCGGAATGGCCATGGCGCAAAGCGGCAGCTCCGGAGGAGCGTCCGGCGCGGCTGGAGGGTCTTCCACATCCTCGGGTTCCTCCCCGGGAGCGGGGAGTTCCGCCTCGCCCGGGTCCTCGCCCGTCACGCCGACGGCTCCCATTCCGCCTCCTGGGACGCAAGGAAGCAGCGGTGCACCTGCGGCCGGCGGAACTGATGCAGGGCCAGGCACGACCGGCTCGACCGGTCCGGGCGTTGGCGGCCCCAGCGTACGACGCCCGACGGACCCGTCCGCGCTTGCGCCCACAGAGCGGGAAGATGCCCTGGCTCGACGCAGTCGGGAGATCGACCAGAGAGTGCGGCGCGGGATCTGCAACGGCTGCTGATAATCTGGGGCCTTTACCTGCGAGACGGGAATTTACGGCTTCGCTCGAACAATCCTAGCGCAACGGTGTTTCCTTCATGGAGCCAGGCTCCATGCAACCGAGGAAACACTCATGCCAGATCGCAAGGACGTGCAACGCCAGGACCGCCAACGCCAGGAAGAGCAGCGTCAGCAGCAGAACGCGGATCGTCAGCGTCAGGGCGGCGGCCGTCAGAAACAGGAGGAGCGTCGGCAACGCTGATCGCACTCTATGGAACGAATTCCGAAGCGGGGCTTTGAAGCCCCGCTTCTTCGTTTCGGGGGTCGAAATGCCCGATGGGCCGCATCTCGCAAAGCCGGATATCTGCCTCTACGGCTCCGTGGACGATGCCATGTTCCACGACTTCCAGGACAAGCTGAACAAGGTCCCTGAGGGGCGGCCCGCGGTCGTGGAGCTAATGACCTTCGGGGGTGACGCGGATGTGGGACGCCGCATCGCCTTGGAGGTTCGCCTTGCGCGCAAGCGCACGGGGCAGGACTTTTTCTTTCTCGGTAAGACCGTAGTCTATTCCTCGGGCGTCACTATCATGGCGGCATTCCCGCGCGCCAACCGCTACCTGACCCGGGATACGGTCCTGCTGATCCATGGTCGCCGCATGGACAAGCACATCCATTTCACCGGCTCCCTCTCCACGAGCATCCAGATCGCGAAGGACATGCTCGCACAGCTCGAGATCGGCGTGCGTCTGGAGCGGGAGGGCTTCGTCGAGCTCATCGCCGGCAGCGATGTCGGCGAGGAAGAAATCTTCCGCCTCGCCGAGACGAGCTGGTATCTCTCGGCCGAAGAAGCCCTGAGCCGTGGCCTTATCGCGGGTATCCTGTGAGGCCGGGCCTCAGGCAGCCTGCCCAAGCGACGGATAATCCGTATAGCCCTCCGCTCCGCCGCCGTAGAACGTCGCCCGGTCCGGCGCATTGAGCGGCGCGTTCAGGCGGAAGCGCTCGGCGAGGTCCGGATTGGCGATGTAGAGACGGCCGAATGCCACAAGATCGGCACGGCCGCTGGCGACGGCCTCGCTCGCCATGGCGTGATCGTAGCCGTTATTGGCGATGTAGGCGCCTCGGAATGACCTGCGCAGGCCGGCATAATCCACCGGCACTGCGTTGCGGTCGCCCTGGGTGGCGCCCTCGATCATGTGGATGAAGCCGATCCCTAAACCGTCGAGGCGCTCGACCACATGGGAGAACAGGGCCTGCGGGTCGGAATCGGCCGCATCGTTCACGGGTGCCGGCGACAGCCGGATACCGACGCGGCTCTTGTCCCACACCTTCAGGACCGCTTCGACCGCCTCGACCGTCAAGCGTGCCCGGTTCTCGATCGATCCGCCATAGGCATCGTGACGCTTGTTCGATCCGTCCTTCATGAACTGGTCGAGCAGGTAACCGTTGGCGCCGTGGAGTTCCACGCCATCGAAGCCCGCTTCCTTAGCGTTGCGTGCTGCCGCCTCGTAGTCGCGCAGGATGCGCGGGATTTCCGAGAGATCGAGTGCCCGCGGCTCCGAGACATCCGCAAAGCCGCTCGATAGGAATGTCTTGGTGTTGGCCCGAAGCGCCGACGGGCCGACCGGGGCCGCGCCGTTCTCCTGGAGCGATACGTGAGAGACCCGGCCCACATGCCAGAGCTGGATGAAGATGCGCCCGCCGGCCTTGTGGACCGCGTCTGTCACCTTCCGCCAGCCTGCGACCTGCTCGGGCGAATAGATGCCGGGCGTGCTCAGATAACCCTGGCCTTCGCGCGAGATCTGCGAGCCCTCTGAGATCAGGAGACCGGCGCCGGCGCGCTGGGCGTAATAGGTCGCCGCGAGCGGACCGGGCACCTCTCTTTCGGCAGCGCGGTTGCGCGTGAGGGGCGCCATGACGAGGCGGTTCGGCAGGGTGAGGTCGCCGAGGCTGAACGGCTGGAAAAGCGGGTCTTGGTTCTCGGACATGAATTTTGCCTCTCAGGGCTGTGGAATTTGCGAAAACACGTGCCAGCTTGACATAAGAAGGCTTCCGGGCCGCGCAAGGCATTCCTCCCATGCGCGCCGCCCGGGATGTGTGGCGCCGAGCGCATGGAGGCCGCGGTCTTGCCGGGCCCCACCGCTGCGATTTTCAGTCACGAGTCAGTCCATCGTGCGGCACCAGCCATGAGAGAGCTGATGCCGCACAGCAAGGAGGCGTCAGGCTGCCTCGGCGCTAGCCTTATTGAGGTGTTCCAGCGCAGCCTTATCGAGACGCAGGCGTGTCGCGGCGATCAGGTCGTCGAGCTGCTCGGGACGGGAGGCGCTTGCAATTGGCGCCGTGATGCTGGGCTGAGCCATGAGCCAAGCCACCGCCACCTGGGCCGGACTCGCGCCATGGTGGAGGGCCACTTCGTCGAGGGCCGTCAGGATGCGCCGCCCCCGGTCCGTGAGATACTTCGCCATGTTCGCGCCACGGACGCTTTTGCCGAAATCCTTCTCAGAGCGGTACTTGCCTGTCAGGAAGCCGGCCGCGAGCGCGTAATAGGGAATGACGCCGACTTCGTTCTCGCGGCACACGGGCTCCAAGTCGCGCTCGAACGCGGCCCGGTCGGACAGGTTGTAGAGGGGCTGCAAGCTCTCGTAGCGGGGAAGACCCATCCGGGCGCTGATCGCAAGCGCCTCCTTGAGGCGCTCGGCCGTGAAGTTCGATGCGCCGATGACGCGCACCTTGCCGCTTGCAATCAGGTCTCCATAGGCGCTCAGGGTTTCCTCCTGCGGCGTCTCAAGGTCGTCCCGGTGTGACTGATAGAGATCGATATAGGTTGTCTGGAGCCGCCGCAGGGATTCGTCCACGGCCTCCATGATCCGGGCGCGCGACAGGCCCTTCTTGTCGGGCCCCATCTCGGAGCCGACCTTCGTTGCAATGATCACCTGGTCGCGATTACCGCGGGCCTTCATCCATTTGCCGATGATGGTCTCCGACTCGCCACCTTCATGGCCTGGAACCCAGCGGGAATAGACGTCCGCCGTGTCGATGAAGTTGCACCCGGCTTCCATGAAGGCGTCGAGGACCTTGAACGATGTCGGTTCATCCGCCGTCCATCCGAAGACGTTGCCGCCGAGGCAGAGGGGCGAAACCATGAGGTTGGAGCGACCCAAGCGACGCTTTTCCATTGCAATCTCCTGCTCCGGCCGATGTGGATCACGGCCCGGACATCTCAAGGGGGATTTCGAGTGACTGGGCGTATGCTTGTCCAACGTTCTCGCCGGCGCAACGGCTCATGACGAATGCCGGCTTAATCCTGTGGGTTACCGGAAGGACACCCCGATCAGACCCGGCGGACGTGGTTGTCCCAGACCCAACGCCCGAGTTCGGTTCCTCCGAGGGGCTTGAGATCGATCTGCCCGACGGGGGCAAGGCGAACGCCTGCATTGCCGGAGGTCGCCAGGAAAATGCCCTCGCTCGGCGTGGGCGCGACCCCGCACACGTCGGACATGCGCCGGCGGCCGAGGAAGCGGCCCGATTCCAGGTCCCAGAAGGCCATCATGTTGCCGATGGGACTGGTCGCGGACGCGATCCGGCCGGAGGCATCGAGCGCCACCGAGCCCACGTAGTTGCGCATGGAATCGAGGGCGTCCTCCGGCATCTCCAGGAAGCGTGTCCGCCCGTCCGGGGTCAGGGTTCCGACGAGGGCAGGCATCTTCGTCTCGTCGCCTTCGAACTGGCAGCCGAACACGGTCTCGCCCCGCGGCGAGACGGCGAGGTGGCGGATGCTCAGGCCGCGCAGGTCGGGGCCGAGATCGACCTTCAGAAGTACGCTTCCGCCCGCCGGATCGACGATCGCGAGGCTTGGCTCCATCCGGTCCTTGTTGAGGATCTCCCGCCCGGTCTCCGGGTTGGTCCGGATGCCGCCATTGGCGACCACGATGTGCCGGTGGCCCGGCAGATAGGCGAGGTCGTGCGGGCCGATGCCGAAGCTCGGCATCTCGCCGACGCGCCGGTAATCGCCCGCCGCGTCGTAGATGCCGAGCAGGCCTTCGCCGGTCGCGACGCTGTTCTCGGTGGCGTAGAGCAGCCCACCATCGGCCGAGAAGACCCCGTGCCCGTAGAAGTGACGCCCCTCGGGCGAGGTGACGACCCGGCGCACGGTGCCGGTTGCGCGGTCGATGATGGCCGCCCAGTTCCCTGGTCGGCGCGCGAAGACGACGAGATCCGCGGCGCCGGGCCGGATGGCGATGTCGTGCCCGCGCTCGGGAAGCCGCGTGTTGAACAGCATCTCGCCGTCGAGGGAGAACACCGCCACGGCGGCGTTCTTGCCGTCCTGTGCGAAGCAGGCAGAGACGAAGAGCGGCCGGCCCTCCGCCGTGAAGCCGCGGCCCGGATAGAAGGTGCCCGCCACGGCGGCACCGAGCGCCCCGAGGAAGCTGCGTCTGTCAATCGCCGTCACGGCTGTTGAATCCCAAAGTGATGCCGAGAGCCTCGGGCACGGTCGATTGCGCGGTCTCGCGTAAGGAATGAACGGCATCGCGCAAGAGCACGAGGCCGGGCCGCGTCTTCGGGTCGGCGGCCGCCTCGCCGATATTCGCTGGAGCGCTCTCGGCCATGCTCCGTGCGGTGCGCAGCGCATAGGTCAGGGAAACGCCTGGATCCGTCGCGGGATCGACCAGGATGCGCCCCAGCGCGTCCGCGGCCTCGAGATTGACCGCGATGGCATGGGCCGCGCGCCCGCTACGCCACCCTTCCGCGAGGGTTGGCTTCACGGCGTCGGTCCCGTCGCCCATCACGGCGCCGAGCTTCTGCTCTTCGATGATCTCGAAGAGCGTGATGTAATCGGTGGCGATCCGGGTCGCCGCATCCTCGATCCTGGCGTCGTTTCCCGTCTGGAGTGCCGCGAGGGTTCCATCCGGCCGGAGCCATTCGTCGAGCACCTTCGCGCTTGTGCCGGCAAGGTTCTCGGCAATGGCCGTGGCGACGCCGCAGCGGCGCGTCGCCACCTCCGTTCCATTCGTGAAAGCGGTGGCTGCACCCTGTTCGAAGAGCAGCCGCTCCAGGGCCGACAGGCCCTGGACGGCGGCGCTCGTCTGCGCGAACCGCTCCGGGGAAAGGTCGTCGGCGCCTTTGCGTGCGAGCAGGTTCGAAAGCCCGCGGCCGATGGCATTCTTGCGCTCGGGCCAATGGGCCATGCGCTCGTAGCGGAAATCCGTGCTGACCGGCCCGTAGAGGACGAATTCGATCCCCGACCAGGCATCGGCGGCCTTCCGGTAGTGCTCCCGGAGCGGCGCCAGATCCTCCTTGCCCGGCGCGGCGCAGAACCGGGACCAGGCCTCCCGCTCGTCCTTCGTCGCCTTGGCCAGGGCCTCGTAGCGGGGGATGATGAACTCGCGCGCTGCGCGCAGGACCGTTTCGCGCTGCCCTGCGCCATCCTGCGCGAGGGCCGGAGCCGTGAGGAAGAGGCAGAGCAGGGAGGCGAGGAGGGGCGCGCGCATGAGGCGTCTCACAGAGAGTTCAGGAAAGCGACGAGACGACGTTTCTCTGCCTCCGGTAAAGACGTGAAACGTGTCCGGGAGAAGGCGGCTTCCCCGCCGTGCAGGGCGATGGCCTCCTCGAGCGTCCGGGCACGCCCGTCATGCAGGAGGCCCGCTCCGTTCGCAAGGGTTCGCGACAGGCCCCGCAGCGGCGCCGTGCGCCACTCGGTCGGGGCGACGCCGGGTTCCGTCGCGCCACCGTCGAGCTCGGGCCCCAGATCGTGCAGAAGAAGGTCCGTGAAGGCCTGGACCGGCCCGGCGCTGCCGGGCAGGCTCGGTCGGTGGCAGGCGGCGCAGCCCGTTTGCTCGAAGGCCGCGAGGCCGTGTCGGTCAGGTTCGGGCAGCGGGGGAGCCTTGATCGACGCGAGATAGGCGGTGATGCGGGATACGATCTCAGGCGGGATCTCGAACGGCGCGTTCCGGTTCCCCATGGGGGCCGCCAGGCAGGCTTCCTGTGCGGCGGTGCAATCCCCCTCGGGGCGCGGCCGGCCTTCCGTCGAGAGGCCGAGGTCCAGCGCGAAGGCGCTCTCCACCTGTGCCTCGAGGCTCGGTAGGGAGGCCTTCCAGCCGAACCGCCCGGCCCGGCGTTGTCCGTCGCGGTCCATGACCCAGTTGACGCGGCCCCTCACGCCGTCGTCACGGCGGGCATTCTCGGCCGCAATCGCCGCAAGAGCCTCGTCCGGAACGGTTTGCAGGGCGCCGAGGCCGCGCAGGGACGGCGCCAGGAGTGCGCCGGTGCGGATACCCGGCCCGAGTTTGCCGTAGGCGAGACCGGCGGCGCTATAGCCATGCTCCGACTGCACGACCCGCCCCTCGGGCGCGACGCCCGCCACTGCGGAGGTCTGCATCTGGCGGCCATAGGTTGGATCCGGCCGGCCCTCGGAATCGCTGAAGCGCAGGACGAGATGCTCGTCCGTCACGGCGTTCCCGTCACCGGTCTGCACCGGCATCCGGTCCAGGTTACCGTGGCAGGCCGTGCAGGAGCGGGCGTTGAAGAGGGGACCCAGGCCGTCATTCGCCTGGGTCGAGGAGGGCGCCGGCACCCAGGCCCGGCGGAACAGGGCACGCCCGATCGCCTCGTCCAGGGCATGGGCGGAGAGCGGCGTCAGGAGGAAGAGGGCGCAGGCCGCCCATGTCGCGCCGCGCCGTTTCATCGTCATGCGACCCGCAGATAGCCCATCATGCCGTATTCCATGTGCTCCAGCACGTGGCAGTGGAACATCCAGTTCCCCGGCGCAGCCACGAAGGCGATTTCGATGCGCTCCTTGGGCTGGAGCAGCACCGTGTCGGCGAAATGGCGTGGGCGCTTCAGGCGCGATGCGCTCAGCACCTCGAAGGTGTGGCCGTGCAGGTGGATCGGGTGATGGTGCGGGGTCGCGTTCATTAGTTCCAGCACATAGGACCGGCCGGTCTCGAACAGGCCGAGCGGCGGCGGCATCTGCGGCTGTGACCCGGACGCCCAGGAGGCCTTGTTGATGGCCCAGAAGGACGTGTCGCGCACGCACAGGCCGTCGAGCAGGATCTTGGCGAGGGGATCGTCGGGCGCGAGCATTGCGGCCGCCTCGGTGACCGCCCCCGAGGCGGCGCTGAAGGTGTAGTTCAGGCGCTGCGCGTTCCTGAGGTCCGCCCTTGGCAGGTCGGGCGCATAGAGGATCGCCGGATCGAAGGCGCGCTTCGGCCGGGCCTCGCCCTTTGCCGTTTCATAGGTGGCGAGCGTCCACGGCTCGGCCGAGAAATAGTCGATGAGGCGGAAGCTCTCGCCGGGCGCCGGGGCGCGGACCAGCACGTCGATGCGCATGGCCGGGCCCATGCGCCAGGTGTCGAGCGGGAAGGGCGTCACGGCATTGCCGTCGACAGCGATCACGGCCGCTTCCGCACCCTCGACCCCCGGCTCGATCACCCGGGTCGCGTCGAGGTTGAGGATGCGCAGGCGGATGTCGCCGCCAGCCGGAACCATATGGGTCGTGGGCGCAACGCCGTTGACGGCCCGCACGGTGCCGTAGGTGCCCGCACGGCTTGCGCCTTCCGGCGTCTCGAAGGGAAGCCACGTGCCGTCTTCGGCGAGCCGCCAATCCTTGTAGGCAGCTACGAGGTCGGCGTCCGGGCGGCGGCGCTCGTCGCCCTCCACGATGAGGACGGCGCTCAGGCCACGGCCGGTCTGGCCGGATTCGTTGCAATGGGGGTGGATGAAGAAGGTGCCCGGATCGGGCGGCGCCACTTCGTAGAGGAAGCTCTCGCCCTTGGTGACCGGGGCTTGAGTCAGGTAGGGCACGCCGTCCATGGCGTTGGGGACGCGGACCCCGTGCCAGTGCAGGGCCGTATGCTCGCCGAGTCGGTTCTCCAGCCGCGTCCGGATGGTGTCGCCGACGCGGACGCGCTTGATCGGAAGGAACTCGTCCGAGTAGCTCCACACCGTCGTGACCGGCCCGTCGGGACCCAGCAGGCGCACGGGCCGCTCAGCTGCCGCGAAAATCCAGTCATGGACGCGTCCCGCTCCGGCCGGAGGGCGGGGCAGCAGGTCGGGCGCCGCCGTGCGGGCGAGCAGGCCGGACCCGCCGGCCGTGGACGCGAGAGCCGCCGCCGCAAGGCCTTTGAGAACCTGCCTGCGATCCGTCAGCATGATTACAATACCTGCATGTTTACTTGGCCACCGCCGAAGGCTCGTCGAGGCTCTGGGAACCTTCGACCGAAATCTTGAGGCCGAGCTTTTTGACGAGGCCTTCGATGGCCCGGGCCTGGGCTACCAGCGCGTCGACACCTTCCTGGACCAGCTTGTTGCCCTCGGCATTGCCCTCGGCGATCATCTGGTCATAGGCCTCCTTGCCGGAATCCGCGCGGTCCTTGATGGCCCGGAGCTTCTCGGTGGCATTCTTCATGGCGGCTTCGAGCTTCGCGGCCTCCTCGGGAGCCTTGGCCCGGGCATAGGCGGCCATGCTCGGCCCCTCGACGGTTTTGCCGTCCGTCCGGGCGTAGCGGCCCTCGTAGATCGCCACCATGCCGATCTGGTCGCCGTAATGGGAGTTGTGGGTGTTATCCGAGAAGCAATCGTGCTCCTCCTCCGGATCGTGCAGGATCAGGCCGAGCTTCATGCGCTCGCCCGCGAGCTCGCCGTAGGAGAGGCTGCCGAGGCCCGTGAGGATCGTCGCGAGGCCCTCGTTCGGCGCCTTCTTAAGAATGTCCTGCCGGGCCTTGCCCTTCTGGTCCCAGGCCTTCGCCATGGCCGCGAGGTCATCGACCAGGAGCGCCGTCGCGGCCTTCAGGTAGTCCCGCCGCCGGTCGCAATTGCCGTTCGTGCAGTCCTTGAGCGAATAATCCGTCGCCGGCCGGACCCCTGCGCCCGGTTCCGTCCCGTTGAGGTCCTGTCCCCAGAGCAGGAACTCGATCGCGTGGTAGCCCGTGGCCACATTGGCCTCCACGCCGCCCGCCTCCTGGAGCACGTCGGAAAGCAGTTCCTTCGTGATCTTGGAGGCGTCCACCTGCTTCTTGCCGATGCGGATCGTCTTGTTGGCAATGACGTTCGCCCGAAAGAGCGGGTTCTCGTCCGAGGTCTCGCCGTAGGATTTGGCATCGACATAGTCGATCAGGCCTTCGTCGAGCGGCCAGGCATTCACCTTGCCTTCCAACTCGTCCATGACCTTGTTGCCGAAGCGGAATCCTTCGGTCTGCTGATACGGCATCCGGGCCCTGCGCCAGGCCTCGCGGGCGGCCGTCTGGGTCTGCTCGGTCGGGTCGGCCAGGAAGGCGTCCACGGCCTTGGACAGGTCGCGAGCGGCGTTGGCCGCGTCCCCATACATGGCCTGCGCGAGGGAGACGTAGGTTTCGATGACGGCCTTCGGCTGCGGAGCCTCCGCCCGTGCAGGGCCAATCAGGGCCGCTCCGGCAAGGAGGGCCGCCAACGCCGGTGCGCGCATTCTCATCTCGATCTCCGCATGAAGCCGTTTCGGGGATGGCTATTCCGAACGAGAACCGCTGGCAATAGTAAAATTCAAATATGGAAATGTTCTAAACTAGATGGAGGTTTTATTTTGCAAGTAAATTGGATTTTTTCTAAAGTAGTAAATTGGTTTTCTGCTTTATTCTTGGGGCGGTTGTGGAACTCTGTGGCAGAGGTGCAGGGCTCCTCCGAAAGGCCCGAACTTCTTCTTGCCGGTGACTGATGTTCCATTGCCGGATGGCAGGCGGGCGATAATGCCTACCCCGCCACAGGATCGAACCATGGCCCTTCCCGGAACGTTAGTCCTTCACCGGGAGGTGATCATGCCTGAACTGGTTCGCGAATGGCCCCACCTGTTGAATCGCGTTCTCGCAGAAGTCCGCCCTGCAGACGGCCGGGGCGATTGCTACGTGGCGGAGGTCGATTTGTCCGAGGACGAGTTGCGTGCGCTGAACCTCTTTGAGGCCAGTGCCCGTCATGAGCACGTCGCCTTCACGGATCCGGCCACGGCACAGGGAATGTTCGCCTACTTGAACACGCCGGTCGGCCTCGGCAAACCTCTCGACGGGAGCGGGATTGCGCGGGTGCGGATTTCCTTCACGGGCGTGCAGACCATGCTGCCCCTGAAGGCCCGCTCCGAGACCCGTGCGGATGGGTAATCCGGAGTCTCGGAGCGGTATCCCTTATGGGATGATTTCGACGACTTCGCGCGTCGCGGGATCGACGAGGACCCGCTGGCCGTTCACGACCGTATAGCTGTAGGTGGACGACAGGCCCACGCTGCGCGGCACTGGGAACAGGCGGATCCGGGCGGGAAGCGGCTGTCCGACCATCACTTCTTCCTGCATACGAATTGACGGACGACGCTGGGCCACGATGTAGGTGCGCACGCGTGTGGATTCATCGGCGCTGAGCACTCCACCAGCCGCTGCTCCAGCCACACCGCCCACGGCGGCACCCACGGGTCCGCCGATCACCGCACCTGCGACGGCACCGCCAGCCGCGCCGGTGGCCGGCCCTGCAGCCGTATCGGTCTGGCAGGCAGCGAGCGGAAGGGCGAGGATGGCGAGAGCCGCCGCCGGGCCTAAGACATGTTTGCGCATGACGGATTCCTTTCCAAATGGCCTAGGCGAACGCGCCGAACCTTGACCGGTTCCGTTGCAAACCTGTCGGTTCGGCCGCACGCAGCGCTTTGGTTTCAATCCATCCGGAGTATCATTGGCCCTGCCGGCCGCCAGCGCGGCGGACCGGCCGTCGTCCGATCATGGGTTCGTGCCGAACAGGGAGGCGAACATGGGACGGAAATTCGTCGATTGCCGCGAGATGCCGAGCGAGGTGAAATGCAGCTTGGCGCTCGTGGCCGATACGGAGAACGAGCTCCTGGAGGCAGCCGTGATGCACGCCGTGAACGTCCATCACCACCAGGACACTCCGGAGCTGCGAAGCCAGATCAGGAGCGCGATGCACGACGGTTCGCCGCCGGCGGAGGCCCCGCGCCCCATGGCGTAACCCATCGGCGCGAGGCTCTCGCCAGGGAGCGGTCTCAGGTCACGACGTCGGGCGCGGTCCGGCCGGTTCGCTGGCGGATGCCCGCGATCTCGTCCGCGGCCGCAATCACATCGGCCAGGACCTCCTGCGAGTCTTGGCCATGCCGTGACGGGTCGGGCTCAAAGGCTTCGAGATAGGCGCGCAGGGTCGCGCCCTCCGTGCCCGTGCCGGACAGGCGGAAGACCGCCCGTGCGCCGTTCTCGAACATGACCCGCACGCCCTGGCGGCGGGTCACCGATCCGTCCGTGGGATCCTCATAAGCGAAGTCGTCTGCGGCGCTTACCTTGAGGCCCGCGAAGGTGCGGCCGGGCAGGGTATCGAGCGAGGCGCGCAGGTCCGCCATCAGCTCGTCGCCGATGGCCGTGTCGATGCCCTCGTAATCGTGGCGTGTGTAGAAGTCGCGACCGTAATCACGCCAGTGATCGGTGAGGATTTCGGCGACGGATTGGCCGCGGGCCGCGACGATGTCGAGCCAGAGCAGGATCGCCCAGAGCCCGTCCTTCTCGCGCACATGGTCCGAGCCGGTCCCGGCGCTTTCCTCGCCGCAGATGGTCACGCGGCCGGCATCGAGCAGATTGCCGAAGAATTTCCAGCCGGTCGGTGTCTCGAACGACGCCACGCCCAGTTTCTCGGCCACCCGGTCGGCTGCGCGGCTCGTGGGCATGGAGCGTGCGATGCCCTTGAGCCCGTCGCGATAACCCTTGGCATGGTGGATATTGGCCGCGAGCACAGCAAGGCTGTCCGAGGGCGAGACCGATATGCCCCGGCCGAGGACGATGTTGCGGTCGCCGTCGCCGTCCGAGGCTGCGCCCATGTCGGGAGCCTCGGGCGAGAACATGAGGTCGAACAGCTCGGCCGCGTGGACCGGGTTGGGATCCGGATGATGGCCGCCGAAATCGGGCAGGGGGACGGCATTCACCACCGTGCCGGCGGGTGCGCCGAGCTCTCCTTCAAGGATGGCCTTGGCATAGGGGCCTGTGACCGCATGCATGGCGTCGAAGCGCAGGGAGAAACCCGAAGCGAAGAGCTTGCGGATGCGCTCGAAATCCACCAGCGTTTCCATGAGCGCGACGTAATCGGCAACCGGATCGACGATCTCGACCGCCATGTCGCCGAGGCGGGTCTCGCCTATTGTTACGAGGGACGGAGCGTCCTCCCGGAGGATGCGATACTCGGTCAGATCCTTGGTGCGGGCGAGGATCGCATCTGTGATCGGCTCCGGCGCCGGGCCTCCATTGGCCACGTTGAACTTGAGGCCGAAATCCCCGTCCGGTCCGCCTGGATTGTGGCTCGCCGAGAGCACGATGCCGCCGAAGGCTTCACGCTTGCGGATGAGGTTCGAGGCGGCCGGGGTGGACAGCATCCCGTTCTGGCCGACGATGGCGCGGGCGGCCCCGTTCGCCGCGAGCATGCGCAGGATGATGCCGATCGCCTTGTCGTTGAAGAAGCGCCCGTCGCCGCCCACCACGAGTGTCCGTCCGGTGACGCCGCCGACCCCCTCGATGACAGCCTGGACGTAGTTCTCGAGATAGCCGGGCTTCATGAACACGGCCGTCTTCTTCCGCAGTCCAGAGGTGCCGGGCTTCTGACCCTCAATCGGAGCCGTGGAAACGATCTCGACGTTCATTCGTCTTTATCCTCTTCTCGACCGGCCATAGGCCGGATGCGGGGTTTTCCGGAGACGGCAACGTGCCCTCCGGGAGCAGCACGGATGGATGAGATAGGCGGAAACGGCGCCATGGCGACCCTGGCCTGTCAGCACCGGGACGGGGCTTGCCGTCACGGCCGGTGCTCCTTCAGGAAGGCTTCCACGGCGGTGCGGGTCGGCAGGGACGGGATCGCGCCGCGACCCGTTGCCGTAAGGGCGCCGGCCGCATTGGCGAATCGGCAGATGGCGTCGAGCCGAACCGGGTCGCGCGGGATTTCTTGTTCGGCAAGCAACTGGGCGATGATGCCGGCCATGAAGGCGTCTCCCGCGCCCGTGGCGTCCACTGCCTCTACGCGGAAGCCCGGCACCTTGCCCTGTGCCTCCGGCGTCAGCCAATAGCAGCCGGCATTCCCACAGGTGACCGCCATGAAAGCGAGCCGCTCCGTCCAGAGACTGCGCGCGCCCGCAACCGGATCGTCTTGCCCGGTCAGGAAGACGACTTCCTCCTCCGAGAGTTTGGCGATCTGTGCCTGCTCAAGGCCAAGGCGCATCCCTGCGCGGGCCGCATCTACATCCGGCCACAGGGCAAGGCGGAGGTTGGGGTCATATGTGACGAGCTTGCCGGCGCGGCGGGCGACATCCACCGCATGGAGCGTTCCAGCTCGCGCGGGTTCCGCGATGAGGCTGATGGAGCCGAAATGGAAGGCGCGGGCCGCCGTGATGCTGGCCTCGTCCACGTATTCCGGACCCATCAGCATGTCCGCGCTGGGATTGCGATAGAACAGGAATTCCCGCTCCCCGTCCGCCCGCAGGGAGACGAATGCGAGGGCCGTCGGCGCCTGGGACGTAAAGAGCAGGGGAGACACGTCGACGCCCGCGTCCCGCAAAGTATCGGCCAGGAAATGCCCGAAACCATCCTCGCCGACCATGCCCATGAAGGCGCTCGAAACGCCGAGCCGGGCGAGGCCTACGGCCACGTTGGCCGGAGCGCCGCCTGCGGCCTTCTTGAAGGCTTCCGTTTCCCCGAGACTTTGCCCGGTCACGGTCGGCACGAAATCGACCAGCAATTCGCCAAGCGCGACGACGTCGGCCATGCGGCGGTTCCTTATTCGGGTTGAAGGCCCGCGGCGGAAAGCTGCGGACTGGGCGGCCGGAACGGCCTCTGCCGTGCCCGAGTTATAGGGCCTCGCCGCTCATCTGTTAAGCTGTCCGTCCGAGGCTCGGGATATCACCGCGCCCCGGGCGCGCTGCTGCCGCTTTCGGGCATTCGCTCCAGCAGATCGGTCACCTCTTCGTCCGTCAGCTGGTGGAATCGCTGGTAGAAGGGGCTGATGGCATAGAATTCGTGGGGAGCCGCGAGGCAGACCAGGTCGTCCACCAGGGGACGCAGGACCTCCACGGTCTCGGCGGGCGCAACCGGCACCGCCAGCACGAGGCGGGCGGGATGGCGCCGGCGCAGGGCCGAAAGAGCCGCCCGGACCGTCGTTCCGGTGGCGATTCCGTCATCGACCACGATGGCGGTCCGCCCCTCGATGGACACCGGCTCCTTCCCCTTCAAGTAGGCCGTGCGGCGGCGCTCCAGCTCCCACAGCTCGGGCTGGGCCAGATCGTCGATATGCTCCTCGCTCAGCCCGACGAGGGACATGACCTCCCGGTTGAAGACAATCTCGGGTTTTTCGCCATCCACGATTGCGGCGGCTGCAAGCTCCGGTTGGGCCGGAACGCCGATCTTGCGCACGAGCAGCAGGTCGAGGGGAGCGTGAAGAGCAGCCGCAATGGGCCGTGCGACCGGGATGCCGCCGCGTGGGAGCGCCAGGATCACCGGATCCGCAAGGTTCATGCGGGAGAGCCTGTCGGCAAGCTGGGCGCCCGCATCCTCGCGGTCGCGGAACCGGGGGGTGTTCATGATGCCGTCTCCGTTCTCGAAAGCGGCCGCCGGATCGGGCACGGCACCATCAATGAATGGAGCGGGCTCGAACTTGATTATTCTATCACCAAAGGTGGCTCGCGGGCGATCGCTCCTGCGGATGAGAGGTCGCGGTTGAGACGCAAGGCTCGCGAAAGCTAGCTCGATGAACCTGTCCTCGTGCCTCGGCTATCTCGGCCTTTTCCGGTGGGGGCTCCGGACAAGCGGGATTGACGAGGCACGACAGGCGCGACGACGCATTAACGTTTCATTGACCTTGCGGGCGCAACCTGTCTCCTCACGGGAGGTTTCCATGATCACGTTGCTCGTCGGTCTCGTTGTCGGTTCCTTCGCCTGTCTTGTCGTGCCGCCCACCATTCGCATGGTCGTGCAGCGGCGCGAGATCAGGGCGACACAGGGACGGCCGATCGCATTCGGCTAATCCTGCCGGCGGTTCCGGACGGGCCATGCACGAGTCGCATGCCAGTACTTCCGGGAAGGGCCTGCCTGGGAGGCTCGTGGACTCCCACATTGGGATCATGACGCCGCGACGATGGCGACGTTGTTCCCTCTGAAGTTTCTTCCCTTACTCGGGCTGCCCTCACGGGTGGCCCTTTTTCTTTTCAGCGCCACAGGCCGTATCGCTCCCATTGGTCCTCGGGAATGATGTCGCCGATCCGGTACGTGAAGGAGGTCGCGGACAGGCGATCTTGCGCAAGGATGCACTTGAACTGGAATTGGTGCCACTGACCCTTGCTTCTGAAGGCTCCCCCGTCTCCCGAAATGACGTTGCTCTCGATGGCCGGGTTCGACATGGCGTCGACGACGACGCGATCGAGGCGGGAGAATTCCTTTTCCTTCGCGATTTCGCGCGAGCCCTTGTTGTTGCAGATCTGAAGGCTACGCGTCCGAGGTTCCATCTTCATGAAGCCCGGCGAAAGGCGGGAGGTTGCCGCCTCGAGGGCGGTCGTCGAAAGCAGGGACGCAACAAGCGCAAGCGTAAAAAGGAACGGCGGCCTCGTCATTGCCGGGCATGTCTCCGAAATTCGATGATGGGGAGCGCGACCGAGAGGGACTCGGTGCAGCGGGGCGTCGCACGAAGCAGGCTTCGCGGCTCCCGTCGGGTTTAGCTCGGCAAGGCGCCCAGGCAAGGGGGCGCCGTGCAGGGCAGCGCATCGATCCATGCGCGGGCGCGACGAGAAAAGCGCCGTGCTTCCCATAAAATCGCCGTAATGGGGCGAAGGGGCTCAGGGGCCGCGTGCTATACTCGATTCCCACACGCGGCTTCTCTGTAAACGGCCGAGAGGATGGTCTCCTGCGGAGCTACACGCTATGGAGAGACATCTCCCGCCACGACGATGAGTCGGCCCGGAACTGCCAGCGCAATTCGGGGCTCGTCATATTAAGCCGCCGCTCCCCGGGCCGCCTCGGGGGTTGCCACCGTGTTTCGTGTTTGGACTACTCGCATGAAGACATTCCTGAAAACTCTCCTGGGTGCGGCCGTAACGGCGACGCTTGCGCCTGCGAGCGCGCTGGCGGACGGCATGACGCTGGCAGGCTCCATGTGGAGCTGCATCCGTGAGCGGGACAATTCGCAATTCCTCATCGTGTTCTATCCCGATGGCGGCGTTGGGGGCGGTGAGATGGAGCGCGGAGAGGTCAGCCCCTATGTGTTCGATGCCTCTCGGACGCAGGACGGACAATGGCCGGGGCGATGGAGCCAGACGGGCGAGGGCTTCACCTGGGAGTTTCCCGATCAGCATATGCGCATCGCGGGCCAGGTCGGGACGGGCTCCAGGAAGACGAAGGAACGCCTGACCGGCACCGAGACGGCGCTGGAGCTGACGTCCCCCATCACCTGCACGCCGCAGACACGGCCGCCACGGATCGGCGATGGACTTGTGATCCCTCAGGACGGGCACTTCATGGACCCGGAGGACCGGGAGGGCGAGCTGAAGGTGCCGACCGGAATCTCCCTCCAGCCACCCGGAAAACGATAGACACAGGCCGCACGAAAGGGGCGATCATGGTGAAGCGAATTGGCTCGATGGCTTGGCGCGTCGAAGTCGGCGCCGATGGGCAACTCTTCTCCTTTGGAGTCCGTACCGATACAGGCCGCGAATACGAGGTACTGTTCGGCACCGTCGATTCCACCCCGATCCTCACGGATCTCCTGAACGAGATGGCCCGCGTCCACCGGATGCTGCCACCGCGAGTCTTTTCGGAAGGCGCGGGGCCGCATCATCCGCGCAGCGTGCCGCTTCAGCCTCTGGCGACACGGGTCGAGGAGCTGGGTGGCAAGCCCGTGCTTGCGCTCGATTTCGGCGGCACAGTCCTCAAGGTCGAGATTGATCCCACCGCGCTCCAGCAGGACCTTGCCAAGGTCCAGTCAGTCTGAAGCCTTACAGGCCCGTGCCGTGCATCGCGCTTGCCTGGCGCACCGGCTGCGGCGCTCTCATCGGCAGCGGCTTGACGGCAGGACCCGTAAACTGCGTCGTCGTCAGGTCGCTCTTTACGCCTTGCGAGAAGCCGAGGTCGAGAAAGGCGGTGCGAGGATCGAACAACGCCTTTACTGAGGCTTTGCGGTCCAGGCCGATGATCGGCTCGATGGATGCGCTGGGCGTGGGCGCCGGCAGGGCCGCCAACACGACCGGGCGCTCAGGGCGCGGCGGCCGAGGCGGCTCGACGGAGGCGATCTGGATAAGGTCCTTCGGTCGCCGCGGCGGCACTGGCGCAAGTGCCAGGGCCGTTTCGGGAATCTCAGGCGTGGTCGCGGCCGCAAGCTGGACGTTCGGTGCCGCAGGAGTGGGGCGCGGTGGCTCCTTACGCCCGAACAGGGCCGTGACGATGCTGCTCGACGAGCCGCCGGAGGTGGCCTGTGCGGCGAGGGCCGCATTGCGCGGCAGAATTTCGGCCTTCGCCTCCTCGTAGCCCGGCAGCGGCCGTCCATTCGTCGGCAGGTGCAGGGTTTTCCCGTTGGGGAACAGGCGCGCCAGCTGGTCCTGGGTCATGCGCGGCCAGGCTCGGACATTGCCGGTGTCCACATGGACGAATTCGGAGGACGGATAATAGCCGACCCCGCCATACTGCAGCTTCATGGCGATCGCGCGCAGGCGCGCCGTGTCCACGTCGGGCAGGCGGATGTCCATCGCCTTGCCGAGCATATGTTGGCTGTGCTCCGAGACGCCGCTCGACCGTCGCCGGAGCATGGCATTGGTCTTCGGCGAACGATAGGACGAGATGATGTGGATCGGTTCCCGCGAGCCGCTCTCCCGATAGACCTCCCAGAGCACGTCGAAGAGGCGCGGGTCCATTTTGGCCGGCTCGTCGTTTCGCCAGTCGCGCAGATACCAGTTGAGCTGCGTCAGGGCCTGCTCGTCGTAGCGGCCGTTGCGCCGGAACGTGATCGTCGTGCTGTCGCGCCGATGGGTGTGGAAGAATGACAGGCTTCGGGTTTCACCATCGGCAGACGCATCCTGTGTCGCGACCGCGACGAGGAAGAAGGCGACGGCAGCTGCGGATGAAACCAGCGCAAGACGAATGAGCCGCGGCGCAGGCGCGCGACGGCCGAGCGGCGACGCAGGGACCATCATTGACCCTCCCAGGCGCCGGCGACCTTGAGAAATCCCCTTGATGTCCTTGTATTCCGGCGCCTCGTGTCGCTTCGTGGCGGCAAACCATGGCAAAATTGGCGCAAACCGTGAAAAGCGGCGCAGCAAATCGTTAGAGGCGGGCAGGGGCGGGGAGCGGTGCATGCGCTCAGTCTCGTGCCCAGCGTTTAAGCGAGCGTTAAAGTTACCGAATCGTAGAGCCTTTGTTTTTCAAGGCGAGACCACCATAGAAGGCCCTCAGGAAGTGGTTCCTCGATCTCCTGGTTTGCGATGAATCCAGTCCTATCGAAGTAGATCAAGCCTGCTCGTTGGGAGATGCATAGCGTGACAAAGAGCGGCAGCGAAAGGACGGCATTTGGCAGTAAAAACCACGAAGGAGGGGATAATTGCCCGGAGGAGATGCACCGGTCAGCGTGGGAGCAATGCGCCGAGCATCCTGGCTCCAGCAATCCACTTGCGTCCCTGACGAGATCAACCCATCTAGCCGAACGGTAGCAACCATGGTCTGGATGCACATGACCGAAGATGACATATGGGGCCTCGAGGAGCGGTTTTGGCTTGACGGACTATCGTTCTATGAAAGCCATCTGGACCCTGAGTGCCTGATGGCATTCCCAGGGATGGGGGTCATGGGGGCCGGGGAGATCCTCAAGAGCCTGAGGGATGCCCCGCGCTGGGCATCCGTTGATATGGCCGACCGTACTGTCGGCAGGCCCGTCGATACGCTCATGGTGGTTGGATACAGGGCGACGGGCTATCGCGAGGGAGCCAGCCCGTACCAGGTCTTCTGCACCTCGACGTACCGATCCGACGGAGTGGACTGGAAGCTCGTCCAGCACCAGCAGACTCCATCCGGTTGACTGTCTGCGTTGAACTTGAGGGTGGCAGAGTAAGTCCCGGACGGGACGACGTGGCGATCGGTGGTCTTTGCTTCCGTGAGACGCGAAAGAAGCCGCTGACATGGTGGATGAGAGACCAAAATCAGTCCCCATTTTGTGATGGGACGGATCAACGTCTCCCGCGTTGTGGCCGATGATATGCAGGACTGAGGGGCTCAGGATCAGCTAGGCAGGAGAGATCCTATGAGAAAGATGCCGCTGCTTCTCGTCGCTTTCGGAATGTCCGTCGGTGTTCTGACACCAGCATTTGCGCAAGGCGAGAACCTGGACTGCAATCTCCCGTCGGACGCCATGACGGCTTACTGCAACCATCGGAACCTCTATGGCAAGGGCGGGCCCGGCATGGGAACGATCAATCCCTACGGAGCCGATACGATGACCACCGGCAGCGTGGGGACCGCGCCGCAACAAGCCACTCCCATGATGAGCCAATCTCAAATCGCAGCATGCTCCGCACGGTACCGGACTTATGATCCGGCCACCAACACGTTCAGGGGTAACGATGGTCGCCGGCATGTCTGTCGATAGAAGGCTCTAAGGGGCCGAGTCTTCTGGGAAACCTGCCCGCACGAGCAGCGCCTGTCCGTGCGGGCATTCATGAAGATCGGCTCGTCCATCCGTATGCCGCGCCCGCTGGCGTCCTCAGCTCCTGGCCGCGGTGCCCTTTGCGCCCTGGCCGCTCTTCCCAAGGACGACAACCTTCGTGCCGACCGGGGTACGTCCGTAGAGATCGATAGCGTCCTGGTTGATCATGCGGATGCAGCCAGAAGATACGTTGGTGCCGATGGTCCACGGTTCGAACGTGCCGTGGATCCGGTAGAGCGTGTCCTTGTTGCCTTGCCAGAGATAGAGTGCGCGGGCGCCAAGCGGATTGCCGGGACCGCCAGGCATGCCGGGCCCGCCAGGCAATTCACCCATCTGCTCCATGAGTTCAGGCTGTCGCCCGAACATCTCCTTGGGAGGATACCAGTCCGGCCATTCCTGCTTGTCGTGGACGGTCGCTTCGCCGGACCATGAGAAGCCGGCCCGGCCGACTCCAACGCCGTAGCGCATGGCCATGCCGCTCTCTTGGACATGATAGAGATACCGGGCCCTTGGATCGATTACGATGGTGCCGGGGGGCTCGGGCCCATCATAGGGAACCTCCCGACGCAGGAAGGCAGAATTGACTTTCGAGAGAGGAACGCCCGGGACCGGATAAAGGTCGTCCTCGATCGGCGCATACATCGCCGCGTAATCGAACCGGCCCACCTGCGCGGCGCCTGTGCGCGGCAGAAGAGCAAGGCTCGTCAGGGCAGGCGCTCCCAGCAGAAAGGTCCGACGGTTGAGATCCATGATTTCCCTCCTTGCTGAAAGATGACTCTCCACGACATCTAGGCCGGAACAAGGGCAGGACCAGAACAGATGGGCTTAAAGTCTTGGCGGGGCGCAATGGAACTTTAATAGTCACGCTTCGTTAACTATGCTCATCCTCGGAGGGGGCTGGCATCATGACTGGGACAGGCAAGGGTATCCGTGAGACACGAAGCAACCGTCCGCCATTGCCGCGGCAGGTTCAGGAGCATCTCGCCCAGAAGCTGCGGGCACAGCTCTATGAAGCCTCGCCCAAGCCGCAATATCTCGGCGACCCGGCTATCCCGCGGGAATTCGATTCCCTGATCGAGCGAATCGAGAGCCAGGATCGGGCAAAGCGCAGCGAGCGCATTGCGCAGGTCGCCCGTCAGGCCGTCGAGGACGCACTGGCCGGGCTCGTGCCGGGCTCTCGCCGCCGTTGAGAGCGGCATTTTAAGGAAAAAGCGGGAATCTTCTCCCCCTTGAGACGGAACGCGGGCATCCTGCGCCGTCGCAAGTTCGGAGATTTCCATGAAGATCTACATCTCGGCGGATATCGAGGGCGTCGCCGGCGTCGTGAATCCGCAGCACGGCGTCATGGGCAACGGTGAATACGAGCGTGCCCGCCGCCTCATGACCCAGGAGGTCAACGCCGCCGTCGAGGGCGCCTTTGCGGGCGGTGCCACGGATGTTCTCGTCAACGACTCCCATGGGGACATGCGCAATCTCCTGCCCGAGGATCTCGATCCGCGCGCCGAGGTGATCCTCGGCAAGCCCAAGCCGATCAACATGTTCGAAGGCCTGACGCCGGAGCATGTGGGCGTCTTCTGCCTCGGCTACCATGCCCGCGCCCGGGCACACGGGATCCTGGCCCACACAGTGAATGGATTCGCGTTCGGACGGATTCACCTCAACGGCCTCGAGCTCGGCGAAGCGGGCCTATACGGCGCCTATGCGGGCAGCCTCGGGGTCCCGGTGATCCTGCTGACAGGAGACGATTGTCTTCAGGCGGAAACGCAGGAGCTCTTTCCCGGCGCGACCTATGCGGTCGTCAAGCATTCCCTCGGTCAGCGCTCGGCCCGGAGCCTCGCGCCCGAACGGGCCCGTGCGTTGATCCGCCAAAAGGCCGAGGAGGCCGTGCGGAACGCCGCTGCCGTGGAGCCCTTTACACTTGAGGGCCCATGCCGGCTCGAGGTGGAGTTCAATTCGCCGGCCATGTGCGACCTTGCGGCTGTCATTCCGGCCGCCACACGGCTCGACGCCGTAAGGGTGGCGTTTTCGCCGGAGAGTCCCGAGCACGCCCTGCGCTGGGTCAATACCCTGTCGGCCCTGTCGTCCTTCCTTCGCTGATGGAAGCGGAGCCCCGCCCAAGTGCATAGGGCGGGGCTCTGGAAACGTTACTCGACGCCTTTCTTCTTCAGCCAGGCGCGCATTTCGGCGATTTCGCGTTCCTGTTCGCGGATCACGTCCGTGGCCCATTGGCGAACCTGCGGGTCCTTGCCGTTCTGAAGCGCGACCTTCGCCATGTCGATGGCGCCCTGGTGATGGGGGATCATGCCGCGCACGAAGTCCACATCCGCATCGCCCGTGTAGGCGATGTCCATGTCCTTGTGCATCTTGGCATTGGCTTCGCGATAGGCCTTCGTGGCCGGCGTGTCGACGGCCGAGGCAGGGGCGGAATGGCCCATATGCCCGCCATGGGGTGCACCTTGCGCAAACGCGGTCACCGGGGCGGCGAGCAGGAGCAGGAGCGACAGGGTCCGTGGGATCATAGGTGGCCTCCGAGGCTTGGAAGATAAACTAGGGGAGAGGAGCGGGCCGTAACCGGTCAATTCACGTCCGGGTGGAGGGGAGCGGCGGGATAGCCACATTCTTTGAGGGCTGCCAGCAGGGTCGCTTCAGAAGCACTGGTCTCGACACGCACAATGCGTCGCTCAAGATCACCCTCGAGGTGGGCTTGTGGGTCAGCCGCCGTAATGGCGCGGGTGACCGTGGCGAGGCAGCCGCCGCAGCTCATCTTGGGGATGTGGAGGGAATACATGATGAACTCCTTGTCCGTCAGGTTCCCCAGCTTCTGGACCTTGCCACCGTAGGAAGGTCAAGGGCCATGGATTGGCTCTCACAAAAGTGCAGCGGAGGAAGCCTCCTGGCCTCAGGATGAGACAAGTCTGAGCCGCCATGAGTGCCACCGCTCCGGAGTTTTTTGCTCCGAAGAAGTAGCTGTGGTCCTCTCTCCATGAGGAATTTTGTAGTAACTGCGAGCCGATAAGTAATAACGTGTAAAAACTCGAATTGAACTTGGCAGTCGACATTGTTTTCCGGGAAGACTCTTACGAGATCTAACGAATATTGAAATAATTCTTTGAATGGCCGGAACATCCAGCTCCTTCTGAATATTCCTTTTAGTTGAGGAAATAGGCCTCGCTCTCGGAGGAAACGAAAATGGGTCGTTTACTGTCAAGCCGTTATCAGGAAACGGTTTGTGGAGCCGTCATTCTTTTTGCCATGTGTCTCTCTGCGCACCCGTCGGTTGCGCAGGTCGGAGTCGGCGCGAGTGTCGGCGGGTCGGATGGAATCTCCGCAGGCGCCAGTATTGGTGGCTCTGGAGGACTATCGGGCGGACTTGGTGCCAATATTGGCGGGTCCGGAGGTGTCTCGGCCGGTGCTGGGGCAAGCATTGGAGGAGCTAGCGGCGTCGATGCAGGTCTAGGTGCCAGTCTTGGCGGTTCGGGCGGCGTGAATACTGGGGCCGGTGCCAGCATTGGAGGACAAAGTGGCGTGAATGCCGGGGCGGCGGCCAGCATAGGCGGTTCGAGTGGCGTGAACGCAGGAGGCGGCGCGAGCCTTGGAGGCTCCAACGGTGTCAATGCCGGCCTTGGTGCGAGCGTCGGCGGATCGGGCGGCGTCAATGCCGGTATCGCGGCCAATGTGGGCGGTGGGGATGGTCTCGGTGCGAATGTCGGAATCGGCGTCGGCGGGACCGGTCCCGCCGCTAGAGGCAGCAACGGTGGCGGGAGTGGCGTCGCCGGTTTGCCTGGCGGGGGAGCCGGAGGCCTCGGCGGAAACGGAACAATTGGTGGGGGCAGCGTGGTCCGCCCAGGCAGAGCACCTGGACTGGGCGTCCGCAATCCAGCAACCACCGGGAGTGTCACCCCCAGCTCTCCCGGCGCACAGGGGCGTCTTGCGGCCGAACTGGGAAGCATGAGCACCAGCCAGAAGCGCGAACTCCGCCGCAGCTGCGCGGCCATCGACGCTAATCCGGAAGGGTTCGATGCCAGCATGCGCGGCCTGTGCAACCTGCTGAGCCGCATGTCAGGGCTTTAAACGCGACTTGATAGCGAGCAGGGAAGGCGTGCCTCGTCGGGGCATACGCGCCAAGGCGCAGGCGCGTCGTATTGCATCCGCGCTCCAAATGAGCCTAGCGATACGCTGTCACGACATGAGTGCTCATCTATTCTAGCTTGCTTTCCGGCGCTGCTATAGTCTTTGCGTCCGGTCCGATTCGTAGGCCGTTTTCATCAACCTCAGCCGAAGGAGGCGTCACATGGTCCTGAACTTTGCTCCATGCGCTCACGACGCAGTCCTTCACCTCCTTCATGCTGCAGGTTTCGATGAAGCAGATAACGTTGTCCCTGGTCTGGCTGACCATCCGCATTGACATCATCCCGACTGCGCTCGCGCGCAGGCCGGTTTTTCCGACAAACCGTTCCGATCCTACCCCCGAAATGCTCGAGAGCCTTCGGGCGCGGCTCAGTCCGCATCTCCTCAGGGATATCGGGTTGGGGCGCGACAGGCAGGAATGAGCGGCATTGAAGACCGCATCACGGAATCTCGTACACGGAGAACTCGTCGCTCATGCCGCGCAAAGCGGTCCGCTGCAGGGTGGGGTGGAGGCCTCGTCCCTCGATGATCCGCGAGGTCTGAGGGTCCTCCACCACCGCACCCGTAGCGAAGATGGAGCGTGAGGCGGCAAGGTTCTGTACCCGGGAGGCGATGTTCACGGTCTGGCCGAAATAGTCCTGCCGATCGTTCAGCATCACGGCGAGACAGGGACCCTCATGGATCCCGATCTTGAGGAGCAGATCCTCTCGCCCACGCCGTTCGTTGAGGGCGCGCATGGCCTCGCGCATCCGCAAGGCGGCCGAGAGGGCGTGGTCCGGCGTCGGGAAGGTGGCCATGACAGCATCGCCGATGGTCTTCACGACCGCTCCGGCCTCGGCCGCGACGATCTCGTTGAGGACACCGAAATGCTCCCGCACGAGATCGTAGGCGGCGAGGTCGCCCACGCGTTCGTAAAGCTGCGTCGAGCCCTTCAGGTCGGTGAACAGGAATGTCAGGCTCGTGATCTTCAGGCGCTGGTCGATGTCGAGCGTGTCCGTGCGGTAAAGATCCCGGAAGGTCTGGTTCGACAGAAGGCGCTTGGCCGTGAGAAACGGGCGTCGTCGGCCCAGCATCTCGTGCAGACGGTCATTGGCAATCCAGACGGCCGGGAGAACCCGCTTGGAAGTCCTGTTCTCCAGGGACAGACGCAAGGGGCCGGGACGCAGCGAGATCGGCTCGTGCCGCGCGTGACCGCCATTGTAGACGATGCTCAGGCTCTGCCGTTCGCGGGTAGGCTCGCCCTTCACCTCGATGAACTGTGCCTCATGAGTGATCGGCTCGAACACGATGACGAACTCGGCCGGGAGCTGGAGGGACAGGGACGCGCGCTCGCCCGGAGGAAGCTCCATGGAATCGAGAACGATTTCCTCGAGGATCTCCTGGAACCGTTCCGTGTCGGGCAGGTCGACCCCGGAGCTCCAGAAGAATTGCCGGTCGTAATCCCACATGGGCAGCTTATCCGGATCGTGCGCCCCGATCCGGCGCACGCGGGAATTCACCGTGAAGGTGACCTCCACCATTTCGTCGAGGGTGGGCTCGTAGCCTGCGCCGCAAAGGGCGCAGTTGTAGGATTCACGAGTGACGGTCTTCAGGCTGGTGCCCGCATCCAGCACGCCGCCGCAGCCGGGGCACAGGACGTTCCAGGACAGCTCGAAAAGGCCGAGGCGTGCCGCATGCAGGAACGCCGCGATGAAGCGCTCCTCGTCGACACCGTGCTTGGCCGCGAGAGCCGGGACGTTGATACGGTTCAGTTCATAGTCTTCGCCCTCGCGGACGAGGCGCTCGATAAGGTCGACGGCTTTCGCGTCCGCGGATTGGCGCAGGAGGGCGAAGAGTGTCTGGGTCTCGCTCATGGCAGCCTCCTTGGAGGAGCAGGCCGGTTTCCGGCCTGGGGGAGCGGTTCAGTCCAGATCGTTGGCGGGCAAGAGCGTGACGGCCGCGCCAAAAGTATTATAGCAGCTCTATGTTGCCCCTGCTGCCTCCGCGATCAATCCCCGGATGACATCCATGGCGGGTTTCTTTCAGGCGACGCCGAATTCCTCCGCATAGCGGTTGGCGACGCGGGTCTGCCAGAGGCATAGGGCGGGCGTCACGATAAGTTCGAGAAACAGCCCGCCGAGCATGAAAAGCGAGGGCAGTCCTGTGAGCATCAGGCCCACGAGCCGCCCGAGCCCGCCGATGACGATGAGAAGGGTAAGCAGCCGAAAGCGGCCGGTCTTCGCCTCGATGCCCGGAACCGTGCTCCAGAAGCAGACACCGATTCCGAATAGAAGAGCGGACAGGAAGCGGAAATGGCTCTCGGCCGAGACGCTGACGGAATCGCCCGTCAGAGCGTGGCCGAACAGGATGCCGTAGAGCCCAATGGCGACAGGAAGGATCGCGAGGATCGCCACCGTCTGCTGCAGAAGCCGCCGTTCCTTCTCCATGGTCCATCCCTTCAGCGTGACCCGGAATTGTGGGTCTTTCGTCCTGTGAATCAATCCGGGGCACGCCCTTGTCCACCGGACGGAGCCGCTATGCCTTCCACAAACCTCAAATTTTGGCGCCGCCCGGATGCCCTTCACGGAAAAAGGCTCTAGTGTCCGCGCCGGCGAAGCCACAACCCCTTTGATGCAGGTTTTCCATGTCCGCACGTTTCGAGCTTCACGGCATCTTCGTTTCCGGTCCGACCTATAAGGTCGGCCTCATGCTCTCCCTGGCCGGCGAGCCCTTCGACTATACGCACCTGAACCTTATGGAAGGCGAGCACAAGCAGCCTCCTTATCTGGCGAAGCAGCGCTACGGGCAGGTGCCGCTTCTCGTGGACCGTGCGAACGGGCGCCACCTGTGCCAGTCGGCTGCGATCCTGGAATATCTTGCCGATACCCTGGGCAAGTTCGGCGGCGCGAGCCTCGATGAGCGCCTTCAGGCCCGCGAATGGCTCTATTGGGATTTCGACCGCCTGGCCGCACCGCTTTACCGGGCCCGCGTCATCAAGATCGGCATCCGCCCCGCTCCGCCCGAGGTGCTGGCGGATTGTCAGAACGCCGCCAAGACTGCCCTGAAGGTGCTCGATTCCCATCTGGCCGGGCGTGACTGGCTGGTCGGGGAGGGGGCCACCATCGCGGATATCGACATCTACGGCGTCGTCGCATTCTCGAGCGCTGCCGGGATCGACCTGGCGGACTTTCCGCAGATCGTCGCCTGGACGAAGCGCGTCGAGGCGCTGCCTGGCTTCCAGCCGGCGGAGGCCCTCCTGCCCAAGACGTCCCGCGAGGCGGCATGACGACCCTGACCATCCGCGAGGCCGAGGGCCGTGACCTCGAGGCGATCATCCGCCTGCACGAGGAGGACGAGCTCGGGAGCCACGGCGACGCCTGGACGCCGGAGAACCGCCCCGCCTACGAGGCGGCTTTCGCGGCGATCGCCCAAAGTCCCGAGAACAGCCTCTTCGTGGCTCTGGACGGGGAGGAAGTGGTCGGCACCTTCCAGCTCACCTTCATTCCCAACCTGACAGGCCGCGGAGCCCTTCGCGTGAAGGTCGAGAGCGTCAAGGTGAAGGGCGCACGTCGCTCCGGCGGCATCGGCGGACTCATGATGGCCTTCGTCGAGGAGGAGGCGCTCCGTCGGGGCGCACGGCTATTGGAGCTGTCCTCCAACAAGACGCGCACGAAAGCGCACCGATTCTACGAGCGCCTTGGTTTTTCGCGCAGCCACGAGGGTTTCAAGAAGAAGCTCTGACGGAACGGGCCGGTGTTTGCGCCGGCCCCTTGCGTCCGTTGGGCGTGCAGCGAGCCCGTCTTACGAAGCCGATGAGCCGCCGGCTTTCTTCGGCCCGGCCTCGGCGCTGCGGACCAGTTGGATCACCGGCAGGAGGCCGACGAGCACGATCACCAGGGCCGCGAGGGACCCGTCCTCGAAGGCGCCTCGGGAGGCGTGGCCGTAGACGAGCGTGGCCAGGGTCTCGGTGTTGAGGGGGCGCAGGAGCAGGGTCGCGGACAATTCCTTGATGCAGTCCACGAAAACCAGGAGCGCGGCGCTTGCCAGGGCCGGGCGCAGGAGCGGGATCTGGATCCGTGTGACAAGCTCCCGCGGCCGTGCGCCCAGGATACGCCCAGCATCCTCCAGCCCCGGAGAGACCCGCTCAAGGCCGGCCGTGAGGGAGCCGGTGGCGATCGGCAGGAAGCGGATCAGGTAGGCGATCACGATGCCTGCGGCGGAACCCATGAGGATCAGGCCGACCCGCTCGCCCGTCAGGGCGCGCCACAGGGAGCCGATGCCCGTGTCGATGGCGACGAGGGGCGTAAGGAGGCCAAGCGCCAGGACCGTGCCCGGCACCGCATAGCCGATCCCCGCGACTGCGAGCGCCGTCTTGGTCAGGCGCAGGCGCGCGAGCCGCGAGGCGGTGACCAGGACGATGCCGAACGCGAGGGTCGCGACGGTCGCAGCGGCCGAAAGGCCGATCGTCGTCAGGAGATGGTTCAGGAAGGCATTGTCCACTTGGGCCGAGAGGCCACGCCGAAGGACCTCCCGGACGAGGAACGCGACCGGGAGGGCGAAGCCCATCAGCACCGGAACTGCGCAGAACAGGGTCGCCAGCCAGCGCTGGTGGCCAGTGAGGTTCACCGGCTGGGTGACGCGCGGGCGCCGCGTGGACAGGGAGTAGCGGCGGTCCCGCCGCCCACGGCGTTCGAGGGCAATCAGCACGATGACGAAGGCCAGCATCACGCAGGCGATCTGCGCCGCCCCCGCGAGGCTGCCGCGATTCAGCCAGGTGGTGAAGATCGACACGGTCAGGGTCCGTACGCCCAGATATTCGCTGGCGCCGATATCGTTGAGAGCTTCGAGGAGCGCCAGCGAGAGGCCGACCGCGAGCGCCGGGCGGGCAAGTGGAATCGCGATGGCGCGGAAAAGCTTGAAGCGGCTCGCGCCGAGGGTCCGCGCTACCTCGATCATGCTGGCGCTCTGGGTGAGGAACATCACTCGCGCAGCGAGATAGACGTAAGGGTAGAGGACGGCCGACATCACGAAGATGCAGCCATAGACGGACCGGATCTCGGGAAACCAGTAATCGCCCCGGGAGGTCCAGCCCATCAGGCTGCGCAGGCCCATCTGCACAGGTCCCGCCGAGTCGAAGATCTCAACGTAAATATAGGCCGTGATGTAGGTCGGAACCGCGAGCGGCAGGGGCAGCAGAGCCGCAAGGGCACGCCTGCCCGGAAAGCGATGGGCAGTGACGAGCCAGGCCGCGCCGATGCCGACCACGCCCGTAAGGAGCGCGACACCGGCGAGGAGCATGCCGGTGTCCATAAGGGCGGCCGGCAGAACGTCCACGGTCACCTGCGCCCACAAGGTTGCCTCGCCCTGCGCGGCGATCCGCACGAGCGAGACGAGCGGCGCCAGGACGAGGGCCGCCACGGCAACCACGACGGCCACGGACCAGAGCGGCGCGCCGTTAAGGGCGCGCCGCAGGCTCGTGGTGGAGAAACGATGGGTGAGAGCGAGGGTGCTCATGGTCCGAAAAAGCAAGCGCCCTCCCAATCGGGAGAGCCCTTGCGTCAGCGGTCGAACCCAACTTTGTCGACGAGCGCGCTGGCCTTGGCGCGGTTCTTAGCCACCTCGGCGAGGCTCATCTCCTCAGGGTGCAGGGTGCCGAAGGACTTCACGAGCGGGTTGATCTCGATGCCGGCCCGGACGGGATACTCGTAGTTCACGTCGGCGAAGACATGCTGGGCCGCCGGGGTCACCATGTATTCCATGAGCTTGAGAGCATTCTCCCGGTGGGGCTCATTCTTCATC